>Ga0209155_1000501_pt1 | contig 18664 bp, 17 predicted proteins | sample GraSoiAngelo_122_FD_185879 | JGI IMG/M metagenome (GOLD analysis project Ga0209155, IMG submission 185879) | Grasslands soil microbial communities from the Angelo Coastal Reserve, California, USA - 14_0927_02_20cm (SPAdes) (version 2) | ecosystem: Environmental > Terrestrial > Soil > Grasslands ... | reverse complement strand
GAACACGCACGAGGTATTCGCGGTCGAGTAGACAAGATACGATCTCACGTTCGATTTCGGCGAACACGTGACCGGCACGTTCGATGCGCCTGTTTGCGCGGGGGTGGACGCCCTGGATCCCGGAACCGGCACGCTGACATGCCAGTGACGGATGGTCCGCCGTCTGTTAGGAGAATCCGCCCGGAGGTCGCGACATGCGCAGCCAGATCATCGGAAGCGGCTTCGTCACCGGCGAGAACCTGGTCACCAACGACCAGCTCGCCCGGATCATGGACACGTCAGACGCATGGATCCGCGAGCGCAGCGGCGTCGAGACGCGCTACTACGTCGAGCAGGGCACCTCGACCAGCGACCTCGGCCTGGGCGCGGCAAGGAAGGCGCTCGCCGATGCCGGCATCGCCAAGGAAGAGGTGGACTACATCGTTTTCGCCACCATGACGCCGGACCACTACTTTCCGGGGTGCGGCGGCATCCTTCAGGACAAGCTCGGCGTAGCGCACGTCCCCGCGCTCGACATCCGACAGCAATGCACCGGGTTCATCTACGGGCTTCAGGTCGCCGACGTCCTGCTCAAGGCGGGAGAAGCGCGCACGGTGCTGCTCGTCGGTGCGGAAGTCCACTCCGGTTTCATGCCCTGGACCGCGTGGGACTTTCTCTTCGGGCGCGGCGGCCAGCCTCCTTCCGAGGAGGAGAAGGCGGTGATCACGGGCTTCCGCGACCGCACCGTCTTGTTCGGCGACGCAGCCGGTGCGGTGGTGCTGCGGGCCGCGGACGGAGAGCGCGGCCTTCTCGGGTTCCAGCTCCATTCCGACGGCGCCAACTACAAGGACCTGTACGTCCCCGGGATGGGCTTTGCGCACCGGCCGTTCGTGGACGAGGAGCAGGTTCGCGCCTGGCGGCATGTCCCGGAGATGAACGGCCGCGCGGTATTCAAGCTGGCGGTGTCCCGCATGCCCCAGGCGGTCCGCGAGCTTTGCGCAAAGCACCACATGGCGGTAGGTGACATCGACCTGCTCATCGCTCACCAGGCGAACCTCCGGATCAACGAGGCAGTGCAGAAGGCGCTCGGCCTGCCGGATGAACGCGTCTACAACAACATTCAAAAATACGGGAACACGACAGCGGCGACGATCCCGATCGCCCTGGACGAATGTCGGAAGAGCGGACGCATCCGCGAAGGCCAGCTGGTCTGTTTCGTGGGGCTCGGCTCCGGCTTCCACTGGGGCGCCGCGCTGATGCGAGCGTAGGCGGACGGACGACCCGTCGTCTCTTGCTTTAGGTGAGCACCGCGCCCACCGGTACCCGGACGCTCACCTGGGAAAGGGACCGCTATGAACAACTCGCGCAGCCGGCGCTGGTATGCCGTGTCGCTGGGAATTCTCGGTATTGCACTCGTGGTCGTCGGGGTCCACGTCGCACCTGGATGGGCGACCTCGCCGGATCAGATCAAGGTCAACCGGGGCACGAACATCGCGGCGACGGTCTCGCCGGATTTCGCGTCGATCGTCTTCGACCTGCAGGGCGTGCTCTGGTCGTTGCCGATCGCCGGTGGTACGGCCACTCCTCTGACGCAGCCGCTGCTCGAGCCGGCGCGGCCGGACTATGCGCGGCGCGGGGGCTTCGTCGCCTTCCAGGCCTACTCCGGCGGCACCTTCCACATCTGGAAGATGGATCCGGACGGCCGCAATGTGCGCCAGCTCACGTCAGGCCACCCCGACGACCGCGATCCGCGCGTCTCGCCCGACGGATCGAGAATCGCGTACTCGTCCGACAACGCGGCCTTCGGCAGCAATTACGTCATCCGCGTGGTGGACGTCGCATCGGGCTCCTCGACCACCGTTGCCTCCGACACGACGTTCGACGCGTTCGAGCCGACGTGGTCGCCGGACGGAAGGACCATCGCCTTCGTCAACGGGACTGGCGCCACCGGCACCTCGATCCAGGCGGTGCCCGCGGCCGGCGGCGCACGCACGACGTTGGTGACGGCGCCAGCGCCTCCGCCGGATCCCAGGGCGCAGCGCCTCAACTCTCCCGCTTATTCTCCGGGAGGCGGCAAGCTCGCTTACGTGCAGTTCAGCATCAACGACAGCGTCAATCAGAGCCAGCTCTGGGTGAAAGATCTCGCGCCCGGCGGCGCGACGACGCGTGTCGGCACCAGCAACGACGTGTTCCCGTTCTACCCGGTGTGGCTCTCGGAAACGGAGCTTCTCTACACGGCGGACGGAAAGATCGAGATCAGCACCATCGGCGGCGGTACCACCGACGTTCCATTCGAGGCCACCTTCCCGATCATGCGCGATTCCTACACGCGCAAGAAGTTCGACTTCGACTCCGCCGACAAGCGCCAGGTGGTGGGAATCGTCGGCCCGGCGCTGTCTCCCGACGCGAAGCAGGTCGCTTTCGAGGCTCTCAACCAGATCTGGCTGATGGAGATCGGCAAGAAGCCGCGCCCGATCACGGCCGACACCTACTACAAGTGCGATCCCGCCTGGTCGGCCGACGGGACGAAGCTCGCCTACTCGACCGACAAGAGCGGGATCATGAAGGTGTACGTCTATGACGTCCGCACCGGCCGCGGAGACGAGACCCCCGTCACCACGTTCGGTGGCGCCCAGGTCTCCGCCGCCTGGTCGCGGGACGGATCGAAGCTCGCCTTCCAGGATCAGAACGGCGCCACCTTCTATTACGACTTCAATACCAAGGCCGTGCACGCCGTCGGCGCGCCTCCAGCCAACTCGACCACGCTGAACCTGTTCGCGCCGAGCAAGCCGAGCTGGTCGTTCGCCGGCAACACCATCGCCATCGGCGCGCTCAAGCCGTACACGCGCAGGTTCCGCGAAGGGACCAGCCAGATCCTCACCGTCGACGTGGCGACCGGCGCCTTGACCTACAACCCGACGGGCAGCGCGACCGGCGAAGGGCAGTACATGTCGCTGGGCACCCGCGGCGAGGACGGCCCCGTGTATTCGCCCGACGGAACGGCGATGGCGCTGGTCATGGAGAGCAACCTCTGGATCCGCCCGGTGGACCGCGACAGCGGGAAGCCGACCGGGACCGCCACACGGATCAACACCGAGGTGACGGACGCGCCCACCTGGAGCGGCGACTCGCAGCAGCTGCTCTATCTCTCGAACGGCAAGCTGCGCCTGATCGCGCGGAGCGGCGGCAATCCCCGCGACGTGGAGCTCGATCTCACCTGGAAGCCGGACCAGCCCTCCTCGGGACGGACCGTGATCCATGCCGGGCGCCTCTGGGACGGCCGTGGACCCGATGAGCTGACCAACGTGGACCTCATCGTCAAAGGCAATCGCATCGACAGCATCCAGCCTCACCGGGACAGCGTGCACGACACTGCGGGCAACGTCATCGACGCCTCGAAGCAGACCGTCATTCCCGGCCTCTGGGAATCGCACACGCACGAGTACATCGAGGGCAAGTTCTACGGCGACCGCCTGGGCCGGCTGTGGATGACCTACGGCGTCACCACCCTCAACTCCGTCGGCGATCCCGCATACCGTGCGGTCGAGACGCGGGAATCGTTCGCCTCGGGCGACCGCGTGGGGCCGCGCTACTTCGCTACCGGCGAGGCGATCGACGGCGAGCGCGTGTTCTACAACTTCATGCGCCCGACCACGAGCGCCGCGCAGCTGGAGCGGGAGCTGTCGCGCGGCAAGGCGCTGGGCTACGACATGCTGAAGACGTACGTGCGCCTGCAGCATGAGTGGCAGCTTCGCGCGATGCACGTCGCGCACCAGGACATGGGCGTCTGGGTCGCCTCGCACTACATGCTGCCCGGCCTCGCCTTTGGCATGGACGGACAGACGCACGTCTCCGCCACCACGCGGACGGGCTTCGCATACACGCGCTCGACGGGCGGCATCAGCTACTCCGACATGCGCGATCTCTTCCGGCTCTCCGGGATGTTCGACATCTCCACGACCTTCAGCCCTGTCCTGTATTCGGACGAGCCGACCATGGTGAACGACGTCCGGCTGACGACGTTGAACGTTCCCTGGGACCAGACCCTCCTCGTCGCGAAGAGCAAAGCCGCGACCCTGAATCCGCAGGCCGGCCGCGATGCCCTGCAGAAGGAAGAGGACACGGTCGCGTACATCCAGCAGAACGGCGGCACGATGCTGGCGGGCACCGACTCTCCGCTCGACAACGTCGCCACCGCGCTGCACCTGAACCTGCGCGCACAGGTCCTCCTCGGCCACCTTCCGCCGTGGCGGGCGCTCCAGTCGGCCACCAAGCTGCCGGCGGAGACGTTCAGCGTGTCGAAGGACCTGGGGACCATCGAGCCGGGCAAGCTGGCTGACTTTGTCTTCCTGACCGACGATCCACTCGACGACATCCGGAACGCGACCCACGTGGCGAGCGTGATGAAGAACGGCCGCCTCTACACGGTCAAGGACTTGATGGCTCCGTTCGCCACGCCGGCGGCGACGCAGTCGTCTTTCGGCAGGTTCATCTCGGCGCCGCGGCATCGGTCGGCCGAGCAGTGGTGGCACGACCCGGAGCAGATGATCGAGGACGAGCACAAGTAAGTCTACACGGCGCCGGAGACCGCGGATTGCGCGTATCCGGCGTCGATCATCGCTTTTAGATTTCCGGGGTCGAAGTCGAGCGAGTCGAACGGGAGCGGCTGGGTGGGCTGGAAGAGGCGGATCCGCACCTTCCGGTATTCGCGGCGGAGCTCCGAGAGATCGTTCTTCAGGCCCGCGATGCGCAAGTCGGCGCGGCTCACCTCGCCGTTCATGATGTCGATGGAGCGCAAGAGAAGTTGCGGGATCGCATGCGCGTCCTTCACCTCGAAGGGCGACTTTGCGAACGGGTCCGAGGAGAGAACCACGTCGATGTCGTCGGCGCCCGCGCGGATCGCCTCGCCCAGCGGGGTCACCGTGCGCAGGCCGCCGTCCGTCCACAGATCTCCGCCGATCGAGGCGGGGGTCAGCATCACCGGAAACGCAGACGAGGCGATCACCCACTCCGCCAAATCGGCGGTCTGCTCGTTCGCGACGAACGTTTCACCGGTGCCGAACGACACCGAGACGATGCGGAGGCGGCGACCGGACGCGCGCACTGCCGCCGCATCGAGGCCCGAGCGAATCCACCCGTGGAGCGGTGCGGAGTCATACACCGACGTCTTGAAGAATGACGCGATCTTGCCGAAGGGAAACCACGCCCGGTGCACCTTGTCGGTCGTCACCGTGTCCCAGAGCGCGCGCAGCTTCGCCGCCGCCTCTCGAGGCTTCCCCAGCGGCGTCTGCGCGACATAGGCGGCGTTGATCGCGCCGACGGAAGTCCCGCAGAGGAGATCGTAGTCGACCTGCTCGTCTCCCATCAGCCGCTGCAGGACACCGACTTCGAAAGCTCCCTTGCTGCCGCCGCCGGAAAGGACCAGCGCCCGGCGCGGCTTCTCGTCAGGCACCAGCGCGCCGGAAGCGCTTCGCCGAACGGGTCCGGGCCTCCGCGGCGACTTCCTCGCGATTGCGCGGCGGCGAGTTGGTGACGAGCGAATCCACCAGCCGCCGGGCGGCGGCGGTCACTTCCTCGACGGCGCGGTCGAACGCGTCAGCGTTGGCCTTCGAAGGATGATGAAATCCGCTCAGCTTGCGGACGAACTGCACCGACGACGCGTGGATCTCCTCGTCGGTGGCGGGCGGCTTGAAGTTGAAGAGCGTCCGGATGTTTCGGCACATGGGGTCCTCGCGGCTGCGAAGGTAACAGCTTAGACGACGACGCGCTTCCATTTGCCGCGACGGAAGATCGCACCCGCTGCCACTGCGAGCGTCGAGAACGAAACGGCAACTGCGACGAAGGCGCCGCGAGGGCCCATTCCGAGGGCGACGGCGAGCGCCCATGCCAGCGGCAGCTCCCAAAGCCAGAAGACGATCAGGTTGAGCAACGTCGGCGTGGCGGTATCGCCCGCTCCGTTGAACGACTGCGAGAGCACCATTCCGTAGGCATAGAAGGCGAATCCCGCGGCGATGATCCGCAGGCATTGGGTGCCGTACGCCAACACTTGCGGGTCGGAGGTGAAGGCGGAGACGATCGGGCGCGCCGCCACGACGAATCCGAGGCCGATGGCCGAGAGGAATACCAGGTTGTAGAGGCATGCGCGCCAGACGGAGCGCTCGGCGCGGTCGGGGTCTCCCGCTCCGAGTGCCTGGCCGACCATCGTCGCCGCGGCATTGCTCATCCCCCAGGACGGAAGCAATGCGAAGACGATGATCCGGATGCCGATGGTGTATCCCGCGAGCGCCTGCGAGCCGAAGGTGGCGACGATCCGGACCAGGCCGATCCAGCTCGCCATGCCCACGATGGACTGGAACGCTCCCGAGCCGGAGAGCCGCGCGACGGTCCGCATCACCGGCACATCGACGCCCAGATGCCGCCGGCCGACCGCGACGCGGGAGCCCGGTCGCAGCAGCCGGCTGATGGCATAGACGGCTCCGCTTGCCCGCCCGATGGTAGTCGCCACCGCGGCGCCGGTGACGCCCAGCTCGGGGAACGGGCCGAGCCCGAAGATGAAGCAGGGGCCGAGGACGATGTTGATCGCATTCGCAAGCCACAGCACGCGCATCGCGATCGCCGCGTCGCCAGCGCCGCGGAAGACGGCGTTGACGACGAAGAGCACGACGATCGTCGCCTCGCCGCCCAGCATGACGCGCGTGTATCCCGACCCGATCTGCAGCACCGCAGGCGATGCGCCCATCAGCGCGAGCAGGTGTGGGGCCAAGGCCACGCCGAGGCCCCCGAGCAGAACGGCGCCGCCGATGCCGAGGAAGACCGACTGCACAGCGGCGTTCGCGGCTCCTTCGCGGTCTTTCTCGCCGATCCGCCGCGCCACCACGGCCGTGGTCCCGATGCCGAGGCCCATCGCGAGCGCGTAGACGAGCGTGAGCATCGACTCGGTAAGGCCGACGGCCGCGACTGCGTCCGGCCCGAGCCGCCCGACGAAGAAGACGTCGGTGACGGCGAAGACGCTCTCCAGCGCCATCTCCAGCACCATGGGGATGGCGAGGAGGAGGATGGCGCGTCCGATGGGGCCCTTGGTGTAGTCCTGTTCGGAGCCGCGGATCGCCTCGCGGACGTCAGACCAAAGCCCGCCGCGTCGCGGAGCCGCTGGCCCCGCGGCGATCTCGGCAGGTTCGGTCATCTGGGCATTCTAACGCGGGGCCTTCCGGTTTCTTGCCGCCCCGCGGCCGCGATGCGACGCTGCGGAGATGAGCCTGGGGAAAATCCTCGTCCTGCTGCTCGGCCTGGCTGCCGTCGCCTTCGCGGTGCGGACCGCGCTGACCGGGACGGCCGGGCGCGACACCGCGGCGCAGAGCGCTCCGAAGCGCCAGCTGGACAACGTCCGTGAGCGCGCTAAGGACCTGGAGCGCGAGCAGCAGAAGGCGGCGGACGATCTCGCGCGCCGCATCTCGGAGCAGTAGCCGCTGCCGCACCGGAGGTGCGGCTTTGCGGCTCTCGCTTGAGACTGTACAGGTTGCGATCTACCGCGCTTTCTTGTCCTTGACCAGGTTGTCCACCACGGTCGGGTCGGCGAGCGTGGAGATGTCGCCGAGCGAATCGAGCTCGTCGGCCGCGATCTTCCGCAGGATGCGCCGCATGATCTTGCCCGACCGGGTCTTGGGCAGGCCCGGCGCCCAGTGGATCACGTCCGGCTGGGCGAGCGGCCCGATGCACTTGCGCACGTGCTGGACGAGATCCGTCCGCAGCTTCTCGGTGGGCTCGACGCCCTGCTTGAGCGTGACGTAGGCGTAGATCCCCTGCCCCTTGATCTCGTGCGGGAAGCCCACCACCGCGGCCTCGGCGACGTCGTGGTGCGAGACCAGCGCGCTCTCGACCTCCGCCGTGCCCAGCCGGTGTCCGCTGACGTTGATCACGTCGTCGACGCGGCCGGTGATCCAGTAGTAACCGTCTTCGTCGCGGCGGCAGCCGTCGCCGGTGAAGTAGCGGCCCGGGAAGGTGGTGAAGTACGTCTTGCGGAACCGATCCGGATCGCCGAAGACGCCGCGCATGATGCCGGGCCACGGACGCGACAGGCAGAGGTTGCCGGTGCAAGGCCCTTCGAGCACCTTGCCTTGATCGTCCACCACCGTCGGCTCGACGCCGAAGAAGGGAAGCGTCGCCGACCCCGGCTTCTGCGCGATGGCGCCCGGCAACGGCGTGATCAGGATCCCGCCCGTCTCCGTCTGCCACCAGGTGTCGACGATGGGGCAACGCGCGTCGCCGACGACCTTGTAGTACCAGAGCCATACCTCGGGATTGATCGGCTCGCCGACCGTGCCCAGCAGGCGCAGGCTCTTCCGGCTGCGCGCCTTCACCGGCGCCTCCCCCTCGCGCGCGATGGCGCGGATGGCGGTCGGCGCCGTGTAGATAATGGTCACCTTGTACTTGTCGACGACGTCCCAGAACCGGCCCCAGTCCGGATACTGCGGGACGCCTTCGAACATCAGGCTGGTGGCCCCGTTCGCGAGCGGTCCGTAGACGACGTAAGTGTGGCCGGTGACCCAGCCGCAGTCGGCGGTGCACCAGAAGATGTCCTCCTCGCGCAGGTCGAACACCAGCTCGTGCGTCAGTGCTGCGTACACCATGTATCCGCCGGTGGTGTGCATCACTCCCTTCGGCTTCCCGGTGGAACCGCTGGTGTAGAGGATGAACAGCGGGTCCTCGGCGTCCATCTGCTCGGGCTCGCATTCTGCGGGCACGTCGCGCACCACGTCGTGCCACCAGCGGTCGCGGCCGCTCGTGAACGGCACTTCCTTGCCGGTGCGCTTGAGGACGACCACGGTCTTCACGCCGGGGCATTCCTTGAGGGACTCGTCGGTTGTTTGCTTCAGGGGAACGATGCGTCCGCCGCGGTAGCCGCCATCGGCGGTGATGACGATCTCGCTGCCGCAGTCCTGGATGCGGTTCTTCAGCGACTCCGCGGAGAATCCGCCGAAAACCACGCTGTGGATGGCGCCGATCCGGGCGCAGGCGAGCATGGCGATGGGCAGCTCGGGCACCATCGGCAGGTAGATGGTGACGCGATCACCCTTCTTGACGCCCAGCTTTTTCAGCGCGTTGGCGAACTTGCAGGTCTCCTTGTAGACGTCCGAATAGCTGAGTGACCGCGATTCGCTGGGCGAGTCGCCTTCCCAGACCAGGGCCGGCTTGTCGCGGCGCGGGCCTTGGATGTGGCGGTCGAGGCAGTTCACGGACGCGTTGAGCTTGCCGCCAATGAACCACTCGATCTTCGCGGTGTGGAAGTCGAACTTCGACGTCGTCTTCCACTTCCGGAACCAGGTGATCCGCTCCGCCTGCTCGTTCCAGAACCCGTCCGGATCCGAGATCGACCGGTCGTAGAGCGCGCGGTACTTCTCGATGCTGCCGATGCGCGCTTTCTTCGCAAACTGCTCCGGGACCTTGATGAGCCGCTCGCCGTTGTCAGCCATGTCGACGCCTCCTGCTGCTCCCCAGGGGGCGTGTACTTTAGCGGGCTCGATGGAAAGGAGCCAGACCGGACGGCGCCGCGTGATAAATCACACCCCATGGGCCTGCGAATCGACGTCACGCGGACCACGCCGGCGCGGGGAGAACCCCTTCCACTCCCCTCGTACGCGACCGACGGATCCGCCGGCCTGGACTTGCGCGCCGATGCCGCCATCACGCTCGCGCCCGGGGAGCGCGCCCTGGTTCCGACCGGCCTTGCGATCGCCATCCCGGAGGGATTCGAAGGCCAAATCCGGCCGCGCTCCGGCCTGGCGCTGCGCGAGGGCATCACCTGCCTGAACAGCCCCGGCACCATCGACAGCGACTACCGCGGCGAGCTCGGCGTGATCCTCGCCAATCTCGGACAGAAGCCCGTCACGATCCAGCGCGGCGATCGCATCGCTCAGCTCGCCGTCGCGCGCGTGGAGCGCGCGGAGCTGGTCGAAGGCAAGACACTGCCGCAGAGCCGCCGCGGCGAAGGCGGATTCGGGCACACGGGCCATCGGTGAACCGCGCGCCGGGGCCCCGCGGCCAATTCCTGCTCGGAAACCTCCCGCGGGCGCGGCGCAATCCCATCGCCTTCTTCATGGACTCCTTCCGCGACTACGGCGAGGTGGTGCGCTTCCGCTTCGGTCCGGTGGTCGGCCACCTCGTCAGCTCGTCCGAAGGCGCCAACCACGTCCTGGTCGAGAACAACAAGAACTACGGCAAGCAGACGCGCGGATACCGCAATCTCCGCTACGTGCTCGGCAACGGTCTGCTCACCAGCGAGGGTGAAACCTGGAAACGGCAACGGCGCATCGCGCAGCCAGCGTTCCACCGCCAGCGCATCGCGGGATTCGCGGCCACGATGGTGCGCGCCGCGGACGACGCCACGGCCAAGCTGGAGTCGCGCCGCGGCGAAAACATGGACGTACACCACGAGATGATGCGCCTGACACTGCGCATCGTCGGCGAGACGCTGCTCGCGTACGATCCGACGGACGCGGCCGACGAGGTGGGTGCTGCGCTCGGCTTCCTGCTCAGGCTCGCCAACGAGCGGACCCGTCGCGTGTTCGACCTGCCCCCCATCGTTCCGACCCGCGAGAACCGGAGGTTCCGCCGCGCCCTGACGACGCTCGACACGGTGGTGGTGCGGATGATCGCCGAGCGGCGGAAGAGCACCACGGACCGCGCCGATCTGCTCTCGATGCTGATCCGGGCGCGCGATGCCGAAACCGGCGAGTCGATGGACGACCGCCAGCTTCGCGACGAGGCGATGACGATCCTTCTCGCCGGCCACGAGACCACCGCCAACGCGTTGACCTTCACCTGGCTGCTGCTCTCCCGCTATCCGGCCGCCCTTCGCGAGCTCCGGGCCGAGCTGGCGCAGGTGCTCGGTGGGCGGAATCCGACCGCGGATGACCTGCCGAAGCTCGCGCAGACGCGGCGGATCCTGCAGGAGGCGATGCGCCTCTATCCCCCGGCGTGGATCATCGGCAGGTCCGCGAAGGGTCCGGACCAGATCGGCGGGTACGAGATCCCGGCACGATCGATCGTCTTCGTCAGTCCGTACGTGGTGCACCGCCATCCGGAGCTCTGGAGCGATCCGGAGGGGTTCGATCCGCAGCGCTTTGCGCGGGAGCCTCCGCGGGGCGCGTACCTTCCGTTCGGCGCCGGCCCTCGCATGTGCATCGGAAACGGATTCGCCAGCATGGAGGCGGAGCTCGTGCTGGCGACGATGGCGCAGCGGGTCCGCTTCGAGCTCGTGCCCGGAGCGGACGTCGAGCTGGACCCGAGCATCACGCTCCGGCCGCGGAACGGCGTGAGGATGAGGATACGATGATTGCGCTAACTGCAACAGGCGCTAAGCCGCCTTCGGCGGCCGCGCCTGAGCCGCCTGCGGGGCCGCGCCTACTTCGCCCGCATCCCGCGGCGCAGGCTCTTCTTGCGGCGCGCGCGCTTGCGCTTCAGTGCCTGCCTCTTCACCTTGCTGCGGTTCTTGATCGACTTTTTCGTGCGCGGCATCCCGGGGTCTGTAGCACAGCTCGCGCCGGTTGAAAGCGGCAGAAGCGCTTCCGTCGCCCTTGCAAGCAGGCGATCGCTCTTGGTACATGCGTTCAGTGCGCCTGTGCGTCCTCGCCAGCGGCAGCGGAGGCAATTCCCTCTGGGTGGACGCTGCCGGAACGCGCATCCTCATCGACGCTGGCCTTCCGCTGCGCGAGACCGCGCGCAGGTGCAAAGGCGCTGGGCTCGACGTTCGCGACCTGACCGACGTGTTCCTCACCCACGAGCACGCCGACCACTCGCACGCGGCGGGGATCCTCGCGCGCCGGCTCGGCGTCCGGGTCCACGCGACGCGGGGCACCATGCGTTCGCTGCGCGACCCGCCTCCGGAGGAGCTGCGCTTCGCCGTCCGGGCCGGCGTCGCGGTCCGGCTCCCCGGCCTGACGGTCACTCCCGTCGCTCTTCCTCACGATGCATGGGAGCCGGTGGCGTACGTCGTCGACGACGGCGCGACGCGCGCAGCCATCGTCACCGATCTCGGCTCGGTCACTGCCCGCATCGTTCGAGCGCTTCGCGACCTCGACGCGTTGGTCCTGGAGATGAACCACGATGTGCAGATGCTCCTCGAGGGTCCGTATCCGTGGTCGCTGAAGCAGCGCATCCGCGGCGACCGCGGTCACCTCTCCAACGAGCAGGGCGCGCATCTGCTCGAGAACATCCTCCATGGCGGCCTCCGCCATCTGGTGCTGGCGCACCTGTCCGAGCACAACAACAGCGAAAAGCACGCGCGCAAGGCCGCCGAGCGGGTCCTCGCGAACTACGGCAGCCATGCCAGGCTCTGCATCGGCTCGCAGGCCCGTGCGCTCGATCCCGTGCTGCTCGAGCCCTCGCGCGCGGTCCCGCTGCGCAAGGCCCGCCAACTGGCGCTGTTCGGGTGAGTGCTGTAGAGAGCGCCCGATGATCCCGCGCTACAGCCGGCCGGAGATGGTCGCGCTCTGGACGCCCGAACGTCGCTACCAGACCTGGCTGCAGGTGGAGCTCGCCGCCGGCCGCGCGATGGCGGACGCCGGCGTGGTCCCACGCGAAGCCATCGAGGAATGCGCCCGCAAAGGCGGCGCCTTCACCGCCGCCGACGCCGCCCGCATCGACGAGATCGAGAAGACCACTCGCCATGACGTGATCGCATTCCTCACCTTCATGGAGGAGCGCATCGGTCCCGCGGCGCGGCACCTGCACTTCGGAATGACCTCTTCGGACGTGCTGGACACGTCGCTCGCGCTGTTGCTCCGGGATGCGGCGGATCTCCTCGTCGCCGGCGTCGAAAAAACGCGCGAGGCGGTGGTGAAGCGCGCCATCGAGCACAAGCGCACGCCCTGCATCGGCCGGTCGCACGGGATTCACGCCGAACCCACGACCTTCGGTTGGAAGCTGATCGTCTGGGCCGACGAGCTGGCTCGCGCCAAGGCCCGGCTGCACCGCGCGCGGGAGATCATCGCCGTCGGCAAGCTGTCCGGAGCGGTGGGGACCTTCGCGCACCTCTCCCCCGCCATCGAGGAGAAGGCCATGGCGGCGCTCGGGCTGCGCGCTGCGCCGGCATCCACGCAGATCGTCCAGCGCGACCGGCACGCCGAGTACTTCACCGCTCTCGCCCTCGCAGGGGCCTCGATCGAGAAGTTCGCGGTGGAGATCCGCCACCTCCAGCGGACCGAGGTCCGGGAAGCCGAGGAAGTGTTCGGCAAGGGCCAGAAGGGCTCTTCGGCGATGCCGCACAAGCGCAACCCGATCCTCTCGGAGAACCTGACCGGCCTGGCCCGCGTGCTTCGCGGCTACGCCCTCTCCGCCCTGGAAGACGTTCCCCTCTGGCACGAGCGCGACATCAGCCACTCCAGCGTCGAGCGCGTGATCGGTCCGGACGCGACGGTCACGCTCGATTTCATGCTCCACCGGTTCGCCGGGCTGATCGAGGGATTGCGCGTCTTTCCCGAGCGGATGCGCGAAAACCTCGAGCTCACCCGGGGGTTGGTGTTCTCGCAGCCGGTCCTCCTCAAGCTGATCGCCAAGGGCATGGAGCGGCAGGCGGCGTACGTGGTCGTGCAGCGCAACGCGATGAAGGTCTGGGACGAGAACCGCGATTTCCGCTCGCTGCTCGCCGAGGACCCCGAGGTGAAGAAGCTCCTCAAGCCGAAGGAGCTGGCGGAGTGCTTCGATCTCGACCGCGGGCTGCGCCACGTCGACGCGGTGTTCGAGCGCGTGCTCGGGAAGTGATAGTTTCCATCCCATGGAGCGCATCTGCGTCTTCGCCGGGTCGAACGACGGCGCTCGCGAGTCGTACCTGATCGCTGCGCGCGAGCTGGGCGCGGAAATCGCGCGCCGCGGGCACGCGATGGTCTACGGGGGAGCCGCCTGCGGTCTGATGGGCGCGTGCGCCGACGCCGCCCTCGCCGGCGGAGCCGAAGTGGTGGGCGTCCTGCCGCGGGCGCTGACCAGCCGGGAGGTCGCGCATACCGGGCTCACCGAGATGCGCATCGTGGGATCGCTCCACGAGCGCAAGGCGGTGATGTCGGCTCTTTCCGACGCCGTCGTCGCCCTCCCCGGTGGTTGCGGCACCATGGACGAGCTGTTCGAGGCCATCACCTGGGGGCAGCTCGGCCTGCACGAGAAGCCCATCGGTCTCCTCGACGTCGACGGCTACTTCGCGCCGCTCGTCGCCTTCATCGAGCACATGAACTCGGAAGGCTTCGTGCGGCCTCCGTTGCGCCTCGTCCGCGCCCGGACGGCGCGGGAGCTACTCCATCAGCTGCTGGCCGCGCCGCCGGCCACGGTCAGCCCGCCGGGGCCGCATCCGCGGCCATAGCTTTCAGACCGTACCTGTCGTGAGAGGGAGTCGCAGCTCGAGCCGCGCGCCTCCGCCCTCCGCGTTCTGCGCCCGCGCCGCTCCACCGTGTGCTTCCGCCACCCGCCGCGCGAGCGCGAGTCCGAGGCCGAAGCCGGCGGCAAGGCCCGGTGCGCCTTCGCCGCGGAAGAAGGGCTCGAACACGCGCGGCAAGTCGTTCGCAGGAATGCCCGGGCCGTGATCGCGCACGCTGATGATGGCCTCCTGCCCTTCGCGCCTCGCCGTCACGTCCACCGGGCTGCCGTTGGCATACTTCCGCGCGTTGTCGAGCAGGTTGTCGAGCGCCCGCGAGAGCAGCGCTTCGTCCGCTTCGACCACCAGCGCGGGTTCGACGCGCACGTCGATGGGCAGGTTCGGATCCAGCGCCGCCGCGCGCACCCGCGCCTTCTCGACCAGCGTGGCGACGTCGGTGCGCACCTTCCGCAGCGGCAAGGCCGCCAGATCGAGCCGCGACGCCGTCAGGATGTCGGCGACCAACTGGTCGAGCTCGTCCACCTCCTCGCCGATCGCCGATAGCCGCCTGCGGACACCCTCCCCCGGCGCATCGATGAGCTCGAGCGCCACCTTGATCCGCGCCAGCGGCGTGCGCAGCTCGTGTGAGACGTTCGCGAGCAGCTCCTTCTCCGCTCTCCGCGCCGCCTGGATCCGGTCGGCCATCTCGTCGAAGCTGCGCGCCAGGCGGCCCACCTCGTCCTGGAGATCGCCGAGCCCGCTCCTGCGGGAGAGATCGCCGCGGCCATAGGCCTCGACGACGGAGGTGAGCTTTTCCAGCGGCCGCGTGATCGATTTCGAGAGCGGATAGACCAGGGCGAGGGAAACGGCGAGGGCGCCGAGCAAAAGGAGCGCGGCGCGGATCGCCGCCCTCCGCACGGCCCCCTCCGGCAGCGGCAGGCGCACCATCAGCACTGCTCCTCCGCGTGCGGGGGCGGCGACGATGCCGCGCCCCGTCGAGATTGCGCCCTGCCGCGCCCGTTCCAGCACATCGGCGTCGGGCAGCGCGATCGGGTTGCCCGCGGTGGAGATCACCTCGCCGCCCGGACCGAGGACGGTCGCATCCATTCCGAGCTCTTCGTTGATGAGCGCGACTGCCCGCTGCAGGCCGACCGGATCGGCGGGCGGCGGAAGCATCCGTCCGAGATGAGCGGCGAACCTCGGGCCGCCGCGATGCAGCGCCAGAAAGGGCCGCCCGGTCAGAAACCCGATGGCGGCGAACACCAGGCCCACCGCGAGCAGGACGCCCAGAAACGCGAGATAGAGGCGCAGGTACAGGCGCCGCGGGTGCACTCAGGACTCCCGGGCCAGCAGATACCCCGCCCCGCGCACCGTCTTCACGTATCGCGGATGGCGCGGATCCGTCTCGATCTTCTGCCGCAGCCGCGAGACGTGCACATCGATGCTCCGATCGAAGGCGTCGTCGGCGTGATCGCCCTTCATCTCCTCCAGCAGTTGATCGCGGGTGAGCACGCGGCCGGAGTTGCGCGCCAGCGCGCAGAGCAGCTCGTATTCGTGCGCGGTGAGCAACTGTCGCTTGCCGTCGACGCTCACTTCGCGGGCGGAGAAATCGATCACCAGCCCGCCCGAGTGGAACCGCGGCGCATCGCCGGGCTCGGCCCGCCGCAGCACTGCCCGGATGCGCGCCAGCAGCTCCCGCGGGTTGAACGGCTTCGCCAAGTAGTCGTCCGCTCCCAGCTCCAGCCCCACGATCTTGTCCGCATCGTCTCCGCGCGCCGTCACCATGATGATAGGCGTGTTCGAGCGCTCGCGGACCTTCCGCGCCAGCGTGAGCCCATCCATCCCTGGCAGCATCAGGTCGAGCAGCAGGATGTCGAAGCGGCTCGCGCCCAGGTGCTGGAGCGCCTGCCCCGAGTCGCCGGCAATGATCGCCTCGACGCCGTGCTGGCCGAGAAATTCGACCAGCAGGGCGGCGAGCTTGCGATCGTCTTCGATGAGAAGCGCCTTGACCATCACTGTCCGGGGCCGCCGAACCCTCCCTGATTCTGCTGGTGCTTCTGGTGCATCTGCTGCGCCTTCGTCGCCAGCTTGCTCAGCTGATCCGTCGTCAGGACGTCGTGGACCTTCTTGATCTCCGGGATGATCACGTCCGCCAGCTTCTGCATCTGCGCCACGTGGTCGTTGGCCAGCGCGTGGAGCTCGGGTTCGCTCAGCGTGGGGCTCGTCAGGATTGCAACGATGTTCTGATGCGAGCCGCGCCGCGCCTGCGCGTTGGACTGCAACGCGCCGAGGATGACGTCGCGCGACTGCTCGATCACCGTCCGCTGCTGCGGAGTCGCCTGGATGAAGTCCTCCGCTTCGGCGATCCGCTGCGTGATCATCTGCTTCATCATGAACCGGCCGCCTCGGCCGTGCGCCCACGCGGCTCCCGCCGCGATCAAGAGCGCCAATGCTCCCACTCCAATGAGAATCTTTTTCACCATCGTATTCCTCCTTGGAGATGGAGTACGAAGCGCCCTTTGCGGGGCCGTTGCGGCAGTGTTTCGCTCTGTTGCAGCACCCCTTCTTACAGATACTTGCCGGCGCGCAAGGCCTTCTCGATGCGCGCGCGGGTATCGCCGACCACCAGTTTCGGCGGCTCTCCGGTGAGCGTCTTCGCCAGGTCTACGTACCTGCCGGCGAGCTGCACCCGCACCTCGTCGGGAATCTGCGGCAGCGGGCCCTCGCCCTGGTAGTTGCGCTCGCGGATCAGCCACTGCCGGAAGAACTCCTTGTCGAGCATCTTCTGGTCCTCGCCGCGGCGAAAGCGCTCCTCGCTGCCGTCGGCGATCCAGTAGCGGCTCGAGTCCGCGGTGTGGATCTCGTCGATGACCCACAGCTTGCCCTGGGCATCGACGCCGAACTCGTACTTGGTGTCCACCAGGATCAGACCGCGCTGTTTCGCCCACGCCTGGCCCGCCGCGAACAGATCCAGAGCGATGCGGGCCATCTGGTCCCACTGCTTCTGCGAAATCGTTCCACGGCCGACCAGCTCTTTCGGCGAGATCGGCTCGTCGTGTTTGCCCACCTCCTCCTTGGTGCTGGGCGTCAGGATGGCCCGCTCGAACTTCTGGTCCTTGCGCATCTCGCGCGGCAGCTCGATGCCGTATGCCTTCGCGCCCTTTCCCGCCTGGTAGTCGCGCCAGAGCGACCCGGTGAGGTAGCCGCGCACGACCATCTCCGCCGCCAGCGGCTTCAGCCGCCGCACTACGAGCACGCTGGGATCCGGCACGTCGAGGAGGTGGTTGGGCGCGATGTCCTTCGTCTTCTCGAACCAGAACGCGGTCAGGCGGTTGAGGATCTCGCCCTTGAACGGGATGGTGGTGAGGACCCGGTCGAAAGCGCTGAGCCGGTCGGTAGTGATCATCACGATCCGATCGCCCTTCGAATAGTTGTCGCGCACCTTGCCCCGGTAGAGCTCGCCCAGCAGCGGGAAATCGGCCTCGCGCAGCGTGTAAGGAAGCTGGGCGCTCAGGGTCTCGTCCATTGCGGGTCCTCCGGAACGGCGCAAGATAGCGCATGTGCAGTTGCGATTCGTCCTCAACCGGCCGCGCAGCTCGCAGAACATCGGCGCCGCGGCGCGGGCGCTGGCCAATACCGGCGCCGGAGCGCTTTGGGTCGTCGAACCGCTCGGCTTCGACCGCGGGCAAGCGACGAAGCTCGCAGCGGGAGCGGACGCGGTCCTCGAGCGGATGCGGGTCGTCCGTACGCTCGACGAGGCGCTGGCCGACTGCCTGGACGTCGTGATGACGACGGGCCGCACCGTGCCGGGCGCTCTGGCTCCGGATCAGACTGCGGCCCGGCTGCTGTCGTGTCCGGGGACCTGCGCGCTGGTATTCGGCGACGAGGTGCGCGGCCTGACGAATCGCGACCTGCAGCGAGCCGCCGCCGTCGCAACCATCCCCACGGCACAGAAGTCGTCGCTGAACCTGGCGCAGGCGGTGCTGGTGTTCGGTTGGGAGATTCTGAGAGCGCGCGGCACTGCCTCGCCGCCGGTTCCACCGGAGGAGCCGCTGGCTCCAGAGCGCCTTCTCTCCCTCCTGCGCGAGAGGGCGCGCGCGCTTTTGCTGGCGTCGGACTTTCTCAACCCGCAGCAGCCCGATCTCGTGCTCGACGAGCTGCTCTCCCTGGCGCGGCGCGCGCGACCGACGCAGCGCGAGGTGGAGCTGCTGCTCGCGGCGGTCGCGCAGCTGCAGCGGACGCGGCGGGACTAGGCCGGCGCCGCGGGCGGAGCCGGCGGTGCCACAGGCGCAGCAGCGGCGGCGGCCTCGCCGGTCTTGTTCTTCTGGTGCTCCGCGCAGAGCCCAT
>Ga0209155_1000498_pt1 | contig 18710 bp, 16 predicted proteins | sample GraSoiAngelo_122_FD_185879 | JGI IMG/M metagenome (GOLD analysis project Ga0209155, IMG submission 185879) | Grasslands soil microbial communities from the Angelo Coastal Reserve, California, USA - 14_0927_02_20cm (SPAdes) (version 2) | ecosystem: Environmental > Terrestrial > Soil > Grasslands ... | reverse complement strand
CGATCCCGGGGCCGAGCAGGATGGTGTGCACTGGTCGAGTCCCGTCCTTGTCGTCATCGATGTTGAGCGAGTCGATCCCGACCAGCGCGGCACCGGCGCCGCTGAGCTGCTCGGCGGCATCGCGCGTCAGAAAGGGATGCTCACCACTCGCGTAACGGTCCGTGCGCCAATGCAGGTCCCATCCGGTATGAATCAAGACCGCCTTGCCTCGCACCGGCAGCGCGGCGAACCGGGACGCATCGAGCGCACGGCCATCACGTTTTGTTGCACGGACGACCAGCGCCGGAACATCCGCGACGGTGTCGAGCGCGTAGCCCGCGACGTCGTGGCCATCCGCATATCGGTGGAAGGGTGCGTCGATATACGTGCCGGTATTGGCGAGCAGGTCGATCTTGCCAATCTGAAATGTCGTCCCGACTGCGTAGCGGATGGTTGAAGCGTCGCGTGACAACCAATCGCTGATCACGGGAGCGGGTAAGCCGCGATAGGTGACCATGCCATGCTCGATCTCGTGGCTGAGGTCGACGAGCATCGGCCGATCAGGGGCGATTTCGCGAACAACGACCGTCGTCAGATCGAGCGGCGCCTCGACGGTATGCCAGAAATCGCCGCCCCCGACCTCCTGCCGTCTCGCGCGATGGGCGGCGATCCGCGCCGCTATCTCCGCATCGCCCGGCTCGGCGGTCGCGCAATAGGTCCCATGCATCGCGGCGGTCTCGATCAGACCTTCGGCATAGCGGCTCTTGCCCGAGCGCGCGCCGCCCAATACCAGCGTCACGGCCGGAAGCGATTGCATGGCTGAGCCGGCGCTGCCGGTCTTCGCGGCTGACAAAGGCTCCTCCTCCACCCCGAGGAACGGTCCAATCTCCCTCCGAAGAGGGGCGGCGCGGAGGTCTCCTGGCTCGGGGTCATCGCCGGCGGCGCCTTCCCGGCCCCTTCCGAAAGGACCAGTGGCAATGGCCGCGGGCTCGCCGCTTACAGTTGCGGGGGCAGCGCCGGTATTGCACCGGACTTCCCTGTCGCGTCGCAAGGCGACGCTAGCACGCCCGCCGGTCTATCGCCAGCGCGCCCCGATACCAGAGCGCCCGGTCGCCGGCACGCCCGATCCCCAGCACGCCGATCAGCGTGGCGGGCGGTTCACCGTGACGACGCGCCAGCCATGCCCCATGCCCGGCCCGTCGATATGGTCGATGCGGGTGATCGAGCAGTTTTCCATCGTAAAGGCGAGGCAGGCTTCCGGCTCGAGTTCAAGCGCGAGGCCGAGCGCCGAGCGGATCGTGCCGCCATGCGCGACGGCGATGATGTCGCGCCCGCGATGCGCGTCGAGCACCCGGTGGATGGCGCGCGCAACGCGCTGCATCATATCGACAAAGCTCTCGCCGCCCGGGGCGCGTTCATGCGCCGGCGCATGCCAGAACCGGTGGAACGCGCCGCCCCGCGAATGGCGCAGTTCCTCGTAGGTCAGCCCCTGCCAATCCCCAAAACTTTGCTCCGCAAGATCGGGGATCGCCTCGGCATCAGGCCCGGGGATCGGATCGGGCCCCCCGAGCCCGGCGCGCACAATCGCCCGCGCCGTCTCGTGCGTCCGGCGCAAATGGCTCGTGACCCACACCGCATCGCGCGGCAATTGGCGCGCCAGCCCGGTAAAAACCGCGGTATCGGTGCAGTCGCACGGCATGTCCTTCTGGCCGTAGATGCGCCCCTCATGCGCGACCGGCGCATGCCGTACCCACCAGAAGCGGGTCGCCGTCGCGGTCGCATCGGTGGCGCCTGCGCCGACCGCGCCGGCCCCGAACGGGGAGACCTTGCCCTGGCCGCTGTCGCGCGAGGTCCGGCTCATTTCGCCGCAGCGACGAGCAGCATGACAATCTCCCCGATCTGCTGGAAGGCCCCGAGAACATCGCCGGTGTAGCCGCCGATCTGGCGGCGCGCAAGCATCGCCATCAGCGCGATCCCGGCGGCCGCGAGCAGCAGCGTGATGGCTCCCCTTGCCGGCCCCAACGCCGCCAGCGCGATCGCGATGCCGATGACAGCCGCGGTCAGCGCCACAGCGCGGCTCGGCCGGCCGGCCGTGAAACCGAGCCCGTCCGCTCGCGCCGGCTCGAGGAGGTGCATCATTGCCGGCAAAGCGCCGCGCGAGGCGGCATGCGCCGCAAGCAAGGCGAGGCCGGCATGGATCGGATCACCCATCGTCGCGAGCGCCGCGCCGCGCAAACCAACGCTGAACGCAAGCGCCAGGATGGCGAAGCTGCCGTGATTGCTGTCGCGCATGATCGCGAGCTTGGCGTCGCGGTCGCGGCCGCCGCCAAAACCGTCGGCGGTGTCGGCCAGCCCGTCCTCGTGAAACGCGCCGGTCAGCGCGATGCCGGCGAGCACCGCAAGCCCCGCCGCGACAGCGCTGCCGCAGCCGAGCGCCTCGGCTACGAAAAACGCCACCGCGACAACGCCGCCAATCCCGGCGCCGACCAGCGGAAAGGCCCAGCCAGATGCGCCGATCGCGCCCGGCTCGTCGTGTCCCGCGACGCCGACCGGCAGCCGCGTCAGCACCGCCATCGAAATGGCAAACTCGTCGAAGAGACCGCGCCGCGCATCCATGCCCGCGACCATAAGTTACCGATCATCGCGGCGAAAGCCGGGACCACGGCTGGGGGTTGCCGCCGACTTAACTGTTGGGTCCGGTGGATAATTTCGCCAGGATCGCCTGAATCACGTGGAGCACCCGCATGCCCGAGCCCGACGTAAGTCTCCCCGCCGTAAGTCTCGAGGAGATCCGCGCGCTGATGGCGCATCTGCCGGGACCCGATCTCGAGGCCGGGGCCGCCGCGGCTTTGCGCGAGCAGCAACTGACAAAACCGGCGGGCGCGCTGGGCCGGCTCGAGGAATTGGCCGCCTGGCTGGCGATCTGGCAGGGACGCCATCCGCCGGCCCTCGCTCACCCGCGCACCATCGTCTTCGCCGGCAACCACGGTGTCGCGGCGCGCGGCGTCTCGGCCTATCCGGCGACGGTCACGGCGCAGATGGTGCAGAACTTCATCGCCGGCGGCGCCGCGGTGAACCAGCTGTGCAAAACCATCGACGCCGACCTGCGGGTCTACGAGATGAACCTCGACACGCCGACCGGCGATATCGTCGAGGGGCCGGCAATGACCGAAGAGGAATGCGGCCGCGCGATAGCCTACGGGATGATGGCGGTTGAGCCCGGCATCGACGCGCTGGCGGTCGGCGAGATGGGGATCGCCAACACGACGATCGCGGCGGCTTTGTGCATGGCGCTGTTCGGCGGCGACGCGGCGATATGGACCGGCCCGGGTACCGGCGTCGTCGGCGCCGCGCTCGAAAAGAAGCGGGAGGTCGTCGCCGCGGCGGTCGCACGGCACCGGCCCGAGGCCGGCGACCCGTTTGATGTGTTGCGCCGCCTCGGCGGGCTCGAATTCGCCGCGATGGCGGGGGCGATCCTGGCAGCGCGCATGGGCCGCGTGCCGGTCGTGCTCGATGGGTTCTGCGCCGGAGCGGCCGCCGCGGTATTGTATGCTGCCGATCCGCGCGCCCTCGATCATTGCGTCGCCGGCCACGTCTCGGCCGAGCCCGGACATCGCCGCTTGCTCGACAGGCTCGGCAAGCCGCCGCTGCTCGATCTCGGCATGCGGCTCGGCGAAGCCTCAGGCGCGACCTTGGCGCTGGGCCTTCTCAAGGCGGCCGTGGCCTGTCATGCCGGCATGGCGAGCTTTGCCGAGGCCGGGGTCAGCGGGCCTTCGGGGTAACGCCGCGGGCACCTTTCCTCCGGCGCCGCCGTTCCCAAAGAAGGAACGACCCACCAACAGCGAGCGGCGCAGGTGCCCGACGATGTTGGCGGCCGCCGGCGAGATCCGCCGATCCGGACGACGCCCGAGAGCGAGCCGCCCGATCCGACATGGCTTTACGAGAGCGAGCCGCCGCCGGCGGACCGGCCCGAGCGGCCGCGCGCGGAAGCGTGGCGGGTCGCGCCGTCGCGTGAGAAACCGCGCGAAACCGACCGGCCCGAAGCCCCTTCGGAGGCGCAGCGGGAGCCCGAAGATGACCCCGAAGCGCGGGAGAGACGGCGGCGCCGGCGGCTGATCGTCGCGGCGATTGGCGGCGCGCTGCTGCTGATCGCGGCGATTATCTTCGCCTGGTACTGGTTCACCGAGCTGCGCTGGCTCGAATCTACGGATGACGCTTACACGCAGGCCGACAACACGATCATCTCGCCAAAAGTGGCCGGTTATATCAGCGAGCTCCTCGTCACCGACAACCAGGTGGTCAAGGCCGGCCAGCTCCTCCTGCGCATCGACCCCCGCGACTACCAGGCGGCGGTGGACCAGGCCGAAGCCGATGTCGCCTCGGCGGACGCCAACATCCGCAACATCGATGCGCAGATGACGGCACAGCAAGCCGTCGTCGATCAGGCGCGCGCCGATATCGCCTCGGCGCAAGCCAATCTGACCTTCTCGCAGCAGGAATACGCGCGCTACCTGGCGCTGGCGCAGAGCGGCACCGGCACCGTGCAGCGGGCGCAGCAGGCCGCCGCGGATTTGCGCCAGAAGGCAGCGGCGTTGCAGCACAACCAGGCGACGCTCGATCAGGCAACAAAGCAGATCGCCGTCTTGAAGACACAGCGCGGCGTCGCCGAGGCGACAATGCAGCACAATCAGGCGGCGCTTGAGCAGGCGAAGCTCAACCTCGGCTATGCCGCCATTACCTCGCCGATCGACGGCGCAGTCGGCGACCGCTCGGCGCGGGTCGGACAATACGTCCAGCCGGGTACGCAGCTGATGACGATCGTGCCGATGCGTAACGGCATCTATGTCGTCGCCAATTTCAAGGAGACGCAGATCCGCAGCATGTTCCGCGGCGAAGCAGCCGACATCACAATCGACAGCTTTCCCGGCGTGCACCTGAAGGGAACCGTCGACAGCCTTGCCCCCGGCAGCGGCGCGCAATTCGCGCTGTTGCCGCCGGAAAACGCGACCGGCAATTTCACCAAGATCGTGCAGCGCGTGCCGGTCAAGATTGTGTTCACCGGCAACGACCCGGTGGTGGCGCAACTGCGCCCCGGTCTGTCGGTCTATGCCACGGTCGACACCCGGACAAAGCCGCCTGGGGGCGCCGAAACGCTGGTGCCCCCCGCTGCGAGACCAGCGGGGCAGCGATGAACTCGCCGCCGCAGCGAGAGTGGCAGCCGAGCGCACGCGACTGGATCGCGATCTTCGGCGCGATCCTCGGCGCCTTCATGGCGGTGCTCGACATCCAGATCACCAACGCCGCGCTGAAGGACATCCAGGGCGGCATCGCTGCTTCGCTCGACGAAGGCACCTGGATCTCGACCGGATATCTGGTCGCCGAGATCGTGACGATCCCCTTGTCGGTCTGGCTCGCCGGCATTTTTTCGATGAAGCGCTACCTGATCACCAACTGCGCGCTGTTCCTCGTTTTCTCGATGCTGTGCGGGTTGTCCGACAGCCTGACAATGATGGTGATCTGCCGCGTCGGCCAGGGCTTCACCGGCGGCGTCTTCATCCCGCTGGCGATGACGATCGTGCTGCGCTGCCTGCCGCCCTCGAAGCAGCCGATCGGGCTCACCCTGTTCGGTGTCACCGCGACCTTCGCGCCGGCGATCGGGCCGACGATCGGCGGCTGGCTGACCGACACGCTGTCCTGGCATTGGATCTTCTACATCAACCTGTTCCCCGGCATGGTCATGATGTGGACGATCTGGTACGGGCTGCGCAACGAACCGATGCACCTGGAGCGGCTGCGCCGCGGCGACTGGCCGGGGATCGTCTCGATGGCGATCGGGCTGGGATCGCTGATCACCGTCCTCGAGGAGGGCCAGCGCAAGGACTGGTTCGGCAACCCGACGATCTTCGAGCTGTCGATCGCAGCAGCGATCTTCATCCCGGCCTTCCTGTTCTTCGAGCTGCGGCACAAGGAACCGTTCATCAATCTGCGGCTGCTGTGCCAGCCGGCCTTCGCAAGCGCCTCGGGCATGGGCTTCGTCTTGGGGCTGACGCTCTACGGCACGGTTTATCTCCTGCCGGTCTACCTGACCCAGATCCGCGGCTATGACGCCTTGCAGATCGGCGAAGTGATCATGTGGCTCGGCCTGCCGCAGCTGTTCATCTTTCCGATTGTGCCGGCGGTCATGCGGCGGGTCGATCCGCGGCTGATGGTGGCTTTTGGGTTCCTGATGTTCGCGGTCAGCTGCTTCATGAATTCGTATCTGACGCATGATTGGGCGATCCAGCAATTCCGCTGGTCGCAGCTGGTGCGGGCAGTCGGGCAGCCGTTCATGGTGGTGCCGCTGTCGGCGCTCGCCGCCGGTTCGCAGCCCGAGCGCAATCAGGCGCACGCCTCAGCGATCTTCAACATCATGCGCAATCTGGGCGGCTCGGTCGGGATCGCGATGCTCGCGACCTATGTGACGGTGCGCGAGCATTTCCACTTCTCGGTCATCGCCGAGCGGCTGACCCAGAACAGCCCGCGCACGGCGCAGGCAATCCAAGAGTTCAGCCACATCGTCGCGGCAAAGGCGCCGGGCGCCGCCGCGGCGCAGAAGCAGGCGATCGCCGAGCTCGCCAACATGGTGCGGATCGACGCCTTCACGATGGCCTATTCCGATTGCTTCTTCATCCTCGGCGTCGCGCTGCTCGTCGCGATGCTCGGGCTGCTGCTCGTGCCGAAGCCGCGCCCCGGCGCCGTCGGCCACTGAGCGCTGACTTCGGCTAATAAATCCCGAGGTGCTGATGCAGGTCGATGTTGGCGGCCTTCAATTCGGCCGTCGGAGCGTCGATCACGACATGCCCGCTGTTGAGGATCACGATGTCGTCAGCGACATCGAAGACGAGCTTCGCGTTCTGCTCGACTAAGACGATCGACAACCCCTGCTCCTTGAGGCGGCGGATGGTTGCCATGACTTCGGCGACGATCTGCGGTGCGAGCCCCTCGGAAGGCTCGTCCATCAACAAGATTCGCGGGTTCGCCATCAGCGCGCGGCCGATCGCCAGCATCTGCTGCTCGCCGCCCGATAGCGTGCCGGCGTACTGGTCGCGGCGTTCCTGGAGGCGCGGGAACCCGGCGAACACCGTATCGAGTGTCCAGAGCAATGGCAAACCGCCGCGGGGCTTCCGCGCCGCGACGGCGAGGTTCTCGCGCACGGTCAGGCTGCGGAAGATGCGGCGGCCCTGCGGCACGAGCGCGACCCCCTGCGCCGCGATCGCCTCCGGCGAGCGGCCAGCGACCGGCGTGCCGAAGATCTCGACCCGACCGCGACGCGGCGGCAGCACGCCCGTCACGACATTCATGCTGGTGGTCTTGCCGGCGCCATTGCGCCCGAGCAGACCCAACAGTCGCCCCTCGCCGCAGCGGAACGACACCTGGTGCAAGACGTGGCTGTCGGCATAATAGGCGTCGATATCCTCGAGCAGCAGCGCGTCACTCGCCAAGGTAGATCTCCCTGGTGCGCGGGTGAGCAACGACCTCGGCGCGGGTGCCCTCGATGACAACCTCGCCAAAATGCAGCACGGTGATGCGCTCGGCGAAATCGAGCGCCACGTCCATGTCGTGCTCGATCATGACGATCGTCACCTCACGCGGGATCGCGGCAAGCAATCCCCGGACGTCGCGACGCTCATCGATCGACAAACCGGCGAAAGGCTCGTCGAGCAGCAGCACTTTCGGCGCCTGCGCCAGCGCCATCGCGATCTCGACGCGCCGCCGCTCGCCATAAGCGGTCTGGGCGAGCCGCCGACCGGCGAGATGGTCGAGGCCGACCCGCGCGAGCGCAGCATGAGCATGCTCGATCAGAGCCGTCTGGCGCTCCAGCCGGCCCACCGGGTTCCAGCGCATGCGCGACAGGCCGAGCAATGACAGCACGACGTTGCGCAACAGGGTCTCGCCGGGAAACAACGTAATGATCTGGTAGGTGCGGGCGATGCCGAGATGGGCGCGGCGGCGGGACGGGACGCGCGTGATGTCGCGCTCGAACAGGCGCACCGTGCCGCGGTCGGGCCGAAGCTCGCCGGTGATCAGGTTGAACAGCGTCGTCTTCCCGGCGCCGTTTGGGCCGATGATGAGCCGCCGCTCGCCCGGCTCGATAGCGAGATCGACATTCGAGGTCACGCGCAGGCCGCCAAAGGATTTGTCGAGCCCCTGGACTTCGAGCGCGGTCATGCGCGCTTCTTTGGCTGCGGCGCCGGCGCGATCACCGGAACGGGGCGAGACGGACGCGGCCGCAACCACGCCCTCGTCCACCGCCAGAAGCGCACCGACCCGGGCACCAGTCCTTCCGGCATGAAAATGACAATCGCGACAAAGATCGCGCCGAGCACGAAATTCCACCTCTCGATATAGGCGCTCGCGACATTCTTCATGATGACGACCAGTGCCGCGCCGGCGATCGGGCCAAGCAAGGTGCCGGTGCCGCCGGAGATCACCATCAGCAATACCTCGGCCGATGAGGTGAGGGCGACGACCTGCGGGCTGACGAACTGGTTGTAGTAGAGGAAGAGCATGCCGGCGACGCCGCTCCACAAGCCCGAGAACAGAAACGCCAGAAAACGGATCAGCCAGACATTGTAGCCGAGCGCGTTCATGCGGCGCGGCTGGTCGCGGGTGCCGCGCAGGCCGGTGCCGAACGGCGAGGCGGCGAAGACGGCGATCGCGCCGAGGGTGACGAGAAAGACGATCAGCGTCGCCCAGTAGAAGCCGGGCGCGGTTGCGAGCGAGAGGCCGAACGGCGCCGGGCGGGTCGCAACCGAGACACCGTTATCGCCGTTGGTGATGCTGATCCAGCGATAGGCGACGCCCCAGACGATCTGGCCCAAGGCGACCGTGATCATCACAAAGCCGAGCCCCGTTCCGCGCAGCGCCAGTACCGCAAAAGCGGCCGATGCCACCAGCGTCACCCCGAGCGCTCCCAGGATCGCGAGGAGATGGCCGGCGCCGGCATTGATAAAAAGCGCGCCGGCATAAGCGGCGATGCCGAACAGCCCGGCATGGCCGAGCGAGACAAGTCCGGCATAGCCGACCAGCACGTTGAGCCCGAGCGCAAACACCGCGTACAACAAGATTTGCGCCGCGATATTTGTGTAATAGCTGTTGCCGATCCAGAACGGCACCGTCGCGAGGAGAACGAGCGCGGCGGCGAGCGCAAGACGCTTCATGGAGCGGCCCGGCCGAATAGGCCTTGTGGCCGCAATACCAGAACGACCAGCATCGGCAGGAACAGCACGACATAGGCGAGCTCGGGCAGCATCGCCTGGCCGAAATTGTAGAGAAAGCCGACGACAAAGCTGCCGACAAATGAGCCGATCAGGCTGCCCGAGCCGCCAAGGATCACGACGACCAGCGCCAAGGGCAGCATGTCCTGGTCTAGGCCGGGATAGACCGACAGGATCGGCCCGCCGATGACGCCGGCAAAGCCGGCGAGCCCGGCACCGAGGCAGAAGACGATCGTGAACAGCCGCGAGACGCGGATGCCGACGACGCGCGCCATCTCCGGGTCATCGACGCCGGCGCGGATCATCGCGCCCAACCGGGTGCGGTCGAGCAATCCCCATAAGGCCGCTGCAAACGCAACCGCCACGACGATGACCGCGATGCGGTAAGTCGGGAAACCGAGGCCTGCGATGAAAGTGGCGCCGCGCAACGCCCTCGGCGTCTCGATCGAGATCGGGTCGCCGCCCCACCACATGAGGCACGCATCGGCGATCATAAACGAGAGGCCCAGTGTGACGAGTACCTGCGCCAGCTCGTTGCCGGGCAGGCGGCGCAGCAGCAGGCGTTCGACCAAGCCGCCGAACACCGCGACACCGAATGCTGCGAGGATCGCGGCGGGCCAGAAGCTCAGGCCCAGCGCGATCAGCGACACACCGAAATAGGCGCCGAGCATAAAGAGCGAGCCATGCGTCAGGTTCGGGATTCGCATCAGCCCGAAGATCAGCGCGAACCCGGCCGACAACAGGAATAACAGCCCGCCAAAGGCAATGCTGTTGGCGGCCAGCAGCAGCGAGATGTTCATCGGACGCGCGCTTTAGCGATGACTCGCATCGAGATTGCTTCGCGTCGCTCGCAATGACACCAAATTAGGCTGTCATTGCGAGGAGCGGAGCGATGAAGCAATCCCGTTGTTCCTCAGCTCTTCAGCGCCGGGTAGTCGCGCGAGTAGACCGGCTGCGACAGAAACCATTTCTCGTCATAGGTCCAGAACTGGCTGACATCGGGATAGGTCTTGATCGTCGTGTTGACCAGCTTGCCGTCCTTCTTCTCGCAGCGGCGGATGTAGATGTTGCCGATGACATTGCCGAAATGGTCGAAATGGAAGGGCCCGCGCGGGCTGTCGGTCAGCGACACGCCCCGAAGCGCCTCGATCAGCTTGTCCTTGTCGTCGGTCTTGCCGCCGGTTTTTTCGAGCGCCGCCTCGGCGACCATGCCGTCGATATACATGCCGGCGGCGTAAAGGCCGGGGGTGTTGCCGGTATCGCGGATCATCCCCTCGACAAACTTCTTGTTGATCGGCGAGTCGAGATCGGAGGTGTAGGCCGTGGCGGTGATGAGCCCGATCGCCTCGTCGCCAAAGCTCTTCAGCAGCGCGTCGTCGCAGGCCGGCCCGCCGCCGAGCACCGGCAGCGTCAAGCCGGCATCCTTGTACTGTTTCATAAACTTGAGCGGGTTGGAGCCGGCAAAGCCTTGTACGATCACATCGACCCCGCTGAGCTGCGCCAGATAGGGTGAGTAGTCGGGGGTCACGATAGGCGGCCAGAGCTTTTTGACGATCTTTCCGCCATCATCTTCGAAGACGCGTTGAAACCCGCCCATCTGCTCGTAGCCGAAGGCGAAATCCTCGGAGATTGTGATCGCGGTCTTGTATTTGAGCTCCTTCGCGGCGTAATCGGCGAGCGGATGCATGTTCTGCGCCGAGGTAGCGGAAGCGCGCACGAAATACGGGTTCGGCTTGCGCTGGGTCATATCCTCGGCGGCGGCGAGGCTCAGGATCGGCACCTTCTGCGCCGCAATGTAATCGGTGATCGCCAGCAGCTCGAAGGCCGCGAGCGGCCCGAAGATCATGTCGACCCCGTCGCGCTCGATCAGCTCCTGCGCCTTGGTCTTGGTGCCCGCCGGATTCCCGCCGGTGTCGCCGATCACCAGTTCGATCTTGCGCCCGGCCATCGTCGAGTTGCGGTCCTTGAGGAACAGGTTGGCGCCCTGTTCCATCTGGATGCCGCCCTGCGCCAGCGGCCCGGTCTTGACGGTCAGAAGCCCGATCTTGACCGGTTTGTTTTGGGCGATCGCCGGCATCGGCAGGTTCGCCGCCAACGCCGCTCCGGCCACGCCTTTGAGCAAATTCCGTCGTGTGATCCTCGAAGCCATCCTCGCCTTCCTCCCGAACGGGTTCCTTTGCGGCGGCGCACGCTAAGGCGTCGCGCGCGGCCCGTCGAGCCGCAACTTGGTGCGGCAAAAGGCGGCGGCTACTCGCCCATCTGCAAGAGGGCACCGCGGTGGCGGGCGTCGCGGAAGGCGATAAAGAAGATTGCCGCGCCGACCGCGATATAGACGAGGTCGAGCGCGGCGGCCTCGAGGAAGAAATCGGTGCGGAAGCCGCCGCCGAACAACACCGCGCGCATGCCCTCGAACACATAGGTTGAGGGAAGCGCCCAGCACACCGGCTGGAGCCAGCCCGGCAGCGTCGTCACGGGGTAATAGACGCAGCTCAAGGGCGCGATCGCGAAGATGACGGTCCAGGCCATGCTTTCCGCGCCCATGCCGTGGCGGAGGATCGCGCCGCAGATCGCCAAGCCGAGGCCCCAGCCCATCGCCGCCAGCACGACGACAAAGGCGACGAGCGGCAGCCCCATCGCGAAGATCGAATAGTTGTACAGCGGGATCGCCAGCAGCGCCGCCGGCACGACGCCGATCGTCACCCGGATGACGCTCATCGCGAGCAGCGACAGGAGCCACTCATAGGGGCGCAGCGGCGTCACGAACAATTGCCCGAGATTGCGCGCCCACATCTCCTCGAGAAATGAGATCGACAGGCCGAGCTGGGAACGGAACAGCAAATCCCACAGCATCACCGCCGCCAGCAGCACGCCAAAGGCGCGCGCGACATAGCTGCTGTTCTGATAGAGGAACTGGCTCATGAACCCCCAGATCAGCATCTGCAGGGTCGGCCAGTACAAGAGTTCCAGCGTGCGCGGCCAGGAGCTGCGCAGGATGTAGAGATAGCGCAGCAGCATCGCCCAGATGCGGGCCGGCGAAAAATGCGTCTCGCCCATATGGCGGATCGCGCGGTGCGAGCGCGCCATTATTGCGCCGCCTCCAGCTCGGGGCGGGCGCGGGCGATGTGCAAGAACACCTCTTCGAGGTTGGTGCGGCCGTAGCGATCGATCAGCGCCTGCGGGCTGCCGCGGTCGACGATGCGGCCGGCCTTCATCATCAGGACTTCCGAGCAAAGCCGCTCGACCTCCGCCATATTGTGCGAGGCCAGCATGATCGTCGCGCCGGTACGGGCGCGGTATTCCTCGAGATAGCCGCGCACCCAATCGCCGGTGTCCGGGTCGAGCGACCCCGTCGGCTCGTCGAGCAGCAAGAGCTCGGGCTCGTTCAGCAATGCCTTGGCGAGCGCGACCCGGGTCTTCTGGCCGGCTGAGAGTTTGCCGGCGGGCCGCTCGAGCAACGGCTCGATCTGAAGGTCCTGCGCCAAGGCGGCGATGCGGTCCTCGCGCCGCGGCACCCCATAGAGCCGGGCATAGATCGTCAGGTTCTGGCGCACGGTCAGGCGGTGCGGCAGGTCGACATAGGGGGTCGAAAAATTGATCCGCGGCAGCACACGGTAGCGATGCCGCAGCACATCCTCGCCAAAGATGTGCACCGAGCCGGAGGTTGGCAGCAACAGGCCCAACAGAATCGCCAGCGTCGTCGTCTTGCCGGCGCCGTTGCCGCCGAGGAGCGCCGTCGTGACGCCGCGCCCGACCGCAAAGCTGATCCCGTCCACCGCCAGCGTGGTGCCATAGCGCTTGACCAGGTTGTCGACGAGGATGACGGGCTCGGGCATCGCCCCTATATGGCCCGGCGCAGGCGGGCGGGCTACTGACGAAACCGCATGGCGTTCCTGTTCCATAGCTGAATGAACGCTATGCTTCGCTAGTGTGCCGCATCCGAAATTCGCTGTATCTCGGGTCTGGCTTGGGCGAATTTCGGATTCGAAAGCACACTGGCAACTCGTTGAAATCTAGTGCGGTTTGGATTTGAAGTTCCCAAACGCGGCTGCCATCGAAATGATGGGAACTTCAAATCCACCACACTAGACTGCTCGCGTTGATTGCGCTCGGATGGGGCCGGCTTTCGCCAAGCTGAAGGTCTATCCTCGTCCAGAAAGCCCTGCGCACCAGCCGGAGGAGAACGCCCGGTGAATTCACCAAACCGGATGACGCCGCCGGAGCCGCGCCCGGCCTTCGACCGGATCAGCCTGCGCCGCCTCGTCCGGATCCGCTGGGTCGCGGTGGCCGGCCAGGCGCTGGCGCTCGTCGTCGTGCACAATATCCTCGATTTCCCGCTGCCGCTCTTGCCGACCTTCGGGGTCGTCGCCTGCTCGGCCGCGCTGAACCTGTTCTTCGCCTTTCACCACCGGGCCGCGACCCGGCTCGGCGAGGAGCAGGCCGCATTCTTCCTCGGCTACGACCTGCTGCAGCTGGGACTCCTGTTGTACCTGACTGGCGGCCTCGAAAACCCGTTCGCGATCCTGATCCTGGCTCCGGTCACCGTAGCGGCTACGATTCTGTCGCGGCCGCCCGTCATCGCGCTGGCGATCTTCGCCGTCGCAATCATCACCGCGCTGGGATTGTGGCATGTGCCGCTGCCTTGGAGCGGGCCGCCGCCCGAATTTCCGCCGCAACTCGTGCTCGGCATCTGGACCGCGCTCGTCGTCGCGACCGTGTTTATTAGCTCCTATACCTGGAGCGTCGCCGCGGAGGCGCGCCGATTGCGCGATGCGGTCGCGGCGACCCAGCTTGCCCTGGCGCGCGAGCAGCGGGTCTCGGCTGTCGGCGGACTCGCGGCCGCGGCGGCGCATGAGCTCGGCAGCCCGCTCGCGACGATCGCTGTCGTCGCCAAGGAATTGGCGCGGGAATTGCCCCCTGACTCGCCACATCTCGAAGACGCGACATTGCTCCTGTCGCAAAGCGAGCGCTGCCGGCGGATCCTCGCCGAGTTGACGCAGCAGCCGGCGGAGGACAGCGCCTCGCCCTATGAACGGCTGCCGATCTCGGCCTTAGTCGAGGCCGCCGGAGAGAACTACCGCGACCCGCGGGTCCGGCTGATTTTCGCGACAACCGCTGCGCCGCCGGAAGCCGAGCCGCTGGTCCGGCGCAGCCCGGAGATCATGCACGGGCTCAACAACCTTATCCAAAACGCCGTGCAGTTCGCCCGGCGCGAGGTCAGCGTCACGATCTATTGGGATGCGGCCATCGTCACGGTCGAGGTGGCCGATGACGGGCCCGGCTTTCCCGCCCATCTGCTCGGGCGTCTCGGCGAGCCCTACCTCTCGACCCGAGCCGGCGAGGCCAGCCATATGGGGCTCGGCATCTTTATCGCGCAGAGCCTCTTGGAGCGCAGCGGCGCCGAACTGACCTTCGACAATCTCGTCGAAGGCGGCGCGCATGTTGTCATTTCCTGGAACCGTGCCAATCTGGAGGCGGAAACGCGATCGAATGCCGCAGCCGAAAATGCCGCAGGCGGCTAGGCTGCTGAAAACAGACGAAGAGAGCTGCCCCCGATGAACACGACCGACCGGACCCGGCCCGCGGGTCCCGATACCATTGAGGCCGCGCCCCTCCGCGGCCTGTCCGAAAGCGACCGGACGCTCCTCATCGTTGATGACGACGCGCCGCTCTGCCAGCGACTGGCGCGGGCGATGGAACGGCGCGGCTTTGTCGTCTCGACAGCCGAAAGCGTCGCCGCCGGCACTACCGCGGCGACGGCGCAGGCCCCCGCTTTTGCCGTCGTCGATCTGCGGCTTGGCGATGGCAGCGGTCTCGATGTCGTGAGCGCCGTCAGGACGGCGCGCCCGGGCGCGCGCATCGTCATGCTGACCGGTTATGGCAACATCGCCACGGCGGTCGCGGCGGTAAAGGCCGGCGCCCTCGACTACCTGCCAAAGCCGGCCGACGCCGATGCGGTCGAGCGGGCGCTGTTGGCGCAGGAGGGCGAGACCCCGACGCCTCCCGAGGACCCGATGTCGGCTGACCGGGTGCGCTGGGAGCATATCCAGCGGGTCTTCGAATTGTGCGAGCGCAACGTGTCGGAGACGGCGCGGCGCCTCAAGATGCACCGCCGCACCTTGCAGCGGATCCTGTCAAAGCACGCGCCGCGAAACTGACGCGGATCGTACTGCTTCCGGCGACAAGCGCGGGTGGGGCTCACGGACCGGTGTCGGAGGCGGCCAGCGCCAGATTGGCATTGCGCCCGGCGGCGATGTTGATGCCGGCGATGATCCAGCGGCCGGCCTGCCGCGCGAGCACCGGCGCGCCGCTGGTGCCGTGGGTCGCGGCGCAATCATGCGTGAAAAAGGCGCCGCCATCGGGCGACCTCACCGCTGCGATCACATGGCAATCGGTGTCGGCGACCAGCAACTGCGACCGGTCCTGGTTGTAACCGGCGAGCGCAAGCGGCGTCCCCGGGGCCGGCGCTTCGGTCTCGATCGTCAAGGGCGAGACGGCAGCCGGAATGGGCTCGGCCAGTTCGAGCCGGGCCCAGTCGGCGCGTTGCGGCTGCGCCTTGGCGCCATCAAAACCGGAACCGACCCTGACCCGAGCGACCAGCCGGTGCCAGCGGTAGGCCGAGCGCTGATAACCGAGAAGGACATGCAGCGACACCGGCTGCAGCAAAGCGCGGGTCGGGCGATTGTAAAGACAGTGCGCCGCGGTCAACACGACGGCCGGCGCGATCAGCGCGCCAGTGCAGCGGGTACCGGTATTGGTCTGCACCTTGGCAATCGCATCCCAGGGCGAGGTGCCGGGATCGACGGTCACCCGCTGGCCGGCGCCGGAGGACCCAGGAGCCAGCAGGACGAGGAGCGCCGCCGCGAGCAGCGCGCGGACGCTCAACCCGTTCAATGCGCCGTCTTGACGAGGCGCTCGGCGATAAAGCGGTCGATGCAGCTAAACCAATAGGCCCGCACCCGGTCGTGCTCGAGGAACGGGTCGTGCTTCGACTGGGGCAATTCGACCAGCGTGCAATCCGGCAACAGCCGCGCCGCGCGACGCTGCGCCGCCGGCGAGACGACCATCTCTCGCCCCGGGCTCGCCAGCAGGACCGGGGTCTGGATGCCGGCGAGAAATTCCGGCTTTTTGATGCGCGCCACGAGCGCGAGCGCGCTGTCGACCCAGCCATAGGTCGCCTCGTCGAGGCGCAAGGCCGGCTCAACCGAAAACCAGGCATGGCGGATGCGGCAGCGTTCGGCGTCGGTCGAAACAGGGCTGCGCTCCGGTGACGGGATGCGGTCCGGCCGCCATTTGCCGGCCCCCGGAATAAAGCAGACGCCGAGCCCGGCGGCGCGCGCCGGCCGGGTGATGACCCGCAGCAGGGTCGGCGGCAGCTTTCCCGTGCGCAGCCCGACCATCGGCGAGGACAGGATCGCGGCATCGAACAAGCGCGGATGACGGCGCAGGCATAACAGCGCAATCGCCGCGCCCATCGAATGCGCCAGCAGCAGCCGCGGTCGGCTTCCGCTCAGCTTGGCAGTGGCGAAATCGGCGAGGTCACGCGCATCCTGCTCGAATTTGCGGGCTCGCGGCCGCGTCGGCAGCCGGCGCGGCCGCATCGAGCCGCCCTGGCCGCGCCAGTCGAGGCACCACACCGCGATGCCGCGGCTGGCGAGGTCGCGCACCGTCTCGAATTGCTTCTCGATGAACTCGCCAAAGCCGCCGACCATGATGCATTCGATGCGCGCATCACGGACCGGCAGATGGCCCCAGCGCAACAGGGTGCCGTCGGCGGCGGTGAAGCTGCCCCAGGTAAAATCGGGCGGCGGCAGAAAGCGCTCGTCGAGCGGTGGCCGGCGGAGCGGTTCTCCCCAAAAACCTGCCGGCGACAGGCTGTCGGGCATGCGCAAATCCCCAATGTACCAGCGGGCGGCAAACCGCGCCCGGTGTCCGCGGACGCGTAGGTGCGACCGTTGTAATGACGAAACATGGCGAAGTGCTGACAGGCGAAGCGGCATAATGACGCGGCTGAAGAGCTAGGCTGTGTATCGCAAAATTCACGCCGAGACGCGGAAGCCAGTGTCGCCTTCGCGTTCGATCTGGCGAATCAGCTCGATCTCCCAGCGTAAGTAACGCTCGCGCGCATCGGGCGGGGCATAGGGATCGTAGGGCCGGCGCCAGCAATCATCGGGTGTATCGGCCATCGCCTCGCGCCCGGTCGTAAGCGGCAGGCCTGCGGCCCGCCACGCCGCGGTGCCGCCGTCGAGCACCCGAATTTCGGCAAAGCCGCTATCCTCCAACTCGGCGGCGGCAAGCCGCGCCAAGGCCGCATCGGGCGAGGTCAGGACCAGGACGCGGCGCTTTGGCACACGATCGAGGCTCTGGGGCAGCCGCGCCCGCACCGCAAACCACGCGCCCGGGATGTGCCCGGTCTCATAGGCGAGGCTCGGCGCCAGATCGACAATGCTGGCTTCGCCCTTCTCGATAAGGGCCTGCAATTCGGCCGGCGAAACCGTCGCGACGGCGAGCGCGTCGAGCTCGGGGATGGTGGGCTTCGGCATCCCTGGCACGAGCTGGCGGCCCTTGAGCCCGCCCGCCAGCACATAGGCCTCGGGCCAGCCCATCTGCACCAGCCACGATCCGGTCATCACCGCGCGCACGCCGTCGTCATCGATCAGCACGATCCGGGCGTTGCGCGTCGCCATATACGCATCGGTCGCCTGCACGAGCTGGCCGCCCGGCGCCGAGCGGGAGCCCGCGAAATGGCCGGCGATGTATTCCTCGGGGCTGCGCACATCGAACAAATAGAGCGTGCGCTCCTCAGCCTCGGTTTGAAAGCGCAAGAGCGCGGCATCATCGATGCGCCGGATCGCGAAACGGTCGGCAACCTTGTCGGCGAGAGCCTGCGCCCGCTTGAGCCCTTCGGGCGAGGGCGCCGGCAGCGCCTCTTCGCGCCCACGCGCCAGTTCGAGGCCCGCCAATTCCCAGCCCATCGTGCCGTTTTCGAGCGCCAGGACCGGGTTCGGCAGCCCGGCGTTGCGCAGCGACTGCGCGCCGATGATGCTGCGCGTCCGCCCGGCGCAATTGACGACGACGAGCGTGTCGGGCGACGGCACCCGGTCGGGCACGCGGTAGACCAGCTCGGCGCCCGGGCAGTCGAACGCGCCGGGGATGCTCATGTTACGGAATTCGCCGATCGGCCGGCTGTCGACGATCAGCACCTTCTCGCCGGCATCGAGCCGCCGCTTCAATTCGGCGGCCGCGATGTGCGGCGTCTCGCAACGGTGCTCGACGAGCTCGCCGAACGCCTTGCTTGGCACATTGACGCCGGTGAAGAGCTCGTAGCCGGCGGCGGCCCAACCCCGCGCGCCGCCGGCCATAACTGCAACATCGCGATAGCCCATACGCGTCAGCGTCGCCGCGGCACGCTCGGCGAGATTCTCGTCACCGCCGTCGTAAACGACCATGCGCGTGCGCTGTCGCGGCACCAGATCG
>Ga0209155_1000494_pt1 | contig 18780 bp, 18 predicted proteins | sample GraSoiAngelo_122_FD_185879 | JGI IMG/M metagenome (GOLD analysis project Ga0209155, IMG submission 185879) | Grasslands soil microbial communities from the Angelo Coastal Reserve, California, USA - 14_0927_02_20cm (SPAdes) (version 2) | ecosystem: Environmental > Terrestrial > Soil > Grasslands ... | reverse complement strand
GAGCGCCGGCGGCGCTACGACCTTCGCGCCGCGCCAGACGAAGTCGCGCAGCACGGATTTGACCTCCTCGGGGTCAGTCCCGCTGAGGACAACCTTTTCGCCCGCGCCCAGGACTTTGACGCCTTCCGCCATGGCTCAACCGGCGATGCGCTCGCGCATCCAGCGGGCGGTGCGCACTGCGCCGCCGAAGCTGTAGAGATGCACGCCGATGACGTTGCTCGGCGTGCGGCTGCGCGAGTAGCGCGCCAGGGCAACCACCTGCTCGTGCGGGTCGGTGTGCGTGACGAGCTGGGCGATGCCGGTGCCGAGGTTGCGCAGCGCGCGCAGCGAGGCGCTGACGCCGCAGCGCTGCGCGTAGCGCAGCAGCGCCGCCGGGTCGGTCGGGCCCGCGACGCCGACATAGATGGAGACCGAGGGCGCGGAGCGCGCGAGCGCGGCGCAGCACTCGACGACCCGCGCCGGCGCGAAGCAGAACTGCGTGACCACGTACACGCCCAGCCCCTGCTCCGCGGCGAGGCGCTGCTTGCGGGCGAAGGCTTCCTCCAGCGCCGCCGGCGCGATCCGCGGATGGCCTTCCGGGTAGCCGGCGATGCCGATCTCGCGGATGCCGGTATCGGCGAGCACGCCCTCTTCCAGGACCTGCAGCGTGTCGGAGTAAGGGCCGCTCGCGCGCGGCTGGTCGCCGCCGACGAGGAGAACGCGATGCACGCCGTGCTCGCCCGCGGCGCGCCGCAGGAACTCGCGCAACTGCTCGCGCCCGGCGCTGCGCCGCGCGGCCAGGTGCGGCACCGGGTCGAGGCCGGCCCGGCGGATCGCGGCGACCGTTTCGAGCACGCGCGAGACCGGCAGCCCGGGCAGCGAAGGCACGTAGGCGCAAGTGCCGGCGGGAACGAGCGCGGCCACCTCCGCAGCGCGATGCAGCTCGCGCGGCGAGATCTCGATCGATCCCGCCGCGACCAGCTCGGCGACCGAGCCGGCGCGTGCCGACACGTCAATCTCGCTTGCGGGAAACGACATAGGATTCGTCGAGGAACCAGAGGCTGCCATGCTTTTGCAGCACTTCGCGGGTCGCGTCGAGGTAGCGGCTGTCGCGCAGCGCCTCGCCGAGCCGCAGGTCGTCGATCTGCGCCACGTAGATCGCCGCGTTCCAGGCCGCGAACAGCGTCGAGGTGCCGATGCTCTCGGAGATCTCGCTCGGCAGCGTATGCATGTCGTAGCGGAACAGCGAGCGCGCGTCCGAATAGGTGTTGAAGTTGTAGCGCCGCGCATCCTTGCCCAGCTCGCTCTTGGTGGCGCGCAGGACGTCGTGGCGGCTCTGCGTGAACGGGTTCTCTCCCGGCCAGACGCGCTGGATGATCTCCAGCCCGGGGTCATGGCCGTAGGAATGAATGCCGAGCAGCCGGCCGCCCTCGCCCAGCGAGCGCACCAGCGGCGCTATTACTTTCTGCGCCTTGAATTCGAGCCGCGCGCGCGCGCGGTAGGGCTGCGACGCGATCACCATGTCGTAATCGGCGCGCGCGTGGCCGCGCTTCGGGATCACCTCGTCGAGAAGGAAGCGGTAGTCGTCGCGGTAGACCACCAGCGCGACCGGATGGTCGTAGACCGGGTTGCCGGTCTTCGGGCTGTGGCGGGCCTGCCAGTTCTTGGCGAGGAACGGCTCGAGCTGCGCGATCTGCTCGGCGAAATCGTGCGAGGTGCTGCCGGTCAGCGCCGCCTCGTGCCACACCATCGAGGTGGCCGCGGCAACGGCGTGCGGCGTCAGCCACGGCGCCTCGGTGTAGTACATGTTGGTCACGACCAGCACCGTCGCCGGATGCTCGTAGAAGCGGTCGACCATCTTGCGCAGCGACAGGCGCACGTCCTCCAGGCTGATCTCCTTGCCGACGATGTAGAAAGGCACGGTGGGAAAACGGCGGTGCATCTCGCGCATCACGCGCGCCAGCACGGTGCCGTCGCCCATGCCGGCGTCGAACAGCCGCACCGCGGGCGGCTGGGGATGGATGTGTCCGAGCTCGAGCCCGACGCGGCGCGCCACCACGTCCTTCTCGCTGCAGGTATTCACGAACAGCAGGTACTTCTGCCGGTTGTCGAAGAAGCGGAAGTTCTTCTCCGGCGCCAGCGGCTCGCGCGCCGGCGCCGCGGCGGGCTGCGCGGCGCCGGCGCGGATCAGCGCCAGGAGCTCGGGCGGCGAATCGCCGGCGCCGGCGAGCCCGTGCCTGGTGATGAACTGGTTGACCCGCTGCAGGGTCTCGGGGGTGACGCGCGCTCCGTCGCGCAGCCGCGCGACGAACTTGCCGTCGTTCACTGCGCGCCGGCCGAAGGTGGACTCGGCCATGCCGGTGCGCCGGCAGAAATCGGAAATGCTTCCGAGCAGCGTGCCGCTGGCTTCCATGACCTGCTCCATCCTGAGTACGATGGTGGGCGCACCGTTGTGGGACTGCAACCACATGGGGTGCGGTGCAAAACGTGGGATGCGTCCCACTGTTGAAAATCAAATGCTTACCATACTGGAACTGATCGGCAACACCCCGCTGGTCGAAGTGAAGCGCCTGGGCGCCGGGCCCTGCCGCCTGTTCCTCAAGCTGGAAAACCAGAACCCGGGCGGCTCGATCAAGGACCGCATCGCGCTGTCGATGATCGCAGCCGCCGAAAGCGAAGGCCGCATCAAGCCCGGCGACCTGCTGGTGGAGGCCACTGCCGGGAACACCGGCCTGGGGCTCGCGCTGGTGGCCGCGCAGAAAGGCTATCGCCTGCTGATCGTCGTGCCGGACAAGATGAGCCAGGAGAAGATTTTTCACCTCAAGGCGATGGGCGCCGAGGTGCTGCTTACCCGCTCGGACGTCACCAAGGGTCATCCCGAGTATTACCAGGACCTGGCGGCGCGGCGAGCGCGCGAGACGGGGGCGTACTACATCGACCAGTTCGGCAATCCGGCGAATCCCCGCGCGCACGAGCAGACCACCGGCCCCGAGATCTGGGAGCAGATGGAGCACGCAGTCGACGCGGTGGTGGCCGGCGTCGGCACCGGCGGCACCATCACCGGCCTCGCTCGCTTCTTCGAGCGCGCCGCGCCGCAGGCCGACATCGTGCTCGCCGACCCGGAGGGCTCGGTGCTCGCGGATTACGTGAGAACCGGAACGCTCTCCAGGGACGTCGGCTCATGGCTGGTGGAAGGCATCGGCGAGGATTTCATTCCTCCGGTGTGCGATCTTTCGCGCGTGAAAAAGGCCTACAGCATTCCCGACGCGGAGGCGCTTGGAGTCTGCCGGGATCTACTGCGAAAGGAAGGCATCCTCGCAGGCACCTCCTCGGGCACGCTGATCGCCGCCGCGCTGCGCTACTGCCGCGAGCAGCCGGCGCCGAAGCGCGTCGTCACCCTGGTCTGCGACAGCGGCAACAAGTACCTCTCCAAGGTGTACAACGATTACTGGATGCTCGACCAGGGCTTCATCCAGCGCGAGCGCTTCGGCGACCTGCGCGACCTGATCGCGCGCCGCCACCGCGAGCACGCGGTCGCCACGGTGAACGCCGACGAGGCGGTTCTCAACGCCTACCAGCGCATGAAGCTGTACGACGTTTCGCAGCTGCCGGTGCTGAAGGACGGCAGGATCGTCGGCATCCTCGACGAGGAGGACATCCTGCTGCGCGTCGCCGATAATCCCGGCTATTTCCGCCGGCCGGTGTCCGAGGCGATGGAAAGCCATCTGGTCACCGTGCCGCCGGACGCGACCATCGAGCAGCTGATGGACATCTTCAAGCGCGGTCTGGTGGCGATCGTGGTCGAGCGTGACGAGTTCCTGGGCCTCATCACGCGCATCGACCTGCTCAACTGGCTGCGCAGAAGGGCGACGGAGAAATGAAGTTCGAGACCAAGGTGATTCACGCCGGGCAGGAGCCCGACCCCCGGACCGGCGCGGTGATGACCCCGATCTACGCCACCTCGACCTACGCGCAGTCGAGCCCCGGCGCTCACAAGGGCTACGACTACGCGCGCACGCGCAATCCGACGCGCGACGCGCTCGAGGCCTGCCTCGCCGAGCTGGAGAGCGGCCATGCCGGGTTTGCCTTCGCCTCGGGAATGGCGGCGATCGGCACGGTGCTCGAGCTGCTCGACGCCGGCTCTCACGTCGTCGCCATGCACGATCTTTACGGGGGCAGTTACCGGATTTTTGAAAAAGTAAGAAAGCGCAGCGCCGGGCTGCAGGCGAGCTTCGTCGATCTTTCCAGGACCGAGGAGCTTGAAAAAGCGATCAGGCCCAATACGAAGATGCTGTGGGTCGAATCGCCGACCAACCCGCTTCTCAAGCTCGTCGACCTGCAGGCGGTCGCCGCGATCGCGCGCAAGCGCGGGCTGCTCGCGGTGTGCGACAACACGTTCGCCTCGCCCTGGATCCAGCGGCCGCTCGAGCACGGCTTCGACATCGTGGTGCACTCCACCACCAAGTACATCAACGGGCACTCGGACGTGATCGGCGGCGCGGCGATCATTCGCGAGGATGAGGCGCTGAAGGAGAAGCTCGCCTTCCTGCAGAACGCGGTGGGCGGCGTGCCGAGCCCGTTCGATGCCTTTCTCACGCTGCGCGGCATCAAGACGCTCGCGTTGAGGATGGAACGGCATTGTGCGAACGCCCTCGAAGTCGCCCGCTTCCTCCAGTCTCACCCGAAGGTGCAGAAAGTCTTTTACCCCGGGCTGGAAAGCCACCCCCAGCACGCCCTGGCGAAACGGCAGATGAACGGCCGCTACGGCGGCATGGTGACGGCCGTCCTTAAGGGCGGGCTGGAGCGCTCCAGGCGGTTCCTCGAGCGCTGCAAGCTGTTCACCCTCGCCGAGAGCCTGGGCGGCGTCGAGAGCCTGATCGAGCACCCGGCGATCATGACCCACGCCTCGCTGCCCGAGGACGTGCGCGCCGAGCTCGGCATCGACGAAGGCCTGGTGCGCCTGTCGGTCGGCATCGAGAACGTCGACGACCTCGTCGCCGAGCTGAAATACGCGCTCGAGTAAGGCCATCGTTTTTTTCACTGCACTAGTCATTCTGGGTCTGATTTTCGCTGGGGGAATGCGATACATGATCGCAATGCCTGGACGTTCCCATACCGGGCCGCTGCCGCCGCTCTCCGACGAGGGCCGAGCGCTCGCCGAGCGCCTCCATCACCACGTCGCCGTGCTCGCGAGGAGCGAAAGGAATGCGGATCTCGAAACCGCGGCACGGTACATCGAGAGCGCGTTCGGTTCCTCCGAATCTCAATACTTCGAAAGCGGCGGACGCAAGGTGCGCAACATTCAAACCACGCAGGCTGCTTCGATCGTCGTCGGCGCGCATTACGACACGGTGCCGGGCTCGCCCGGCGCCGATGACAACGCCTCGGCCGTCGCCGTGCTCATCGAGCTTGCGGCGATGCGGCTGCCGGCCCGGTTTGTCGCCTTTGCGAACGAGGAGATGCCGTACTTTCTCGGCCCCGAGATGGGCAGCTTCGTTTCGGCAAGGCGCTCGCGCGAGCGCGGCGAGAACCTGCGCGCCATGTTCTCGCTGGAAATGCTCGGCTACTACCGCGACGCTCCCGGCAGCCAGCATTACCCCGCGCCGCTCGGCTGGTTCTACCCGGACCGCGCCGATTTCATCGGCTTCGTCGGCGACCTGGGCGCGCGCGCCCTGGTAAGGAGGTCGATTGCCTCTTTCAGGAAGCACGCGCGGTTTCCCTCCGAAGGCGTGGCGGCGCCCGCCGCCATTCCAGGGGTGAGCTGGTCCGACCACTGGGCCTTCCGCAAGCACGGCTACCCGGCAATCATGGTGACCGACACCGCGTTTTACCGTTATCCTCATTACCACCTGCCGAGCGATACACCGGAAAAGCTTGACTACGAACGCATGGCGCGCGTGACGCTCGGACTTGCCGCGATGCTGCGCGAGCTGGCCGATGAAGCTCGGTGAGCTGAGCGTCAATCGCATCGGGTTCGGCGCGATGCGCGTCATCGACAACGGCAGCATCTGGGGCGAGCCCAGCGACCGCGCAAAGGCGCTCAAGGTGCTGCGGCGCGCGCTAGAGCTCGGCGTCAACTTCTTCGACACCGCCGAAAGCTACGGCCCGCACACCAGCGAGATCCTGATCGCCGAAGCCCTGCATCCCTATCCGAAAGGCTTCGTCATCGGCACCAAGTGCGGCATAGCGCGACCGCGCGCCAGCCGCTGGGACGCCGACGGCAGGCCCGAAAAGCTCAAGCAGGACCTGGAAGGCAGCTTGAAGCGCCTGCGGCTGGAGCGCATCGATCTCTATCAGCTGCATACGGTCGATCCGAAGGTTCCGCTCGAGGTTTCGCTCGGTACGCTCGCCGACCTGCAGCGCGAAGGCAAGATCCGCCATGTCGGCGTCTCGAACGTCAGCGTGAAGCAGCTCGAGCAGGCGCGGAAAATCGTGCCGATCGTCTCGGTGCAGAACCGCTACAACCTGGGCGATCGCAATTCGGAAGACGTGCTGCAGGCCTGCGAGAAGCTCGGCATCGCCTTCCTGCCCTGGTATCCCCTGGGGGACGGGGCGGTATTGCGAATTCAGAAATTAAAGGACTTGGCCAAAAAACTTCGGGCCACGCCCGCGCAGGTAGGCATCGCGTGGCTGCTCGCCAAGTCGCCGGTCATGCTGCCGATTCCCGGCACCTCGTCGATCGCTCACCTCGAGGAAAACGTCGCCGCCGAGAAGCTCAAGCTCGGCGACGACGATTTCCGCTCGCTCTAGGCTTCGGTGCGCACCCAGCCGTAGCGCAGGTGGCTCGGGTCGGCGCCCGCTGCCAGGTACTCCTGGCGCGCCTTCGCCAGCGCGTCCGTGCTCAGGCCGGGAAACTCGAGCAGCGTCTTCAGCTTGAGCGGCACCAGGGTGTCGTAGTTGCGCGGCACCGGGCGGTAATCCGCGCGCGCGGAGACTTCCGCATCGTCCGACACGCCGTAGAGCCGCGCCGAGTTGAGCCCGAGGATCTTGCGCTTGGCGCGCTCGGTGAGCGCCGGATAGCCGTACTGCCGGCGGATGCTCTCCGGGATCTCGAAACGCCACATCGCCTCGATCTGCCATTGCGGCGAGCCGTAGTAGATGCAGTCGGAGCCGAACACGATCTTGTCTTCGCCGAAGTGCTTGAGCAGCTGCCCGAGCAGGTGCGCGCAGACGCTCGGGAAGGTGATGACGATGCCGCCGAAGGTCGAGCCGATCTCCGCGTAGACGTTCCTGATCTTCCCGCAGGTCTGGGCAAACTCGGTCAGCCAGGTAATGTCCGGCTCGCCGTTGCGCAGCACCTTGTTCTGGATGTTCGCGAGACCTGGCGAGGGCCACAGGAACGGCGTCATGCCGCCGAAGCAGGCGTGGTAGATGATGAAGTTGAGCTCCGGCCAGTCGTGCGACGCCTTCGGGATGTCGGTCGGCTTGCCCCATTCGGGAGTGTCGATCGGAGCCGGGGAGAAGCCCTTGTGGATGCAGATGTTGCGGAATCCCGGGTGGCGCCGAAGCTGGTCGCGCTGGCGCATGATGAAGTCGTAGCTCGGGTAGGCGATCTGCTCGTCGTCCAGCCGCCATTGCTTCAGCGGGCTGTCGGGCGGGTCGTTGTCCCCCCGCGCGGACGTCGCGACGGTGTAGCCCTTCCACGCATCGGGATGGTTCTCCGCGACCTGCTGCTCCATGAAATACAGGCTGCGCCTTCCCGGATAGAGCTGGCCGTGCGCCAGCATGCGCTGCGAGCCGGAGATCCTGTTGACGAAATCGCGCACCGCCGCAGTCTGCTTCGCGTTCAGCACGCCGGCGGCCTGCGATTCCTCGATGCTGTTGGGCGGACGGCCGTTCGGGTCTCCAGGAGGAAACACGCCTAGCGTGGCGTTGCTCAACAGGCCCACCGTGGTCTGGCTGTCGAAGAACACATCCTTCACGAAGTGCATCAGGTGATAGATGCTGTCGTTGATCTCGCCGCCCACAATCTGGGGGTTCAGCACCTGCCAGGTCTTGCCGAGCTCGTCGAATGCGCCTGCCGGCCGGAACGGATTGGACTTGAACACCGAGGCCGCCGCTGCCGTGGGCCCTTGCGCGTAGGCGCGGAAAAACTGCGGCCCGGCCATGCTTGAGCGCACCATGTGCAGCTGGTCGTCGAGCACGAACAGGTCGGCCGGCGGGCCGTTGCGCGCGTGCGCTTCGCGCTCGAAGAGCTCGTCCTCGTCCACTTTGAACATCTGCCCGTAGACCTCGTTCATGGCGAGAAAGCCCGCGGCCATCCCGCCGGTGCCGGCGAGGAATTGCCGGCGGCTGATGTTGAGCTTCCTGCTCGCCTGGTCGGCGATCTCCTTGATGCGCGCCTCGACCTTCTTCTGATCCTCGGTCTGCGGGATCGGCATGTGCTCGCCGTTCGACACCATTTGTGTCGGAATCGGCGAATGGAACAGGTTCGCCTCGTCGGCCCGGGTCAGTTTCGCCAGCTGCTCGTCGCTCAGCCAGACATCGGCTTCGCGGTCACCTCGAATTGTCATGACACTCCTCCGATTTAGATCACTTCGATCGCTTCGCGCGCTGAGCCGGGCTGGCCGGCATCATCGACCCAGGAAAATTCCAGCTCGCCGCTGTCGAGCGCCACGGTATGGAACTGCAGGAACGGATTGGCGGCGATGCCGGGCGACATCTCGGCGCGGAATACCTCGACGCCGTTGTAGCGGCACGCGAACGAGCGGATCACGTTCTTCGGCACCTTGCGCCCGTCGACCTCGAGCCGGTAGCCGGTCTCCATCGGGTGCTGGATCAGGATCCCCACCCGGATCACCTCGCCGCGCCTCGCCCGGCCCGGCAGCTGGATGCGCGCGGCCATCAGCTCCCCAGCTCGTCCACGCACGCCGACAGGGTCACCACGACGTTCGCGCTGCCCATCCAGAACGAGCCATCCGACATCTCGGCGAGCGCCACCACGCGCTGGCTGCCGGCGAGGCGCACGCGCGAGGTGATTTCGGCGGCGCCGGCGCGCGGCCCGAGGTGGAAGCTCGCCATCCGCGCCTCGGGATTGCGCTCCGAGATCAGGTGGATCGCGCGCACGTGGTCGGCTTCGGTCATCGGGCTTTCCACGCTCACGCTCATCGACACCGAGTTGCCGTTATCCGCGAGCAGCGGCATGTCGAGCTTCACCCGGCCCTGCCTGACCGGTGCGCCTTTCGTGATGGGGTCGAGCAGCGGGTCTGCCCGGGCCCCGAACGCAAGCCCGAGCAGGACGACGAGAAAGCTTCGCCGCCTCACGCGATCTCGAAGCCGTGGTTCTTGAGCGGCAGCGAGCGCACGCGCTTGCCGGTCGCGGCGAAGAGGGCATTGCAGATCGCAGGCGCGATCGCGGCCTGGCCCGGCTCGCCGATCCCGCCCCAGAAGCCGCCCGAAGGCGCCAGCACCACCTCGACCTTCGGCATCTCGCGCAGCCGCATCATGCGGTAGTCGTGGAAGTTCGACTGCTCGACGCGCCCGTCCTTGATGGTGATCTCGCCCCAGAACATCGCGCTCAGCATGAACACCGCGCTGCCCTGCATCTGCGCGACGACGTTGTCCGGGTTGACGACATGGCCGGAGTCGATGCCGAGCACCAGCCGCTTGATGTCGACCACGTTCTTGTCGCTCACGGCCAGCTCGGCGACCGCCGCGACGTAGCTGCCATAGGCCTCGGTCACCGCGATGCCGCGGTGCACGCCCGCCGGCAGCGGCTCGGCCCAGCGGGCCGCCTTCGCCGTCGCCTCGAGCACGCCGTGCTCCTTCGTCGCCGCCGGCAGCAGGCCGCGGCGATATTCGTACGGGTCCTTGCCCGCGGCCTTCGCCAGCTCGTCGACGAAGGACTCGCGCATGAACGGATTCTGCGAATGGCCGACGGTGCGCCAGAAGCCGACCGGAACGTGCGGATTGCGCTGCGCGTACTCGATGAGCACGTTGGGAATCGCGTACGGCTGGTCGGCGAACGACGCCACCGCCTGCGGATCGACGCCCTCCTTGAGCGGCAGCTTGAGCAGGGTCGAGATGATCGACGGCGCCGAGACGCGCGAGTACCACGCGACGGGATTGCCCGACGCGTCCAGGCCCGCTTTGATGCGCACCACGCTCAGCGGGCGATAGAAGTCGTGCTGCGTGTCCTCCTCGCGAGTCCATAGCAGCTTCACCGGCGTGCTTCCCATCGCCTTGGCGATCTGCACGCCCTGGCGCACGAAGTCCTGCGAGCCGCCGCGGCGCCCGAATCCGCCGCCGAGCTGTACCCGATGCACGTAGACGTTCTCCAGCGGCACTCCCGCGGTCGCCGCCGCGGTGGCATGCGAGGCTTCGGCGTTCTGCGTCGAGGTCCACACGTCGACCCGGCCGTCCTTCAATACCGCCGTGCAGCCCATCGGCTCGAGCGTCGCGTGCGCGAGATAGGGCGTGAAGTACTCGGCTTCGAGCACCTTGGCCGCTCCAGCCAGGCCCTGCTCGAGCTCGCCGTTGCGCCTTGCCACTACCACGTTCGACGCGTCGTCGAGCCCGCTGCGCAGGAACTGCAGGATGCTCTCGCTCGACGCGCTTTCGCCGGCGCCGAAGCTCCACTCGATCGGCAGCTCCTTCAGCGCCTCCTTGGCGCGCCACCAGTTGTCGGCGACCACGGCGACATAGTCTTCCATCGGCAGCACCTTGATCACGCCGCGCCGCCCCTCGATCTTGGCCGCGTCGACGGACTTCAGCCTGCCGCCGAACACCGGGCACTGCGCGATCGCCGCGTAGACCATGCCGGGAAGCTGCGCGTCGATGCCGTAGCGGATGCGGCCGGCGACGATGTCGGGGATGTCGACGCGCTTGATCGGCTTGCCGGCGATCTTCCAGTCCTTCGGATCCTTGAGCGTCACTTCCTTCGGCGGCGCGAGCTTCGCGGCTTCGCCGGCGACCTTGCCGAAGCTCGTCTTGCGGCCGCTCGGGCCATGCGTGATCACGCCGTTGGACGCAGTGCACTCGGCGACCGGCGCGTTCCAGCCCTGCGCGGCGGCGATGAGAAGCATCTCGCGCGCGCCGGCGCCGGCCTTGCGCAGGTAGTCCTGCGACTGGCGGATGGTGCGGCTGCCGACCGCCGCCATGTCGCCCCAAACGCGCTTGCGTCTCACGTGCGCATTGGTATCGGCGTACTCGACGCGCACCTTGCTCCAGTCGCAGTCGAGCTCCTCGGCGACGAGCTGCGCCGCCGAAGTCATGCTGCCCTGCCCCATCTCGGAGCGCGCGTAGCGGATGATCACCGTGTCGTCGGGCCGCACCACGACCCAGGCATTGATCTCCGGAGCAACGTTCTGCGCGTTAGCCGCAGGAAGATGAAATCCAAAAACCAGACCGCCCGCAGCCGAAACCTTCAGAAACTCGCGACGTGTCGTCATGGCCGCCTCCTATGCCCTGGCCTTGCCGGACTTTGCCGCGGCATGGATCGCGGTACGGATCCGCGCATAGGTGCCGCAGCGGCAGATGTTGGTCATCGCCTCGTCGATGTCCTTGTCGGTCGGATCGGGCTTCTTGCGCAGCAGCGCTACCGCCGCGAGGATCTGCCCGCCCTGGCAGTAGCCGCACTGCGGCACCTGGTGCTCGATCCAGGCCTGCTGCACCGGGTGAAGCCTGCCGCCCGGCGCGAGGCCTTCCAGGGTCAGGACGCGTTTCCCCGCCGCCGCGGAAACGGGGAATGAGCACGAGCGCACCGGCTCGCCGTTCACATGCACCGTGCACGCCCCGCACTGCGCGATGCCGCAGCCGAACTTGGGGCCCTTCACGTCGAGCTCGTCGCGCAGCACCCAGAGCAGCGGCATTTCGGGCTCGACGTCGACCTCGCGCGAACGCCCGTTGACGGTCAGCTGGATCATTTCCGGTCTCCTTGGTGGATCGTGATACTGTAAAACAACTCGCAGGAGGTTTTCCAGCCATGCAGCGGTTTCGCAGTGCGGCACTGTGGTTGCTTTTTTTCGCCGCATCGATCTGCGCGCAGGAACCTTATCCGGGCAAGCCGGTCCGCATCATCGTCGGCTACTCCGCCGGCGGCGGCAACGATCTGATCGTGCGCGTGATGGCGCCGCGGCTGTCGGAGGGGCTGGGGCAGCCGGTCATCATAGAAAACAAGCCCGGCGCGCAGGCGATCATCGCTACCGAGTACGTGGCAAAAGCGGCGCCGGACGGCTACACCATCCTGATGGGGCCGACCGGGCCGATGGCGATGAACCCCGCCACCTACGCAAGACTGCCGTATTCGTCAACGCGCGACTTCGCGCCGATTTCGACGATCGGCCAGTTCCCGCTGATCGTGACCGTCGGCGCCTCGCTCCCGGTGCACTCGGTCAGGGAGCTGATCGAGTACGCCAAGCGCAATCCCGCAAAGGCGAACTACGGCTCGAGCGCCGCCGCATTCCAGATCGCCACCGAGCTGTTCAAGCAGAAGACCGGTACCGGGTTCGTCCACATCCCGTACAAGAGCAGCGGCGAATCGGTGCAGGCGGTGGTCGCGGGCCAGGTCACCATGACCATCTGCGATCCGCCGCCCGCGTCGGGTCCGCTGCGCGCCGGCACGGCGCGCGCGCTCGCGATCACCTCGGCCGAGCGCCACCCGTCCTGGCCCGACGTGCCGACGCTCGCCGAGGCCGGCGTTCCGGACGTCGAAGTATGGCTGTGGACTGCATTCTTCGCGCCCGCGCGCACGCCGCCCGCGATCGTGGCGCGGCTGCAGAAGGAAACGGCGCGCGTCGTGCGCCTGCCCGATGTGCGCGAAGGCCTGGCAAAGCTAGGCGTCGATCCGGTCGGCGGCAGCCCGGAGGAGCTCGGCACGCGCCTCGCGCGCGACATCGAGAAATGGACCGCGGTCGCGCGCGCCGCGAACATCAGGAACGAATAGCGTTTCACAGCGCGTAGCGCGTGATCCGCAGGCGGGTCGCGCGCATGTCGTCGCCGCGCAGCTCGCGCAGCGCGTAGCCGACGAAATCGGCGCTGACTTCCTTGCGCCAGTAAAGATCGAGGTCGGCATTGTCCATCGGCTTCGCGCGCGAGGCCACCAGCCGGCCCGCCTCCTCGATCACTTCGTCGGTCAGCTTTTTGCCCTTCAAAAACTCATTCGCCTTGTCGACGAGAAACGGCCTTGACGCAACCGCGCCAAGCGCAATCCGGATGTCTCCATCGGAGCGGATTGCCGCCGCGACGCCGAGGACCGGAAAGTCGAATGCTCCCCTGCGGCGCAATTTCCAGTAACAAGATGCACTGCTTTCTATTTTTATCTCGGTAAGTATCTCGTCGGGACGGCGCTTCAGATAGTCGATGCCGTCGTTGTTGTAGAAGTCCTCGAGCGCGACCTCGCGCCCGCCTCCCGCAGAGACGAGCTTCACGCGAGCGCCGATCGCCATCAGCGCCGGCGCGCAGTCGGTCGACGACATCGCCACGCAGCGCTTGCTCGCGGTGGCGACCCAGCAGATCGCGCCGTCCTTCTTCAGGCAGAAGTCGATCGCCTTGCGCCATTCGTAGTTCTGGTTGTAGTAATTGCAGCGCGTATCGAGGCACAGGTTGCCGCCGAGGGTTCCCATGTTTCGCAGGTGCACCGTCGCCACCTGGTGCGCCGCCTGGCGTAGCCCGAGGGGCAGTTCGGTTTTTGTCACGATCTCCGTCAGTGTCGTTCCGGCGCCAAGCGCGCTGCCGTTACGCTTCATCTCAGGAATGTGTCGAAGAGAAACCAGGATCTTCGGCGCCATCTGGCGGCGTTTCATATTCGGCAGCAGGTCCGTGCCGCCCGCGATGAGCATCGCCTCCGGCCCTTCGCCGGCGAGAATGCGCGCCGCCTCGCTTATGGAGCGCGGCGCCCGGTATTCAAACCACGGCAGCCGCATCATTCTTCTTGACCTCCTTGCCGTCGCCGCCTTCCCAGGGCGGCGGCACGATGAGCGGTTCGGGGTAGGGGACCGCCGGAAAGTGGTTGGGGCCGACGCGCCCCGGTTTTCCTTGGGCCTTTAATTCCAATGCCTTCAAAATCTTGTCCGGAGTAATGGGAAGCTCATCGATGCGCACGCCGATGGCGTCGTAAATCGCGTTCGCCACCGCCGGCATCACCGGCAGCAGCGGGCCCTGCCCGGCTTCCTTGGCGCCGAACGGGCAGTTGGGATCCGGATCCTCGATCAGCACGGTGTCGACTTCCGGCATGTCGAGCGAGGTCAGGCTCTTGTACTCTAGGAGCGACGGGATCTTGTGCACGAGCGCGCTCGAGAGCTTCGGCGGCAGCCTGCGAAAGACCTGCTCTTCCATCAGCGCTTCGGAAAGGCCCATGTACACGCTGCCCTCGACCTGCCCGCGCGCGAGCACCGGGTTGATGGTGCGGCCGATGTCGTGCGCGATCCAGATTTTCGGCACGCTGATCCAGCCGGTCTTCGGCTCGACTTCGGCCTCGACCACGCAGGCGGTGTACGAATACGCGGGCGACGGGCCCACGCCCGCGCCCTTGTAGCGTCCCGGCGAGCGCGGCGGCTTGTAGGAGCCGACGGCCCCGAGCGTGCCGAACTTCTCCTCGGCGAAGCCGACCGCCTCGGCGAAGCTCAGGCTCCTGTTCTCGAAAAATACCTTGCCGTCGGCGAACGTGAGCCGGTCCGGCGCGACATCAAGCTGTTCCGCAGCCGCAGCCGCGATCAGGTCTTTCAACTTCTGAGAGGCTTGAATCGCTGCATTGCCCATCATCACGGTCACCCGGCTCGAATAGGAGCCGAGGTCGACCGGCGTGATGCCGGTATCTCCGGTCACGCAGCGCACGTCGAAGGGATCGACGCCCAGGACTTCCGCCACCACGGCGACGAGCACGTCGTCTGAGCCCTGCCCGATCTCGGTAGCGCCGCAGAACACGGTGACCTGGCCGCTGCGGTCGAGCAGCAGCTGCACGCCGCATTGCGGCATCTTGTTCCAGTAGACCGGCAGCCCGGCGCCGCAGAGGTACGAGCCGCAGGCGATGCCGACGCCGCGGCCGTACGGAAGCTTCTTGAATCTGTTTTTCCAATCCGAGCGTGCGACGACCTGCCGAATGCACTCGGCGAGACCGATCGAGCCGATCTTCAGCCAGTTCGCCGTCAGCGAATCGGGCTTGGCAACGATCCCGAGACGAAGCACGGCCGGATCCATGCCGAGCTTCTCCGCGATCTTGTCGAGCTGCACTTCCTGGCCGAAGCGCGGCTGCGGCGTGCCGTGGCCGCGCTTGGGCCCGCAGGGCGGCTTGTTGGTGAAGACGCGCGCCGCATCGAACTTGTAGCGCGGCAGCTCGTAGGTCACGGTCTGCAGCGCCCCGGTGTAGAAAGTGCTCGCGACGCCGTACGAGCCGTAGCCGCCGCCATCCACCAGCGTCTGCACGTGCATGCCGGTGAGCTTGCCGTCGCGCGTCACTCCGGTGCGCATCTTCATCAGCACCGGGTGCCGGCCTCGGTGCATGTAGAACACTTCCTCGCGGTTCAGGCAGATCTTCACCGGCCGCCCGAGCAGCATCGCCGCCTTGGCGACCACCATCTCGTGGTTGCAGACGTCGCACTTGCCGCCGAACCCGCCGCCGTTCGGGCAGGCGATGACGCGGATCTGCGACGCGGGCACGCGCAACACGCGCGCGAGGCAGCGATGCACGTAGTGCGGCACCTGGGTCGAGGACCACAGTGTGAGCTTGCCTTCGCCGTCGAGCGCGGCGACCGCCGCGTGCTGCTCGATCGGCAGATGGGTGTTGCCTTCGTAGAAGAACAGGTCCTCGAAGACGTGATCCGATCTTGCGAGCGCTTCGTCGACATTGCCAAATTCGAAAGCCTGCAAGCGATGGATATTGCCGCGCTCGCTATACGCATGGATCCGCGGCTCGGGCTTAGCGAGCGCTTCTTCCGGATTGCTAATGGTGTCAAGAACCCGGTATCGAACTTGGATGAGATCCAGCGCCTGGGTCGCCGTCTGCTCGTCCTTCGCCACCACCGCCGCGACCGGATCGCCGACGTAGCGCACGTGCTCGGGTGCCAGCGGATACTCGTCCTGGGTCACGGGAAGAATGCCGAAGGTCACCGGGAAATCCTTGCCGGTCAGTACGAGATGTACTCCAGACAGAGAAACTGCTTTTGAAAAATCGATCGATTCGATCATCGCGTGCGCATGGGGAGAACGCAGCAATTTCATGTGCAGCATGCGCGGCAGCACGATGTCGTCGGCGAAGCGCGTCTGGCCGGTGACCTTGGCGCGGCCGTCTACCCTGCGTCGCGCTTTACCGATGACTTTCATGTTCCAGCCTGCGCGCGGCTTCCTCGATCGCTTCGAAAATCTGCTGATACCCGGTGCAGCGGCAAAGGTTGCCTGAAACGGCTTCCTTGATTCTTTCCCGGTCGGGCATCCTTTCGTTGTCGAGGAGCGCTTTCGCGGTCATCAGGATCCCGGGAGTGCAGTAGCCGCATTGCGCGGCGCCGAGGTCGGCGAAAGCCGCCTGCAAGGGATGCAGCTCCGCGCCGCGGCTGAGGCCTTCGACCGTCTCCACCGCGCGGCCCTCGCACTCGGCGGCGAGCACCAGGCAGGAAAGCTGCGGCGCGCCGTCGATCAGCACCGCGCAGGCGCCGCACTCGCCCAGCTCGCAGCCGTGCTTGGTGCCGGTGAGGCCGAGGTCCTCGCGCAGCACTTCGAGAAGCGTCTTGTACCCGGCGCAGGACAGCTCGACGGCCTCGCCGTTGACGGTCAGGCTGAGTTGCAGGCTGCGCGCCATATTGTTTGGGTCCCAAACAAATTGCGCCTACTGTACTGCAAAGTCCTTGTGGCGGGAAGGGTCGACGCGGCGTAAAATTTTCGGCTTACCCCGCAAGGAGACTCCCATGGCATTGCGTATCGGCGACGAAGCCCCCAATTTCCAGGCGCAGACCACCGAAGGCCCGATCGACTTCCACAAATGGATCGGCGACAAGTGGGCGATCCTGTTCTCGCATCCCAAGGACTTCACCCCGGTCTGCACCACCGAGCTCGGCACCATGGCCAAATTGAAATCCGAGTTCGACAAGCGCAACACCAGGATCATCGGCCTGTCGGCCGACCCGGTGGAGGACCACAAGAGGTGGGCCAAGGACATCCAGGAGACCCAGGGCGCGGCGATCAACTACCCCATGATCGGCGATGCCGACCTCAAGGTGGCGAAGCTCTACGACATGCTTCCCGCCAGCGAGTCGAGCGAAGGCAAGCGCACCGCGGCGAACAACGCCACCGTGCGCACGGTCTTCGTGATCGGCCCCGACAAGAAAATCAAGCTGATGCTGTTCTACCCGATGACCACCGGCCGCAACTTCGACGAGCTGCTGCGCGTGCTCGATTCCATCCAGCTCACCTCGAAGCACAAGGTCGCCACCCCGGCGAACTGGAAGCAGGGCCAGGACGTCATCATCGCCGGCTCGGTGAGCGACGAGGACGCGAAAAAGCAGTACCCGGCGGGCTGGAAAGCGCCCAAGCCCTATCTCCGGATTGTTCCTCAGCCCAAGCCGTGAGATACATGCTGTAACAATCGGTTACCCCTTCTCGCCGCCCCGGGAGGTAGGCTGCTTCACATGAGACCCGCGAAAGTGCTCGCCCTTATCGCCTTGGCGGCGACGGCATTGACCGCCGGCTCGGCGTTCGCCTGGGGTCGCTCGCACGTTTTCGTCGGCTTCAACTTCGGATTCCCAGGCTATTGGGCGGCGCCCTACTACGCGCCATACCCGTATTACTACCCGGTCCCGGTCGCTGTCGCACCGGCCGCGCCGCCCGTCTATGTCGAGCGCAGCGAGCCCGCCGCCCAGCAGCAAGGCATGTGGTATTACTGCGAGCAGTCGCGCGGTTACTACCCCTACGTGACGCAATGTCCAGGCGGCTGGAAAGCAGTACCGCCGGCGCCTGCTCCTGCGCGATGAAAAAGAAACTGATCTTTGGCGGCACAGCGTTGCTCCTGCTCGCCTCTTGCGCCTCGGTGCCCACCGGCCCGAGCGTGATGGTGCTGCCCGGCAGCAACAAGACCTTCGAGCAGTTCCGCTTCGATGACTACGAGTGCCGCCAGTACGCCTCGGAATACTCCGGCGGCAAGACGGCCGAGCAGGCGAGCGCCGATGCCGGCGTAAGAAGCGCGGCAGCCGGCGCAGCCATCGGCGCGCTCGCCGGGGCGGCCATCGGCGGCAACGCGAATTCGGCGGCGGCAGGCGCGGGCCTGGGCGCCGCCGGCGGCGCGATCGCCGGCACCGGCGCCGGAGCGCAGAGCGCGCACACAGTGCAGGGCCGTTACGACATCGGCTACCAGCAGTGCATGTACGCCAAGGGCCACCAGATCCCGATGGCTGCTAGCCGCTATGATCGCCCGTATCGGCCTTCGCGGCCGATGGCGCCGCCGCCTCCGCCGCCTCCCGGCACGCCGCCGCCTCCCCCGCCGCAAAGCTAGCCAAAACAATCGGTTTCTCAGGACTGACGCCGGTCTTCGGCCAATGGGCCGAATGGACTGCGCGCAGGCGCGCACGCCCTACATCACTCCCCGGTATTCATAGCCGCTGGCTGCCGGTCAAAGGGGATAGCGATGTCCACGTCCGCGTGTGTCCCGTTTCGCAGCATCCTCACGCTGCTCACGTTTGCCACCGGTTTTGCCCTGCCATTCGCCGCCTTTGCGGAGGCCCGCGTGAGCCAGAGCTACGGCAAGCTGCCCCTGCACTTCGAGGCGAATCAGGGCCAGACGCACCAGGACGTGCGCTTCCTCGCGCGCGGCGCCGGCTACAGCCTCTATCTCACGGCGGGCGAGGCCGTGCTCGTGTTGACAAAGCCGAACCCGGACGC
>Ga0209155_1000492_pt1 | contig 18810 bp, 15 predicted proteins | sample GraSoiAngelo_122_FD_185879 | JGI IMG/M metagenome (GOLD analysis project Ga0209155, IMG submission 185879) | Grasslands soil microbial communities from the Angelo Coastal Reserve, California, USA - 14_0927_02_20cm (SPAdes) (version 2) | ecosystem: Environmental > Terrestrial > Soil > Grasslands ... | reverse complement strand
CCGTTCTCACAGCAGCTACGCCCCTACCGGAAGCTGGGCCAGCCTTTCCTTCCTATCTCAAATCCTGGAGGGTAAATTTTATGCGGAATGCAGGGGGTCGCGCGCTCCGCTCGCCTGCTCAACCTACCGAAGGTTAGTTTCCACGCCAACGAAACTTGCGGACGAATTGCCGCTCTCTCCCTCAGGATCAAAGCATCTAAGGCAGTCTCACTGTGCCCCCACCACCGGCAACTGCACGAAGCTTGCCTCACTCGGCGTGTGGTAGACACGTTGCGTAGCTTTGCGGTAATCCCCGGGTTTTGCCCAGAAAATGTTGGGCACGAAAGTTTGCGGATTGCGATCATACAGCGGGAACCAACTGGACTGAACCTGCACCATGATCCGGTGGCCGGGGAGGAAAACGTGGTTCGCTGTGGGCAGGTTGAAACGGTAGACCAGAGGTTTGTCGGACGCCAGAGGTTTAGGAGTCTCCAGGCTCTCGCGATAGCGGCCGCGAAAGATGTCAGCGGAAACCATTAGCTGGTAGCCCCCCATTGCCGGCTGACCCGCCACCTCATCGGGATAAACGTCGATTAGTTTGACGACCCAGTCGGAGTCCGTGCCGCTGGTGGAAGCAACTAGATTGGCGACCGGCTGGCCGCTGATTTTCATCGGCTCGGTCAAGACATGCGAAGTGAACGCGACGACATCGGGGCGTCCGGACGCCTCACGTTGATCGTCCACGAGCCATTGCGACCAGGTAAATCCGTCTCCGTATCCCACAGGCTGAATAGGACGAGCGCGGAAGGGAACAGGCTTGGCAGGGTCGGAGACGTATTCGTCGAAGGCGGCGTCGTTGGGCTTCGGCGCGGCGTAACTCGCCTTTAGACCCGCGTTGAGATAGAGCGGCGTCGGTTTGATGGAGCACCCGCTCGCACAGCCTGCGGGCCAGGCAGGCAATTTACGCCACACATTCGTTCCCGTTTCAAATGCGGAGACCAGCGGCACGTCGGCTTTAGGCGCGTCGTTCTTCAAGTAATGGTCGAGAAATGGCCGCAGGATATTTTGCCGAAAATATAGCCCGGTATCGGTGTCGAACTTCAACGCGCCCAGCGTGCTGCCGTCACCAATCTCCTGGCCGTGGTGCCAAGGACCCATGACCAGAAATACTTTGTCATTGTTCGTGTCCTTCGGCTTGATGGCCTTGTAGACTGCGGGGGCGCCATAGATGTCCTCCTGATCCCAGAGGCTGTGCACGAGCATCACTGGCACTTTCAAGGGTTGAGCTGCCAGAATCTGGTCCATCGCCTGATCGCGCCAGAAGGCGTCATAGCTCGGATGCTGCAGCAGTTTCGGCCAGAAACCGACCTGTTCCAGCCCATGGCTGCGCCCGAGCTCGCCGGCCGATCCCGCCTGCATGTATAGGTCATAGTCATCGAAGTTGCTGGTCCACCACTTTTCTTCGGACTTGCGCGTCGCCTCTTGCTCGTAGATGTAAGGCAGATTCTGTTGGCGGAAGGCGCCGTTGTGGAACCAGTCGTCGCCCATCCAGCCGTCCACCATAGGATTCATGGGCACGGCCACCTTTAGCGCCGGGTGCGGATTGACGAGGGCCATCAAAGGCAAGAAACCGTCGTACGAAATGCCGAGAATCCCGACCTTGCCATTACTCTCCGGAGTGTTTGTCACCAGCCAATCGATGGTGTCATAAGTATCGGTGGAATGGTCCACCCGGGTTGGGTTCAGGGGGCCGTGCAAGGGGCGAGTCATCACATAGTCGCCCTCGGAGCGGTGTTTGCCGCGTACGTCCTGGACCGCCCGAATGTATCCTCCTTCGACGATGACTTCAGTGGCGTTGTCATAGCCATTCAAGATTGGGCCGAGGTGGCTGCTGTGAGCGTGACTCGTCAGCTCCTGGGCATCGTAGGGCGTGCGCGTGAGCAGAATCGGCGCATCCTTCGCGCCTTTTGGGACAAGAATGACCGTGTATAGCTTCACCCCATCACGCATAGGAATCATCACTTCGCGCCTGATGTAATCGAAGCTATCGCCCGCTACGTGAAACTGTGCCGGAGTTTCGCTCTGAAAATCCGGATATGAAGCTTGCGGCGGCGTGGCCTGCGCCGAGCCAGGTACAACCGGAAGCAGAAACGTCGCGGCACATACGACTCCTACAACTCGATTGCGAATCGTCACGGGAGCAGCTCCTTTTGGAAGAAACTGGAAAGCTTACACTACTGGACCCGATTGGTGTGGACTTTGCCGCATTGCTGAGTTCAGGACCGAGGCGTCAGTTTTCGCTAGAGGATTGCAATTGGGCAGCGCGGTCTGCGGAGAGCGCTTTTACTGGTCGTATAGGCAGGTTGGACTGCTGCTGTTCTGCAGAAAATTCGATTCCGTACAAGTAGATCGCGCGGTTGCGTACGACTCCGCTGCGCGAAAGCGGCTCATCGGATTCGGAAGCGGGGTATTCAATTCTGATCTCTTCTCCAGGCGCCAGATTTGCGAGCGCGAACAAGTAAATGCCACCTTCGCTCAAGCGGATGCTCCGGCCATCGATGACCGTCGAATCGGTGAATAGACGGATGGGGGCATTCAACCAATGACGTTTCCAGCGCCGCCGTTCTGGTCTTTGCCTGATCAGTTGCATCCCAAAGGCCCACCATCTTGAAGGGTCCAGTGGTGGCCCAGCTCTCGGCTTAACTTATGACATGTGCTCAGGCTGGAGCACGTTACGGGAGTACACGGGGGTACCTTGGACGCGAGGGAATCGCGCACTCTTGATCAACTAGAGCAGAAAACCATACAGGCGGTCGTGCTACGAAAATCGTCTCGAAAAGTATTAGGAGTGTTGAAATCTCCCTCGCAGCAAGTCTTCGATGTCTCCGATCTTCTCACCCAACAGATTCAACTTGCGCGAAAGACCCTGAATGTCGGATGCAGCGCGGCGGTTGACATCAAAATCGAGTTCGCTACGCAGGCGGTCTTTGGTATCTTGCCGGTTCTGGCTCATCATGATGACCGGCGCCTGAATGGCTGCCAGCATGGAGAGGAACAGGTTCAGGAGAATAAAAGGATAAGGATCCCAAGAAGATTTTCCCAACACATGGTTCGTGGTGACGTAAGCGACGATCGCAACAGCGAAGAAGATGATAAAAGTCCACGAGCCACCGAAACGAGCTACGGAATCAGCGACACGCTCACCGAACTTTGTTTCCTCTTCGATAATTTCGTTGGGATGGCGATTGGCGCGGACGCGCACTAGTTGTTGCGAGGCGTGGAACTGGCGGCCGAGCACGGTGAGCATGTCCATGCCGGCGTGCGGCTTGCGTTGCAAAAGGACAGTGATGTCCTGGCGGTCCACTTCGAGGCAAACAGTTTCTTCCAGCGAGATGGCTTCGGTTTGATGCGGCGTCTGCTCGAGCATGGAGGCGAAGCCAAAGAATTCGCCAAACGTAGGCTCGTCCACGACAACTTCCTGATTATCTTCGTCAATGGTGGCAACCCGCACACGTCCGGATACCATGACATAAGCCCGGCCACCGGGGTCGCCGATTTTGTAAATGCGCTGGCGCGGAGCAAACGTTTTAAGCTCGACCTGCCCAGCCAATACGGCGGTCTCTTCGTCATCAAGGAGCCCAAACAGGGGAACGCGTCTCAGTATTTCGGGGCTGCACGCCATCGGTCACCTCTGGCAAATAGGTTGATCGTCGAGTCAGGATTGCATAAATCCAGTTTGTGCAACAGCCCGGGTATCTTATGGTGAAATCCGTCTACTCAGCCGGGAGGATCTATTCACGCTCTGTCATCGGCTATACACAACATCAGAGCAGCGTCTGGAGCGCAAAAGTTTGCCCAGTCAACGATAGGTCGCGATGCCGAGTTGATTTTCTCCTCCGGGCGTGTGCAGGGCGTCATTTCTCGGCCAAGACGCAGCGGAAATAGAGTAACCTTTTAGCGCCTCTCTCATCTCATAAGCTGGGAGAAGCTTGCCCGGGGAGCCGCACCATGCTTGCCACCGAGAGCAATGTCGAAGTTCGCCACGAATTTTTGCAGCGCATGACGCAAGCGCGCTCAGAGACCGACAAACTCTTCGAGCTTGTAAAGTCTAATTCTCTGTATGCGCGTCCAATTCCTGAGCGACACCGGATCGTCTTCTATATTGGCCATCTGGAAGCGTTCGACTGGAATTTGCTGCGTGAGCGCGTGGTTGATGCAAGAGTATTCCATCCCGACTTTGACCGCTTATTCGCATTCGGCATCGATCCCGTTGGCGGCGGTTTGCCCTCGGATCAGCCCGGCGATTGGCCAACTATTCCTGAAGTGCAGAAATACGTGAGCCGGGTGCGCCAGACGCTCGACGACCGGCTCGCGACCGTGTCGCCGTCCGATCACGCGGGCGACGGGTTCTCTGCATCGACACTACTCAATGTGGCTATCGAACACCGCCTCATGCATGCGGAGACGCTGGCCTACATGCTGCATCAGTTGCCACTCGACGCGAAGATTCGCCAGGGGCGTAAACCTGAGCTGGTTGCAGCTTCCATAACCCCACGCATGGTTGAGATCCCCGCCGGACGGGCGACCATGGGGCTTCTCCGAGCGTCCGGAAATTTCGGTTGGGACAATGAATTCGATGAGCATTCACTGGAAGTGCCTGCGTTCGCGATCGACAAGTACAAAATTACGAACGGTCAATTTCTGGAGTTCATGGCAGGGGGCGGCTACGATCATCGAGACCACTGGACGGATGCCGACTGGAATTGGAAGACGCAAAAGAACATCACACATTCAGTCTTCTGGCGTCGCGAAAACGGTCAGTGGTTCTTGCGCACGATGTTCGATGAACTCCCGCTGCCGCCAGATTGGCCCGTATATGTGAGTCACGCTGAGGCGAGCGCCTATACACGTTGGGCCGGTAAGCAGTTGCCAACGGAAGCGCAATGGCACCGCGCAGCTTATGGTACGCAGGACGAGAGAGAAAATCCGTACCCGTGGGGTAGCGCAGCGCCAGGCGACAAGCTGGGGAATTTTAATTTCGAGAGATGGGATCCAACTCCGGTTGGCACTTTTCCGCAGGCGCAGAGCGCCTTTGGTGTGGCTGACCTGCTCGGCAATGGTTGGGAATGGACTTCGACTCTGTTCGCGCCCTTCCAAGGCTTCGAGCCATTCCCCTTCTATCGCGGGTATTCGGCGGATTTCTTCGATGACAAGCACTACGTCATGAAGGGCGGCTCGCCGCGCACTGCTGCCTGCATGCTACGGCGTTCGTTCCGCAATTGGTTTCAGCCACATTATCAATATGCATATTCGGGATTCCGCTGCGTGAGCAATTAGATGAGAAGACAAAATTTCATGCTGACGCACGCGATCACCGCCGATCCCGTTTACGAGTTTGCCACCGAGGTGCACGCTGGCCTTACCAAGCCCGGGCAAAAGGAGCTTCCTTCGAAATATTTGTACGATGACGTAGGCTCTGCTCTGTTTGAAGTAATCAGCGTTCTTCCAGAATATGGTTTGACGCGGGCTGATGAAAGACTCCTGGGACGCTACGCCTCTGAAATCGTCGAGCGGCTGCCTTTACCGTTAATGGTGGCGGAATTGGGCAGCGGCAGCGGCAAGAAGACACGCTGGATTCTGAAGGCATTATGCCGCCGTCAGCACACTTCCTATTTCCCAATCGAGATTTCCCGCACCGCGCTTGCTATGTGTGCACGCGAACTCGGAGACATCGATTCGATGAGCATCGTGGGGTTCGAGCGCGAGTATCTAGACGGTCTACTCGAGGTCGCGGCGCGTCGGCGCAACGGCCAACACCTGCTCGTACTGTTCCTGGGAAGCACAATTGGAAACTTTGACCGGCCCGCTGCCGCAAAATTTCTGCGATCGGTACGAGAGATTTTGAATCCCGGCGACTCTCTGCTGCTCGGAACCGATCTGGAAAAGCCCATTCCACAATTAATCCAAGCCTACAACGACCCACTCGGGGTCACGGCCGCGTTCAATGTAAACCTGCTGGCCAGGATCAATCGTGAACTAGACGGCGATTTCATGCTAGACCAGTGGCGGCATGAGGCCCGCTTTAACCCAGACGCGCGAAGCATTGAAATGCATCTTCGATCGCAGCAGAATCAGACGGTTAACATCTCTCGCGCTGATCTGTCCCTGGAATTCTCACAAGGCCAAACGATCTGGACGGAAAGCAGCCATAAGTACGCTCCTCGTGAGCCACTTCGGATCGCCGGGGATGCTGGATTCCGTTGCGTCGCTCAGTGGGTGGACGACGAATGGCCCTTCGCGGAAAACCTGTTCATTGCCGAGTAGTGTTTTTATCAATAGGCCTCATTCCTGTAACCGTGCTGTAAAAAGATTGTCAACAGTTTGTCGGTGTGGCTGTCCACCCGCCGAGTGGTAGTAAGCTTGTTTGGGATTGTTATCTTCCTGTTTACGGAGTGCCGATGATTAGAGTAGAGACAGCGCGATCAACTCCCCGCCCACAAGCGATTCCTCGTGCAGATTTTCCCTACCTGGGAGCTCCAATGGAACGAATTCTAGTTGTGGAAGACGATCGCGCCGTGCAGAAAGCGCTGAAGCGTTTGTTCGAGTCGGAGGGATTCGCCGTGGAAATCAGTGCGGACGGAAAATCCGCTCTTGACGCGTTTCGGGCCACGGGGCCTGCCGCCATTGTGCTCGATCTGCGGCTGCCATCGATGTCCGGCCGGGATGTTTGCCGCGAAATCAAGCAGCAGTCGCCTGCCGTTCCGGTCATCGTTCTGAGCGCCGCCAGTGACGTTTCCGACAAGGTGCTTCTCCTGGAACTCGGTGCCGATGATTATGTCACCAAGCCTTTCAGCCCTCGTGAACTGCTCGCACGCGTGCGTGCAGCCTTACGGCGCACCACACGCACGGGCATAGGCGAGGTGTTCGCTTTTGATGGAATTTCCGTTGACTTCACAAAGATGGAAGTCACGCGCGATGGTCAGCCAGTCGGGCTGACCGCGCAGGAATTCAAGACTCTCAAATTCATGGTCCAGAATGCAGACCGCGTAATTTCACGCGATGAGTTGCTGAACGAGGTTTGGGGCTATCAGAATTACCCTTCGACTCGCACCGTGGATAACCACATTTTGAAACTGCGTCAAAAGCTGGAACGGGATCCGGCGAATCCGGTGCATTTTCGGACAGTTCACGGCATGGGTTACAAGTTCGTGCGTTGAGAGTTGACCGGGGGGAGCAGGCATGTCGAGACTGAGGTTGCAAACCAAATTCCTGCTCTCAATGCTGCTAATCTCTGCCGGTCTTACCTGCACCAGTCTTCTGCTGGTGCGCCGGAGCGTCCGCAAGCAGGTCAAAAAAGAAATTTTCGCCGACCTCCAGAATTCTGTCAGCACCTTCCAGAATTTTCAGCGCGAGCGCGAGCTGAGCCTGAGCCGCTCGGCAGAGCTTCTGGCAGATTTGCCTACTCTGCGCGCGCTCATGACGACTCAGCACGCCGTCACTATCCAGGATGCATCCGCTGAGCAATGGCGGCTGGCAGGGAGCGACATTTTCGTACTGGCCGATAGGGCCGGAAGAGTAGCCGCGCTACATACAACATCGCAGGGGTTTACCCGTGAAATGGCTCAGGCATCTCTCAATACTTCGTTCAGTCAGGCGGCCGCGAGCCACTGGTGGTATGGCGCGCAACATCTTTATGAAGTCTGCTTAAAGCCCATCTATTTCGGACCTGCGACTGAGAATCGCCTCCTCGGATTCCTGGCGATTGGTTACGAGATCGACGACAGAGTGGCTTCGCAGGTCAGTCGCATCGCGGCAAGTCAAGTGGCGTTCTACTACGGTGATGACATCGTGAGAAGTACGCTGGCGCCGGCACAAGAATCTGAACTTGCCCGGCATTCGGCTCTCCGCTCTACTCCCGGTGTTTCAGAACCGCTGGAAATGCAGTTAGGGGACGAAAGTTTTCTCAGCACCTCAGTGGAATTGGCACGCCGGGAAACACCTTCAGTGCGGTTAAGCGTGCTCAAATCATACGACCAGGCTACGGCATTTCTTGATCGCCTGAATCGCTTGCTGCTGGCCCTGGGACTGGCAGCGGTGGTGGGAGGCAGTATTCTGGTTTTCCTGATTTCGCACACATTCACCCGTCCTTTGGGAACACTGGTGAATGGCGTGCGAGCGCTGGAGAAAGGTGATTTCACTTACGTGCTGGATGTGCACGGCGGCGACGAAGTCGCGGAGGTGACCGGCGCATTCAAGCGCATGCGGGACAGTCTTCTGAAAACTCAACAGAAACTCTTGGACGCGGAGCGACTGGCGACTATTGGACGCATGGCCAGCTCCATCTCGCACGATTTGCGGCACTCGCTGGCGGCGATCGTCGCCAATGCTGAGTTTCTTTGCGAAAGCCGCCTATCATCCGACCAGCGGGAAGAGCTCTATGGAGAAGTGCGCATCGCGGTGAATCAGATGACCGATCTCATCGACTCTCTTCTTGAATTTTCGCGTACTCGAGAATCATTGCGGCCGAGTTACGGCAGCGTTCGCGATTCAGTCGAGCATGTGGTGCAGGCTATTCGCTCGCATCCTGAGTTTCATCGCGTGCAAATTGCCATTAGCGAGCAGGGCAATAGCATCGGATGGTTCGATCCCAAGCGGTTGGAGCGGGCCTTGTATAACCTGCTGTTGAATGCCTGTGAAGCCGTGGCTTCAAATGCCGGCAGCATTCTGGTTGAGCTGCGGGAAATTCGCGATGGCGCCGAGATTCGCGTCAGCGATAACGGTCATGGCATCCCAGAGTCGATTCGCGGCAAGCTCTTCGAACCCTTCATTAGCCAGGGGAAGGAAAACGGCACCGGGCTGGGGCTGACAGTGGTGCAGAAGATTGTTCAGGATCACGGAGGTGACGTAACCGTCGAGAAGACCTCCCCCGAGGGCACGGTATTCCGGGTGATGCTCCCATTGGCTTCTGCGTCGGAGGTTTCCCCTGACGACCGGGTGGGCAGGAGACCCGGTCCGCCGCTCTTGGCTCGGACAAAACGCGCTCAATCGGAGTAGGATTTTCAATCAGGGCGGGCGCATCGCTCGCTCACTCCCGCGGGATGCATCGTTGGGAACCCAGAGTCACCTTCCGGAGGCGAATTGTGAAGCAGGGGAATAGTTTGCCCGTCTGGATTTGGAAATCCGCAGGTTTCTTTGCTTTGCTGGTAGGCTTACCTGCCTGGAGCCAACAGGCGAGCCCGCCACCAGCACAGCAAACTGAATCCCTCACCACAGCAGTGCATGAGCTTCAAGACCAAGTGCGCGAACTGCGGGCGGCGGTTGTAGAGGTGCGCTCCGAAGCTGCGCAATATCGGGCGGAAACTGCGGAGTTACGCAAAGAACTGCAAGTGACCCGAAGCCAATTGGTTTCTTCGGGGGTGCCTTCGCAACCAAATTCGTACGCCGGACCGTCCTCAGCTCCGGCCAACTCGAGGGCAGGCGAGGAGAGCGCCAAGAGCGTAGGTACGGTGGAGGATCGCGTTGATGCTCTTGAGGAAACGACCCAGCTTCTGAACAGCAAGCTCAATGATCAGTATCAAACGAAAGTTGAGAGCGCGTCGAAGTATCGAGTCAGACTGTCCGGCTTGGTATTGCTGAATATTTTCGATAACCGAGGGAATGTCGATAATCAGGACTTTCCCACCTGGGTGACACCGGGAAGCGGGTTCAGTTCCAGCGGTGCTCTTGGCGCCAGCCTCCGCCAATCGGAGCTAGGACTGGAGGTCTTCGGTCCTCGCCTGGGCGGGGCGCGCACGTCGGGAAATCTGCAAGTGGACTTCTCCGGCGGATTTCCTAACACGTTGAATGGAGTGAACTACGGTTTGCTTCGCTTGCGCATCGCCAGCATGCGCATGGATTGGGCGCGTACGTCAATAATCGCAGGCCAGGATAATGCTTTCATTTCGCCGCTATCGCCCACTTCATTCGCTTCGCTTGCTGTACCCACGTTCGGATATGCGGGAAACCTCTGGGGATGGATTCCACAGGTACGGGTGGAACATCGGTTCGACATTTCCGATGGTCATAACGTTACGGTGCAAGGCGGGATCCTGGACAATTTGGTGGGCGAGCCTCCATACACAAGTTTCAATCGCGACGCGCAAGCGGGAGAGCGAAGCGGGCAGCCCGCCTACGGAACCCGGGTCGCGTGGACCCACAATTTATTTGGCCGCGCGATGACTTTGGGCGCCGCGGGATACTACAGCCGCCAGGATTGGGGCTTTAACCATCACGTGGATGGTTGGGCGGGCATGACCGACTGGGATATCCCTATCGCGCCACGCGTCAACCTTTCTGGCGAATTTTATCGCGGTACTGCTGTGGGTGGTCTTGGAGGAGGTGTCGGTCGCAGCGTTTTGTTCAGTGGAATTCCTGGTCCGGCTACGCAGATTCGCGCTCTGGATTCGATTGGCGGCTGGTCACAGCTTAAGCTCAAAGCTTCGAGCCGGCTGGAGTTTAATGGCGCGTTCGGGTTGGATAATCCTTATGCTGAAGACCTGCGGGCCTTCTCCGCCCCGATAAGCTATTTCGATCCGTTCCTGGCGCAAAATCGGAGCGGGCTGGTCAATTTTATCTACCGTCCGCGTTCGGACTTGCTGTTTTCCGCGGAATACCGGCACTTGAGAACCTTCGATCTCGCAGCTCACAGCCCGACTGCGGAGCAGGTAAATCTAATAATGGGATTTCTTTTTTAACATGCGGCTGACTCGCAATTGCTGGCCACTGCTCCTGCTGGCATGCACTGGGTTGGTTTGCGCCGAGGACGTGACCGTAACGGCGCGCGTCGCTCTTGTGAATGGAGCGGACGGCGGGCGATCGCACGAAGCGGGTAACGTGGTGCTGTGGCTTACGCCGGCGTCAGAGACGCCGGATTCTCCGGCTGCCGAAGCAATGCAGCGGGCGCGGCTGGCTCAGCACAACAAGAGTTTCGAGCCTCATGTAGTGGTTGTGCCCGTCGGCTCCGTGGTTGCGTTTCCTAATCACGATCCTTTTTTCCACAACGTATTTTCGCTATTCGAAGGCAAACGTTTTGACCTCGGTCTTTATGAGGCGGGCACCACGCGTGATGTGCACTTCGATAAGCGGGGAATCTCATACATCTTTTGCAACATTCATCCCGAGATGAGCGCGGTGGTGGTTGCCGTTGACACGCCTTATTACGGCATCTCCGATCAGCGGGGGCAAGTTGTGATTCGGAATGTTCCGCCTGGCCGCTACGTACTTCATCTCTGGTACGAAGCGGCGTTGCCGGAGTCACTGAAGAACTTGGATCGGGACGTTACCATTTCTGAAAATACCTCGACGCTGGGCCTCTTGCGTCTGACCGAGGTGTCCCTGCCTCAGGGCCACAAGAATCTGTACGGCCGCGATTACGATCCACCAGCCCCGGACAACCCTGCTTACGAGCACCCCTGACTTGGCAAATGCTCCTAACCCAACCCGGTTTTTGCTGTTACAAAAAAATGACAATTGTTTGAAAAGGCCGTGACAATTGGGTTTCAGCCGGGCCTTAGTCTCTCCTCAATGTGAACGGGTGGCCGCTGCTGGCCCGTTCTACACGATCGGTCCCGGGACCTAGTTATTCTGACTTGGAACTCCCGTCCTATGCCGAGACGGCATTGCGACGCATGACGTGGTGCATCGCCCTCAATCTCTTTCTCAGGAAGGTAGCCTTATGTCCTCGACTTCTCTTTTGCGCATAAAATTCTTTATGTTCGCGGCCGTTTTGTGCATTTCGAGCGCTGCTTTTGCGCAGCGTTACTCGCAAACCAATCTCGTTTCTGACATTTCTGGTCTCGCGGCTCACACGGATTCCAGACTAGTGAATCCGTGGGGAATCTCCTTCGGTCCGACCAGCCCGTTTTGGATCGCAGACAATGGCACCGGCCTCAGCACGCTGTATGAACCCGATGGATCTCCCGCTCCGTTCCTGCAAAACGGGGTAGTGATTCCGCCTCCCGCAGGTGGCAGCGGATCTGCTCCCACGGGAACGGTTTTCGATAGCACAGGCCAGTTTGTAGTTTCAGCAAACGGGCTCTCCGGCGGCGCTGTTTTCATATTTGCGACCGAAGACGGCACGATCAGCGGCTGGAGCCCAGCAGTTGACTTGAACAATGCGATCCTCGCTGTGGACAACTCGGCTTCCGGCGCGGTGTACAAAGGATTGGCGTCAGCGCAGATCGGCTCAGCCAATTTTCTTTACGCCACCAATTTCCATAACAACACCGTCGAGATGTACGATGCCAGCTTCAACCTGGTGAACACCTTCAGTGATCCCAACGTGCCGCCGCGCTACGCGCCGTTTGGTATTCGCGTTATCAATGGGAAGCTCTATGTCACTTTTGCAGAGCAGGACAAAGAGAAGCATGACGACAAGGCCGGCCCGAACCACGGCTTCGTCGACGTATTCGAGTTGGACGGCAGCAACCGTCATCGCTTGGTTTCGCGGCACGGTTTGAACTCGCCGTGGGGCTTGGCTCTGGCGCCCGCGAACTTCGGAAACTTCAGCAATGCCCTGCTAGTGGGGAATTTTGGCAACGGCGCTATCAGCGCCTATGATCCGAACAGCGGAGCATTCCTGGGACACTTGCAGGATCAGAATGGGCGAGTATTGTCCATTGACGGACTCTGGATGATTACGTTCGGCAATGGCGTATCCACTGGTCCTACGAACACGCTCTTCTTTACCGCCGGCATCGACGACGAGTCTCACGGGCTCTTCGGCAGACTGGACGCGATTCAGTAACAGTCTCTTCTCTCTCCTAACGCGCTAGCGGGGGCTGGCTTCCGAGGCTGGCCCTTTTTTTATGTGATTTCTTTTGTGCGACGACCAACTTAGCCGAGATCCGTGATCAGCATATGTTTTAATAGGTAGCGTTAAAATCTACCCTCCTTGTGAAGTAGAGGGGACGCCGCTACGGGCACACAATGATCACACAACAATCAGTGCAGGAGATCCTTTCCAGATATAACGACAGTGCGCCGCTTCCCGAAGCCTCGACCATTCCGGCGCCCTGGTATGTCGATGACCGCATTGCGGAACTGGAGGCCAAAACTGTCTTCAGCAAAACCTGGCAGATGGTTGGCCGAGTCGAGCAGGTGGAAAAACCAGGCCAGTTTGTCACCACAAATGTCGCGGGTGAACCCATCGTTGTAGTGCGGGGGAACGATGGCCTGCTGCGCGGATTTTTTAACGTCTGCCGCCATCATGCGGCCGCGGTTGTGACCGAGCCATGCGGCCAAGCGTCAATTCTGCATTGTCCCTATCACGGCTGGAATTACGGGCTTGATGGTTCATTGAAAGGAATGCCCGAATTCGAGGGCGTAAAAAACTTCGAGCGGCAGCAAAATGGCCTTCTGCCGGTCAAGTCGGAAACTTGGGAGAAATTTGTTTTCGTTAATCTTGATCCCAAGGCTGCGCCGCTCAGGAATTTTCTAGGCGGGCTCGTAAGACGGGTTTCGCCGCTCGAAGTTGCCAAGCTGCATTACTTCGAATCACGCATGTACGACATTCATTGCAATTGGAAAGTCTTTGTCGATAACTATCTCGATGGCGGCTACCACGTTCCGCATCTGCATAAGGGATTGAATTCGGTTCTCGATTACAAGGAATACACCATTGAGAACGAGGATCGGTATTGCCTGCAGTCAAGTCCCATGGTTTCTTCCAATGGAGATGCCGCGACCGGCGCGGCCCGCAAGGGCGATCGAGCCTGGTACTTCTGGCAGTATCCAAATCTGATGATCGATTGCTACGAAGGCTACATGGACACGATCCTGGTACTCCCAGTCGACGTCGACCATTGCCATGTGATTTTTGATTTTTTCCTTGCAGATCTGAGTGAAGCTCAGCGCGAGTACAACCAGCAGAGTGTTGCCGTCTGTGATCGCGTCCAGCGTGAGGATCTGGATATTTGCGAGGCGGTGCAGCGCGGGCTAAAATCTCGCGCGTACGGTGCGGGGAGACTCTCCGTGCGCCGTGAGGCAGGAGAGCATTTGTTCCATCGCCTTTTGGCGGCCGATCTGAAAGGTGGCATGGGGCGAGCTTCCGTCGCCGCAGACTAATAGTTTTTTCAGTGGAGGACGGGCGTCCTCGCCCGTCAAGCTGGGCCTTAACGTTTTTGTCATTCCCAAGAGATGCGAGGAATCTGCTTTGCTTTACTGACGAGGGAACAACTTGAGCCGAACCTTTGCCTGTCTTCTCAGCGTTGCCTTCTGCTCCTCTTTTGCTTTCACCCAACTCACTGCCATCAAAGCTGGACGGCTGATCGATCCGGACACCGGTACCGTGCTCAACGATCAAGTCATTCTCGTCCGCGACAATAGGGTTGCCGCAGTCGGAAAAGGTCTGTCCATTCCTGCTGGAGCGAAGGTTATCGATCTTTCCAAGATGACGGTATTGCCGGGGCTTATAGACTGCCACACGCACTTAGCCGACGGGCACGGCGACGACGGCGATCCGCTCTCGCAATTAAAGAAGACAGCTTCTGCGGTCGTGCTCGAATCTGTTGTAAATGCGAAGACTTTTCTATACGAGGGATTTACCAGCGTGCGCGACGTTGGCGTATATCGGGCGCTTAACGATATCGCGCTGCGTGATGCGATCGCCAAAGGCTATATCGAGGGCCCACGGATGTACGTTGCTGGCGCTTATGTCACGATCACCGGCGGCGCCGGCGCCATGACGGGCTACGCTCCCGATATTCAGCTTCCCTGGGATTTTCACTACGGCGAAGCAAATAGCCCTTGGGAAGTGCGCCAAGTTGTTCGCAAACTTGCTCATAATGGAGTCGATCACATCAAAGTTCTTTCCAGTGGCGCGGTGCTCACGCACGGCAGCAATCCCAATTCGCAGGAATTTACGCCTGAGGAACTCGCTGCCGCGGTGGATGAGGCGAGCCATTTTGGATTGAGAGTCGAATCGCACGCGCACTCTCCGCAAGGAATCAAGAATGCAATTCGCGCCGGAGTGGCCTCGATTGAGCACGCAACCATGATCGATGATGAGGGCATTGCCCTTGCCAAGCAGCGCGGCACTTATCTGGACATGGATATTTATGACGAAGAGTGCATCCAGGAGGCGGGCAGGAAAGGCAATATCCCGAAAGATTTTCTGGAGCACGACGCGCAACTCGGAGGAATTCAGCGGGAGAACTTTCGGAAAGCGGTCAAAGCGGGGGTGAAAATGTCATTCGGCACCGACGCCGGCGTCTGCCCTTACGACCGAAGCGTCAAACAGTTTGCCTTTATGGTGAAGTATGGAATGACGCCCATGCAGGCGATCCAAGCTGCAACACATAATGCCGCCGATCTTTTGGGTCATTCGGATGTCATTGGATCCATCAAACCCGGCAAATACGCCGACGTAATTGCCGTCTCCGGCGATCCGCTGCAAGACATCAGCGTGCTTGAGCATGTGCAGTTTGTAATGAAAGAAGGGAAGGTCTACAAGCAATAAGTACTTTCACTAGTTGCGCACGCACGAAATGGTGCACAATAGTCGTGGATAATCGTAGTCTTGACCAAATTTCCCCGATGGCAATAGTTTTCACTCGATGGCATTGGGTATGCTTTATTGTCCTTTGGCTCGTCGAGCTAAACGGCTGGTGGGTAATGCTAACCCGTGCACCCGCTGGCGTTGCTGTGCTTCACTTCCTGCGGGGCACCGGCTGGCATGGCTGGTATTTCGGAGGCGTAACCGTGGTAGGCTGCACGGCGGGGCCTGCATTCTTGACAGTCGCGATCTGGAGCAAGCTGCTGGAAGTGTTTTCTCGCCGGAGTTGATTCACTCATCGGCTTTCCGGTTTAATTCCTCGAGTCATGTTCTCTTTGTCAGACCTTACGGTTATCGACACGCGGTCGAATGAATTACAATATGAAAATAACGTATGGCAGAGCGCACCTTTACTCTCGAAGAGGCTCAGTCCTTATTGCCAGTGCTCGAATCGCTGCTGCGCACTGCGATCGATGGTAAGAAGCTGATTGAATCCGTCGATGCTGAACTGCAAGAAGTTGCCCACCGCGTCTTCCTCAATGGTGGCACATTCCTGAATATCGTGCATCTTGCGCGACGCAAAGCGGAGCGCGAGAAGTCCATACAGCGCGTAAAGGATTCGATCGCGGAAATCGATTCCATCGGCGTGCAAGTCAAAGACCTCGATATCGGTCTGCTTGACTTTCCTTGCGTCGTGGATGGACGGACCGTCCTGCTCTGCTGGAGGCTCGGCGAAAAAGCAATCACACATTGGCACGGTGTGAGCGAAGGGTTCGCCGGCCGCAAGCCAATCGACGAGCGCATCGCTAAGGCGAAAAGGGCCAACTAGGTTCCATGTAGGCGCGAGCGTTCTCGCTCGTGCCATCCACAACATGTGACGTTTGCACGGGCGGGACGCGCACGTCGTCTGACTAACCACTTCCTATGGCTTCCTCCCTTCTTTCCACTGCGGAACGAAGCGCGAATTCACCAGCCACCGCACTGGACCCAGCAGTGACCCAATTGCCTTATCCATGTGCTGAAAATCGATGTGGGTAAGATCATCGCTGGGCTGGTGATAATCACTATGCAGACCGTAGCTGCTGATGGTCTGTGCCACAACTCCTTGCTTCGCCAGTACGAAATTGTCGGAGCGCTCAAAGAAGTTTTCTTTTGGATGAGGATCTCCCACCAGCTTTGCCCCGTGCACCGCCAGCGCCGGACCCAGATTCGAGCGATCCCAGCCGGTTAGCCATAATGCGCCGGGTCTTACGGCAGAATCAGGACGACCGATCATTTCGAATTCGAGGTCGGCCGCGAGATCCCTAAGCGGGATCGGCGGATGTTCGCGGAAATACATCGAGCCCACGCCGCCGACTTCCTCACTGCCAAACAGGGCAAAAATAACCGTGCGCTTCGGTCTCGGTCCCGTGCCCAGAACGCGCGCCAACTCCAGCACGGCCGTGGTTCCCGACGCGTCATCGTCAGCGCCGTTGTAGATGTCGTCGCCGTTCACCGGCTTGCCGACTCCGAGATGGTCGAGGTGCGCCGAGAGCAGCACCGCGCTGTGCCGCAGGGCTGGATCACTCCCGCGCAGCATTCCGATGGCGTTCCAGGTATAGCTCTCTTCCGTCGTGCTGGGCGCTTCAAAGTGCAGCGTCGTGTCCTCCGGCAATTCTTGCAGAATGTTGGCCGCCTCGGCGCTGACTTCGAGCAAATTTAACTCGACGCCCAAGGCACTTCGCGTCTCGCCTTCCAAATGAATCGTCAGGTCGGGCAATTGCCGGGCAGCTTCTTCGAAGTAGGCGGGATCGGCCTTTCTGACTACGATTACTCCTGCAGTCCCAGCATTGCCGAGAGCTGAAGCACCTTTTCTGACCTTTTTAGGGTCACTTCCCACGACTAGTACGATTGTACCCGGCGCCGCTTCTGGTTCCCCCTTGTCGATATCCACTTGTCGCAACGGAGCTGAGAAATTTTCCTGCGCCAAATGAGAAACGAGGAATTCCTTGCCGTAATTCCAGGTGACACTTGCGCCATTGGGACCCTTGAACGTGATCTGCGGAGGCCCCGTGAGCTTGCGCCTCACCAACGTAGCGCGCTGAAGATAGCCGCCAGAGTCTCCGGCCGGCTCGATCCCATAGGCGCGCAGTTCGGATGCAATGTAAGTTGCTGCAACCAATTCTTCATGGGTCGCGCTGCCACGCCCACGCATAGCATCGGAGGCGAGGAATTCCATGTGCGCGCGAATGCAGGGGGCACAGACTCGATCCGATCCGATCCGCACTTGTCCATGAACGCAGAGGGAGCACCCTATCAGGACCGGTATCAGGAAAAGGCGAGCAGCAGGATTCTTTATGGCCACTTTCAAATAGGCTAGCAGAAGCACCCGGCCGGAAAATCAGCGTGCAAGTTTCCGTTTGCGATCCGATCTTATTGCAACGATTTCATCGGTTGGATGCTGTACACATTGGTACACAGGCGAGTTATAGACAGAATGTTCTCTGCTACAATTTGAGTTACATCGAACAATCATGAGCGACGGGTCTTTCATGAGGTCTAGTACCACGCGGAAAATCCAACTCCTGCTTGCATTTGCGGCGCTTGCGATGCTTGCCTTGTCGCTGGGATGCAGGGGCTTTTTTGTCAATCCTACGCTGACCGGCATAACCGTCGGCCCGACTGCGACGATTCAGCAGGGTAAAACCGTCCAGATGAGCGCAACCGGCAACTTTGATGACGGAACCACAAAGGCCCTCGGCAAGGGAGTCTTCTGGAGCAGCGCAACCGACACCGTTGCCACCATCGACAGTACTACCGGCATCGTAACCGGAGTTTCGCCGGGAACTTCGGTGATTACGGGTGCGCTCGGGTCGGTAAGCGGCACGGCGACCATCACGGTCACGCTTGCGAATATTACGGCGATCAAGGTTACTTCCACTGACACCAGCATTAAATACGGATCGACAGAACAGTTTAAAGCGACAGCCACCGCGAACGGACAGCAAGTTGACGTCACCAACTCAGTGACATGGACCACAAACCCTAGCTCGATCACAGATGTAAGCATTGATTCGAGCACCGGGCTTCTCACAACGACCTCGGGGGGGACCACCCCGGTGACCTTCTTCGTGATAGCAACCGACTCCGCGTCTGGCATTTCGGGTCAGGAGAGTTTCACCGTAACCCTCCAGTAGCACGCCACATGTCTTCTATCGGCTGCATCGGCATTTGCACCGGGGGCGGCGACGCTCCCGGCCTCAACGCCGTCATTCGCGCTGCGGTCAAAGCTGCTTTTCTCAAATACAAGTGGAAGGTGA
>Ga0209155_1000485_pt1 | contig 18902 bp, 18 predicted proteins | sample GraSoiAngelo_122_FD_185879 | JGI IMG/M metagenome (GOLD analysis project Ga0209155, IMG submission 185879) | Grasslands soil microbial communities from the Angelo Coastal Reserve, California, USA - 14_0927_02_20cm (SPAdes) (version 2) | ecosystem: Environmental > Terrestrial > Soil > Grasslands ... | reverse complement strand
GCGCTGCGGCGGAGCCGCGGCGCGTGTCGAAGGACGCAACGACCTCCTGCAGCGCTTCCACAATTTCGGCGCGCCGCGCAGCGTCGGTGTCAGATAGCTCCGCGATAGACCAGCGCCAGGCAGGTGATGTCGTCGGATTGTTCGGCGCCGGCGGCAAATTCGGCGGTGGCTCCGATGATTTTTTGGACGAGCTCGGTGGCGCCGATGCCCCCCTCGCGATCGAGGACTGTTTCGAGCCGCGCTTCGCCGAAAATGTCTCCGGCCGGGTTGAACGCCTCGGTGATGCCGTCGGTGAACATGAACAGCGTGTCGCCGGAAGCGAGCACGGTTTCGGCGATGGTGTAAGAGCGGTCGGGGTCGATGCCAAACGGGATGCCGGTCGGTTTCAGCAAGTCGCGGCCGCCGCCGGAGCGCAGCAGATAGGGCGAGTTGTGGCCGGCATTGCAGTAGCGCAGCCGGCCGGTTTCGAGATCGAGCACGCCGGAGAACATCGTCACAAACATGCAGGCGGTGTTGCCGGTCGCGAGCAGCCGGTTGGCGTCGCGCATGCGCTGCGCCATATCGGTCTCCGCGGGGGCGTTGCGCATGACGGTGCGCGACACCGCCATAAAGAGCGCGGCTGGGATGCCCTTTCCCGAAACATCGGCGATCGTCACCACCAGGCGGCGCTCGTCGAGCATAAAATAATCGTAGAAATCGCCGCCGATCTCGCGCGCCGGGTGCATATCGGCGTGCAGGTCGATCCGGTGTTCGGCGGCGCCGAGCGGCAGCGGACCGGGCAGGATCGATTGCTGGATCGCGGCAGCCGCCTCCATCTCCTCGCGGCGCGTCTGCTTCGCCTGGATCTCCGCGGCCATATCGGAAAAAGCGCGCGCGAATGTCGCGAGCGCCCCCGACTGCCGCGTCAGTTCGGCGAGCATGGCGGCGTCGTACTCTCCGCGCGCCAGGGCATTCGCCGCATAGGTCAGGAAGGCGAGCGACTGGTTGGTGCTGTGGAGGCGCTGGCCCAGCTCGCCGATGATCTCGATCGCGATCGAGGGAAGCTCGGCGACGAGGCTCATCAGGTTGTCGCGGTCGACACGCAATGCCGCGACATCGGTGCGGGCCATGATCGTCGCCGTGCGCGGCACATCGGCAATCCCGCCGAGCTCGCCGACGATACGGTCGCGCCCGAGCGTCGCCATATGGATGAGCCCGGCGGGGATCTCGACAAAGACATCGACCTCGCCGTCGAGGATCACCAGCGCGAAGTCGCCATGCTCGCCCTGCTGCATGATCTTCTCGCCAGCCGGGAAAGCGACGGAGCGGCAACGCGCGGCGACGGTGTGCAGCGCGCGCGCATCGAAGCGCGCGAAGATCGGGTGCAGCGCCAGCACCCGGGCGATCTCCTCGACCGTGGGTGTTGGCGCCGGTGTCGGCGTCGGGTGCTGCTGCCGCGACGTCACGCGGCCATTTCTACGACCGCGGCGCGGGTCCGGCAAACAGGTCCGGTCCCGGGACGGACGAGCGGGTCAGCCCCACTAATACCCACCGCGGCGGCAGGTGGCGCGAAACTCCTCTCGGCGCTCAAAGAGCCGCCGCTCGATCCGCGGCCGCTCCCAGGGCTGTGCGTAATAGAGGCGCTCCTCCGCCTCGCGAATTCGCTCACGCAGATAGCGGCAGCGCTCCCAATAACCCTGCACCGGCAGGATGTTCGAGGCCGCCGGTTGGCTTCCCGGAACGATCGGCCTGGCTTGAGCGGGAAGCGGAACGCTCAACGCGGTCATGACCAAAAGAGCGGCGAAAATCTCGGATTTCAACATGATCCTCCTCTTGTCCGTATTGATCTCGTTATGGCGACAACGCTTGGGGCAAAGCGCAGCTTCCATCGGCGTCGCTAATCTCCCCGCTCCGGATAAGAGCTCATTCCCAAAAGGCCATCACGATCGTGTTGCTGTCGTCGAGGATCAAGTTGATACGGTTAGGATTATGGACAATGCCTGCGACCCCATGCGTCGGGCTGATCGTGCGAAAGCCGTGCGGCAGGTCTTCTTCGCGCACGACGTTCGCGGTGCCGGCCGGTGATTTGCCTTTCTCGGAGAATTTCTTGCCAATGCACTGCTTGCAGTCATCACCCTTGATATCCGCGTGAGCATTGCCCGGGAGCTGCTTGATGCTCAAGGCGTTGGCGCCGGCGCGCACTCGCAAGCCCTTATATGGATGCCCCGCCTCGAGCGTGAACATCGCATTGATCGGGACAAAGCCCTCGGCTTTCTGCGATTGCTGCGGGCTGGTGGCGATGAACTGGAGATCAAGCACATCGTCGGCCGGCTTGCCGTAAAAGAACGGCACGAGCTGCGGATTGCTCCAGCCCAATGAGCTGACCAGCCCGGTCACATGGATGATGTCGATCTTAGGATCCATCGCGGTGCGCAGCACCTCGACGCCGGTCACGTAAAGAACCGGCATTTCGAGCGACGGACGATTGCCGCCCGACGGTCCGGCGGCTCCCTGATCGCCGCCGACATAGCCCTCCTGGCCGCCACCGCCCTGGTCCGCTCCCGGAGCGCCTTGCGCAAAAACCGACGCCGCCGGAATCGCCTGCATCAGCAGGACCGCGATTCCAGCAAACACAATGCGATGGATCTGTCTCATGCCCCGCCCTCCGAATGAAAGCCCGTCATTATGGGCGCAACCGCCCGCCTTAATTTACCGGCACTGCCGCCACTACGTCCGTGGCGAGCGGCGCGGCGCCGAGATTGCGAATGTCCGTGTCGGCCAGCTCGCCGACCCGGTTTCCCATAAGCTCGATCAGATCGAGAACGAGATCGGTGGCGCGCATCTTGCTCATCCGGCAATAGGTTGTCTCGGTACTGACAAAGCTGCCGTTCTCGGACAGTTTGTTGACCGGCTCGCCGCCGCCGCAGATCGAAAAATAATCGCAACGCTCGCGGCACAATTCGACGCCGGCATCGATGTCCCGGCGCATGCGTTGCAGGACTGCTCCCGCCGCCATGTCGGTCAGCTTGTCGCGATTGATGTTGCCAAGGATAAAATCGCCGTAGGCGGCGCTCTTCAATCCAAGCAATTCCGGGGAAAAGGTCGCGATGTTGCCCGCCCAATCCATGCTGGTGATCGCGAACGGCTCGACCAGCTGATTGAAAAACACCGCCTCCTTGGGGCGCAGTACCAAACGCGTTGCGTCATCGATCTCGCGGATAAAGCCGAACTTGCCCGGCGCGGCCGCCGCCATGCGCCAGAATTCGCGCAGAAAGTTGTAATAGGAGTCTTCGATGCCGGTTTCGCCGAACGAGCGCGAGACATGGCCGCCCTCGCTCTCCTCGACATTGAAGCAGACGCGGTCGATCCCTTCCGACACATAGAAATCGAACATCTCGCGCGGCACGGCGAGGCTTTCCGCCGACAACACCGAGATCACATGGAACGGCACGCCGCGCTCGCGAAGCCGCCGAATCCCGGCGATTGTCTTGTCGAAGGTGCCATGACCGGAGCGGCTCCGGCGATTGATGTCGTGCAGCCGCTTTGGGCCGTCGATGCTGACCCCGACATTGACGTCGGCTTCGGTGAAGAAGGCACACCATGCGTCATCGATCAGCGTGCCGTTGGTCTGAAAGGCGTGCGTCAGCTCGGTTTCCGCGGGCTTCAGGCTGTCGATCAGCCGGAACGCTCGCCGGTAAAAATCGATCGGCAGCACCATCGGCTCACCGGCATGCCAGACGACGGTGAGGCCGTGCTGCAACCAGCCGGAGGCAAAGACTTGCGAGAACAGATTGGCGATGGTCTCGTCTGCGAGGACCGCGTTGTTGCTGCGGTCCGGCAGATAGCAATACCGGCAATTGATATTGCAGAACGGCGTCGGCTGGACCACCACCAGCTGAATGTGCGGCATCGGCGTTTGAGGCGGGCGGGGCGATACGCGCTTACCAGTTGCCCCAGCCGTTGCGCCAATTGTGCCAGCCGTTCCGCCAGTTGTTCCAGTTGTTCCAGGGCTGGCCAAAGTTGAAATTGGCCCAAGGCCGGCCCCAGCCCCAGCCCCCGCCATTGCCCCAATTGTGCCACGCCAGGCGCTGCTCGCCGCTGGACGGTGATGTGTCGGTTTCGGCGCCGGAGACCGCCGACACTGCCTCGCGGATTGCCGCAAGCCGTTCCGAGACGCGTTGTTCCTGCGCACCCGTATTTTGCGCCGTGGCGGGATGCTGAGCGGCGGGCGCAGCCACGGTGGAGCCGAGCAACACTGCCATCCCGATAGTGCCGGGGCTCACAAGGTACGACACGACATTAAGGTACTTCCGCGCCAACGACACTATTCCCCCTCCCCGATGACGAGCGGCAGGTTCCCCTTTGGCCCCAACCGTCGCGTCAGCAGCCTAGCGCAACATCGACTGGAACGTCAATTTCACTACACCGTCAGTTTCACGGTCAATTTGGGGTAGGCACACATGTCCACGGCGGCGCGAGCGGGAGGATCCGGGCATAAACCGGGCAATCCGGCTCGTGAGCGCCCGGCAGATAGCCGAGGCTCATCAGGAATTCGTGGACGATCAAGCCGCCGGTGAAGCGAAACGTGCGGCGGAACAGGCGCGTCCATTCCTCGAGAGAAAGCGGGTGATGCGCCGCCAGCCATGCATGAAACGAGCCGTGCGATTGCCGCAGCTGCTGGATAACACGAGCATTGTCGATAACGGCGGCAACCTTCAGCCGGTTGCGAACGATTCCGGCATCGGCGAGCAGGCGCGCGACATCCGCATCACCGAATGCGGAGACCCGGTCAACTTCGTAATTAGCGAAAGCGGCGCGAAACGCGGCGCGCTTCTGCAACACCGTCAGCCAGGAAAGACCGGCCTGATTGATTTCGAGAACGAGACGCTCGAACAGCACGGATTCCTCATCGGCCGGAAAGCCGTATTCGGAATCGTGGTAAGGGCCGTGCAGCGGATGGCTCGGCGCCGCGCGACAATAGGCGGCGCTCACGTCAGGAACCGCGAAAGCTGAACCACGGCTCGCTGACGACGATATAGATGCCAAGCCAGATGATCGCGGCCAGGATTGTCGTCAGCGCCAATTTCCGCCCGAGCAACGGGCGGCGCGGCGCGCCGGCGGCGTGGCCCAACTCGCCGGGTTCGGAAGGGCTGACCCAGAGCGGCAAGATCGCGAACAATGTCACCCACCAGACCAGGATATAGACGACGATGCCGGTCAGCCAGTTCATGCGACGGCTAAAACGTCACGCCTGTTCGAGCTCAATCAGCGTGCCGCAGAAATCCTTGGGATGCAGGAACAGCACCGGCTTGTCGTGTGCGCCGAGGCGAGGCTCGCCGTCGCCGAGCACGCGGGTGCCTTGGGCGCGCAGGCGGTCGCGGGCCGCGATGATGTCGTCGACCTCGTAGCAGAGGTGATGCATGCCGCCGGCCGGGTTCTTGTCGAGAAAGCCGCGAACCGGCGAATCGGCGCCGAGCGGTTGCAGCAACTCGATCTTTGTGTTCGGCAATTCGACAAAGACGACCGTCACGCCGTGCGCCGGCAAAGGTTGCGGCGGCGACACGCGCGCGCCAAGCGCATCGCGATAGACCGCCGCCGCGCGATCGAGATCGGGGACGACGATCGCGATGTGATTGAGCCGCCCGATCATCACGAGCTCACAGCCGGACGAGCTGGATCTCGATCAATGGGCGCTTGCCGAAGCGCTCGTTCAGGGCGCGGCGTAACACCCGACGCGCCGTGTCGCGCACCGCATTATCGTCATGCCGCATTGGCGCAGGCAGACCTTCCATCGCGTCGGACAGTGCGTCGCGCAACAGCGTCGCGGGCACCTCATTCGCCTCGGCGAGCCCGATCAGCGTGATTTGTGGCGGCGCCGCGAGCCAACCGCGGCGATCGACGACGAGAGAGGCGACAACGCTTCCGTCCCGTCCTGCCCGGCGGCGCTGCTGCAGGACACCGCCGGACAGCGGCACGAGGCTCTTGCCATCCTGCGCGATGCGGCCGACCGGTACTTCATCGACAATCGCGGCGGCACCGCCGCCGAGCCGAATCATGTCACCATTCTGGATAACGAGCGCCTCATATACCTGGCAAGTGCGCGCCAGCTCAGCATGAGCGGCAAGGTGGCGTGCCTCCCCATGTACCGGGATCGCGATCCGCGGCCGGATCATCTGATACATGCGGACAAGCTCGTCGCGCGCCGGGTGGCCCGAGACATGGACAAAATGATCCGCCTCGGTCACGACTTCGACCCCGAGCCGCACGAGCGCGTTCTGCAGCCGCCCGATCGGCTTTTCGTTGCCCGGAATGACACGCGACGAAAAGATCACGACATCGCCTTGTTCGAGCGTGATGTTGGGGTGATCATCACGAGCGATGCGAGCGAGCGCGGCGCGCGGCTCGCCCTGGCTGCCAGTGCAGATCATCAGGATCTTGTCGCGCGGCACGTAGCCCGCTTCGTCTTCGGTCAAGAACCGCGGCACATCGGCAAGATAGCCGGTCTCGCGCGCCGCCTTGTCCATGCGCCACAACGAGCGCCCGACCAGGGCGACGTCGCGGTCGTTGACGCGCGCGGCCTGGGCGATCGTCTGCAGCCGCGCGACATTCGAGGCAAAACAAGCGACGGCGACTCGCCCGTCGTAACGGCCGATCAGGTCGGTCAGGGACTGGCGCAATTCGCCTTCCGAGCCGGAGCTGCCGGGCTTCAGCGCGTTTGTCGAGTCGCAGACGATCGCGAGCACGCCCTCGTCGCCGACCTGGCGCAATCGGTCCTCATCGGTCGGCGAGCCGATCAGCGGCTCGGGATCGAGCTTCCAATCGCCGGTGTGCAACACCGTGCCGGCAGAGGTGCGGATCACGACGGCGTTCGGCTCGGGGATCGAATGCGTCAGCGTGATCAGCTCGAGATCGAACGGTCCGATCTGAAAGCGGCCGGACATCGGCACGGTCGTAACACGCACCTGGCCGGCGAGGCCGCTCTCGATGAGCTTTGCCCGCAACACGGCGGCGGTGAAGGGGGTTGCCCAGACCGGGCATTGCAGCTGCGGCCACAGATACGGGATCGCGCCGATATGGTCCTCATGCGCGTGCGTCGCGACGATGCCGAGCAGCTTGTCGCGGCGCTCCACAATGAAACTCGGGTCGGCCATGATGACATCGACCCCAGGCTGATGCTCCTCCTCGCCAAAGGTGACGCCGCAATCGACGATCAGCCACTGACCCCGATAGCCGTAAACGTTGAGGTTCATGCCGATCTCGCCTGAACCGCCGAGCGGCACGAAGAAGAGCGCGTCGGGATCGCGCTCGGTGAACCCGTCCCGCAAGGGCGGCGAGGAGAGGCTCATCGTTTGGCGTTGCGTTCGAAAATGAGGCGCAGTCCCCACAGGGTCAGGTCGGGGTCAACGTCTTCGATCGCGTCGGTTGCGCCGGCGAAAAGCGGTGCCAGCCCGCCGGTCGCGATCGTGCGCATCGGCGCGCCGAACTCGGATTTGATGCGGCCGACCAACCCCTCGACGAGCCCGACATAGCCCCAGTAGATGCCGGACTGCATGCAGCTCTCGGTATCCTTGCCGATCACGTGCTCCGTGCGGCTGATGCGGACGCTGGGCAGCTTGGCTGCTGCCATGTGCAACGCGGTCAGCGACAGATTGATCCCCGGGGCAATGACGCCGCCGCAATAATTGCCGTCGCGATCGACGACATCGAGCGTCGTGGCGGTGCCGAAATCGACGACGATCAGCGGCCCCTTGTAGCGGTCGTGCGCGGCGACGGTATTGACGAGGCGGTCGGCGCCGACTTCCTCCGGGCGATCGACGAGCGCCTTTGCGCCGAGCTTGACGCCCTTGTTGCCGACGACAAGCGGCTCGGTCTTGCAATATTTACGGCAGAAGGTCAGCAGGTTGAAATTGACCTCTGGCACGACGCTCGCGATGACCGCGTTATCGACATCGCCGCGAGACAACCCATCGAGCGCGAGCAGGTGATCGAGCCAGACGACGTATTCGTCTGCGGTGCGCTTGCCTTCGGTGGCCGTCCGCCAGCTTCCCTTGAGATCGGCGCCGTCCCAGATCGCGAACACAGTGTTGGTATTGTTGGCGTTGATCGCGAGCAGCATCGGGCGCTCCTCAGCCGAGGGCCGGAAAAACTTCGCCGGCGGCGATGCGGCGCCGGTCGCCGCCGGTCTCGATCACGAGCGCACCGTCCTGGTCGAGATCGAGGAAGCGGCCCTCCAGCGTCAGCGTTTCGAGCCGGACCCGGACCGCTTCGCCGATCCCGCCGGCGCGGTTGAGCCACGCAGCACGCACCGGCACAAACCCTTCGGCGCGCCAGCACTCGAGCCACAGCGCGAAGTGCTCCGTGAAGGATTCAAGCAGAGATGCCGGCGTGATGCCGGGAAAACCCTGATCCGAAAGCGAGGCCGCAGGATATTCCAGATCGCGGGGCGCCGAGGCGAGATTGACCCCGACCCCGACGATAACGAAATCGAGACCGCCGCCGGCGGCCATCTCGGATTCGAGCAGTATGCCGGCGAGCTTTGCGCGCCCGGCCAGAACGTCATTCGGCCATTTGAAGCTCAGCGCCAAGCCGGTCCCGGCGAGCAGGCGCAGCGCGTCGGCGAGCGCCAATGCTGTCACAAAGCCCAATTGCGGCGCGCGGGAAGCGGGCGCGTCGGGCCGCAGCACAAGCGACAAGTAAAGGTTTCCCAGCGGCGACAGCCATGGGCGGCCGCGCCGCCCCCGCCCGGCTTCCTGCGCATCGGCCCAGACCAAAGTGCCCTCGGGCGCGCCCTCGCGCGCCAGCCGACGGGCCTCGTCATTCGTGCTGCCGATCGTCTCGTAGCGGTGCAGCCGAAAGCCCTCGGGGAGCGCGGGCATGCCGTTTGTCATCGCAGGAACAGCGACTTCGCCGCCACCTCGGCGCCGCCGACAACCGGGTCGGGCATCAGGATAAAGAACATCGTCAGCACCGCCGTGACGACGAGCACCCATTTGAGCTCGGGAGCGATCGGCCGGTCGAAGGCGCCCACCGGCTCGTCGAAATACATGACTTTGACGATGCGCAGGTAATAGAAGGCGCCGACGACGCTCGTCACAACACCGATCACTGCGAGCCCGACGAGGTTCGCCTCGATCGCGGCGAGAAAGATGTAGAGCTTCGAGAAGAAGCCGGCAGTCGGCGGGATGCCGGCGAGGGCAAACATGAAGATCGCGAGCGCAAGCGCGAGCCCGGGCTGCGAGCGGCCGAGCCCTGACAAATCGGAAATCCCCTCCAGCATCTGTCCGCGCTGGCGCATGCACAGGATGACGGTCCAGGTGCCGATATTCATGAACAGATAGATCGCCATGTAGACGAGGACGCCCCGGATGCCGTTCGGCGTCGCGGCGGCGAGGCCGATCAGCGCATATCCGACATGGCCGATCGAGCTGTAGGCCATGAGGCGCTTGATATTGGTTTGCGCGATCGCGGCGACGGCGCCAAGAAGCATCGAGGCAACCGACAGAAAAACGATGATCTGCCGCCATTCGGCCAAGAGCCCGCCCAACGGCTCGACCAGAAACCGGACAAACAGCGCGACCGCTGCAATCTTCGGCGCGACCGAGAAGAACGCCGTCACCGGCGTCGGCGCGCCCTCATAGACATCGGGCGTCCACATGTGAAACGGCACGGCGGAGCACTTGAACGCCAAGCCGACCGCGACAAACACCATGCCGATGATCAGCCCGGCGGACGGTTTGGCGCCGCCGCCAAACAGACCAGCGATATTGGCGAAGCTCGTGGTTCCGGTGAAGCCGTAGATCAGCGAGGCGCCGTAGAGCAGCATTCCCGAGGCGAGCGCGCCGAGCACGAAATATTTGAGCCCGGCCTCGGTCGAGCGCACCGAATCCCGGTCGAAGCTCGCGACAACATAAAGCGCCAGGCTCTGCAATTCGAGGCCGAGATAGAGCGTGATCAGATCGTTGGCCGAGATCATGACCATCATCCCGGCGGTGGCGAGCAACACCAGGACCGGGAATTCGAAGCGTGCGATCTGGTGCTCCTCGTTGTAGCGGAGCCCCATGATGATTGTCACCGCCGAGCCGAGCAGCACCAGCGCCTTCATGAAGACGGCGAAGGCGTCGTTGATGAACATGCCGTAGAAGCCGATCTGCCGCTCGCCGCCGAGGAGACCGGCGATAACCAAGGTCGCGATCAGCACGGCTACCGACAGCCACGACACGAGCTTGCTCGATCCTTCGCCGCGTAGGACGCCGATTATCAGCAGCGCCATCGCGGCGCAGACGAGCACCACTTCCGGCACGGCCGGCGCGAGCCCGGGAAACGCGACGATCGGCATTATTTACTCGTCGTCCCGGCGAAGGCCGGGATCCACTGATCGACTTCTCGAACCGCTGAAGGATGGATCCCGGCCTTCGCCGGGATGACGGCGTTAACCTGATCCCCACCTCCTGCATCGGCCTGACGCGGGTTCTTGTTGGCGGCGTTGACCTGCGCGACGAGGTGATCGACCGAGGTGCGGATCGGCACCAGGAACGAGCTCGGATAGATGCCCATCCACAGCACCAGGATCAGCAATGGGGCGAAGACGATTTTCTCGCGCAGGCTGAGATCGGTCATGCCGCGCAGATCATCGCGCGTGATCGTGCCGAAAATGACCCGCCGGTACAAATAGAGCATGTACATCGCGCCGAGGAACAAGGCCGTCGCGGCGAGGAAGCATTCGAGCGTCGAGACCCGGAAGGTGCCGAGCAGGATCAGGAACTCGCCGACAAACCCGCTGGTGCCGGGCAAGCCGATCGAGGCCAGCATGAAGCACATGAAGACGAAGGCGTAGACCGGCATGCGCTCGACCAGTCCGCCATAGCGGTCGATATCGCGGGTGTGCAGCCGGTCATAGACGACGCCGACGACCAGGAACAGCGCGGCCGAGACAAGACCGTGGCTCAGCATCTGGATTACCGCGCCCTGCACCGCCTCGCTGGTCAATGCGAACAGGCCCATCGTCACAAGACCCATATGCGCGACCGACGAATAGGCGATCAGTTTCTTCATGTCGGTCTGCGCCAGCGCGACAAACGAGGTGTAGATGATTGCGATCGCGCTCAATGCGAAGACCAGTGGGGTGAAATAGGCCGAGGCCGCCGGGAACATCGGCAGTGAGAAACGGATGAAGCCGTAGCCGCCGAGTTTCAGCAGCACCCCAGCCAGGATGACCGAGCCGGCGGTCGGCGCTTCGACATGCGTGTCGGGAAGCCAAGTGTGCACCGGCCACATCGGCACCTTGACGGCAAAGGACGCGAAAAACGCCAGCCACAGCCATTTCTGCAGGTCGGGCGGAAAGTGGTGCGCGAGAGCCACCTCGATGTCGCTGCTGCCGGTCTGGACGTAGACCGCGATGATCGCCAGCAGCGACAGCACCGAACCCAACAGCGTGTACAGGAAGAACTTGAATGCGGAATAGACTCGCCGCGGCCCACCCCAGATCCCGATGATCAAGAACATCGGGATCAGCACACCCTCGAAGAACACGTAAAACAGGAAGAAATCGAGGGCGGAGAAAATACCGACCATCATCGTTTCGAGGACCAGGAAGGAGATCATGTATTCCTTCACCTGGACCTGGACCGAATTCCAGCTCGACAGCACGCACAGCACGGTCAACAGGGTCGACAAGAGGATGAAGAACAGCGAAATGCCGTCGATCCCCAAGTGGTAGTTGATCGTGAAGCCGCCGATCGACACCCAGCGGGCCCGCTCGACAAACTGAAAGGCCGGGGTGCTCGGGTCGAACTCGACCCACAGCGCGATCGACAGGACGAAGACGATCAGCGAGGTCGACAGCGCGATGTTGCGGGCGTTGCGCGCGACGATCGCATCCTCGCCGCGCGAGGTCATGATGAACCCGACTCCCACAAGGGGCAGGAACGTGACCAGTGACAGGAGCGGCCAGTGGCTCATGGCTCGCCCTCGCTCACCGCGGCACCAGATACCAGGTGACCAGGGCGACGACACCGATCAGCATGGCGAAGGCGTAGTGGTAGACATAGCCGGTCTGCAGCCGGCTGGCTTCCCGCGCCAGTTCGCGCGTCGCGGCGGCAATGCCGTCGGGCCCGAGGCCATCGATGATCGTCGCATCGCCGGTCTTCCACAGCCCCTCGCCGAGTGAGAAAGCGGTGCGCACGAAGAGCCGGTCATAGAGCTCGTCGAAGTACCATTTGTTGAGGAGAAACAGATAGATGGCCCGGAACCGCATGGCCAGCCGGCTGGGCAGCTCCGGGATCAGCGAATAGCAGACATAAGCGACCGCGATGCCGAGCAAGCCGGCGATCAGCGGGAGGTAATCGATGATCCACGATACGTGCTCGGCGGCGGCGATCGAATCGTGCTGCGGCAGCACCAGGATCGAGTGCTTCCAGAATTCACCGCGGCCCTCGCCGACGAACCAATGATCGGCGAGGATGCCGGCGAACACCGCCCCGAACCCCAGCACGAATAGCGGGATCAGCATGACCCACGGGCTCTCATGCACGTGGTGCAACGTCTCCTCGTCGGCCCGCGGCTGCCCGTGGAACGTCATGATCAATAAACGCCAGGAATAAAAGGCGGTCAGGAAAGCGGTGAAGATCCCAAGGCAGAAGGAATAACGGCCGACCGCGGTCCCTGACGCCCAGGACGCCGACAGGATCATGTCCTTCGAATAATATCCGGCGAAGATCGGGATGCCGGCCAGCGACAGGCTGCCAACCCACATCAGCGCATAGGTGATCGGGATCTTGTTCCACAGCCCGCCCATGCGCCGCATATCCTGCTCGGCGCTCATGGCATGGATCACCGAGCCGGCGCCGAGGAACAGCAGCGCCTTGAAGAAGGCATGGGTGAACAGGTGAAACATCGCCGCGGTGTACGCCGACACGCCGGCAGCGAAGAACATATAGCCGAGCTGCGAGCAGGTCGAATAGGCGATGACGCGCTTGATATCGTTTTGCGCCATGCCGACGCTGGCGGCGAACACCGCCGTCGTGCCGCCGATGACCCCGACGACGGCGAGCGCGGCCGGCGCGTATTCGAACATCGGCGACAGCCGGCAAACCATAAAGACGCCGGCCGTCACCATCGTCGCGGCATGGATCAGTGCCGAGACCGGGGTTGGGCCTTCCATCGCATCGGGCAACCAGGTGTGAAGGCCGAGCTGCGCCGATTTCCCCATCGCGCCGATAAACAACAGGATGCAGGCGAGGGTCAGCGACGGCACTTGCCAATCGAGGAAATTCATTGTCGTGCCGACCGCGATCGGCGCCTTGCCGAAAACCGTGTCGAAATCGAGCGAGCCGAAGATCACGAAGGTCGCGAAGATGCCGAGCGCGAAGCCGAAATCGCCGACCCGGTTGACGAGAAAGGCTTTGATCGAGGCATCGTTCGCCGATTTGCGGTCGTACCAGAAGCCGATCAGCAGATAAGAGAGAAGCCCGACGCCCTCCCAGCCGAAGAACAGCTGCACGAAATCGTTGGCCGTCGCCAACATCAGCATGAAAAAGGTGAAGAGGCTCAGATAGGCGAAGAAGCGCGGGATTCCCGCATCATGCGCCATGTAGCCGACGGAATAGATGTGCACCATCGCCGAGACGATCGTCACGGCGACGATCATGACGCCCGACAGAGTATCGAGGCGCAGCGACCACTGAACGTCGACGCCGCCGGCGGCGATCCAGGTCACGATCGGGATGATTTGCGCGTGCTCCTGCGACAGGATCTCACGGAACAGCGGGATGCCGAGCAAGGCCGACAGCACGATCCCGCCGCAGGTGACGAGCTGGGACGCGCGGTCGCCGATCACGCGACCGAAAAAGCCGGCGATGAAGGCGGCCAGCAATGGCAGGAAGACGACGAGGACGGCCAACGCCTCAGCCCTTCATCATGTCTATATCCTCGACCTGGATCGTGCCGCGGTTGCGGAAGTAGACGACCAGGATCGCCAGGCCGATCGCCGCCTCGGCGGCCGCCACGGTGAGCACGAACATCGCGAAGATCTGGCCGACGAGATCGTTGAGGACGACCGAGAAAGCGACGAAATTGATGTTGACCGCAAGCAGCATCAGTTCGATCGACATCATGATAATGATGACGTTCTTGCGGTTAAGAAAAATGCCGAAGATCCCGAGCGTGAACAGGATCGCGGCGACCGTCAGGTAATGGGCGAGGCCGACCGGCATCCTCTCAATCCCCTACCCCGCCGCCGATCGGTACCTTAACGACCTCGACCGATTCCGCGCGGGTGCGCGCCAGCTGCCTCGCGATCGACTGATGCCGCACGCCAACACGCGCCCGCAATGTCAGGACAATCGCGCCGATCATCGCGACGAGCAGGATCACGCCGGCCGCCTGGAAGGCGAAGATGTAGCGGGTGTAGAGCAGTTCGCCGAGCGCCCGCGTGTTTGTCAGCGCGCCAGCATTGGCCGGCAACGGCGCGGCTTTGAGCCCGGCGACACCGGGCGCGATGACCCAGCTGCCAAAGATCAGCAGCAATTCGGCCAGAAGGATGAACCCGATCAACGCGCCGATCGGCAAATAGCGCATAAAGCCGCTGCGCAGCTCGGCGAAATCGATATCGAGCATCATCACGACAAAGAGGAACAGCACCGCGACCGCGCCGACATAGACGATGACGAGGATCATCGCGAGGAACTCGGCCCCCATCAGCACAAAGAGCCCGGCCGCATTGAAGAAAGCGAGGATCAGGAACAACACCGAATGAACGGGGTTGCGCGCTGCCACGACCATGACGCCGGACGCGACCGCGACGACGGCGAACAGGTAAAACATGATCGCCTGCAGGATCATCGGCGTGATCCAACCGACACCGCAGTCCCGGCGAAAGCCGGGACTGATTGTTCGGATGCCAGGACAGCTGAAGAGTCGGCCCCGGCTTTCGCCAGGGCTGAGGTGGTGTTTGTCATCGGTAGGGCGCCTCGAGGGCGAGCTGCTTGGCAATCTCGGCCTCCCAGCGGTCGCCATTCGCGAGCAGCTTTTCCTTGTCGTAGAAGAGCTCCTCGCGCGTCTCGGTGGCGAATTCGAAATTCGGGCCCTCGACGATCGCATCGACCGGGCAGGCCTCCTGGCAATAGCCGCAATAGATGCATTTCGTCATATCGATGTCGTAGCGGGTCGTGCGGCGACTGCCGTCCTCGCGTGGTTCCGCCTCGATCGTGATCGCGAGCGCCGGGCAGATCGCCTCGCACAATTTGCAGGCGATGCACCGCTCCTCGCCATTGGGGTAGCGGCGCAGCACGTGCTCGCCGCGAAACCGCGGGCTCAGCGGGCCCTTTTCATAAGGGTAATTGACCGTGACCGGGCGCTTAAACATGTAGCGCAAGGTCAGGGCGAGGCCGGAAATCAGCTCGGCCAAGAGGAGGCTGCGCGAAAGGCGCGCCACGACATTCATCTCTCAATCCTCGATCGCACCATAACGGCCGGTCCCCGGCGCTTCAACGCGCCGGGACCCAGCCGAAGGCGGTCAGCACACCGGCGGTCAGCACCAGCCAGAACAGCGAAAACGGCAGAAACACCTTCCAACCGAGCCGCATCAGCTGGTCGTAGCGGAAGCGCGGAAAGGTCGCGCGCATCCACAGGATACAGAACATCACGAAAAACGTTTTCGCGAGCAGCCATAATCCGTGCCAGATATGCGCCGCTACCCCGGAAAACGGCTCTATGCCAAACGGTGGCAGCCATCCTCCCAGGAACAAGATCACGGTCATCGCGCTGACCAGGATCATGTTCGCATATTCGCCGAGATAGAACAGGGCGAAGGCCATCGCCGAATACTCGACGAAGTAGCCGGCCACGAGCTCCGATTCGCCTTCTGGCAGGTCGAACGGCGCGCGGTTTGTCTCGGCAAGCCCCGAAACGAAGAAGATGACCGCCATCGGCAAAAGCGGGAACACAAACCAGACATGGCGCTGCGCGACCACGATATCGCTCAGGTTCAGCGAGCCGGCGCAGAGCAGCACCGTGACGAGAACAAAGCCGATCGAGACTTCGTATGACACCATCTGCGCCGCCGAGCGCAGCGCACCGAGGAAGGCATAGCGCGAATTCGAGGCCCAGCCGGCCATGATGATGCCGTAGACCCCCAGCGAGCTGATCGCGAAGAGGTACAGGATCCCAACATTGATGTTGGCGACGGCAGCACCGTAATCGAATGGGATCACCGCCCAGGCGACGAGAGCCAGCGTGAAGGTCAGGATCGGTGCGGCGATGAAGACGACGCGGTTGGCTCCGCTCGGAACCACCGTCTCCTTCATCAAGAGTTTCAGGCCATCGGCAATCGGCTGGAGCAGCCCGAATGGCCCGACGACGTTCGGCCCTTTGCGCAATTGCGAATAAGCCAGAACCTTGCGCTCGGCATAGGTGTAGTAGGCGACAAGGAGCAGCAAGGGCACGATTATCGCCAGGATCTCGCCGATGATGATCGCCGTCGGCAGCGCGTAGCCGGTCCAGAAGCTAGCCATGCGTGCCGGTCCGCGGCTGGGTTTCCGGGTTGCCGCCGAACAATTCGCTACATTGCGCCATTGTCGGGCTGGCGCGGCTGATCGGGTCAGTGCGGTAGAAATCGGCGACCGGATAGGCGAACGGCTCAGACCCGACCGGTCCCGTCTCGCCGAACGCGCCCCAGGGTGCCGGCGCGATGTGATCGATGTCACCGAACACCGGATGGGCGGCGCGCATCATGTGGCGCAACTCGGAAAGCGAGTCGAAGGACAATGGCCGGCGGAGCGCACCGGAGAGCGCCCGCAGGATCGCCCAGTCCTCGCGCGCCTCGCCGGGCGGAAACACGGCCTTGCGGGCGAGCTGAACCCGGCCCTCGGTGTTGACGTAGATCGCGTCTTTCTCCGTGTAGGCACAGCCGGGCAGCACGACATCGGCGCGGGCGGCGCCGCGATCCCCGTGGTGACCCTGATAGACTACAAAGGCCAAACCGGTGTCCGGGAGGTCGATCTCGTCGGCCCCGAGCACATAGAGCAGCTCGATCGCGCCCGACCGGCAGCCTTCCAGAATCCCGGCAACATCGCGGCCGCCCTGCCCCGGTACGAAGCCGAGATCGAGGCCGCCGACCCGCGCTGCGGCGCGGTGCAGCACGTTGAAGCCGTTCCATTCCGGCCGCACCATGCCAAACGTCTCGGCGATGGCCCGACCGGCGCCAAGAACGCGAGCGCCATCGAGCCGGGCGAGCGCCCCCTGCCCCAAGACGATCATCGGCGCCTTCGCAGCGCGCAACAGCTCGGCCCAACCGCCTTCGCCGCGCGCCAAGGCGTTCAATGCCTCACCGCCTTCGCCGAGTCTCTCGACCGGGAAGGTCAGATCGTGCGCGGGGCCAATCGCCGCGACGCGGAAGCCGCCCCGCAGGTAGCGCTTGCGCAAACGCGCGTTGACGAGCGGGGCTTCCCAGCGCGGGTTGGCGCCGACGAGCAGGCAGACATCGGCGCCTTCGATGCCGGCGATTGTCGTGTTGAACAGATAGCCGGCGCGGCAACCGGGATCGAGGCGCGCACCATCCTGGCGGCAATCGAGACTGGTCGCGCCAAGACCCGTGAGCAATTCCTTCAGCGCATACATCGCCTCCGCGTCGCAAAGATCGCCAGCGATCGCGGCGATGCGCTCGCCCGGCGCTCCTTTCAGGCGATCGGCAACGAGATCGAGCGCCTCCTGCCACTCGGCCTCGACCAGCTTGCCGTTGCGCCGGACATAAGGCCGGTCCAGCCGGCGCCGCACGAGCCCGTCGATCGCAAAGCGGGTTTTGTCCGCGATCCACTCCTCATTGACATCCTCGTGGAGGCGCGGCAGCACGCGCAGGATCTGCGCGCCGCGGGAATCGATGCGGATGTTGCTGCCGACCGCGTCGAGGACGTCGACCGACTCTGTCTTGCGCAACTCCCACGGCCGCGCGACATAGGAGTAAGGCTTCGAGGTCAACGCGCCGACCGGGCACAAATCAATGATATTACCGGATAATTCCGAGCCGAGCGCCTTCTCGATATAGGTCGTGATCTCCATCGCCTCGCCGCGCCCGGTCGCGCCCAATTCCTCGACCCCGGCGATCTCAGTCAGGAAGCGGATGCAGCGGGTGCAGTGGATGCACCGGTTCATGCTCGTCGCGACCAGAGGCCCCAAATCCTTGTCGCGCACCGCGCGCTTGTTTTCCTCGAAACGGCCGCGGTCGAAGCCGTAGGCCATCGCCTGGTCCTGCAGATCGCACTCACCGCCCTGATCGCAGATCGGGCAATCGAGCGGATGATTGATCAGCAGCATCTCCATAACGCCGCGGCGCGCTTGGATGGCAGTCGGTGAGTTCGTGTGAATGATGTTGCCGTCGGCAACCGGCATCGCACAGGACGCCACAGGTTTCGGGGATCGCTCAACTTCGACGAGGCACATCCGGCAGTTGCCGGCGATCATTAGCCGCTCGTGGTAGCAGAAATGCGGGATCTCGACGCCGGCTTGCTGGCAGGCCTGCAGGATCGTCGTGCCCGGCGTGACTTCGATCTCCTGCCCGTCGATCGTTACTTTGGGCATGCGCTATCTCACTCCGCAGCCTTCCGCGACGCGGCCGCGCGGTACTCTTGGATGCGCCGCTCCATCTCCGGACGGAAATGACGGATGAGGCCCTGTACCGGCCACATGGCACCGTCCGCCAAAGCGCAGATCGTGTGACCTTCGATCTCCTTTGTCACCTCATACAGCATATCGATCTCGGCGACCGAGGCGTTGCCGGCGACCATGCGCTCCATGACCCGCCAGACCCAGCCGGCGCCTTCGCGGCAGGGCGTGCACTGACCGCAGCTCTCATGCTTGTAGAATTGCGACAGGCGAGCGATCGCCCGCACGATATCGGTCGACTTGTCCATGACGATGACCGCGGCGGTGCC
>Ga0209155_1000479_pt1 | contig 19049 bp, 16 predicted proteins | sample GraSoiAngelo_122_FD_185879 | JGI IMG/M metagenome (GOLD analysis project Ga0209155, IMG submission 185879) | Grasslands soil microbial communities from the Angelo Coastal Reserve, California, USA - 14_0927_02_20cm (SPAdes) (version 2) | ecosystem: Environmental > Terrestrial > Soil > Grasslands ... | reverse complement strand
AAAAGGGCGCCATCCGCTTCAGCGGCGCAGCCTCCGAGCTGCGCAACAACGAGGCGCTGCGCCACGAGCTGCTGGCGCTGTAACGCATGACCGCGCGTCGGGCGCGGAATCTGTGGCTTCGCCGGACGATCGGGTTGCTGGCGATCGTCGGCGTCATCTGGCTCGCGTTCGAGGCCGCCACGTGGCCGAACGTACGCGCCCTCGCGACGCGGCCGCCGAGGACGACCGCCTTCATCGAGCGTTACAAGGCGCGCGAGCGCGACGCCGGACGCACGCCGCGGGTCGAGTGGCGCTGGGTCTCCTCCTCCGCGATCTCGATCCATCTCAAGCGCGCGGTGGTCGTGGCCGAGGATACCGACTTCTTCCACCACAACGGCTTCGCGCCCAAGGCGATGCGCGAGGCCATGACGCAGGCGCTCGAGGAGCGCCGAGCACCGCGCGGCGCCTCGACCATCACCCAGCAGCTCGCGAAGAACCTCTGGCTCTCGCCCGACCGCACCGTGCTGCGCAAGGCGCGTGAGAGCGTGCTCACCTGGCAGCTGGAGAAGACGCTGTCCAAGCGGCGGATCCTCGAGTGCTACGTGAATGTCGTAGAATTCGGGCCCGGCGTGTACGGCGTGGAGGCGGCGAGCCGGCGCTACTTCGGCAAACCGGCCGCCGAGCTCAGCGCCGAGGAGGCCGCGCAGCTGGCCGCCGGCCTGCCGCGGCCGCGAGAATGGCATCCGGGCGTGACGACGACGGGGTATCGCCGCTACGTGGACAATATCCGGCGGCGCATGGAGCGCATCGAGCTTCCGGGGAGGTTGCTGCAATGAGCCAGGCGGTGTTCCGGCATTACGACAAGCGCGCGCTCGACGCCGAGTACAACAACCGCGCGAAGGTGAAGAACGCGATGGAGTGGATGGCGCGTTACGGTGGCGAGAGCGCGCGCGTGCGCGCCGAGCTGCCGATGCGCTTCGACGTCCCCTATGGCTCGCATCATGCCGAGCGGCTCGACGTCTTCTTGCCGGAGAGATCCGGTCCCGCGCCGGTGCACGTCTTCATCCACGGCGGCTACTGGCACCGGCTCGACAAGACCGACTTCTCGTTCGTCGCGCGCGCCTTCCGCGAAGCCGCGACGGTCGTCGTGAACTACGCCCTCGTGCCGAGCGTCGATCTCGACGAGCTGGTGCGCCAGGTGCGGGCCTCGATCGCGTGGGTGCACGCCAACGCGAAAACGTTCGGCGGCGACCCCGATCGGATCACCGTGTCGGGCCATTCCGCGGGCGGTCATCTGGTCGCGATGCTGCTCGCCACCGACTGGGCGCAGTTCGGCGCGCCCGCCGACGCCGTCAAGGCCGGCTGCGCGATCAGCGGCCTGTACGATCTCGAGCCGATCCGTCTTTGCTACCTCAACGACGTGCTCGCGCTGTCGCCGGAGGCGGCGCAGCGCAACAGCCCCGTGCTGCTGAAGCCCCGCGGCCGCGCGCCGCTGGTGCTGACCGTCGGCGCCGACGAAGGTCCCGAATATCTTCGCCAGACGAACGATCTCGCGGCGGCGTGGCGCGGGCACGGCGCGCCGGTCGAGATCGTCGACGCGCCGGGCTTCGATCACTTCTCGATCATCGCGCAGCTGGAGCGGGCGGACAGCACGCTGGCGCGCACGATCCGCAGGCAGATCGGGCTCGCGTAGCCGGCTGGGCTACGCCGCCGGATCGATCAGCGCCAGGCCGGTTTCCGGATCGTGGCGCTTGCGGAGATGGCGCGGCGACTCGGTGAGCACCACCTCCAGCGTCGGCCACACGCGCGCCTCCAGCAGATGGCCGCCGCGCGCCTCGCCGTCGGCACGGCCGACGACGACGTGCGCGTGGACTTTCGGCTCGCCACGGTCCAGCGCGACGTCCCCGATCAACGAGAGGACCTCGACCTGCTCGCGCAGCGGAATCTTCTTGTAGTCGCGCGCCTTGCGATCGAAATAGCCGAGGGTCACCTCGCTGAAGGCGCCGATGGCGGTGAAGTGCGCGCCGCCGAGCCCCTGAGACTTCGCGAAGGCCGTGAGTCCCGACACGGGCTCGTCGCCCTTGTCGAAGACGAGCGCCCACGTCCGGGCGCCGCTGGCCTCGAGCACCGTCGATTTCATCGCTAGATCAGCTCGCGCACGCGATCGCCGAGCACCGTGAGCGCGATCTTCTCGCGGTTGGGCTCGCCGCGCACGAGCGAGGTGGCGAACTTCCGCGCCTGTTCGAGGTTGATCTTGGGCGGCAGCGGCGGCTCGAACGGATCGACCACCGCCTGCACGACGACCGGCCCCGGCGTGGCGAGCGCGCGATCGAGCACCGGGCCGCACTGCGCGGGATCCTCGATGGTGAAGCCGCCCGCGGGCGTCTGGGCGAGTACAGGCCAAGCGGCGCCGGCAAGCACGGCGAGCCATGAATAGGCGCGCGCCGAAAATGTCCCGCGGATCATCGACTCCCGTTTCCAGCCTAGCGCGTGGTCAGGCGGTCGCGGAAGTAGGCGATCGTCCTGACGAGGCCGGCCTCGAGCGAGGTGCGCGGCTCCCATCCGAGGACCCGCCGAGCGCGGGTCAGGTCGGGTCGGCGCTGCTTGGGATCGTCCTCGGGGAGCGGCTTGTAGACGAGCTCGCTGGAGCTGCCGCAGAGATCCCGAATCCGGGTGGCCAGCTGCAGCATGCTGATCTCATCGGCGGTGCCCAGGTTGATGGGATCGGTGAAATCGACGTCGAGCAGCCGGACCACGCCCTCGATCAGGTCATCGACATAACAGAGGCTGCGGGTTTGTGAGCCGTCGCCGTAGACGGTGATGGGCTCGTTCTTCAGCGCTTGCAACAGGAAATTCGGCACGGCGCGGCCGTCGTTGACGCGCATCCTCGGTCCGAAAGTATTAAAAATCCGAATGATCCGCGTGGTCATGCCGTGGGTGCGGTGATAGGCCATCGTGAACGCCTCGGCGGCGCGCTTCGCCTCGTCGTAGACGGCCCGTGGCCCGAGCGGGTTGACATTACCCCAGTAGGTTTCCGGCTGCGGGTTGACCTGGGGATCACCGTAAACCTCAGAGGTCGAGGCGAGGAGGAACAGCGCCTTCTTGGCCCGGGCGAGACCGAGCATGTTGTGGGTGCCGAGCGTGCCGACCTTCAGGGTGGCAATGGGATGGTCGGCGTAGTCGACGGGGGAGGCGGGCGAGGCAAAGTGCAGCACGGCATCGACCGCGTCGTCCATGTAGAGCGGCTCGCTGACGTTGTGCTGGATGGACTCGAAGGACTTATGGTCACGGAGGTGCGCGACGTTCTTCGCCGCCCCCGTCACCAGGTTGTCGACGCAGACGACCCGCCAGCCATCCGCCAGCAGCCGTTCGCAGAGGTGGGAGCCGAGGAAGCCCGCCCCACCCGTGACGACAGCCCGCCGAGGGGGGAGGGGAATTAGGAGCGACCGACGCCGCGGTACACAAAGCCGCGGTCGCGCATGGCCTTCGGGTCGAAAATGTTTCGGCCATCGACGACGACCGGCCTGCGCATCAGGCTCTTCAGCCGATCGAGGTCGAGCTGGCGAAACTCATCCCACTCGGTGACGACCAGCAGGGCATCGGCGCCCGTCGCCAGCGCGTACGGGTCGCTGCAGTACTGGATCGTGTTCATCCGCGCCTTGAGCACCGGCATGGCCTTGGGATCGTAGGCGCGCACGACGGCGCCCTTCTGCAGGAGATTCTCGATCACGTCGATGGCGGGCGCCTCCCGGATATCATCGGTGTTCGGCTTATACGCCAGCCCCAGGACGCCGACCACCTGGTCGCGCAGGCCGCCCAGAACCTCTCGAAGCTTCTCGACGACGAGCGTCCGCTGGTCGAGGTTGATCTCCATGACCGCGTCGAGCAGCTCGGGGTGATAGCCCATCGTCTCGGCCATCCTGGCCAGCGCTTTGACGTCCTTGGGAAAGCACGACCCACCGTAGCCGATGCCGGCGTCGAGGAAGAGCGGGCCGATGCGGCGATCCATGCCCATGCCTTCGGAGACCACCTTGACGTCGGCGTCAACTCGTTCACAGATGCGCGCCATCTCGTTGATGAAGGAGATCCGGGTAGCGAGAAAAGCATTGGATGCGTACTTGATCATCTCGGCGGTGTGGAGATCGGTGATCAGGATTTTCGTATCGAGCTTGCTGTAGAGTCCGGCGACCGCCCGGGCGGCCGGCTCGTCATGTGAGCCGAAGACCAGCCGGTCGGGATGCATGAAGTCGTAGATCGCGCTTCCCTCTCGCAGGAACTCGGGGTTGGAGACGACATGGAACGGGATCTCGTCGCGTAAGTTTTCGCCGACGATGCGGGCGACGATGTTGCCGGTCCCGATCGGCACCGTGCTCTTGTTGACGATGGTCATGGTCTTCTTCATCGCGCCGGCGATGCGTTTGGCCGCCTGTTTGACGAAGACTGTGTCGGCCTCGCCGCGACGGCCCGGTGGCGTCCCGACTGCGATGAAGACGAAATCCGCGTCGGGGATGGCCTCGTCGTAATCGCTGGTGAACGCGAGGCGGCCGCTCTTGAGCATGGCGGCCATCAGCGCTTCGAGGCCGGGTTCATAGATTGTGGGTTCGCCGGCACGCAGCCGAGTCACCTTGGTTTTGTCGATGTCCACACCGGTAACCCGGTGACCCAGGTCGGCCAGACAGACGGCAGTCGTCAGTCCGACATAGCCGGCACCGATGACCGCGACGGAACTCATTCTTTGAGAGTGTAACGAAGGGGGTTTGGAAACCCCCCACCCGATACAATCAGCCACCGGCCCATGGCGCATCCCAGGAAGGCATACCCGGCGCTGGTGGCCGCCCTCCTCCTTGCCGGCCTGGTTCAGCTCGAGATGCCCACGCCGGCCCATGCCGCACCGAGCGCGACCGGCGGCGTGACGCTCGATGGCTACGGCGGGATTCATCCCTTCGGCGGACTGAATCTGAATACCGCGTCCGCACCCTACTGGAGCGGATTCGACATCGCCCGTGCCGTCGTGCTTCGTCAGGACGGATCCGGCGGCTGGACCCTTGACGGCTATGGCGGCATCCATGCGTTCGGCGCTGCGCCTGCAATCCAGACACCGGCGTACTGGGGATGGGACATCGCCCGCGCCTTCGTCGTCACCTCGCGCGACGCCAATGGCGTGCTCGACGGTCGTCAGGGATATGTGCTCGACGGCTACGGTGGCGCGCATCCGTGGGGCGGAGCGCCGGCGCTCAGCGCGCCCTATCCCGGGCGCGACGTCACCCGCGGCCTGGAGGTTCATTTCGACGGGACCGGGAAGCCGGACGGCGGCTGGAGCATGGACTGGCGCGGCCGCATCACTGCCTTCGGCGCCGCGCCGGTGCTACCCGCGACCGGTTTGCCCCGCGCGCCGATCTTCCAGCAGCTGCACGGGACAGCGAGCGGTGGCTATGTCGTGCCGAAATGGGGCGTGATCACGACCTACGGCAGCGGTATCTCCCCGTCCTGGAGCGGGTACTCGGATTGGGGCTCCTGGGACATCATCCGCGATCTGGTGCTGGTGAATCCGAGCAATCCCAGTCCCACGGCGCAGCCGTCGAGCGCGGCGGCGGCGTCAACCTATCAGGCCTGGTTGCGTCCACACGGCGGCGTCGTCCTGGATGGCTGGGGCGGCCTGCATATGTTCGGCGGCATGGTGCTCAACCAGGCCGGCGTTCCCTACTGGCCGAATTTTGATGTCGCCCGCGCCGTGACGGTTCGGACGGATGCGTCCGGCGGCTGGATCCTCGACGCCTGGGGTGGCATTCACGCGTTCGGCGCTGCTCCCACCATCACATCGCCCGGGTATTGGCCGAATTGGTTCATCGCGCGGGCCATGGTGGTGACGTCCAAAGACAGCGATGGCCAGCTCGACGGGCGGCAGGGATACCTGATGGATGGCTGGGGCGGCGTGCACCCATGGGGCGGCGCGCCCACCCTGACCGGCGCGCCCTACACGCCGTACCAGGACGTGGCTCGAGGCCTCGAGATCCATTACGCCGCAAACGGCGTGCCGGATGGCGGATGGGCGATGGACCGATGGGGCCGTGTGACCGCCTTCGGGGCGGCGGCGCCGCTAACGGTCGGCGGGTTGCCGAGTTCGCCGGTGATGCAGCAGCTCCACGCGGTCGGCGGGGGCGGTTTCGCGCTCGCCAAGTGGGGGCCGATCAGCGCCTATGGGTCGAACTCGCCGTACTGGGCCGGCTATGCCGATTGGGGCGCCTGGGACATCCTTCGCGATCTCGTCCTGGTCGATCCCACTAATCCGAGTCCTGGAGCGCAACCGATCAGCGGCGGCGCCAGTGGCCGGCTGTCGGGGGCGGTCAATCTCCAGTACACGATCAGCGACCGCCTGATCGCGCAGTCACACAATCTGGACTGCGAGTCCGCCGCTCTCCGGATGGCGCTCTTCGTTCCCGGCACCAACGCGTCCGAGAACTGGATCCTGGCGCAGATGGGCGCCGACCTGCGGCGGGCGGTCATGGATCAGTTCGGTGACGTGCTGCGCTGGGGCGACCCGTACGCGACGTTCGTCGGAAACGTCAATGGGCTCGAATATAACGGCACCGGCTACGGCGTGTATTACCCGCCGATCGCGATGGCCGCCGGACGGGCGGGCCGGTCGACCCTTGCCAAAGAGGGCTGGAACCCCCACGATCTCTACGTTGAGGTCGCCAGCGGCAACCCGGCCGTTGTCTGGGTCCCCGTTTACGGTTACTGGCAGACGGCAATGCGCACCTGGACAGCCTGGGATGGGCGCCAGATCCGTTACACGCTGGTTGAGCACGCCATGACGCTGATTGGTGTCAACGCCGCGGCCAGGACCGTGACCCTCAACGACCCGAACCGCGGATATGTTCGGACCGTCTCGATGACGGATTTCGAAGCGGCGTTCGCCAAGTTCAACAACATGGCGGTGGTGGTCTACTGATGCGGATTCGCGCCGGCGTGGTCGGGTTCTGCGTGGCTCTCGCGGCGATCGTCAGCGCCTGTCAGCCGGCCAATATGACGCCGTCCGCCGTGCAGCCGACAAAATCACCGGTTGCCCAACGCCCCACTCCCACCCCGGTCCCGACGCCGACACCAGCTCCCGCCCTGGCGGTGGAGAAGGTGGGTGCCGTCGCCACGCCCGGTGGATTCACGGCCTTCGCCGTGGTCAACAATCCTTCCGGCCAGACCGCCATGGCGGTGAGCGTGCAGATCGCCGCGATCGGTCCAGGCGGCCAGGTCTTGAACCGGCGATCGGGCACGATTGCCCGGATCGGACCCGGACACAGTGAGGCCGTGGCGCTGGCGTTTCCCGTAGGTCGCACGTTGCCGACCCAGTTCTCGGGCAGCGTCGCCAGCGTTCACTGGAGCGCGGATGCGCTCGCCGAGGGCGCCGAGGTGGCCAACACCAGCTTCCTGCAAGACGCGCGGACGCCCAGCGTGCAGGTCCACCTGGTCAACAGTGGCCAGCGCGCGGCGCGAGTCGCCGTGACGGCGGTGTGCTGGGACGGGGCCGGGAATATCCGCGGCGGGGGCAGCCGGACGGTCATGGTTGGGCCCGACGCCGGGGGGCATGATGTGGTGATCGAGGTCGCCATCTCGACGGTGCCCGCGCGCTGCGACGGTTATGGCGTAACTGTCAGCTAGCCTGTTACCGTAAGTAGCGGTTCGGGGGGTTCGATTTCACAGGGCGTGTCGCCAATCGGGAGGGTGTGAGATCCGTCGTCGGGGGTTAGTGGGCGCGACCGTGGCCATCCCGGTCGCGTTGGTGGGAGTGCTGCTCGGGCCGGCATGGAACAGTCGGGCAGGCACCGGCTTTGCGCCGGCGGTCAATTACCCGGTCACCGAGACCCGGCCCTCGGCTGGGTGGGGCGGCGAGCTGGACGGCAGCTATACGTATCCCGACTTTGCCTTTGCGGATGCCGCCGGCGGCCGCATCGGCGTCATCGTGCAGATGCTGTGGCCGTGGGATACCTCGGCGGTCTACTTTCCGGTTGGAAATAACCCACGGTCAATCGCCGGCGGAGACTTCAACGGCGACGGTCACGACGACCTGGCCACCGCCAACGCCGGATCGAACAACGTCTCCGTCCTGATCAATGGCGGCCCCAATGGTTTGGGGAAGTCGTTTGCCCCGGCGGTCAACTACGCTGTTGGGACGAATCCGGTGTTCGTCGTCGCGGGCGACGTCCTGAGTACCAACCCGGGCGCCCATATCCCAATCGATTTCAACCACGACGGCAAGCGCGATATCGCCGCGGTCAATCGAGCATCGAATTCGGTTTCCGTGCTGCTCGGCAATGGCAACGGCACCTTCCAGGGCGCCCACAGTTACGCGTCCGGCACCGATCCCGTGGCCGCTGCCGCCAACGACCTCAACGGCGATGGCGCCACCGACCTGGTGGTCGCCAATAATTCGGCGGACAGCTACACGGTCTTGCTGGCGAATGGCGGCGGCGGCTTCAGTGCGGGGGCCAGCCACGCGCTTTCAGCGGGAAGCCATCCAAGCGCGGTCGGCCTGGCTGACCTGAATGGCGATGGCAAGGTCGACCTGGTGATCGCGAATGGTGGATCAGGGAACGTGTCAGTCCTGATGGGAAGCGGCAACGGAACGTTCGGCGCGGCTACGAACTACGCGACCGGGCCAGGGCCAAACTCGATCGCGCTGCGGGATGTCGACGGGAACTATCCAAGCTACGACTTCGACATCGTCGTGACGAACGCCGGGGCCAACAGGGTGTCGGTGCTGCTGGGCAACGGCGATGGCACCTACCGTCCGGCAGTCAATTACGCGACCGGCGCCAATCCGTCTTCGGTAACGACATTCAACGACAGCGGTGCCTGGGACCTGGCTGTCACCGACTACGACGACAAGGACGTGTCCATCCTCCAGAAGGTCTCCGGCTCGAGCTCGTACAGCGCCGCGGTGAAACAGATTTTTGGCGCCGATCCTTCGGGAGTGGTGCTCAGCGACCTCAACAACGATGGCAAGTCCGACCTGGCGGTGAGCAACATTGGCGCCGATAGCGTGTCCGTGCTGCTCGGGAATGGCAATGGGTCATTTGGCGCGGCTCGCGATTTTTCCACCGGCGCAGGCACAGCCCCATGGATGCTGGTCGCCGGCGACTTCAACCAGGACGGAAAACTGGACCTGGCAACGGTCGACCGCGATCAGAAGGACAAGGTCTCCATCTTGATGGGCAACGGCGACGGAACTTTCGGCGCGCCGGCGCTCTATCCCGTGAGCGCCGACACCAACATCATCTATTACCCGGTCTGGGTCGCGGTGGGCGATTTCAATCGCGATGGGCGGCTCGACCTGCTGACCGCGAACCTGGGCGACAGCGCCAACAGCGTATCGATCCTTAATGGGAATGGGGACGGGAGCTTTCAGACCGGCGTCTCCTATCCCGCGGGACTGACTCCGTCTCGGGTTGTGGTCGGCGATTACAACCGTGACGGCTGGCCCGATGTGGCGGTGGGCGGCAGTGGGTCCACCATCTTTGTTCTGCTCAATGCCAGAAACGGCACGCTTCGGAGCCCCGTCGGGTATCAGGTCGACGGCCAGAGCCAGGGGCTCGCCCAGGCGGATTTCAACCTCGACGGGAAGACGGACCTGGTGGAGATCTACGGCGGCGGGCTGACCGTCTTGTTGGGCAACGGGGATGGGACCTTCCGGCGTGCCACGGACAAGGCCTTTCTCCTTGGCGACCAGTACAGCGACCAGGTGGTCTGCGCCGACTTCAACCGCGACGGCAAGCCCGACATCGCGGTCAGCTTCTACGGAAAGGCCCAGGCACTGGTCGCGCTGGGCCGAGGAGATGGCACCTTCGCCGAAAGCGGGTTGCTCTTGGCGACCGGGCGCGAGCCGCACGGGATCGACGCGGCCGATCTCAATGGCGACCAGAAACCCGACCTCGCGGTGGCCAACTACCACTACGACGCGGTGTCGGTGATGCTTAACGACGGCGTGTGGCCGGCACCCTCGCCGACGCCAACGGCCACCCCCACGCCAACGGCCACGCCCACGCCGACCCCCACCCCAACGCCAGCGGGACCCTTGAGCCGGTGGGCCCGCGTACCTGCCGTCCGCACGGCACAGCCGCCGGCGGTTGGCGCCTGGTGGCGGGTTGCGGCCCCTCCTCGTGCCAGGGTCCGCCCGACCTGAGGCTGAGGCGCCTTTGCCCGCAAGGGGGGACGAAGGGAGCCGTTTTGCGGACATGGCGCAGCTTCGGATCCGGCATCTCCTGGTCGCCGGTGGCGCCGGCTTTCTCGGGTCGGCGTTCGTCCGGGACCGGCTTCGTGCCGACCCCGAGATCCTGATCACCGTCCTCGATGCGCTGCGACGCCCGACGGCGGCGGGCGACCTGGCGGATCTCCTGGAGGACCGGCGGTTCCGTCTCGTCCAGGGCGACGTTTGCGACCGGTCGCTGGTCGAGGACCTGGCCAACAGGGCGGACGCCACTGTGAACTTTGCCAGCGAGGAGTTCGTTGGCGGCTCGCGTGCCGACGCGCCCGCCTTTGCCCGGACCGATGTGGAGGGCACGGCTAATCTCCTCGAGGCCGCCCGCAAGTTTCGCCATCAGCGATTCCTTCTGGCCAGCTCGATGGAAGTCTACGGCCCGCTCAAAGGGGCGCCATATCGGGAGGATGACGCGATCGCGCCCCGCACGCTTCCCGCTGCAGCGCGGGCGGCGGCCGGGATGCTGGCCCGCGTGTACCACGTCATGCATGACCTCCCGATCTTGATCACGCATGGGGTCGCAACCTACGGCCCGGCTCAGCCGGTGGACCAGCCCGTCGCCCGCGTTATCACCGCAGCCCTGCGCGGCGTCCCCGTTGAGGTCGAGGCGGACGGTTCACTGGTTCGCGACTACCTGTTCGTCGACGACCAGGCGGGCGCCATCGCTCGAGTGCTGTGGAAGGGCGATCCGGGGAGCACCTACAACATCGGCTCCGGCGTCCAGGTCAGCGGCAGCGAGCTCGCGGATATGATCCTGCGGCTCTGCGGAAAGCCCCCGTCACTCAAGCGTTTTGTGAAAGAGGCGCCGCGATGGTCCTACGCCATCGAGACTCGCCGGATGCGCCCCCTCGGCTGGGAGCCGCGGACCACGCTCAGCGAGGGATTACGCGCGACGGTGGACTGGTACAGGAAGAACGAGGCCTGGTGGCGCGACCGCCAGGCCGCCTAGAACGCGGCCAGGTCGACAGCCAAAGGCGCGCCCCAGTATGGGTACGGAGGCGCCGGGGAGGTGGCGGAGCCCGGCGTTTGCGCGAAGGCGTGCAGGCCGCCGTACGCATCCATGATCCAGCCTTCATTGGCGTTCGCGTCGTCGAAGCGGATGGCGCGGGCCACATCGCGATATGGCCAGAACGGGCCCGGCGCGGCCAGCGCCGGCTGACTGCCAAACGGATGGACGCCTCCCCAGGCATCGAGCGTGACGCCACCAATCGGTGAGAGGCCGGGGTTGAGTTCGACATCGCGGGCGAGATTCATGCCTGGCCAGTACGCGGAGGCCATCGGGGGCGGGGGGAGGCTGCTCCCAATCGAAAATGGGTGCAAGCCGCCAAAGCCATCCAGGACATAACCGCCGCTGCCGTCGGGCAGAATGACCATCTTCTTCGCAATGTCGAACTGTGGCCAGTACGCCGTTTGGCGCACCGGAGCAGCGCCGCCAAATGGATGAACTCCGCCCCAACCGTCCAGAACATATCCTGGCGCATCCGACGAATTCGCCGTTGGCATGAGCTTGATGTCCCGGGCGATGTCCCATCCAAAGCGCGGCCAGTCGCTTACCGCCGGCGCGTTGCCAAACGGGTGCACGCCGCCAAGTCCGTCCAGCACATAACCGCCGGGGACTTGCTGGGTGGGGATCAGCGCCAGGGCTCGGGCGATCCGCCATCCGCGCCAGTAGGGGCCACCACTCAGCGGCTGACAGCCGTTGGGATGGATGCCGCCATACGCATCCAGGGTGTAGAGGCCGTAGAAGGCGTAGTGATAGAGCGTGAGCGGGACCGCGAGCTGGTTCCCTGTGCCGTCCGGGGGCGGCCCATAGGTGAGTTGGATCTGCCAGTGCTGGGCGCCAAGCTGGGTCGGATTAAACCCGACGGCGAGGATGCACGACTGGCCCGCCCCAAGCGTCCCGCCCGGGGCGCCAGTGCCGATTCCCGAGCAGGTTTTGTTGCTGAGCCCGATTTCGTTAAACGGTGCGATGGGATTGGCGTTGAAGCTGACCGTGGCGGATCCGGTGTTGGTGATCGTGAGGTCGTGCGTGCTCTCTCCCTGGAGGAAGACGAGGCTGGAGGGCGAGGCCGAGATGCTGTAGGCGGCGGCGGCCGCCGGTACCGGGGTCAGGAGGGGCGGGAGGGCAAGCGCCGCCACCAACAGCGAGGCTCCCTTTCTCACCACGCGATCGTACGGTCACCCAGCGTTACCGTCAATGGCCTTAGGCGGCCGGCCGGTCGAGATCGCCGGTCCGGCTGGCGATGACCAGCTGCTGATAGGCATCGGACAGGCGGTCGATGTGGAAGCGCATATCGTAGAGCCGCACCGTCTCGACTGCGGCGGCCCGTAGCCGCGCCGCCAACTCGGGAGAGTCCTGCAGACGGCGGATGGCGGCGTCGATTGCGGCATGATCGCCGGGCTCGACCAGGATGCCATTGACGCCGTCGCGCACCATCTCGGTGATCGCGCCGGCCCTGGCGGCGATGACGACTGCCCCCAACTGGAAGGCTTCCTGGATGGTGACCAGGAACCGATCCGGCCGCAGGAACGGCAGGATGACGCACTCCGTGTATTCCAGCCGGGCCCGCCGGGCCTCGCCACTCATCGCAGGGTCGAGAAAGAAGACGTCGAAGGTGTCCTTGACCGGGCGGGGCCGTGGCGGCGGGGCCGGCTCGATGGCATAGGGCAGGATCTGCTGGATCGCCCGCCGGAAAAAGCCGCGATCCAGGTGTTGATCGAGAAGATCGTGCGTCGGGCTGATGACCAGGCCGACCCGGCCGGTCAGCCAGCGGTTGAAGCCCGCCAACGTGTCGAGGAGACCAGGGTCATGCAGGCTGATGGCCAGGGGAAGGTGGTTGCCCGCCGCCCACATGACGGTCGCCAGGGGGACGCCGCCGAGGTTATTCAAATGCATGATCTCCGGGCGGTCGCGATCCATGACGTGGCGGATGGCGTTCGCGGCCCCGGGCATCTCGTGCGGTCCCGTACCAACCGTCACTACCGTCACTCGCTGTGCTTCAGCAAGGGCCGGCGCCAGTTGCGGGACGTAGATGGCGGCGCCGTCCGCCGCAGCCGACCGATGGCGGGTATCGACCAGGCAGATCTTCACGCCGTCGACCTCAATAACGTGACAGCTTGAAGAAACCTTGTCAGGAGACTGTCGACCGGCAGTCGGGTAGGTGTTAGGTCTTGCGGCTCGCCCCCACCGGAACACGCTCGGCGACCTCGTCGAGGCGACCGGTTTTCACGTCGTAGACGAAGCCGCGGATCTTGTCCTTTTTGGGGATGAAGGGGCTTGCCTTGATCCGGGCGATCGTCTGTCGGACGTCCGCTTGAAGATCCGAAAAAGCTTCGAGGGCAAAGTGCGGACGAATGCCGACGTCTTCGGCGATCTGCGCCTTCACCTGGTCGTCGCTGAAGGTGAGCATCCCGCAGTCGGTGTGGTGGATCAGCACGATCTCTTCGGTGCCGAGCAGTCGCTGGGAGATCGTCAGCGAGCGGATGGCGTCGTCGGTGGCGACTCCGCCCGCGTTGCGGATCACGTGAGCATCGCCTTCTTTCAGACCGAGAATCTTGCTCACATGCAGGCGGGCATCCATGCAGGCCAGGACAGCCAGCTTCTTGGCCGGCGGAAGGGCCAGGCTGCCCTTGTCGAAGGAGCGGGCATAGGCCTCGTTGTTCTTGAGGAGATCATCCGTCACGCTCATCGCACTTCCTCCTTAGCTTCGGGTGGCTCCGTTCGTCGACTCTACCCGAGGTGCACCGACGGATTCAAATTCGAAGCGCGGTCGAGTTCGCGAATCGATCCATGGCGCCGGAAAAAAAGAAGGGCGCCCCGAAGGGCGCCCTCTCGAAGCCGAGCTTGCGCTAGGCGGCCCGGACGCGGTTCGCCCGCGGGCCCTTCTGGCTCTGCTCGATGTCGAAGCTGACGGCCTCGCCACCGCGCAGGCTGTCGAAGTTGAGGGTCGAATCGACGCCACTCTGATGGAAGAAATACTCCTTACCATCGTCGGCGGCAATGAACCCAAATCCGCGGTCGGAAACGATCTTCTTGACGGTGCCCTTTGGCATGTACCGAACTCCTCCTCTCGAACACGACCCGTAACGCATCGGCCTGTTCGAGAGAGAAGAATACGGGCCGCACGCGAGATCGCCCGAAGGCCGGACGACCGGCGGTAGTCTACCACGATTGGGTGTCGGCCCCCAATCCTGCCCTGCAGGGGGCCGTAACCTTCACCCGCCAGATGAGTTCACCGCGTCAGGAGAGGCAAACGCGTTTGGAGGGTACAGGATGACCGCACGAGTCTCGATTGGCGTGGCCACAGCGGCCGTATTGCTGGCGGCCTGCGGCAGCTCGCCGACGTCGACCGGGGGCTCACCGAGCCCCAGCGCGACCGTCACGCCGACACCGGCGGCCAACACGCTGATCGTGATCGCCGAGTACCCGCAGAGCTCGCCCGAGACCACCCCAATCGTTCTCCATCTCGTACGGCCCGATGGCACCGAGGCCACCCGGCTGACGCTCAACGCCGGGGCCACCACCACAAGCGCCTCAGGCTCGCGCATCTTCGTCGTCGAGCGCGGTGGCGCCTTGAAGGCGCTCCATCGCGACGGCAGCGTTGAGGAGCTCGGCAATCTGGCGTCCACTACGCCGACTCCGATTGTGGCAAGTCCCGACGGCAACAGCTGGCTGTGGGGAACTCTCGATACGAATGGAAAAGGCACCGTGTACGCCGGCACGAAGGGAGCAAGTCCCCGCGTCGTCGATCAGTCGACCGAAACCGCCCGGGCGGTCCGTCCGTATTCCTGGACGCAGCGCGGGCCGGCCATCGAGCACGGCGCGGTCGGGATCGGCGGCTACATTCTCTTTTACACGGCGACCGGACCGATCGACCTGGTCGACCCGGCGAGTGCCAGCATTACCTCGCTCAACGGCACGACTGACTGCTCCTTCAGCGACCTGGCCACGAATGGGATGAACGCTTGCTTCCCCCATGGCAAAGGACACACGCTTTCACTCATGGCCGCCGGCGGCCAGGTAACGTCGGTGGCGTTGCCCGCCGACCGGTTTGCGGTAGAGGGTGCGGCGTACTTTTCGCCGAATGGCGATCAGGTGATCGTTGGAGGCGCAACAGGTGCGGGCGCCGGTAATGAGCGATTCGCCACGGATCTCGTCAAGACGAGCGATGGCAGCATTACGCCGCTCTCGCTCGACAACGTGCGGCCGGCGAACGGGGAGTGGGCCTGGATGCCCGATGGCTCGCTCATCGTCTACCGCCCCCAGGTCGCCGCGGCCGGGCCCGGTGTCTGGCTGGCCGGGCCGAGCGGCAGTGTCACCAAGCTGGCGGCGGCCGGCGAGCCGATCGGCGTCCTGACCGGATAAGGCCTAGCGACGCTCGGTCGCCAGTCGAAGGCCGAGCCCGATCAGGACCAATCCCGTGGTTGCCTCGAGGGCTCGGCGCACCCGGTCGCGGCGCAGGAAGTCACCGATCCGGGCCACGGCCACGGCGTAGAGCGTGAGCCAGGTCAGCGTGATGGTGCAGAAAATCAACCCCAGCAAGAGCAGTCGCGCGAACGAGGCCTCGCCGCGGTCGACGAATTGTGGAAACAGGCTCAGAAAGAAGACGACGATTTTGGGATTGCTCAGGTTGCTGATCAGACCTTGCCGGTAGGCCACCGCGCTTCGTAGCCGCGAGCCCTTGACCGGCCGAACTGCATCAGCTCGGTGGTCGCCCCGAACGGCACCCCAGAGCGCCTGAAGCCCGAGAAAGATCAAATAGCCCGCTCCGACCAATCGCACGGCGAGGAACAATGGCTGCGATGCGACCAGCAGGGCGGCCAGACCGGCGCTGCTCGCGATGGTCCACGTGGCGAGCCCGGTGACCACGCCGGCGGCCGTGGCGATGCCGCCGCCGCGCCCCCCAAGCAGGGTGTTGCGGATGGTCAGCGCCGTGTCCTGCCCAGGCGAGAGGATCACCACCAGCGAAATGCCAAGGAAGGCGCCGAAGTTCACACCCCCACCCTACCCTCCCCGCACGCGGGGGAGGGAATCTGACTGGTTTCAGTCCGGGGTCGCCTGGGTAGAACGGACGTAGCACTCAGTGAGGGTGCGCTCGCCGTGGGCCCCGCTCGAACAGGCCTCGACAGCGCGAGGCAGTACGTTCGGGAAAGGAGGTTCACACCAAATGTCTGGAACCATCAAGAAGCTCGTCGCCGAGCGTGGATTCGGGTTCATCACTGCCGAGGACGGCAATGACTACTTCTTCCACCGCAGCGGCAGTGCCGACTTCGATCGGCTGGATACCGGGGTCAAGGTCAGTTTCGTAACTGAGCCAAGCCCCAAGGGTCCGCGGGCGACGAACGTTCAGGTCGCCTAACGTTCTGAGCTAGATCGGAAAGAGCCTCGCGCCTTCGGGCGCGGGGCTTTTGTTCAAATACGCGTCGTGGCGGGCGCGGCCGGCAACCTGGCCCAGCGTCGCGGCGACTACGGCGTTGACGGCGACAAAACCATCTGGCGGGTGAGATGGCGTTGAACGGCTCCGCGCTGGCAGAAGGCGTGCGGGGAGGGATTGCACTCAGTCTCGCCGTCATCCTGTTGGCCGTGGCGGGATCGCCTACGTGCCGTTCGGCAAGCCACTCCTGAACGTCGTGGTCGGTCTGCTGCTGGGCGCAATTGGTGGCGGTGTCATCGGCGCCGGCGGAGGCGTGCTCGGGCGGCGATAAAGCGGCCCAATCCGGTTACCGAGTGGTCACCGGTGAGGCGAAAGGAACGGCTTCACACAATCGTCACACCGACGAGTTAGATCCATGATCGTTAACCGCCACGCCAAGCGTGACTTCGGGATCGCCTGCGCGGCAGCGGTCCTATTGACCGCCGCTTTCGGGATATGGATCGGCCTGCGAATCGACGGGATCCAGGTCACCGAGGCGGTCGACGATTTTGGGGAGGCGGCCGCCGCCCTGATCGCCGCCCTGGCCTGCGCGGCCGCGGCGCTCCGGCACAAAGGGCGGATGCGGGTCGCCTGGGCGCTTCTCGGCAGCGGGGCCGCCGCCTGGGCGATCGGGGAAGGCATCTGGTCGTACATCGAGGTGATCCGCGGACAGCAGGTCCCGTTTCCCTCGCTCGCCGATGCCGGTTACCTCGCGGCAGTGCCCCTCGTGGTCGCCGGAATCGCCGTGTTCCCGGGACGCCATCGGATCGCCTCGAGGGCGGCCTTCCTGCTGGACGGGGCGATCATCGCCGGTGCGCTGCTCATCATCAGTTGGTCGACCGTGCTGGGCATGCTCTATCGTGCCGGTTCGGGCGATATCCTTTCAATCGTCCTCGGACTGGCCTATCCGGTCAGCGACATCGCGATCGCCGTGACAGCGCTCCTGCTGGTCAGCCGCACCGCGCGATCGGTACGCCTCCCGTTGCTGCTGGTGGCCGCCGGTTTGTCCGCCAATCTGTTGTCGGATAGCGCCTTCGCCTACCTGACGACCGCACAGAGCTATGGCCCGGCCCAGCTGATCGACACCGGATGGATTGCCGGCTATCTGCTGATCGGGCTGGGCGCGTTTTTTGCCACGCTTGCGCCGAAGTCCAGCCTCAAAGCGGACGACGAGCCACCGGGTCGCTGGAGTCTGGCGCTTCCCTATGTCCCGGTGGCGATTGCCGCCACGGTGACGGTCGTGTGGAACGTCAGTGGATCGCCCGACCTGTTCCTCTTTTGGGGGATGATGGGCGTCGCCGGCCTCGTCCTGCTGCGTCAGTTCATCGTGCTCTGGGACAACCTCGCGCTCAACCAGAAACTCGAGGCGCAAGCCGCGGCGCTGCGCGACACCGAGACCAACTTCCGATCGCTGGTGCAGAACTCCGGAGACGTCGTGGTGCTGGCCGATGCCGCGGGAACCATGCGATTCTTGAGCACCTCCATCGATCGCTTCTTCGCCTACAGCCCGACCGAGCTGGTCGGTCAGCCCTTTGCCGAGCTGCTGCACCCGACCGACAAGCCAGTCTTTGAGGGCGGGGTGCAGAAGGCGCTGACCGCATCGGCGCACCCAATTACCTTGAGCTGTCGCGTCCGCCACAAGCTCGGCAGCTGGACGCACTGCGAGATCACGATCACGAACATGCTGCATCAGTCGACCCTGCAGGCGCTGGTGCTGAACATTCGGGACGTGACCGACCGCAAGGAGATGGAGGAGCGTCTCGCGCACGTGGCGGCGCATGATCCGGTGACGAGCCTGCCCAACCGGATGACCTTCCGCACCGAGGCGGACGCGGCGCTGGAACGGAGCCAGCCTGGACGCGGCATCGCGGTGCTGGCGCTGGACATCGATGACTTCAAGGTGGTCAACGATGCCCTCGGCCAGCGTGCTGGTGATGACCTGCTCGGCATGATCGGCGGGCGGCTGTCGAAGATCGTGCGGCCCGGTGATGTGGTGGCGCGGATCGGCGCGGACGAGTTCGCCGTCTTGATGGCGACGGTCGTGCATGAGGACCAGCCCGTGCGACTCACGGAACGGATCTTCGAGCATTTCCGGGCGCCGTTCCGGGTGGAGGAGCGTGAGGTCGTGCTCCGGCTCAGTGCCGGGATCGCGGTTCAGGCCAGGCCGGAAGACACGGGAGAGACGCTGATGCGCAACGCGGACATCGCCCTCAATGCAGCGAAGTCGGCTGGAAAAGGGCGCTGGGTGCAGTACGGGCCCGAGCAACATGCCAGCGTCAGCGACCGCATGGAACTCGAGGTCGACCTGGCGCATGCCCTGGAACGACGGCAGCTGGTTCTGCATTACCAGCCGGCGGTCCGCCTTGCCGATGGCGCGATCGTCGGCTTTGAGGCGTTTGTCCGCT
>Ga0209155_1000475_pt1 | contig 19125 bp, 16 predicted proteins | sample GraSoiAngelo_122_FD_185879 | JGI IMG/M metagenome (GOLD analysis project Ga0209155, IMG submission 185879) | Grasslands soil microbial communities from the Angelo Coastal Reserve, California, USA - 14_0927_02_20cm (SPAdes) (version 2) | ecosystem: Environmental > Terrestrial > Soil > Grasslands ... | reverse complement strand
CGCGCAAATGCCGCGGCACACCCCACCGCCATCGAGCACCGCGGAAAGAAACGTCGCTCCCTCAAACTTTTTGACTTTGCCTTCCGCTTCGTGCCGCCGCACTTGCTCGTCCAGCGCGTAAAGCAATTGCTGTCCAGTCGTCGCGCCAGCAAACGCCGTGCGGTGATACAGTGTGCCGCCAAATCGCCGGTAGTCCAGCAATCCTTCCGGCGTGCGATTGAACATCACGCCCATGCGGTCCAGCAGATCGATGATCCCCGGCGCCGCCTCGCACATGCGTTTCACCAGTGGCTGATTCGCCAGAAAATCGCCGCCATAAATCGTGTCGTCAAAATGTTTATCGACCGTGTCGCCTTCGCCCTTTTGATTTTTTGCCGCGTTGATGCCACCCTGCGCGCAAACCGAATGCGATCGCTTCACCGGCACAATCGAAAACAAATCAACGGGGATCCCCGCTTCTGCAACGCGGATGGTCGCCATCAGGCCGGCCAGACCGCCGCCTACCACTATGATTTTCGGCTGTCTCATTTGTTTGGCAGGTACACCGAGAAGGGATGCCAGTCGTACCGGAAGCTAATAATGATCAAAATTCCCACCACGCTGAAAGCCACTCCCACCAGGGCGCCCAAACGTCCCGCTGCCTGTTGCGCTTTAACGGTAGCCGCGAGTCCCCATTTGCACAGAAAATTCCAGATGCCCGCCCCGAGATGAAACGAAGACGCGAGCACGCCAATCACAAAGAATGTCAGGTACCACGGATTCCGCATGTCCGCGGCCACGTTCGCATACGTTGATCTGCCATGTGTGAGCCAACGCTCCGTGTAAAGATGCCAGCCAATATAAGCAAACGCGATCAGTCCCGTATATCGGTGCGTGACATACAGCCAATTCCCTACCCACGGATACGCCGAGACATTTGATTTCCCGCGCAGCCAAATGTAAATCCCATATCCGCCATGGAAAAGTATCGGCAGAAAAATCGCTCCCCATTCCACGATCAGCCGGAACGGAATCGTCTGCAGCTCTTGCGATACGGTGTTGTATTTCTCCGGACTCACCAGCGCGGCGCTGTTCGACCAGAAATGCTCCGCCAAGAATGCGCCAACAGGAAGGATGCCAGTAAAGGAGTGCAGCTTTCGGAGGAGATAACTTGTGTCAGGCCGGGTTGCCGTCGAAGACATGCCCTCTCCGCCGCGTAAGTCCCCGCCGGATCACACAAATTGACTCGGATGGAACGTTGAGAACCGCGGCAAAATCAGTATAGGCAGATGGTTGCGCCTATGCAAGTTGGACTGTTCTTTCAGCGAGCACAAACAATTCGAAATTTTCTTGCCGTGAAGTCACGAGTACCGGAAAATAGTAACCTGACGAACGGGATTTGCTGGGCCACATCTCTCCCGGCCTCGGCTGCAAGATTCCCCACATTACCATGACCGCGACAACGAGCTTGGTGTCGGAGATGGAGCGCATCGCCAACGCCCTCGGTGCGGAAACAGAGGGCGCACCGGGCGTTTCTCTTTCTGTCGTGGCGGAAAAAATCGCCAAAAACCTCGGTGTCCAACACGATGAAGTAGCCATCCTCGCGGTTTCCACGCGCTGGCGTCACCTTCACTTTCTGGTTCCAGAAGCCTTGAAAAACGTCGGCTTTGTTCCGCTCTCCAGCAATTCGGCGCTCGCCGCGCGCACCGCCCGTGAGAGCCGGCCCGAAATCGAAAACAATTTCGCTGCCACGCGGCACGCCACCGTTTTCGAAAGTGTGAAGTTCGCTTCGGATGCCTCTGGAGCGATCCAGAAGATGGTCAGCGCGCCGATTTTGCTGGATGGCAAGGTCATCGGCGTCATCCAAGTCAGCCGCAAAGGCGCAAATCCGCACAGCGCCGGACCTGACTTTACTGCTCAAGACCTCGGAAACATTCTGGCTCTCTGCAAGCCGCTCGGCAAAATGCTGCGTCACGTTGCCGGCGAATGATCTCTGGTGTCCACGGCTGTCATCGCGCGTTCACAATTCTTTCGCACTTTGCGCTCGCAGATTCGGAATTGCGTTGACACTGCAATACCTTCTTGTTACTTTTCCACAGCGGTTGAATTTTTCGCTCCACACTAAATCACGGAGGCACGGCAAACCGGCACCATGGCGTTCGTTGCGAAGAAAATTTTCCTCACCAAAGGCGTCGGTAAACATCGTGAAAGACTTTCGAGCTTCGAGCTCGCCCTCCGCAACGCGGGCATCGCCGCTTGCAACATCGTTCGCGTCTCCTCGATTTTCCCTCCCAACTGTAAATTAATTTCCCGCAGCGAAGGGCTAAAGCACATGAAGCCCGGGCAAGTGGCCTTCACCGTTATCAGCGAGAATTCCACTAAGGAAGCGCACCGCCTCATCGCCGCCAGCATCGGCCTGGCGCTGCCCAGTGACAAGTCCATGTACGGATATTTGTCCGAGCATCACTCGTTCGGTGAAACCGAGGAAGTCGCCGGCGAATATGCCGAAGAGCTCGCCGCCGAAATGCTCGCCACTACTTTGAACGTGGAATTCGACCCGGACTTGTCCTTCGACGAGAAAAAAGAGGTCTACCGCATTTCCAACAAAATTGTCCGCACCATGAATGTCACGCAATCCGCCGTCGGCGACAAGCGCGGCCTTTGGACCACTGTCCTCGGCGCCGCCATCCTCATCGGCGAAGACGACTAACTCAAATTGTTTTTTCTCCCAAGGCTGAGGTTTTCTCGGGCGCTGACCAAGCACGAAGTAATAGATCAAACCTGCACCAACAAATAGACTGATCGAGATGACCGGCATCACCGTAAGGAGATTGTCTTCTTTCTTCGTAAGATACCGATAGATGCCGTGATTGTTCATCACGTAGACCCGGCCTTGTGAAGGATCAGGGTGCGCGGGACGAGTATCAAGGAATCGAAACCAGAGGTACGTGTCGATTAATCCCACACAAACAGACAGCAGTATCAGGGCCTTTCCGATGAGTCGCCATATTTTGTGATACTTGGGATGGGCCCAGGCCTTGCGTGGGTCTTCACTCATATTTATTTAGGGTTTCGGCAAAGCCAATTGTCAATCAGCATCCAGGTTGTACGCCGTCTCCAGCCATTTCTTCACTTCCCCATCAATTCCGCCTGCAGAAGTAATTTCAATGCGATGGGTGATGCGGTCCTTCTTTGCCAGTCCGCCTGTATCGATCAGCCGCTTGGGCAGCTTTCCTTTGTAATGCGTCAGGGCGAAGCCCAGGTCGATCCTTGAATTCGTTGTTGGCTTGATTTGCGCGAACACATGCTCGCGATACAGCGGCACGATCGATTTGCCGAGCTTCAGCAGTTCATCATAAGTCGGCCGCAGCTTCTCTTTCGGTCCCGCGTACTGCTCCTCCACGTACTGAACCGCCGCCTTCAGGTACGCTTCTGGCGTATCGTCCTGCCCGTCCTTTCCATCGGCCCGCTCCGCAATCCACCACGTGCTATTCGTGCCCAATTTGTGCTTGATCTTCAGCCATTCGCGCCTTGATTTCTCGTCTTTCGGTCCTTCTCTCTTCACCAGCGCAATCCATTCTTCCAGCGAACAGCTCGTTTTTTCTTTCAAGTCGTCAACCCACTTTTGCACCATCGCCACGCCGGGATGTACGTCATAGCGCGAATGCGCTTTCACAGCAGCCGTTTTGGCCATGAGCTTTTCCTTCTTCTCTACGTTGCCTCGGACGTAGAGAGCCACCAATTGTTGCCTGAGCACCAACACGTCTCGTCTGGCAGCGTGTTGCGCCTTAGGGACCGCACGTTTTGGAAATCACCCCGCTTGAACGCTCTTGCCAATTTCAACGCCGTCTCTTCATCGCGAGCCCCAACACATGGGATAAACGTCGCCGGACTGACGAATCGCGCGTCATAACGATCGCTTGAGGCACGCGTTATCAAAAGCATTCCTCCGGCGCCCGGCATGCCCCCCGGACCATCCGCGGGAGTCAGCGGAAAAAGCAATCGTCCATTCGGGCGCAAGGCGTCCAGCCAGACATCTTGCGGAGCAGTGGCCCCGGCGTTAACGTAGATACTGTCGCACTCCGGAATCGGTCCTTCTGAACCAGAGCGGTGACGAACCGTCACGTTGGAACAGTCGCCCAGGTTCTGCGTAGCCCGCTCCGCCAAGTCTTCCTCGATTTCATAAGCGACAACTGACCCGGTTTGTCCCGCCAGTTTTGCGAGCAGCGCTGTGTAGTAGCCGGTCCCCGCCCCGATGTGAACAATGCTTTCCCCTTCTTTGACATTTAACGCCGCAAGGCAAATGGCATGAAGGACCGGCTGCCCAATATTGATTCTGCGCTCTGCCGCGATGGCCACAAGTACATCTTGATACAGAAAGGCCGGATCTTCAGTCGGCGTCTCGACGTAGCCGGTCGCCGTAAATATTTTCCATGGTCCCGGACCGGCAAAGCGCTCCCTGGGCGTTAATGCAAATGCATTCACCAGCCGTTCGTTGCCTTTGCCACTCCCGCAGTCGCCGTAATCAGGTTTGAAAAAAATAACCTATGAGCTTCCAAACGTTCCACATGGCTGCCCCTTCTCAACTCCGCGACCAGTTCCCCATTGTCACGTCAGGATGTACGTCATAGATCGTTTTCGGCTTTGCCTTGGCCATCGGTCAACTCCTAACAGCCGTTTCGTTCTTCACGAAAGCAGCGATGACAAAACCCGCCAGCACGAACCCCACAATTTGCGTGGTCATGTATCCGGCGATGTAGTTTCCCGGGAAGTCATACCAGATCCAATCTTCAACGTTGGTGCTTATCGCGGCAAGAACACCGGCGACGGTCACGACACCCACTCGCGCGCTGTAATTTCGTCCGCTCGCGGCACACCAGACAAGCCACGCAGCAAGCAATGCCTGCAAAACATTGAGTGCAAATTCGCGGCCAAGCGCCGCGCCAAAGTGAAACGGGCCTGACGGCGGGTGGTAGACCAGCACTCCGTGTGGAGATTGTTCATACTTCTTCATATATTCAGGCATTGCCGCGTTTCGCTGCGCGCTGGTTGGCTTTGGACCCAATCCGAAGCCCGGAAAAATATGAAACCCAGATTCAGGAATTGCTCCTCGCATCGCGCTCAGCACAACAGCTTCGTTTGGAATCTCTCCCACGCCCATTTCACCGAGCCCGAGTAAGTCGTGCGCCATATACATCCACACAAACAGAGTCAAGCCGCCCAGGATAGCCGCCAGCACGATTCGCTTCATTTTCGGTTCTCCTTCTGCAAATTAGTTTGGAGCCTGGGGACCATTCGCTAGTCTTTCTTAAAGTAGCCAATCCTCTCCAGCATCACCCTGACGATCAACCGGCGCACCTATCTTATTTTTTTCGTTTGAAGTATCCGATGCGCTCCAGCACGGCCCTGGCGATCAAAGGGAGCGCCACCGTGGCGTCATCGAATACTTCCGCGAAACGCCCGCCTTCTTCCGGCGGCACAAACTTTCCCCAGGAAACCGCTTCCGTGTAAGTGCTGCCGCTCAGGCCGCCCCAATGGACTGGCTCCGGGCAAATCCGCACGCCATAGTTGTAGCGCTTCAGCGGCAGCTTTTTGTATCCGCGCCGCGCCAGCAGTTCCGCATATACGCCGAACTGCTGCGACCAATTGCGAGGCACTCCTCCGCCGATCGTCAGAATCCCCATGCGCCTGGTGGCCAGCATGGTGTCGGCAAACTTTTCGAAATCCAGGAACGGATCGAAGCGCAGCAGCGGGCGCTTATCCTTCTGCCGGGCGATTTTGTGCAGCGCAAAATCAATTCCCAGCTCGGAGTCGCTGAAGGCGGGAACAAAAATAGGGACATTGTGCTCGAAAGCGGATTTCAGAATTCCTCGCCCTTGCGCCGTCTTGTGCAGGTACTCGCCGATACGCCGGTGAATTTTCCAGCTGCACGCCGTGTCTTCCGCGTCCCAGGCCGTGAAAATGTGGTCCATCACCTCTTCGACGTGATCGAGATTCGTTTCCGGCTCGAGCGAGTCGTACACGCGATTGTATCCGGCGTGGAAAAGCTCCTTGTCGCCCATATTGGGGTTGTAACGGAAATGCGAGTAACCCGTCGCTTCCACCAGTCCATGCGCCATCAGTGCGCCCGTCGAGACAATCGCGTTGACCACGCCTGATTCGATCAGGTCGCAGAAAATGAGCCCCATCTTGCCGACCGTCAAAGCGCCCGAGAGCGTCATCACCACGAAGCAATCCTTGTCTCGGGCCATTTGCTCGAAAACGTCGGCGGCATCGCCGATCTGCCGTCCCGTGAACGCGGTGTCCCCCATCGCGCGGACCAGCTCGTCGACGGTGCGGCATTTGGACAAATCCAGTGGAAACATCGGCCGGAGTTTGTCTTTTACTGGATCGTGAAGCACTCTCCCGGTCACAGTTTTCTCTCGCTGCTTCGCCATCGGGTCTCCTGGACGAAAATAAATTCGGGATCACGGATAAAAGGCTGCTTCGCGGACGACCGCACGCGATTGCAGCTGATAGATATTACAAACGCCGCGCAAAAGATACTACAAAACGCGTGCAAATATTTTATTTCCAGCTCATGCTAGACTAAATTTCATGGCGGATAAATTTACCATCGGGCTCGTGCAGATGAAATGCACGGCGAACGCGGATGAGAATCTGGCGCGGGCCATCGAGAAAATCCGCGAAGCCGCCGCGCGCGGCGCGCAAATCATTTCCCTGCACGAGCTTTTTCACGGCGAATATTTTTGCCGCAAGGAAGACGCCGAGCTTTTCAATCTCTCGGAACCGGTCCCCGGCCCTACCACCGAAAAACTCGCGCAAATCGCCAAAGAGAAAAAAGTCGCTCTTGTTGTTTCACTTTTCGAGCGCCGCGCTCCCGGCGTCTATCACAATTCTTGCGCCGTACTCGACGCCGACGGATCATTTCTCGGCAAATACCGCAAAATGCACATTCCCGACGATCCGCTCTATTACGAAAAGTTTTATTTCACGCCGGGCGATCTCGGCTTCCCGAATTTCGATACAAACTACGCGCGCCTAGGCGTGCAAATTTGCTGGGACCAATGGTACCCCGAAGGTTCGCGACTCACCGCTCTTGGCGGCGCGAACGTGATTTTTTACCCCACCAGCATTGGCTGGCATCCCCACGAAAAAGCGCAATTCGGCGCCGCGCAGCTCGACGCGTGGAAAACTATCCAGCGTGGCCACGCCATCGCCAACGGCGTTTACGCTGCCGTCGTCAATCGCGTGGGTTTCGAAGGCAAGCCGCAAAATGGTGATCCCGGCTTGGAATTCTGGGGCAATTCGTTCGTGGCCGACCCTTTTGGGCAAATCGTCGCCGAAGCTTCGAACGATAAAGAAGAAATTCTCGTTGTCGAGTGCGACCCCGCCAAGAGCGAAGACACGCGCCGCAACTGGCCTTTCCTGCGCGACCGCCGCATCGATGCCTATCAACCCATCCTCAGCCGCTGGCTCGGCGAAAAGTAGCGTGCTCTTCCCTGTGCAGTTCCTATTCTCCGCGCTCAATCTTTTTTCTGATCTACTTTTTCTCTCTTCCCTTTTTGTTCTTGCTTCCCTCCCTGTTTTCTCTGCGTCCTCTGTGTCCGGCGCTTACACCATCAACTCGGTCGGGGCGCTCTCTCTGTCCTCTGTGTTAAATTCTTTTTCCCAATGAAGTCTCAATCATCAATCAAAACGCCGCGTCCCCTCGGCTTTCGCATGCCACTAGTAGGACAGGCTTCAGCCTGTCTGCCTCTCCACGATCGAGGTCCAGCCAGTGCCTAGAGATCAACTTATCTCTACTCCCCGCTCTCTCGGCTTTCGCATGCCCGCCGAATGGGAACCCCACGAAGCGACCTGGCTCGGCTGGCCACACGAAGTAACCGACTGGCCCGGAAAATTCGCCGCCATTCCCTGGGCCTTCGCAGAAATCGTCCGCAATTTGTCGCAAGTCGAGCGCGTCTATCTCCTCGTCGAAGATCGCGCCGCCGAAGCGCGCGCTCGAAGCATGCTGAAAAAGTCCGGCGCCAATCTCGGCGCCGTGGATTTTTTCCGCGTGCCGACCGATCGCGGTTGGATGCGAGATTCCGGCCCCATCTGCGTTCGAAATGAAGCCGGCGAAGTGGCCTACAACAATTTCCTTTTCAACGGCTGGGCCAAATATCCGAATCACAAAAAAGACGCCGCCGTTGTCGCCAAAGCCAACCAAAAATTAAAACGCCGCGTCTGGCAGGCGCAGCACAAAAGCCGCCGCGTGGTCCTCGAAGGCGGCAGCATCGATGTGAACGGTCGGGGAACGCTCCTCACCACGGAAGAATGCTTGCTCAGCAAAGTTCAGGAACGAAATCCTGGATTCGCCAAAGAGGATTACGCCGAAGTGTTTCGTGAATACTTCGGCGTCACAAATGTTCTTTGGCTGAAAAATGGAATTGCCGGCGACGACACCCACGGTCATGTCGATGATCTTGCGCGTTTCGTAAATCCGTCCACGATTGTCACTATTGTCGAGGATGATCCGAAAGACGCAAATTACGGCGCGCTGCAAGAAAATCTTGCGTTGCTGAAAGCGATGAAAGATCAGGATGGGCGGGCGCTGCGCGTGGAAACGCTGCCGATGCCCGCACCAGTTTATTTCGAAAATTGTCGGCTTCCCGCAAGCTACGCGAATTTTTACATCGCCAACAAAATCGTGCTCGTGCCCACGTTCAACGATCCCAATGATCGCGTCGCCCTGAATACTCTGGCGAAACTATTCCCCGATCGCGAAGTCGTCGGCATCGCCTGCCGCGACCTGGTCCTCGGCCTCGGCACAATTCATTGCATGACGCAGCAGCAATCGGGCATCCGATGACGGATGCGCGCGTTTTACGTCCCGCACGTTTTTGCGGGACGAGTCCTGAGCGAGTGCAGCGAGTCGAAGCACCTCACTGCGCGAGCTTCCTGCCGGCCCCCGGGTGATGGACTGACATTCAGAGAAGTTCAGCTACAATCGGTGTTCGCTTTGGAGGCTTCATGTTCGCCGCACACGTGCTCTTTCAGCAGGGCTTCGGAATCTGGTTCCAATCGCACGGTTTCGTTTCGTGGCTGCTCCTCGGCCTGGTTGCAGGATGGCTCGCGGGAAAAATTGCGCGCGGCCGCGGGTTCGGATGCATTGCGGACATCGTCCTCGGAATCATTGGCTCCTTTATTGGCGGCTGGGTTTTCGTCAAGCTGGGCATCTTTGGCGGAGGCTTTTGGTATTCGCTTGCGGCTGCTACTCTCGGAGCTGTCATCCTTGTTTCCATCGCACATCTTTTCACTGGCGGCGGCAATCATCATTGAACGCGCGAGCTCGTCCTTTTTTTCATCAGTTACGAGTTACCAGTTACGAATCAGTTCCTATGATACGATTCTCGTTTGCGTCCCGGAGCTGACGCGTCATTGAGCAAGACCGCGCAATCCCTCACCGCCATCCCCCTGGGTGGCCTCGGCGAATTCGGAATGAACATGATGGCACTGCGGCTCGGCGACGAGATCATCGTCATCGACGCAGGGATGATGTTCCCGGAATCGGAACTGCTGGGCGTCGACCTGGTCATCCCCGACATTACTTATTTGAAACAGAATCGCGGGCACGTCCGCGCGATCGTGCTGACGCACGGCCATGAAGATCACATCGGGGCGCTGCCGTATATCCTGCGCGATTTGAATGTACCGGTGTACGGGACGCGCTTCACGCTGGCGCTGGTGAAAAAGCGTCTGGATGAAGCGGGCTTGCTGGAGTCGAGCACGCTGCGTGAGGTGCTGCCTGGGCGGCTGGTGGAAGTGGGGCCGTTTGAAATTGAATTCATTTCCGTGACGCACAGCACGGTGGATTGCGTGGCGCTGGCGATTCGCACGCCGCTCGGCGTGGTGATTCACACTGGGGATTTTAAGATCGATCAGACACCCGTGGGTGGTGCGCCGTTTGATTTGCACTCGTTCGCAAAATACGGGACTGAGGGCGTGCTGGCTCTGTTTAGCGATTCGACGAACGTGGAGCGGCCCGGGTTTACGCCCTCGGAGCGGGCTGTCGTTCCGAGAATTGAAGAATTGTGCCGCTCGGCACCGCGGCGTGTGATCTTGTCGTGCTTCGCGTCGTCCATCCATCGCATTCAGCAGGTCATCGACATTGGGTCGCGCGTGGGCCGCAAAGTGGCGTTCGTCGGGCGCAGCATGGTCGACAACGTGGAGATCGCGCACTCCCTGGAAATTCTGCAAATTCCGGATGGCATGGTGGTGCGGCCACAAGACATACGCGGATTCGATCCGAAGCGCATCATCATTTTGGCGAGCGGCAGCCAGGCGGAGCCGATGTCGTCGCTTTCGCGAATCGCCGTGGACAATCACCGGTTTGTTTCCGTGGATGAAAACGACAGCGTGATTCTTTCCGCGCGCATCATTCCGGGGAACGAAAAATCCATTTTCCGGATGCTGGATCACATGTTCCGGCGGCGGGCGCTCGTTTATTATGACAATTCAGCGGGCACGATTCACGTTTCCGGCCACGGCAGCCAAGAAGAGCAGAAACTTTTGCTGCAACTGGTGAAGCCAAAATATTTCATCCCGGTACACGGCGAATACCGGCATTTGTTCCGGCACGCCGCGCTGGCACATCAACTGGGATCCGTTTCGCAGGAAATTTTGTTGCTCGAAGACGGCAGGCCGGTCGAATTCACGGAAGATGGGGCGCGCCGGCTCGATCCAGTGACGGCCGGGCGCGTTTGCGTGGATTCCGGTTCGCTCGAAGAGATTGAAGAAGTGGTGATTCGCGACCGCAAGCATCTTTCCGAGGACGGCATCGTGGTGCCGATCATCGCGATCGACAAGCACACCGGAAAAATGGAATCGCATCCGGAAATCGTGACGCGAGGATTGATGAGCGACAACGGCCACGAGCTGATCGCCGGGGCGCGCGTAGTAATTATGAAGACCGTTGAGGAATCGAACGCCGAGGAAAAATCGGACTGGGGCGTCATCAAGGAAAAAATCCGCGTGGACCTGAAGCGCTACATCAACAAACAAACTTCCAAACGGCCGCTGATTCTTCCCGTGATTCTCGAGGTCTAGCAGGCTGGGCTGCTGATGCCTGAACCGACCACTACACCCGCGCCGAGCGTTGGCCGGGCGGCATTCACGTTTATCTTGATCGTTGTGGCGTTTGACATGGTGGCGTTTGGCATCATCGCGCCGGTGCTGCCCGATCTCATCCGGCAATTCGAGGGCGGAGATTTTGCCCGCGCTTCCAGCGTCACCGGCTATTTCGGATTTGCATGGGCCACCATGCAATTTATTTTTTCGCCGATTCTGGGCGCGTGGTCGGACCGATTCGGCCGGCGCCCGGTGATTCTGATTTCTTGCTTCGGATTGAGCATCGACTACGTTTTCATGGCGGTGGCGCCGTCGCTGCGATGGCTTTTGGTGGGCCGCATCATTTCCGGCATCACGACTTCCAACATATCCACGGCGTTCGCTTATGTCACGGATGTGACCAAGCCCGAGGAGCGGGCGAAACCGTTCGGCCTGATTAGCGCGGTGTTCGGTTTGGGGTTTGTGATTGGGCCGGCCGTGGGCGGCTGGCTAGGCAACATGAATCTGCGTTTTCCGTTCTGGGCGGCTGCGGCATTGAGCCTGGGCAATGCGCTCTACGGATATTTCGTGCTGCCGGAATCGCTGCCGCCGGAACGCCGCGCCAAGAGCGCCTGGCACATGGCAAATCCTTTGGGGTCGCTGAGGCTTCTTAGCGCGAATCGAGAGCTGGGCGGGCTTGCCGTGGTAACAACGCTCTACTATCTGGCGCACAACTCGCTTCCTTCGATGTGGGCGCTTTACACCGAGTACCGCTATGCATGGAGCCGCCGGGACGTTGGCCTTTCTCTTGCCGTTGTCGGTGTCTGCGCGGCGGTGGTTTCCGGGATGCTTGTCGGTCCGTTTGTGAAACGATTTGGCGAACGGCGCAGCCTTTTGTCGGGCTTGGTGTTTGGGACGATTGGGTTCGCGGGGTTCGCGGTGGCCATCCGCGGATGGATGATCCTTGCTGTAATTCCCTTCATTGCGCTGTGGGGCATTGCGGCTCCGGCCATGCAGTCGCTGATGTCGCGGCACGTCGATCCTTCATCACAAGGCAAATTGCAAGGGGCGATCAATTCATTGCGGGCCATCACGGGGATGGCGGGGCCGGTGCTGTTCACGCAAATTTTCGCGATTGCCATTTCGCCTCACTACGAAATTCACTTGCCGGGAGCGCCGTACTATCTGGCGGCATTGCTTCTGGGAGCGAGTCTGCTGCTGGCGGTGTACGTGACGCGGCCGAGTGCAGTAAGCCAGCCGGCCAAACAAACTGCCATCAATCCTAACCCGTCAAGATGAAACGAGAAGAAACCTCACCCCTGAAGGGGTGAGCTACAGGTGGCTCATCTACATTGGACAGCTTATCCTGTCACTGGTTGCGGGGTGAAGAGAAAGAGTGGCATTATAAGGGTTGTTGTAATCCGAGTACAAATGAATGCGGTCCGGTATTGAGGACCATAGCTCGAACGCTTGTCTTATCCATCTGGTCGCCCACACCGTTGCTATAGTCAACAGCATCCGGGTTGAAGGCACAAATCGCTTAACCGGGAAGAGGGGCGATGGCGAACAGCCCGGTACCGGCTGTGCGATTAAGTGGGGTGATCGTCGTCTCATTCTCTCGGCCGCGCACGTATTCGAAAAAGCTGAGGTAAAAGACCTCAGGTTTCTAACATTCCCCAACGAAAACATTCGGTTCAAAGCGCCTAGTGACGTTACAAGATCCGACGCCGTGGATGCTCTTCCGCTTTGCGATCCGAATGCGCAGATTCACCGGTGCGCCTGGGAAGATTTAGCCGTTGTGACCGTAGATCCCAACGCTTTTCCGGACCTGGAGTATGCAGACGTTGTGAACGACTCGGTCGATCCGGCCGAAGGAGAGTGGCTCCACTTTTGCGGATTCCCATCCGACCACAACGCCATCGTTGAAAAAAGAGTGGCCGCGGATCGCGAAGACGTTGGTATCGCTCTTTTCCCGACGGCCTTCAGCGGCAAAGTGCTTGCCACACCGTCCGCTGATGACATCAAGTTTAGGTACGACGGCCTCGAGCCCGGGAGGCACAGCCTAGTTCCTTACGAGATTCCAGCCATGAGCCATCATCCACGCGGGGTTAGCGGGTCAGCCGCATGGTGGGAGAGCGACGAGAAGCTGCAAGTCTGGAGACCAAATTTCAGATTCGCGGGCATATGCACCCACTGCCATCGTGAAGGCAGGGTGCTACGAATCGTGCGGCCGCACGTTGTGCGTGAGTTCTTGAATGGGTTGTTAGGAAATCCGGAATAGTAGCGAGCATTTTGTAAGCGTTCCACCAGTTAGTCGTCGTACTCGGATTTCCAGCCCGACCCTCGATAATTCTGTGTCCTCGAGCCGCGATAATTCTGAGCCTTGGTCGAAAATGGCGGTCTCTTGCAAATTGATTCTACGACGCGCAACGCCTTGGACACCGGCACATCGAAGAATTCCTTTCCCTTGACCCTATATTCCGCAAGAGCGGAATGGATTTCTTGTTCATCAGCTTCTGGGTCGTTACTGACAAAGTACGCTTCTAGCTCAAAGGGCGTAGGTACGCCCGTTGCCGAACTTAACTCCGCAATTCTCTCTTGAACCGGGCGCGTCGAAAGTCCAATCTTTAGAACCTCTTTCATCCCCGGATTGGAGAGGATGTAGATGTACCCGCTCACCGACGTATAGCTCATCAGAACATCATCGCACCTGAGGCAGCGGGGACTAGCGCTAGCGTTATCACCCTTGGCAATGGTTACCGTGTTTTCCGTACCGCACTTTCTGCATGCGACTAAGATGTCCATTATTCAATACCTTGAAAAATGCACCGTATGGAACATGGCGACTACAACTGGCTTATCGCACGAGTCTATCGAGGCTGTCTGAGCGATTCAAGAGATGTCCGGCCCTCCTGGGCTACGAAGTGCCATGCCCTTGAGAGGGGAGCACTATGGCCTGTGCCACAAAGAGGGGGAATGCCGGGCTGAAGCCCGGCGCTACGCAAGCCACTTCATGGTGAGAGTCACCCGCCATTTCATTTCCCTCGTCGGGAATCGCTTGAATTCATTTTTGTAACTAACTGCTTTACTTGGGGCATCAACGGGTTCACTGTAGGCCCAGAAAAGGGGGATGATCATGAGTTCCAAGCAAGTAGTTTTTATCACCGGCTCCAGCACAGGATTCGGCAGGCTGTTCACCGAAACGCTGGCTCGCAAAGGGCACACTGTTTTCGCGACGATGCGTGACCCAGGAGGCCGCAACGCCAAGAACGCCTCTGCAATCCGCGCGCTTGCGCAAAAGGATTCGCTGCCGATACACGTCCTTGAACTGGATGTAACCGACGACGCCTCGGTGGAGCGGGCCGTGGATGCCGCCATCGCCAAAGCCGGCCGCATCGACGTGGCCATCAACAATGCCGGCTACTACCTTACGGGGCTGGAGGAAGCAGTCACCACCGAACAGGCGCGTCGCCTGATGGACACCAATTTTCTTGGTCCGGTGCGCGTAAATCGTGCCGTGCTCCCGCACATGCGGCGCCAACGCAGCGGGGTGCTCATGCACATCAGCAGCGTCGCCGGCCGCGTGGTTCTCCCTTCGGTGGGTTTCTATTGCGCCAGCAAATTTGCGCTCGAGGCCCTGGCCGAATCGTACCGCTACGAACTTGCCGGGCAAGGAATTGAATCCGTGATTGTCGAACCCGGCCAATATGAGACTTCTATTTTCGGCAATAACCTGGCGGGCGCCGACGAGGCTCGCGCCAATACGTATGGCGCTGTCAAGGAGATCCCCGCAAAGATCAACGCGGCACTTTCCTCCACGGCCGGCAACGCTCAGGAAGTCGCGGACGCCGTTCTGCGGATTGTTGAGACTCCCGCGGGAGAGAAGCAGCTGCGCTATGTGGTTAGCCCCCAAAGTATCGGTGTCGACGAGATCAACGCCCTTACAAAGCAAGTGCAAGCCGGCGTGCTAGAAGCGTTCGGCCTCGCTGCGGACACCAAATTCCGCAAAGGCAAAGCAGCCGGCTCGGCCTGAGGCTCTCTTGCAGCAACACCTGCGGAGCGATCCGAACCCGTGGCTACTTCTTTGAGGATGCGGAGTTACCGGCGTACTGGAGGCGTGCTGCCCGGTCGGAGTACGCAATTCCCCATTGCTGCAAGCGCCTGGCAAGTTCGGCGGGAACGCCGGCATCACGGAACTGTTGTGCCGCTTCCCAAACGCTTCCGCCACTGATCTCACCGTAGCCCTGGGGAGGAGCATAGGGCCGCGCGGGCAACCCGCCCATCGGCAAGTACTTCGCGACCGGGTATTGGAGGTTCTTGTCCATCCATGCAGAGAGCAGCGAAGCGGTCAGCGCGCGACGCAATTCGACCGGAAGCGGTTTGAAGATTGGTTCCCAAACGGGACTAACCAGGATGCGAGGATCGATGTTCTGCTCCGGCCGCCAACCTTGCCGGTAGTCATTGGGACCTAAGCGAGGATCGGTGGACTGCAGCGCTTTGGTTACGGCCACCAGGAGCCGCGCCGGCTCCGGCTGGTGCGTCTGGGCATGCAGGTCGTTGAACCGGCCGATCACATAAACCCAATCCACGGGAGCGCGATCGCGGTGTTGATGGTTGCCGCTGTTCAGGACGATTTGCAGCTCATACCAGGCGGCCATGAAATATTCGTTGGTCAGCGCGCTGCCGCCAACTCCAGCCCCTCCATCCGGGATGAGCGCTGACGATGGAGCGGTCTCCGCCGGAATGGTGTTGCACCAGGTGCGGGAATCCGCAAGGGATCCGAAAATTTCGCGGCCGCGTCCTTCCAGTCCAAACTCCTGCACCATCTCCCACGTCTTCAAGAGCTGCCATAGCTGCGTCGAGTACACCTTGTCGGTCAGGACCGGCGACCACTCCATCTTTGGCTTGATGAAGCGTTTGAGGAAAGCACGCCGAGCTTGAGTCCAGTCGTCGAAGGCGCCAGGGACGGGGCGAGCGTTGCGATCGGAAGATTGGGTGGCCGCCAGAAGGGCGCGCAGCGGCTGCTTCGCGGTGCGTTTGCTTTTGCCCTCTGGCAGCGTTTCGCCATCGTAAAGGGCTGCGAATTCGCTCTGCGCAAAGTCCGGCCCCCAAGCGTCCTTGGGATGCACGCGCGGCAGCCAACCGCTCCAATCGGGAAGCTGCAAGGCAATGGGAATCTCGCGAGGATTGAGGTTGCCGTCGGGGCGAAAGAGGTCGGGAGTGATCTTTCCCGCGAGTTCGCGGAGGGTGGAGAGATTTACTGGAGAATTGGCGGCGACACCGTTCACCTGCGCGCCGTGCGGGGTGATCAGATATGGCAACGCATCCATATCGCGGTCAAGAACCCAGGAGAGTCCGGCACCAGCCGCCCAGTTCGAGACAGGCTGCTCGTCAAGCCCTGGTCCGGGCTGGTAAGGAGGGTTCCACGGGCGCCCCGGACTCGGCAACGGCAAGTTGCGAATATAGCTGGCGATCTCTTCACCCTGCAGTGTGGACAAGCCATGGAAGCGCGAACGGTCAACAATGCTGGCGTTGGAGAAGTTGAAGTATTTCAGGTCGCGCCCATCCCTGGCGTGACAGTCCGCACAGCGCGCTTGAATCCTGGGGCTATTGGGGAGGCTGTTTGCCGCGAGTGAGGCGGTCTCCCAGAGTTCGTGCCCAGCGCGGATAGAGACGGCATCCGGCAAGGGCGGAGCCCAGGTTTCGGGCGCATCTTGCACAAAATCGTCTGGAGGGAGGAGCTTGCTTCCGTCGCTGGTGAGGAAGTTGAATGCCAGGACGCGATAGGCGCTGACGATACCGTCGGTTTGATTGAACCGGAAGCGGAGAGTATTAGTGCCAGGGATGACTGTGCGGTTCGGGAGGGAGAGAGTCATCACGAGCGTGGAGAAGCCTCCACCGATTCCGCCGAAACTCCTGGCGGGCTCGGGGATGGTGACAGTGCTGTTGTTGAGTGGTAACCAGGCGCTCGCATTGATTTGGACGCTGGCCTGATCCCCATAGCGCAGCCCATGGATCTGCAACCAGAGCGAGCGCACCGACTCGGCTCGTCCATCCTGAAGGGTGATGGTCCTGCTGACCGTCGTGCCCGCTGCGCCCAAGACTTCGATCGGCAGCATGATCCGGTCCGCTGTGGTACGCGCAGATCCCATGGAAATTGCAGCGGCAGCCAGGACGGCCGGAAACAGACGTGACGGCGACAACTGTTTGGGCCTCAATTTTGCTCCAGTAGGCAAAGCAGGACGGCTACTAGTCTCGAAGTATTCTTCCGATCGCAAATCGTGTCAATGAAGAACCTTCTCGCTGCAGCAGACTACCAATCTTTAGAAGAATTGCGGGATGCCGCTGCGCTGAGCGGCGGAAGATTGCAGGAAAAAGGCCGGGCCGCCTCCGCTCCAAGACAAATGGATGTGGGGTACTAGGGTGGGGGCCCTGGACTCGGAGGCGGACCCGCTGTCCCGAATGTAGATGCATAGTGCATTAAGGCTGGGGAGTGTGGAATATAGTGGATACCTTGATTTGACATCAGGTGTTTACCCTAGTATGCGTGAGATGGGCGAAGCCAGCGAAACTGCCGGGCTGAAGCCCGGCGCTACGCAGGCTTACCTTCTTGCGTCACACTTCTCACAGGTATAGGCTTCCGTCTCGCAACACGTTTGCGTCATGCGGGGCTCGAGGGGTATTGCCCTGCACCCACCTTTGTCATCGACGGCGAAGAGAGGCTTCTCGCTGCGCTCGGAATGACGGCGCGACCTATTGCTGAAAAGAGGAGGAAACTATGGCTACAGCAACTGCAACGATGCAACCGAATGTGAAGATTGGACCGACAAAATTACTGATCAACGGAAAATGGGTGGATAGCGTATCTGGGAAAACCTTCCCGACGATCAACCCGTCGACTGGCGAAGTGATTACACAAGTGGCGGAAGCCGACGCGCCGGACGTGGACAAGGCGGTAGCGGCGGCACGCGGGGCGTTTGACAAAGGCGCATGGCGGAAGAAGATGAGCGCTGCCGACCGCGGCGTTTTGATGAACAGGCTGGCGGACCTCATCGAGAAACGCGCCGATGAGCTGGCACAACTGGAGGCGCTGGACAACGGCAAGCCGGCGCACGTCGCGCGCGCGGCGGACCTGCCGTTGACGATTGCCTGCTACCGCTACTACGCGGGCTGGGCGGACAAGAACCATGGGAAGACGATTCCCGTAAGCGGCAACTATTTTTGCTACACGAAGCACGAACCCGTAGGCGTGGTGGGGCAAATTATTCCCTGGAATTTTCCGCTGCTGATGCAGGCTTGGAAGTTGGGGCCGGCGCTGGCGACGGGTTGCACGGTGGTGATGAAGCCCGCGGAGCAGACGCCGCTGACAGCGCTTCGCGTGGGCGAATTGATACTGGAAGCGGGGTTCCCGGAAGGCGTGGTGAACCTGCTGCCGGGATACGGGCCAACGGCCGGCGCAGCGATTGCGCGGCACATGGACGTCGACAAAGTGGCGTTCACGGGGTCAACGGAAGTGGGCCACTTGATTATGAAAAACGCGGCGGAGACGAACCTGAAGCGGGTGACGCTGGAGCTGGGCGGAAAAAGCCCGAATATCGTGTTCGCCGATGCGGACATGGATGAAGCGATCGAGGGCGCGCACTTTGCGCTGTTCTTCAACCAGGGGCAGTGCTGCTGCGCGGGTTCGCGGTTGTACGTCGAGGAAAAGGCATACGACGAATTCGTGGATCGCAGCGTGGCGCGCGCGAAAAAACGCACTGTCGGCAGCCCGTTCGATAAGAAAACGGAACAGGGACCGCAGGTGGACCAGGATCAGTTCAACAAAGTGATGAGCTACATCGACGCCGGCAAGAAGGAGAAGGCGAAACTGGTGGCGGGCGGCAACCGCGTGGGCGACAAGGGCTACTTCATCGAGCCCACGGTGTTTGCCGACGTGCAGGACAACATGAAGATCGCGCAGGAGGAAATCTTCGGGCCGGTCATGTCTATCCTAAAGTTCAAAGACTTGAACGAAGTAGTCGAGCGGGCAAACAAGTCGCTGTATGGATTGGCGGC
>Ga0209155_1000473_pt1 | contig 19160 bp, 18 predicted proteins | sample GraSoiAngelo_122_FD_185879 | JGI IMG/M metagenome (GOLD analysis project Ga0209155, IMG submission 185879) | Grasslands soil microbial communities from the Angelo Coastal Reserve, California, USA - 14_0927_02_20cm (SPAdes) (version 2) | ecosystem: Environmental > Terrestrial > Soil > Grasslands ... | reverse complement strand
CACGGAGGGAATTGATGTCGATTCAGAACGGGCAGCCGTTGATCGAGGCGACGCGCAGCGAGACGAGCGGCACGAGCCCCTTCGGCAACTTCCCGGACTTTGCGACCGCGGCGCCGAGCGCTTTGGCGGCGCGCAGGATCGGCGGGCAATGCGCCATGATTTTTGTCGTGTTCAGCACATCGCCGAACACCTCGCGCTCCTTGGCGAACTCCACCTGCAGGATCGGATCGCCGCCGTCATCCTCGATTTCTCGCACCCGCGGCATTCGCATCACCTTTGTCTTCTACCGGACTGACCAGCGCCGCTCTGCAGATTGCCCCGCCGCAGCCGCAGTGACAGTGTGGAGCAACCGTAATCAGGAGGGGAGAAGAAATGAGCGACAAGCAGCGGACAGCGATCGTGACCGGGGCAGCGGGCGGTATCGGCCGGGCCTTGGTGAAGGGGCTGCTCGAGGCCGGCATCCGGGTCGCGGCGGTCGACCGCACGCGCGACGGGCTCAATGCGCTCGCCAAGGGGGCGCGCGAGCAGGGCAGGGACGCCAATTTGCTGACGATCGAGGCCGATCTGAGCCGCGATGCGGCAATCTCCGACATTGTCGGGCAGGCACGTGGGCGTTTTGGCGCGATCGACATCCTGGTCAACAACGCGGGGGTCGGGCAGGCAACATTGCGGCCGGGCAATTGGCAGGAGCCGCTGCGCTTTTGGGACATCACCGCCGACCAATGGCGCAACTTCGTCGCGGTGCATACGACAGCGCCGCTGCTGCTGGCACAGGCCGTCGTCCCCGAGATGCGCGAGCGCAAATGGGGCCGCATCGTCAATGTCACGACAAGCCTCGGCACGATGATCCGTTCGGGATCGCCGACCTACGGGCCGTCAAAAGCGGCGCTCGAAGCTTTCTCGTCGATCATGGCAAAGGACCTCGAAGGCAGCGGCATCACCGTCAATGTGCTGGTGCCGGGCGGCGTCACGAACACGCCGATGGTGCCGAACGAAGCCGGGTTCGACCGGCAGGAGATGATCCAGCCGGAGGTCATGGCGCCACCGCTCGTCTGGCTCGTATCGGACGCGGCGCAAGCGGTCAGCGGACGGCGTTTTCTGGCGATCCATTGGGACCCGAAACTGGCGCCGGCTGAGGCCGCCGAGAAAGCCGGCGCGCCGGTCGCCTGGACCAGCATCGCGACAATGCCGATCGAACCGCCGCGGCGTCAGTGAGCGCGGCGGGTTAAACCTCCGCGCGCAAAGCGCGGAATGATCGGAGGGCCCGCCCTGTTCGTAGCGATGAGTGCGCCGCAGCATGCGGCGCGCGAGCGATGGAGGGTTAGAGGATGAGGGGTCTACTCGTCGCCGCCGGGGCAGTTCTGCTGTTTACCGCGCCGGCCTTTGCCCAAACCTCGACAACGATTATTGAAAAAAAGACGACCACGACCGAAATGCCAGCGCCGAGCGCCGGCAGCACGGTATCGACGACGATCATCGCGCCGACCCCGCCGCCCGCGCCGCGCGTCGAGGTCCAGCCGCCGCCTCCCGGCCCGCGGATGGTGTGGGTCCCGGGACATTGGGGCTGGGAGCGCGACCAATATGTCTGGCTGGGCGGCAAGTATATGGAGCCGCCGCGCGAGCATGCTGCCTGGACGGCCGGGCGCTGGATGCAGCGGCCGAACGGCTGGATGTGGGAAGAAGGCCGCTGGGACTGAACTCGCCGCGGCAGTTGCTAAATTGGCCCCGGCGTTGAACTGCCGGGGCCCTGTCCTTTTGCGCCGTGCCGTCTCAGGTCTCAGAAATGCCACGGCTGGAGTGAGCGAGGGCGATCATGAGTGATCGAGATCGCGATATTAAAGCGCCGCTAAGCGAAGCGTTGGTCGATCGCCGGCCCGCGGCGCAGGCGGCGCGCGAGACGCCGGTTTGGGAGCATGCACCGGCGGCGCCGATGCGGGTTCCCGGTGGGGCGCCGGCGGGGCCGCAGGGTCCTTACCGCGGGCGTGGCCCGCGCGGCTATGCCCGCTCGCCGGCGCGGATTTACGAGGATCTGTGCGACCGGCTGACCGAAAATCCGTTTATCGATGCCACCGATATCGATGTGACGGTCGCCGGGGCGGAGGTGACGCTCAGCGGCGCGGTGCAGGATACGATCGCGATGCGTCAGGCGCAGGCGATCGCCGAGGAGGTCGCCGGCGTCAGCCACGTGCACAATCGGCTGCAGCTGCGCGAGTCCGCCGAACGCGAGACCACCCCCGGCAAGACCGTCAACGCCGCGCTCGGAACGGGCGAGAAGCCCTGAGCTCGGTCACACGGCCGGGCGGGAGCGCATCTCCTCCGACACCTTGCGCGGCAGGTGCCTGCCGTCGCTGAGCGCACCCGTCAACGCGCCGTTCTCGACGACGATCTTGCCGCGCAGCATCGTCAGTGACGGCCAGGCGGCGAGATCGCGGCCCTCCCATGGGGAATAGTCCGCCTCGTGCATTTCCGCGGCGCGCACGGTGTGACGCTGGCGCGTATCGAGCAACACGATGTCCGCGTCGGAGCCGATCGCGAGCGCACCCTTGCGCGGGTAGAGACCCATGATCTTTGCCGCGTTCGTCGAGACGAGGCCGACGAACTGCGTGAGATCGTAGCCGCGCTTTTCGACCGTTTCGGTATAGATCAGCGACACGCGCGGCTCGACGCCGGCATTGCCGCCGGTCGTATCGTCGATGCGGCTGCCCTGCAGCTTGTATTTCAGCGGACAGCAGATTTCGTCGGTGGCGACGGTCTGGATCGCGCCGTGATTGGTCGCGGCCCACAACGCGGCGTGATCCTCGGCGAATTTCAGTGACGGGTAGGTGTGATAGATCTGCCCGTTCGGGCGCTTATAGTCCTCGGCGCTGTACATCAGGTACTGGTGCAGCGTCTCGCCGTAGATCGGCACGCCCTCGGCGCGGGCGGTGGCGATCGCCCGCACGCCGGTCGCGGCCGAGGTGTGCAGCATATAGAGCGCCGAGCCCGGGATATTGGCGGCGAGGCGGATCACCCGGTTGAACGCCAAATCCTCGCTTAACGTGGTGTGCACCTCGGCCATGTTGTGAAAGCTGGTGCGGCCCTCGCGCGTCAGCTTCTCGTACATATGCATGACGAGGTCATTGTCCTCGGCATGAATCGCGGCGAGGCCGCCGGCTTTGGCCAATGCCCGCAGCACCTCCATGATGCTGCCGAACGGCACCATGCGGCCCTTGCGGCTCGGGGTGATGTCGGTGGTGAACATCTTCACGGTCGGATGACCGGCGGCAACCGCCTCGGCGAGCTGGTCGGGGACGGTGTGCTCGAGTTTGCCCTGCACCATTGTGTGGAAGGCATAGTCGCAATAGCAGTCGCCGGCCCATTCCTTCTGCCGCCGTTCGATCGCCTGCTGCACCGTGTTGTCGCCGTCGACGAGCGCGAAATCGAGGATCATCGTCGTGCCGCCGAACAACGCGGCCGGGCTGACCCGGTCGGGGCCGTCGGTCATGTTCGGCTGGGTCTGGCCCGGCACCGGCATCGGCCAGCGGCAATGGACATGCGGGTCGATGCCGCCGGGAATGACGATCTGACCGGTCGCGTCGACGGCCCGGCCGCCGAGCGGCGCCAGGGTGCCCGGCGCGCCGATCGCGACGATCTTCTCGCCCTGGATTCCGATATCGGCCTTTTCCGCGCCGGAGGGCAGGACGGCGGTGCCGCCGGTGACGACGATGTCGAGCATGGGCGCTCTCCCCTTGTGCTTAGTGCTGCAAGACCGGTTCGCCGATCAGGGCCGGCGAGGCGAAGGCGAAATGCCCGAGAATCTCCTCGGGCGGGATGTCATGCACGATAAAGACGAGGCGGCTGCGATGGTCCGGATCCGGCCAGCGGTCGAGCCATTCCGGCGTGAACATCGCGTGCTGCGCGGCTTGCACGACCGCCGGCCGGCCCGGCCGGTCCGCGAATTCGACAAGGCCTTTGACGCGCAGCAGATCGCTGCCGCGGTCGCGCGCCAGACCACCGAGGGCGCGCGCGAAATCGAAGCGGCTGATGGTGCTTTTTAAGGTGACGGCGAACACTGCGATGCCGTGCGAGTGCGCATGACTCTCGCCGCCAAACTCCCACCCGTCCTCGGCTTCGCCTCGGACCTCCCTCCCCAGCAAGCGGGGGAGGGTTGTTGCAGTGGGCGCTATAACTCCCTCCCTCGCTTGCGGGGGAGGGTTGGGGTGGGGGCGCTTTGAGGGTGAGAACAGAGCAGTCGCCGGATCTTCAAGTTCGGCGCCGAGGATGCGCTCGGCGCTCGGGTTGAGCGCGTCGAGGCGTTCGGCAAGGGCCGGTCCGAAGGGGGCGAGATCGGTCTTCGAGACGACAAGCGCGTCGGCGACCGCGACCTGGCGTGCGGCTTCAGCGAAGCGGTCGAGCGTCGAGGCGCCCTCGACCGCGTCGACCAGGGTTACGACCCGGCCAAGGCGCAACCGCTGGTCGAGCATCGGGTCGGCGCCGAGGGTGAAAAGGATCGGCGCCGGATCGGCGAGACCGCTCGTCTCGATTGCGATGCGGCGGAACGGCCGAAGCTCGCCGGCGTCACGCCGCTCGATCAGGTTGCGCAGGCTCTGCGCAAGATCCTCCCGCACCATGCAGCAGAGGCAGCCACCCGGAAGCTCGAGGACGCCGCCCTCGACAAAATCCACGAGAAAGTGGTCGATCGGGATCGCGCCGACCTCGTTGACAATGACCGCCGTATCGGAAAAAGAGGGGGCGGCAAGCGCGCGGCGCAACAGCGTCGTCTTGCCGCTGCCGAGAAATCCGGTCAGCAGCGTCACCGGCAAATTGTCGATAGCGGCGACGCTCGTCACCCGGGCCTCGCGGTTGCTCCGCCGCGATCGTTCCACGCCGGCCCGTGAGGGGCAAGAGCGCTGATCCCCGACCAAGGGAGAGGCCCGTTAGCCACGTAACCGGTTGCATTCTCTTAATTGCGTCAGCATCATGCCAGCCATAACGCTGGCGCATATGCCGGCCGAATTCCTTGGGAGGAGCGCGATTGCTGAACCCTGCCGACGAGGAGCTCCTCGCCGCGACCGCTGTCTCGAAGCGGTTTGGCGGCGTGCGGGCGGTCGAGGACGTATCGATTTCGGTCCGGCGCGGCGAGATCGCCTCGATCATCGGCCCGAACGGCGCCGGCAAGACCTCACTGCTCAATATGATCAGCGGGTTTTATCGTCCCGACAGCGGATCGATCACCTATGAGGGCCGCGACATCACGCATTCGCGCCCGGCCCAGATCGCCAAACTCGGTATCGCGCGGACGTTTCAGAACATCGCACTATTCGGCGGCATGACCGTGCTCGACAACATCATGCTCGGCCGGCACGTGCGCATGAAATCGGGGGTCCTGTCGTCCTTTATCTATTGGGGGTTGGCGCAGCGCGAAGAGGTGGCGCACCGCGCGCGCGCCGAGGAGATCATCGATTTTCTCGAATTGCAGGATCTGCGGAAGGAGCTGACCAGCGCACTGCCCTATGGCCTGCGCAAGCGTGTCGAGCTTGGCCGCGCCTTGGCGCTCGACCCCAAGCTCCTGCTGCTCGATGAACCGATGGGCGGCATGAACCAGGAAGAGAAGGAAGATATCGCCCGCTACGTCCTCGATGTGAACGAGCAGTGGGGCACGACGATCATCCTGATCGAGCATGACATGGCAGTCGTCATGGATATTTCCGAGCGCGTCGCAGTGCTCGACCGCGGCCGCAAGATCGCCGAAGGCACACCGGCCGAGATCCAGCGCAATCCGACGGTCATCGAGGCCTATCTCGGCAGCGCCCACCAGGCCAGGGAACGCGCGGCATGACGCTCAACGCAACCTTGCCGCAGCTGCTGCGGCGCAATGCCGAGCAGCACGCGGGGCGCTCCGCGTTGCGTGAGAAGGATCTTGGCATCTGGCAAACCTACAATTGGCGCCGTTATTGGGACGAGGTCCGAGGGCTTGCGCTGGGGCTCGCCGCGGCCGGCTTCAAACGCGGCGACAAGCTGGCGGTCATCGGCGAGAACCGCCCGCGGCTCTATTTTGCTCAGCTCGCGGCGATGAGCCTCGGCGGCATCGCTGTGCCGGCCTATCAGGACGCGATCGCGAGCGAGCTCGCTTATGTGCTCGACCACGCCGAAATCTCCGTCGTCGTCGCCGAGAACCAGGAGCAGGTCGACAAAATCCTGTCGCTGAAGGACCGGCTGCCGCATCTGCAGCTTCTGGTGTATGACGACCCGCGCGGGTTGCTGAACTACGACGATCCGATCCTCAAATCCTTCGAGGCGGTGCAGGCGGAAGGCCGCACCTTTGGCGAGACGCATCCGGACTATGTCGAGGCGGCGGTCGGGGCCGCCAAGCCGGATGATTTGTGTCTGTTCTCCTACACATCGGGGACGACGTCTCGCCCGAAGGGCGTGATGCTGTCGCATGCCAATCTGCTGGACCCGGCCGAGGTGTTTGCCGCGGCGGAAGGCTTCCGCGCCGGTGACGAGCATATCGCTTACCTGCCGATGGCCTGGGTTGGCAATTCGCTGTTCTCGCTCGCGGTGCACATGCATGTCGGGTTCACCGTCAACTTCCCGGAAAAGCCGGAGACGCTGCGCCGCGATGTGCGCGAGATCGGGCCGACGATCGCGCTGGCGCCGCCGCGGCAATGGGAGAACGCGCTGACCGAGATCATGGTGCGCGCCGCGGATGCCAGCCCGACAAAGCGCCGCATCTTCGAGTTCTTCCGGAAGGTGGCGGAGCGGGCGCAGCTCTGCATCTCGGAGCGGCGGCCGATCCCACTCGGGACGCGTTTTTTGCGCGGTCTCGGCGAATTCTTTGTCTACGGCCCGGTGCGCGATCAGCTCGGATTGCGCCGCGCTCGCGTCGTCTATACCGGCGGCGCCCCGCTTGGCGTCGATGTGTTCCGCTTCTTTCGCGCGATCGGCGTCAACCTGAAGCAGGTGTACGGCGCGACCGAGCTGTCCGGGCTGTGCTCGGTGCAACCGAATTCCGAGGTCGATCCCGAAACGGTCGGGCGCATGCTGCAGGGGATGGAGGTCCGCATCGCGCCGCATGGCGAGGTGGAGGTGCGCTCCCCCGGCACCTTCAAAGGCTATTACAAGCAGCCGGACGAGTCGCGCGAGGCGATCACCGAAGACGGATGGCTGCGCACCGGCGATGCCGGATTTGTCGACAAGCGCGGTCATCTCGCGATCATCGACCGGGCGAAGGATGTCGGCCGACTCTATGATGGGACGTCGTTTGCGCCGCAGTTCATCGAGAACAAGCTCAAGTTCAGCTCCTATGTCGGCGAGGCGGTCGTGTTTGGTCACGACCGATCGTTTGTCGCGGCGATGGTTGCGATTGATGCCGAGACCGTCGGCAAATGGGCCGAACGGCACAACCTCCCCTACACCTCGTTCCAGGATCTCTGCTCGCGCCGCGAAGTCCTCGGCCTGATCGGCGACGAGATCCGCAGATGCAATGCCGGGCTGCCGGAAGCAACGCGGATCCGGCGCTTTATCGTGCTGAACAAGGAATTCGACGCCGACGACGACGAGATCACCCGTACGCGCAAGATCCGCCGCCGCTTTGTCACCGAGAAATACGCCGCCGTATTGGACGCCTTCTACAGCGGCGAGAGCGAGGTCGAGCTGAGCACCGAAATCACCTTCGAGGACGGCCGCAAATCGGTGCTCCAATCACGGCTCGCGATCGGCGATGTCGACGAGCCCTCGCCGCCTGCCGCGGCCGCGGCGCGGCGTCTCGAAGAAGCCGTCGCCGTGGCGGGGTGAGCGCAATCAATGCCTGATTTCGAGTGGCAATTCACGCTGGTGCTGCTGACCAACGGCATCATGATCGGGCTCATGTACGCCCTGATCGCGCTTGGTTTTGTGCTGATCTACAAAGCGACCGACGCAATCAACTTCGCGCAGGGCGAATTCGTCATGTTCGCCGGCTTTCTCGCCGCGGTCGCGGCCGAAATGGTGGGCGCGCCGTTCTGGCTGTCCGCGCTGGTGGCGATTGCCGGCATGATCGCGCTCGGTTTCGGGCTCGAACGCGTTGTGCTGCGGCCGTTGATCGGACGGCCGGTCATCGCGGTCGTCATGGCGACGATCGGGCTCGCGGCCGTGTTGCGCGGGACGGCGGTCATGGCGTTTGGCGCCGGCACCCGCGCGATCATCATGCCGGTCAGCGACGAACCCTTCGAGCTGGGCCCGATCATGCTGCCGCCGGTGCAGCTTGTCGGGGCCGGGGTAAGCCTCGTTTTTCTTGCCGCCTTCACCTGGTTTTTCCTGAAGAGCCGCACGGGCATCGCGATGCGCGCCGTCGCCGACAGCCAGCAGGTGGCGATGGCGATGGGGATTAATGTGCGGCGCTACTTTGCGCTGGCCTGGGCGATGGCCGGCGTCGTCTCGGCGCTCGGCGGCGTCGTCTGGGGCACGATGCTGGGTGTCGACAACCAGCTGGCCCTCGTCGGCCTCAAGGTCTTTCCGGTTGTGATCCTGGGCGGGCTCGACTCGGTCATGGGTGCGGTTATCGGCGGGCTCATCGTCGGCATCGTCGAGAATTTCGCGGCCGGGTATTTCGACCCGATTGTCGGGGGCGGCACAAAGGATTTTGCGCCCTATGTGCTGATGATCCTGGTGCTGATGATCCGGCCGGAAGGGATCTTCGGCCGGCGCCGTATCGAGCGCGTATAAGGCCGGAGACGGAGTAGGAAGCAAAGCGCATGTTCCACCGCGAATCCGGCGTGTTCAAGACGAGCTATGCCGCCGATATGGGGCTCTATCCGCTGCCCATTGCGAGATGGGCGGTGGCGGCCTTTGCCGGTTTGTTCATCGTCATCGCGCCCTTCGCGCTCAGCGAATATTACGTCTCGATCCTGAATCTCATCCTGATCGCCTGCGTCGGTGCGCTCGGGCTCAACATCCTGGTTGGCTATACCGGGCAGATATCGATCGGGCATGGCGCCTTTATGTCGGTCGGGGCCTACACCGCGGCCAATCTGGTGACGCAGCTGCACGCGCCTTTCTGGATCACGATCCCGGCCGGCGGGGTCATGGCGGCGTTGATCGGCGCGATCGTCGGTATTCCCTCACTGCGCATCAAAGGGATCTATCTCGCGATCGCCACACTCGCGGCGCAGCTCATTATCGAATGGACGATCAATCACGTGCCGGCGATCTCGGGCGGCGTGCAGGCATCGATCCAGGTGCCGCGCCCGACGCTGTTCGGGACGCCGCTGCGGACGCAAACGCAGCTCTATCTATTTCTGATGGCCTTTGTCGTGTTGGCGATCGTCGGCACCTCCAATTTGGTGCGCAGCCGCGTCGGACGGGCGTTTATCGCGATCCGCGACCAGGACATCGCCGCCGAGATCATCGGCATCAACATCTTTCACTACAAACTGTGGGCGTTTGCGATCTCGTCCTTCTACGCCGGCGTCACCGGCGTGCTCTACACCTATTATCTCGGGATCGCGAATTACGAGCAGTTCCAGCTGACGGTCTCGATCGATTATCTCGCGATGATCATCATCGGTGGGCTCGGCTCGGTCCTCGGCTCGATCTTGGGTGCGATCTTCGTGACGCTATTGCCGATCATGACGCGCTGGTTCCTCGAGGATTTCGGTTGGCTGCTCTTCTCGCAGGCCGATCTGTTGAACGCGATCCCCAATCTGCGGCTCATCATGTTCGGCGGCCTGATCATCTTCTTCTTGGTTGTCGAACCAGAAGGGCTGAACCGGTTGTGGCGCAACATCCGCAATTATTTCCGGGTCTGGCCTTTCTCGTACTAGCCCAATCAAAATCGGCGAAAATGAACATAGGGAGGAACGCAATGAGAAACATGACAGCATTGGCGACCGTCGCTCTGGCAACGGCGATCACCTTCGCGGGGCCGGCGATGGCGCAGCAGAAGGGCGAGATCCTGATCGGCACCCAGTGCGACCGCACCGGGCCGACGCAGATCGTCGGGATTCGCATCTGCCCGGCGTTCCAGGATTACGTCAACCTGGTCAATTCGAAGGGCGGGATCGAGGGGTTCAAGATCGTCGCCCCCGAGATCGATAATGAATACAAGGTGCCGCCGGCCGTCGAGGCGTATGAGCGCCAGAAGCAGCAAGGCGCCGTGTCGATGAGCCTTTACGGCACGCCGCAGGTGCAGGCGCTCAATCAGAAGCTCGAGGAAGACAAGATCCCGAGCACCTCGCCCGGGTTCGGCATCTCCGCCTCGGCTGACGGCAAGCGCTTCCCCTACCTGTTCCCGGTCGCCGCGACCTACTGGTCGCAAGGGGCGGCCGCGATCAAGTTCATCAAGGACAAGCTTGGCGATCTGAAGGGTAAGAAGATCGCGTATGTGTTCTACGACAATCCCGCGGGACGGGAGCCCGTGCCGATCCTCGAGGATCTGCAGAAGACCGAGGGATACGAACTGCGGACATTCGCGGTGCCGCCGCCCGGCGTCGAGATGGGAGCACAGGTGCTCGACATCACCCAGCGCTACCGACCCGATTTCATCATCGACCATCTGTTCGGCCGCTCGCCTTCGGTGGCGATTAAGGAATACAAGCGCGCCGGCTTTCCGTTGACAAAGGTCATCGGGCTGGTCTGGGCGTCGGCAGAGGCTGATATCGACGCCGCTGGCGGCTGGCAGGTCGCGGAGGGCTACCACACAATGCAATTCGCCGGCGCCGGCGATGACTTCCCGGTGCGTCAGGACATCAAGGCGATGTACAAGGCGCAGGGCAAGGAGCCGCCCAAGGAAATGGATGACACCGTCATCTACAACCGCGGCCTGTTGGTGGCGGCGCTGCATGTCGAGGCGATCCGCAACGCCGTCAAGGCGAATGGCGGTCAGAAGCCGACTCCCGAGCAGGTCAAGAAAGGGTTCGAATCGATCCATGAGTTCACTCTGGGCGGTCTGGTGCCTCCGTTGAAGGTCACTCAGGAGGACCATGAAGGCGGCGGCTGGGTGCAGATCTTCCAGGCCAAGGGCGGCAAGTTCGTCAAGGAGACGGAATGGTTCCGCGCCTATCCGGAGGTGGTATCGAACGCCGTCAAGAAAGCGGAATAGATCGGCATGCCGCAGGCTGCGCTCGCTACACCGCTCCTGCGTGCCGCCGATCGGAAATCGAGCTTCACTAATGGCAACAAGAACGGAGATGCGACGATGAGACGATCAGACGGCATGCTGGGGCTCGTGGCGGGCGCCGCCGCGGCGCTCTCGCTTGCGGGAACCGCGGTTGCGCAGGACAAGACACTGATTATCGGCGTGCAATGCGACCGCACCGGAGCGACACAGATTGTCGGGACCGTGCTGTGCCCGGCGATGCACGACTACTTCAACCTCATCAACTCGAAGGGCGGCATCGAGGGCTACAAGATCAAGCACGACGAGATCGACAACGGCTACAAGGTGCCGGACGCGGTCGAGGCATATCAGCGGCAGAAGCAGGAAGGCGCCATCGTGATGACGCTCTACGGCACGCCGCAGACCGTCGCGCTGAACCAGCGGCTCGAAGAGGACCACATCCCGACAACATCGCCGGGCTTTGGGATCTCGGCGGCTGCCAACGGCACGCGCTACCCGTATCTCTTCCCGATCGCGGCGACCTACTGGTCGCAAGGCGCGGCGGCGGTCAAGTACGTCAAGGACAAGCTCGGCGATCTGCACGGCAAGAAGATCGCCTATGTCTATTACGACAACCCGGCCGGCAAAGAGCCGATCCCGATCATCGAGGCGTTGCAGAAAAAGGAAGGCTTTGAGCTGCGCACCTTTGCCGTGCCGCCGCCGGGTGTCGAGATGGGCGCGCAGGCGCTCGATGTGACGCAGCGCTACAAGCCCGATTTCATCATCAATCACCTGTTCGGACGCTCGCCCTCGGTCGCGATCAAGGAATACAAGCGGCTCGGCTATCCGCTGTCGAAGGTGATCGGGCTGGTCTGGGCATCAGCCGAAGCGGACATCCTCGCCGCCGGCGGCTGGCAAGTCGCCGAGGGCTACCACACGCTGCAATTCGCCGGCGCGGGCGATGACTACCCGATCCGCCAGGAAATCAAGGCGATGTACAAAAAGGACGGCAAGGAGCCGCCGAAGGAGATGGACGACACCGTGATCTATAACCGGGGTCTCCTGCAGGCGGCGGTCCATGTCGAGGCGCTGAAGAACGCGCTGAAGCAGACCGGCGGTAAACCGCCCAAAGGCGAGGACGTCAAGAAGGGCTTCGAGGGCATCAAGGAGCTCAATCTGGGCGGATTGGTGCCGCCGCTGACGATCACGCCCACCGAGCATGAAGGCGGCGGCTGGGTGCAGATCTTCCAGGTCAAGGGCGGCAAGTTCGTCAAGGAGACGGAGTGGGTGCAGGCCTATCGCGAGGTCGTGGAGGACGCGGTGAAGCACGCCGAATAGGCGGGCGACAACCGGAGCAAGGTGACCGATGCTGGCGCTCAACAACATCGAAGTCGTCTATGACGGCGTCATTCTGGTGCTGCGGGGCGTCTCGCTGTACGCCGAGGAGGGGCATATTACGACCCTCCTCGGCGCCAATGGCGCCGGCAAGACGACGACGCTGAAGGCAATCTCCGGCCTCTTGCACACCGAACGCGGCGAGGTGACCAAGGGCAGTGTCGAGCTCGACGGCGCGCGGCTCGACCGGCTGTTGCCGTTCGATGTCGTCAAGCGCGGCGTCGTGCAGGTCTTCGAGGGGCGGCGTGTCTTCGAAAACCTGACGGTCGATGAAAACCTGATCGCCGGAGCGCACAGCCGCAGCAATTCCGCCGATGTGAAAGCCGGCATCGAGCGGGTCTATGCCAGCTTTCCCGTGCTGAAAGAACGCCGCCATCAATCGGCCGGCTATTTGTCCGGTGGCGAGCAGCAGATGCTGGTCATCGGCCGCGCGTTGATGTCGGACCCCAAGGTGATCCTACTCGACGAACCGTCCCTTGGGCTGGCGCCGATGGTCATCGAGGAGATCTTCAAAGTCATCCACCGCCTGAAGGACGAGCAGAAGCTCACCGTGGTACTGGTCGAGCAGAACGCCGCCCTGGCGCTTGAAATCGCCGATCACGGCTATGTCATGGAGAACGGTCGCATCGTGCTCGAGGGCCCGGCTGAGCAATTGCGCCAGAACTCCGATATCAAGGAGTTCTATCTCGGGCTCAACGAAGCCGGCGCGCGCAAATCCTACCGCGACACGAAGCATTACCGCCGGCGCAAGCGCTGGCTGCAGTGACCCTCCACTGCTACCTCATTGCGTTTTCCCGGCACTGGCCACGACGACGGCGGGGGTGGTGAGAATGCATTCAGGGTGATGTGACACCATGCCCACATCTCTTCCCCGCATTGCCGTGATCGGTACCGGCGGCACGATTTCCTCGCTCGGCGCGGGCAGCCTCGATGTGCTCGACTATCCCGAGTTCGGACAGAAGCTGACATCCGAAGCGCTGCTCGACCGCTTTCCCGAGACGCGGCAGGTTGCCGAGCCTGTGCCGATCACCTTTCGGCAGGTCGGCAGTACGGCAATTGGCCCTAAGGACTGGCTCGAATTGCGCGCGCTCATTCATCGCACGGCGGGCGAGGATCCGGGGCTCGCCGGCTTTGTCATCCCGCACGGCACGGCGACGCTCGAAGAGACGGCGTTCTTCCTGAACCTCACCTTGGGCATCAGACAGCCGGTCGTCCTGGTCGGGGCGCAGCGCCCGGCCAGCGCGCTCGGCACAGATGCCGGCATGAACCTCGTCAACGCACTGCGCGTCGCCGGCTGCGCCGAAGCGCGCGGCAAGGGCGTGCTCGTCGTACTGAACGACGAGATCCATACGGCGCGCGATGTCGTCAAGACCTCGACCTATCGCGTGCAGACCTTCCGCTCTTTCGATTTCGGCGCGCTCGGTCACGTGGATGGCGACGGGCCGCATTTCTATCGTGCGCCGCTGAAGGCGCACATGCCGGACACACCGTTCGCCGGAAGCGAGCTCGCCGATCTGCCGCGCGTCGACATCCTCTATTCCTATGCCGGGGCGGACGGCGACCTGGTGCGAGCGGCGGTCGCGGCGGGAGCGCGGGGGCTCGTCTCGGCCGGCTTCGCGCCGGGGAGCCCGAGCCCCGATCAGCGCGAGGCGTTTATCGAGGCGGCACGGTCGGGGACCGTCGTCGTGCAATGCACCCGCGCGGCGAGCGGCCGGGTGGCGCCGCGGCGGCATCTGCGCGAGAGCGGGCTTGTCGCCGGCGAGGATTTCTCGCCCCAGAAGGCACGCATCCTGCTGATGCTCATGCTGACAGCAAGCAGCGATATCGCCGAGATCCAGCAGGCGTTTCAGGCCTATTGAGGCGGGGCAGCGTGCCCTGAACTTTTTTCTTCCCCTGCTGATCGACGGCGCGTTGGCCGGCGCGATCTATGCGCTGATCGCACTCGCGTTTGTGCTCGTCTACAAATCCTCGCGCATGATCAATTTCGCGCTCGGCGAATGGATCATGTTCGGCGCGCTGCTAGCGGGTGCAGGCTACCATGCTCTCGGGCTCGGCTTGGCCGGTGCGGTGCTGTTCGCCGCGGTGGGCATGGCGATGTTTGGGATCGGCTTCAACGGGGTGGTTGTGGGCCGGCTCGCGGGACACCCCGTCATCTCGCTGATCATGGTAACGATCGGCCTCGGCGCGCTGATGCGCGGGACTGCGGCGCTCGTCTTTCGCGGCGCCCCGGGCGGGCTGCCATTGCCGGTAGCAACGGAGCCGCTGCTGCTCAATGGCTTGCCGGTTTCACCGGAAAAGCTGATCGCGGCGCTGATTGCCGCTTCGGGGGTCGCGCTCCTGACCTGGTTTTATCAGAGCAGCCGCACCGGGATCGCGCTGCGCGCGATCGCCGACGACACGAATGCTGCGGCCGCGGCGGGGATTAATGTGCATCGGCTGTTCGCGCTCGTATGGGCGATCACCGGTGTCACTGCCGCGATCGCGGGCATCCTCTGGACATTCGTTAATGGCGGTGGGTTCGGCGTCGCCCTTATCGGGCTCAAGATCTTCCCGATCGTCATTATCGGCGGGCTCGACAGCCTGCCCGGCACGATCGCGGCCGCGATGCTGATCGGCATCTTCGAGAGCCTCGGTGCGGGTTATCTCGACCCGCATCTGGGCCCCGGATTCGGCACGATCAGCTCGTATCTGCTGCTGCTGGCGATGCTGCTGGTGCGCCCCTACGGGCTGTTCGGTCAGGCGCCGGCGCGACGGGTGTAATCAGCGCCCCGCCCGGAGGATCGCGGCCGCCGCGTCTGCGAACACTTGCGCACCGAGCACGATATCCTCTTCCTTCGTGTCTTCCGACCAGTGGTGGCTGATGCCGTTGAGGCTCGGCACAAACATCATGCCCGAGCGGATGCGGCGCGACAGGATCTGCGCGTCGTGACCGGCGCCGCTCGGCATGCGGCGATGCGCGCCCGGGGCGTGCCGCTCGGCGGCCTGTTCGATTGACGCCTGAAACTCCGGATCCATCGCGGCCGGCTCGCTCTTTGACATGGGCTCGATCGCGATATCGCAGGGGCCCATCCGATCGGCGTCCGAGACGAGGTCGAACAACGCGCGCTCGAACTTTTGCAGATAGCCGGTGTCAGTGTCGCGGAACTGCACCTGCATCTCGGCGCGGCCGGGGACGATGCTGGGCGCGTTCGGGTCGAGCAGCATGCGGCCGATCGTCCAGACCGTGCGCGGTCCGGCGATCGCGGCGAAGCGGTCCTGGATATGCGTCGCCAGCCGGACCATCGCGACGCCGGCATCCTTGCGGCGCGGCATCTGCGTCGTGCCGGCATGGTTTTGCTGGCCGGTGATCGTGACCCAGTAGTTCCAGTTGCCGATGATCGCCTCGACAATCCCGATCTTCTCGCCCGATCGGTCGAGCACGTCGCCCTGCTCGATATGAGCTTCGAGATAGCCGACATAGCGCCGGGGATCGAGCTGCTCGCGCGGCCGGCCGGCGAGCCCGGCTTCGGCGAGCGCAGCGCGCAACGGTACGCCGTCGCGGCTGCGGCCCGCGTCGATCTCGCTTTCCGGGAGCGCGCCGGTGAAGGAGCGGCTGCCGAGCATGTTGCCGAAATGGCCTTCCTCGTCGGCCCAGGCGATCGGCTCGATAGCGAGCCCGTTGAGCGCCGGATCGGCGGCGAAGGCCCGCGCCAGCTCAAGCGCGTAGATGACGCCGAGCGCGCCGTCGAGCCAGCCCCCGCGCGGCTGCGTCTCGCTGTGCGAGCCGACGAGAAGGCGCCGCGTCCCGTGCGGGTTGCGGCCAATGACATTGCCGATGCCGTCGATGACCGGGTCGAGACCGGCCGCGGCGAATTGCTCGGCGAGCCAGTGACGCGAGGCGACATCCTCCTTAGAATAGGTCGGCCGGTGCACGCCGGTCTTGTAGCGGCCAAAATCGGCGAGCCGCTTCAAATCCGCGAGGACCCGTTCACCATCGGTCTGCGGCATTCCTGCGCTCCTTTGCATGAACCTGTCAGCGATTTAATCCGCCACCGGCCGCTCCGGCGGGGAGCCTCGCCCTATCGTCCGCCTATTGTAGAGGAGGATTGCAACAGGAGAATTCGCGATGACCCGAACGAACCTTGCCGCCCTGGCCCTCCTCGCCGGGGTCGCGATCGCCGCGCCGGCGGTGATCTGCTCAGCCGCGGACAGCGAGATGCAAACGGCACAAGCTCAAACAACCGCCCAGCCACCTTCCGATCAACCGGCGCAGGACACGCCTGGAATGGGCGGCATGCGCGGTATGATGGGCCGCGAGGGCATGGGTCCGATGGGACATCGGATGCGCGAGATGATGAACCGCTCGCCCAAGGACCGCTGCGAGGAGCGGCTCGCCAGACGGGCCGGGTTTATCGCCTATACCGTCGCCAAACTGAACCTGACCGCGCAGCAAAAGCCGCTCTGGGACAAGCTCAATGCATCGATGCAATCGGCTGGCGACAAGGAACGCCAGCTCTGCGACAAGCTGCCGGCGGAAGCAGGCTCGCAGGGACGGGGGACGATCCTCGACCGCATGAGCCGGCGCGAGCAGTTCCTCCAGGCGAGGCTGCAGGCGATGCAACAGACCCGCCCGGCGCTCGAAGCCCTCTACAACGTGCTGACGCCCGAGCAGAAGGCGGTGGTCGACCACCCGTTCCGACGGTAGCCTAACGCCGTCATTGCGGGGAGCGCGGCGACGAAGCAATCTCGTGGAGCAAGTCGGCGCGAGATTGCTTCGCTTCGCTTGCAATGACACCGACAGAAAAGCGGTGAAAGCCATGCCCGCTCCCGCCAATCCGCGCATCGCCGTTCTCGGCTTCTCGATCGAGTGCAACAAATTCGCGCCGCCCGCGACAAAAGCGCATTTTGCGGCGCGCACTTATCTCGAGGGTGAAGCAATCCTCGACGAGGCGCGCCGCCCGACCCCGACGATGCTGCCCGAAACGCCGGGTTTTGTCGCGGCGATGGATGCGGCAGCGCCGTGGACCCCGATCGGTGTCGTATTGGCGATGAGCGAGCCGAATGGGCCGGTCGAGCACGGCTTTTTCGAGGAAGTGGTCCATGCGATGACGGGCCGGCTCAAAGCCGCGATGCCGGTCGATGGCGTCTATTTCTGCGCCCATGGCGCGGCGATCACGACCGAGGAGGACGACCCCGAAGGCGTCATGTTCGAGCGCATCCGCGACATCGTCGGGCCTGACGTGCCGGTTGTCGCAACATTCGACCTGCACGCCAATGTGTCGGACCGGATGGTCGACAACATCGATGCGTTTATCGGCTACCGCACAAACCCGCATCTCGATATGCGCGAGCGTGGTGAAGAGGCGGCGGCGGTTTTGGGTGAATTGCTCGCAGGAACGCGCACTGAACGCGTGCGCATCCGGCTGCCGATCGTGCCGCCGACCGTCACGTTGCTGACCGCCGCCGGGCCTTATGCCGAGATGATCGAGCTCGGGCAGAGCAAGATGAACCCGGCGATCATGAATGTGTCGGTCATGGGCGGCTTTGCCTATGCCGATACGGCAAAGAACGGGCTCAGCGTCGTCGTCACCGCGCGCGGCGACCGGAACGCGGCCGCATCGCTCGCTGCAGAAATCGCGCAATACGGCTGGGAACAGCGCGCGCGGTTTTACCCGAAGCTCACATCTCTTGAGGACGCCGTGCAGAAGGCGCTCGCGGCGGCGCGCGATCCAAGCCTGAAGCCGCTCGCTTTCGCCGATGTCGCCGACAATCCCGGCGGCGGCGGCCGCGGCAACACGATGTATCTCCTGCGCGCCTTCGTAGAGGCCGGCGTCAAGGGCGCGCTGTTCGGCGTCATCTACGATCCGCCGCTCGCCGCCGAAGCGCATCGGCATGGGTTGCACTACAATTTTGACGCGCGCTTCAACCGCGAGGAGACGACAAAATTCTCCGAGCCATGGACTGCGCCGGCGCGGGTTGCCGCCTTGCATGACGGCAATTGCGTCGGACGGCGCGGCATCTATGCCGGGACGCGGCTCGCGCTCGGACCGTGCGCGGCATTGGCGATCGGGGGCATCACAATCGTCGTCGTGTCGCATCGCGTGCAATGCGCCGACCCGATCTTCTTCGAGATGATGGGGCTCGATATCGGCATGGCGCGCGCCGTCGTGGTCAAGTCACGCGGGCATTTCCGGGGCGGATTTGACGAATTCTTCGGGCCGGGTCAGATCGTCGAGGTCGATCTGCCGGGGCTCACCTCGCCGATGCTGAATCGCTTCGAGTGGACGCGCCTACCGCGCCCCGTCATCCCGCTCGACGACAATGTGAGCTGGCGGCCGCCAGCACTTTAGGGCGGCCCGTTGGCACAGAGTTTGAGCGCCGCGTAGACAAAGCTGTTGACCGGTGTCGGGACGCCGTGCTTCCGGCCGAGCTCGACGACCTTGCCGGCAAACCACGGTAATTCGAGCCGGTTGCCGCGCAGGAGGTCATTGCCCATCGAGGTCATATGATGGTCCGGCATCGAGCGGATCAGCGCGATCGCTTGGTCAGCCGCATCAGGCGCAAGGTTGATCCCTTCGGCGCGGCCGACCGCGACGGTCTCATGCACGCTGCCCAGGACGAGCGACCATGTATCGGGATCGGCGCGATACTTGCCCAACGGCGCGCGGGTCAGCGCGTTGACGTTGGCGAGCGGCACCAGCATCGTGAATTTGTCCCAGAGCGGCACCAG
>Ga0209155_1000472_pt1 | contig 19179 bp, 16 predicted proteins | sample GraSoiAngelo_122_FD_185879 | JGI IMG/M metagenome (GOLD analysis project Ga0209155, IMG submission 185879) | Grasslands soil microbial communities from the Angelo Coastal Reserve, California, USA - 14_0927_02_20cm (SPAdes) (version 2) | ecosystem: Environmental > Terrestrial > Soil > Grasslands ... | reverse complement strand
GAGCGGCTGGTTCCGTAGCTCCCGGCCGCGCCGCTCTGCGTGAGCGTGGGTGCGGGCGGACCGTCCTCGGTGAAAATCTGGATGACCCCGCCCGAAGCATTCCCGTAGAGCGTCGAGAAGGGTCCGCGCATCACCTCGATCCGCTCCGCCGCACCCAGATCGAAGTTGGAGGTCTGCCCTTGGCCGTCAGGGGAAGTCGCAGGAATCCCGTCTGCGTAAAGGCGCACGCCGCGCACGCCGAATTGCGCATGCGCGCCGAACCCGCGCGAGGAGATCTGCAGGTCCTGCGAGTAGTTCTGCCGATTCTGTACGACCACGCCGGGCACCCGCGAGAGGCTCTCCGACAGATTGATCATCGGTTTGCCCTCGCGGATGGCATCGGCGTCGATGCGGTCGATCGAGACCGGCAGCTCGAAGCTGTTGCGCTCGCTGCGCGTCGCGGTGACCACGATCGAAGGCGTTCCTGTGGATTCGCCCTGGGCCGGTCCGCTCTGAGCGCCGGCCGGGAGCGTGAACGTCCCCGCGCCTAGGGCGAGCAGGGCTGCGGGACATGAGGCCGTTATTCGGTGCGCCATGGGTTGGTGTGAGTCGCGCCGGGAAGCGAAGCGCGGCTTACTTTTTGTCGGGTTGCGCCCGGGATCGAGCGTGGCTTATGATGCCACTACGCCCCGTCGATTGCACCGCGGCGCCCCCTCGAAGACTACAACACCCGGGAAAAGGAGGATATCCCATGTTTTCCGCACCGTTCCGACCCCTTGTCTCTCTCAGCGCCGCGCTCGCCTGTGCGCTGATCGCCAGTGCGGCGCAGGCACAGGCGCCCGCCGCTCCCGCCGCCCCGCCCTCCTGGCAGCAAGGCCGCAACGCCGAGCAGGAGAAATCCACCCTGCACCCGTTCGCGATCGAGGTCACGGGAAAATCCGCGAAGGAACTCCCGCTCGACAAGCTGAAAGTCCCAGAGGGCTTCAAGGTCGAAGTCTGGGCCGAGGGCCTCCCCGGAGCGCGCTCGATGGCGCTCGGCAGCAAAGGCACGGTGTTCGTGGGCACCCGCCAGTTGAAAGACGTCTACGCGGTGGTCGACCGCGGCGGCAAGCGCGAGGTGAAGACCATTCTCAAAGGCCTCGAATCGCCGAACGGGGTCGTCTTCAGCAGGGGCACGCTCTACGTCGCCGAGCGACACCGCATTACGCGCTACGACGGCATCGAGAACCGCCTCGACAACCCGCCGGAAGCCAAGGTCGTGGTCGACGGTCTGGATCCGCAGAACCAGCCCGGCCACTTCTGGAAGTTCCTCGCGCTCGGGCCCGACGGCAAGCTGTATTACAACGTCGGGGCGCCCGGCAACATCGTCATGCCGGCGTACTTCCAGGCGGCGATTTCGCGGGTCGATCCCAGGACCGGGATCGTCGAGAATTACGCCCTGGGCGTGCGCAATTCGGTCGGCTTCGATTGGCACCCGCAGACCAAGCAGCTGTGGTTCACCAATCATGGACGCGACTGGCTGGGCGACGAGTCGCCGAACGACACGCTGCACGTGGCCACGCGCAAGGGCCTGCATTTCGGCTATCCCTTTTGCCACCAGGGCGACACGCTCGACCCCGAGTTCGGCAAGCACCGCTCGTGCTCCGAATTCGCTCCGCCGGCGTTGAAGCTCGGCGCGCATATCGCGCCCATCGGCATGCGCTTCTACACCGGGAAGATGTTTCCGGCGGAATATCAGAACAACATCTTCATCGCCATGCGCGGCTCGTGGAACCGCACTATCAAGCAAGGCTACAACGTCACGCGCGTGAGCTTCGATTCCGACGGCAAGCCGAAGATGGAGCCGTTCCTGACGGGGTTCCTCGTGGACGAGAAGGCCGATCCGCCCATGTGGGGCCGTCCGAACGACGTGATGGTGATGCGCGACGGCTCGCTGCTCGTCTCGGATGACCAGAACGGGATCATCTACCGCGTGAGCTACGGTACGAAGTGAACGGTCACCACGGCGCGGTGGCGATGTTTGCCGCCGCGCTTTCTTTTTTCCCCCCCTGCGCCGCTCCCGCTGCCGAAGAAGTCCCGCAGAGAGCCCAGGCCTGCACCGTCTGTCACGGCCCCGGCGGAAACTCGACCGACCCAGCGGTACCCTCGCTCGCCGGTCAACCGGCGCAATTCATCTCGATGCAGCTTTTCCTTTTTCGCCAAGGCGACCGCAAGGATCCGCAGATGTCGCCGATCGCCGCCAACCTCTCCAACGCGGACATGAACGAGCTTGCCGCGTACTTCACCCGGCAAAGACCCGCGTCCCCGTCGCACCAGAGCGCAAGGGAAAACGCCGCGGCGGGACGTCGACTCGCCGAGCAATATCACTGCGTGCAGTGCCACGGGCCGGCGCTCCTGGGTTTGCAGCACATCCCGCGGCTCGCGGGGCAGCAATTCGCCTATCTGAGAACGCAGTTGCGCGGCTTCAAGGCAAAGATCCGGGCCGATTTCGACGGGAACATGACCTCGGTGGCGGAGCTGCTCTCCGAAAGAGACATCGAAATACTTGCCGACTATCTTTCCGGCCTCACACCGGCCAGAGATTGATATGCGGGATCCCCTGCGGTTCCGTTGCAACGCGGCAGGCTGAAAACTGTCCAACGACCATGCAAGCGACCCAAGTCGTCGAATTCGAGCACCAGCTTGCCGGCGTTGCGTGCACGGCGCGGGCCTGGGCAAAGGTCCCGGTGACACCCAGCGCGGAGCGGCGCCACGACCTCAAAGCGCGCATCAGACGCTTGCTCAAAGAGCGCAGCGCGGTGCTGCTCGCGCACTACTACGTCGAGGCCGATATCCAGGATCTCGCGGAAGAGACCGGCGGCTGCGTGGCGGACTCGCTCGAGATGGCGCGTTTCGGGCGGGCGCAGGCCGCGCCGACGCTGGTGGTCGCGGGCGTGCGCTTCATGGGCGAGACGGCGAAGATCCTCAATCCCGAGAAGCGCGTGCTCATGCCCGACCTCGACGCAAGCTGCTCACTCGATCTGGGTTGTCCGGCCGATGAATTCTCCCGTTTCTGCGACCTGCACCCCGAGCGCACCGTGGTGGTCTATGCGAATACGAGCGCAGCGGTCAAGGCGCGTGCCGGTTGGGTGGTCACCTCCGCAATCGCGCTCGACGTCGTGCGCCACCTGCACGAAGGCGGGGAAAAGATATTGTGGGCGCCCGACCGTCACCTCGGGGCTTACGTGCAGAGCCGGACGGGCGCCGACATGCTGCTGTGGCACGGCGCATGCGTCGTGCACGAAGAATTCAAGGCGCGGGAGCTGGAGGTCCTGAAGAAAGAACATCCGCGGGCAAAGGTGCTCGTTCACCCGGAATCCCCCGCCGAGGTGATCGAGCTCGCCGACGCGGTCGGCTCGACCACGCAGATCATCAATGCCGCGAAGGCGCTCGACGCCGACGAATTCATCGTTGCGACCGACAACGGCATGCTTCACAAGCTGAGGATGCTGATGCCCGAAAAGCGCTTCATCGAGGCGCCCACCGCGGGCGCGAGCGCCACCTGCAAGAGCTGCGCACATTGCCCGTGGATGGCGATGAACGGCCTCGCGAACCTCGCCGAAGCGCTCGAGACCGGCGCGAACGAGATCCACATCGATCCGGAAATCGCTCGCCGCGCGTACCGTCCGATCGATCGCATGCTCGCCTTCGCCGAGGGCCGCAAGGTCAGGGTGCGCGCGTCCGGCGATCTCGCTCGGGACGGCGCGCTCTTCAGGAACGTCGGGCCGGCCTGAAGCGGCTGAATTCAGGGCGTTCCAGAAAATCGGGCGACTGTTCGCGAAGCAGAGGCGCTCCACTTGGCGCGGAAGGGGCGTCCGCGTATATTCCGGGAACCGGACAGGCCGCGGCAGCGGCCGGAAGCGGTTAAGGAACAAAACTTCACAGGAGGGAAATCGATGAAGGTCTTTGCATCAGTCACTCTCGCAGCCGCGCTTGCGCTGGCGGGCGTTGCGCAAGCGCAGGAAAAGTACAGCTTGTCGATCGCCACCGGCGGCACCGGAGGCGTGTATTACCCGCTCGGCGGCGGGATGGCGAACATTCTGTCCAAGTACGTGCCGGGCCTGCAGGCAACGGCCGAGGTGACCGGCGGCTCGATCGACAACCTCAAGCTGATAGCGACCGGCAAGCCCTACATCGCGTTCTCCATGGCGGACGCCGGCCAGGACGCGTACCGCGGCGAGGACAAGTTCAAGGGTACCAAGGTGCCCCTGCGCACCCTGATGGTTCTGTATCCCAATCGCATGCACGTGGTCACGATCGATGGCATCGGCATCACGAAGATGGCGGACTTGAGGGGCAAGCGCGTCTCGACCGGGTCGCCGGGCAGCGCGACAGAGGTGATGGGGTTCCGCGTCATCGAAGCGGCGGGCTTGGACAAGGACCGCGATATGAAGCGCGAGCGACTCGGCGTCGCCGAGTCGGTGAACGCGCTCAAGGACAGAAAGATCGACGCCTTCTTCTGGGTCGGCGGGCTGCCGACTGCGGCGGTGACCGACCTCGCCAACACGCCCGGCATCAAGATCAGGATGATCGATCACGCCGACACCGTCGCCGCGATGAACAGGAAGTACGGCCGGCTCTACATCGAGGACGTCATCCCCAAGGCGACTTACAGGGGCATGGACACGGACAACAAGCAGGCCACCGTGTGGAACATCCTCGTTGCGCACCAGAACCTGAGCAGCCAGACCGCCTACAACATCGTCAAGACCATCTTCGAGAAGCGCGACGACCTGATCGCCGTGCACAAGGAGGCGGAGAATTTCAGGCTGGAAAACCAGAAGGCCGCCGCCTCGCCGATTCCCTTCCATCCCGGCGCGGTCAAGTATTTTGCGGAGCGGGGCGTAAGAATTCGTTAAAGCCGAGTGCGGCCCGCGCCTTGCGAGGCGCGGGAGCCGCTTGCCGGATCACGGGCTCGAAGCGCAGAATGCTCGCGAGGGGCGAGCTCATTCATGTTGCTCAAAGCGCTGTCGATCGGAGGCTGTTTCATCGTTCTCGCGGGATGTGCCGCGGCGCCCCCTGCGCCCTTGCCAGCGGATCTCTTATGGCAGGATCGAGCCTTTAAGTACGATGCGGCCTTGGTCTCGGTCGGTAAACGCGATCTTTTTCAGCTTGACGCGGGGCTTCTATCGAAGCTGCACGATTCAGGCATTCAAGATTCCAGCGCACAGTATCGTCTGCATTATTTGGTATCGATCCTATTCGGCCCCGAAGCGAAAGATCTTCCTTATTCGGCAGGCCACTCGACGATCGCCGCAGAAACCTGGCGTCGAAAAACCGGTGATTGTCTTTCGCTCACCGTCTTGTCCTATGCTCTCGCAAAGGCTCTGGACATGTCGGTCCAAATGCAGGAAGTGCGCGTACCTGTGGTATTCGACCGACGCGGCAATGTCGAATTTCTCAATCGGCACGTCAATGTACTCGTCAGGGGCGCTGGAGACCTGTACCTCATAGCTGGATCAATGCGATCCGGTGATGTGATCATCGATTTCGAACCCCAAATTGCCTCGCGACGAGAAGGATTGGCCTTGTCGGACGATGGCATTCTTGCGCGCTTTTACAACAACCTCGCGGCGGAATACTTGGCGCAAGACGACCTGACTTTGGCTTACGCTTACTTCAAAGCAGCCGTACTTGCGGACCCGGGCTATTCGCCGAGTTATAGCAATTTGGCGCAGCTCTATACGCGCAAAGGCTTCCTTCGGAGCGCAGAACAATTGTTATTGCACGCCATTGCGCTCAGCGATGACGCGGATATCGCGTTGCGTTCGCTGCATCAACTATTGATATCCCAAGGTCGCGAATCAGAGGCCGTGAAGTACACGGAGATTCTGCACGCGAGACAGGAGAAAGATCCCTACTACTGGCTCGGCGTCGGACTCGATCAGCTCCAGAGGGGAAATTATAGAAAAGCCATAAGCGCGCTCGAGCATGCGCAAGAACTGACCAGGGGATTCCAGGAAGTGCACCGCTATCTGGCTATTGCCTATTGGCGGGCCGGCAATCAGCCTCAAGCGAAGAATCAACTCTCGGTATTGGCGTCATTGATGTTTGACGATTCGGGGCTCGCCGCGCTGAGAAAAAAAATCGATAAAACTCCTGATGACCGACGGCTTGTCTCGCCAGCCCAATGAGCCGGGCAGGCCGCGTGTCGCGCCGGCGGGCTGTGCTAGCATGCGCGCCGAGGAGGGCGGATGAGCGAGGTCGCAAAGCCGGGAGCCGATGAGCCGGCAATCGACGCCGAGGCGCTAAAGAAGGCCGAGCAATTCATCGAGGCGGAGGAGGGCGCGAGCAACAAGTTGCCCGGCGCGCTCGGTATCTTCGTCTCCGTGACGGCGGTGGTGATGTCGTTGTTCCACCTCTACAGCGCATACGCGATCGTGCCGACGCAGGTGCTGCGCCCGGTGCACGTCGGCTTCGTGCTTTTCTTGAGCTACCTGCTGTTCCCCGCCTCGAAGCGCTATCGCCACCGCATCATGTGGTGGGATTGGGTGGCCGCGTTCGCGGCCGTCGCGGTGATCGCGTACATTCTCCAGGGCGGCGACGATATCTGGGACCGCAACACTTCGCCGGACAGCTGGGACATCGTCTTCGGCGTCGCTCTGATACTCCTGATCCTCGAAGGCATGCGCCGCGCCTCCGGCTGGGTCATGCCGATCGTGGTTGCCTCCTTTGTCCTCTACGCACTTTTCGGCGAGCTGCTTCCCGGTTCCTGGGCGCATCGCAGCTACGAAGTCGGTCGGCTCGTGGGACATCTGTACATGACGCTCGAAGGCATCTTCGGCGTCGCCGTGGACGTTTCTTCCTCGCTCATCATTCTGTTCACGATCTATGGGGCGTTCCTGCAGTTCTCCGGTGCGGGCAAGTTCTTTATCGATTTCTCGTTCTCCGCCATGGGCGGAAAGTCCACCAGCGCCGGCCGTACCGTGGTGCTCGCTTCGTTCCTCCTCGGCGGCCCCTCGGGGAGCGGCGTCGCGACCACGGTGACCCTGGGCTCAGTCGCCTACCCGATGCTCGTCAGGGCGGGCTACGGGAAAGACGCGGCGGGCGGGCTGCTCGCGGCGGGGGGGTTGGGCGCGATCATCTCGCCGCCGGTGCTCGGCGCGGCGGCCTTCCTCATCGCCGAGTTCCTCAAGATCTCCTATCTCGATGTGCTCTTGATGGCGACGATCCCGACGTTGCTCTACTACTTCGCGCTCTTCCTCATGGTCGAGATCGACGCGCGCAAGTTCGGCATGAGCACGGTGAAGTACGTGCAGGTCGAATCGCTGTGGAGCCTGACGAAGAATTACTGGTTCCACTTTCTGTCGCTGGTGTCGATCGTCGTATTCATGCTCATGGGATATTCGCCCGTGCTGTCGGTGTTCTGGGCCACGGTGTTCTCTTTTGCAACGAGTTTCCTGCATCGCGACTGCGCCTTGTTCTCCTACGACCTGTTCCGGGGGCGCGAGCCCCTGGTCAAGGGAATCTTCGGGTCGAAATTCTTCAAGGCGCTCGAGGCGGGCTCGACCGGTGTGCTCAACGTCGCAACCACTTGCGCCGGCGCCGGCATCATCGTCGGCGTGGTGACGCTCACGGGTCTGGGCCTCAAGTTCAGCTCGATCATCATCGACTATGCCGGGGGCTCGCTGCTGCTGACGGCGATCTACACTTCGCTCATCGTCTGGATCGTGGGGCTTGCCGTCCCGGTGACCGCCTCCTACATCATCTGCGCCGTGATCGCTGCGCCTGCCATGATCAAGCTGGGGGTGCCGGACTTCGCCGCGCACATGTTTATTTTCTACTACGCGGTGCTCTCCGAAGTTTCGCCGCCAACCGCGCTCTCGCCGTTTGCCGCGGCGGCGATCACGGGCGGCGATCCCTACAAGACCACGCTGCAGTCCTGGAAGTACACCCTGCCCGCGTTCCTCGTGCCATTCATGTTCGTGCTCGACCCTTCCGGTATCGGGCTGCTGCTCACCGGTTCGATCAAGACTCTCGGAAACGCGGACTGGGGCTCGATCGCCATCGTGACCGTCACCGCCGCGCTGGGTATCGCCTCGCTCGCGGGCGGCGTACAAGGTTGGCTCTTCAAGCGCACGACGTGGATCGAACGGCTGATGTTGATCGTCGCAGGGCTGGCGCTGGTGTACCCGACCACGACGGCTGATATCGTCGGCTTGACTCTGTTCGCGATAGTCGTCGCGATCCAGTTGGCGCGCATTCGCGCCACGCGTCAGCCTGCATGAACCCCGTGAAGCGCACGAGCGCCCCAGGGGCAGCCTATCAGGCGAAACTGCCGACGCCTTTCGCGCTGCTCGGCATCCGCACCGAAGGCGGCGTGCTCGCGGAAATCACTTTTCTGCCGGAATCGGCCGGAGCGCTTTCGCCGCGGGACCGGCTCGCGGCACGGGCGTGCGCGCAAATCGATCGCTACCTCGAGGATTCCGAATTCCGCTTCGATCTGCCGATCGCGTTTCAAGGCACGGCGTTTCAGCGCCGCGTCTGGAAGCGAATCTCCGCAATCGACGCGGGACTCACGCGCAGCTACGGAGAGATCGCGCGCGAACTGGGGTCCTCGCCGCGCGCGGTAGGGCAGGCCTGCGGCGCCAACCCGGTGCCGCTCGTAGTGCCCTGTCACCGCGTGCTCGCTGCCGGCGGCCTCGGCGGATTCGCCCACCACGAACGCGGGTTCCACCTCGCGGTGAAGCGCTGGTTGCTCGCGCACGAGGGCTCCGCCGGCCGACAGCAATGAACGCGGACAACGCCGCGCTGCTGGACGAATTCTGCGATGCCGTCTGGCTTGAGGACGGCCTCGCGAAAAACACGCTCGAATCCTACCGCCGCGATCTGACCTTGTTCGCCGGTTGGCACGAGCGGCAAGGCCGCGCGTCGCTGCTGGCGGCGACCGAGGCCGATCTCTCCGAGTATTTCGCGTGGCGCTACTCTCGGCGCTCCCCCGGGAAGAAGCACGGTATCCGCTCGAGCACCCAGGCGCGGCTGCACTCCAGCCTGAAGCGCTTCTACCGGTTTCTCGCGCGCGGGCGCCGCATCGAAAACGATCCCACGCTCAAGCTCGATCCCCCCAAGAAGCCGCCGCGCTTTCCGAAGACGCTCTCGGAGCCCGATGTCGAAGCGCTGCTCGCGCAGCCTGACCCGGGAACGCCGCTCGGCCTCCGCGACCGTGCAATGCTGGAAGTGCTCTACGCGAGCGGGCTGCGCGTCTCGGAGCTCGTTCGCTTCAAGCTCAGCGAATTGAGCTTCGACATGGGCGTGGTGCGCATTTTCGGCAAGGGCTCGAGGGAGCGCCTCGTGCCTCTCGGGGAGGAAGCGCTCGCTTGGCTCGCGCGCTATTTGAAGGAAGGCCGCCCCGTGCTTTTGAGGAAGCGGGGCAGTGATTATGTGTTCGTCACGGGGCGCGGCGCCCCCATGACGCGGCAGGCGTTCTGGCATCTGATCAAGAAGCGCGCCGCGGCCGCGCTTCCGGGCAGATCGCTCTCGCCCCACACGCTGCGCCACGCCTTCGCCACGCATCTGCTCAACCACGGCGCCGATCTGCGCGTCGTGCAGATGTTGCTCGGCCACGCCGATATCTCGACGACGCAGATCTACACGCACGTTGCGCGCGAGCGGCTGAAGAAGCTGCACAAGGACCATCACCCGCGCGGGTGATCAGGACTACGCTCGCGATTTCGGTCTTTCTATCGTGACGCCCACGCGCTGCGATTCGCGCAGCGCCCCGAGCTTGGCGACGCTGACCTTGACGTGCGGCGAGTTGAAGTCTTCCATCAGGAGACTGGCGATCCGCTCCGCGAGGCTTTCAACGAGGCCGAAGCGCTCTTTCGCCAGCAGGGCGCGTATGTGCTCCACCACCACCCCATAGTCGATGGTATCGCCCACCTTTCCGGTCTTGAAAACCGCGTCCTCCGGGAGGTCGATCTCGAGGTCGATCTCGATGGTCTGCGGAGCGATCTTTTCGTGGCGGTAAAGACCGATCCATGCCGGCAGGCGCAGCTGGCGGATGAAAACGATATCCAAGGCGGGGCGTCGCGAGCAGGTTTGGAGTTAAACTCTTGCCGCGAATTCTAGTGGAACACCATGGCCACCGCAGTATTTATTTTGACCGCCTACCTGATCGGCTCGCTGTCCTTCGCCGTCATCGTGAGTCGCGCCTTTTCGCTTCCCGACCCGCGCACATACGGCTCGGGCAATCCCGGGGCGACCAACGTGCTGCGCACGGGAAAGAAGCTCGCGGCGCTTCTCACGCTCATCGGCGACGGCGGGAAAGGCTGGCTCGCGGTGTTTCTCTCGGCGCGCTACGCCGCCGGCTACGGCGTGGACGCGACGGGCGTCGCGGCCTGCGCGGTCGCGGTATTCCTGGGCCATGTCTTCCCGGTGTTCTTCCGCTTCAGGGGCGGCAAGGGCGTATCCACCGCGGGGGGCGTCCTGTTCGCGATCAACCCTTTGCTCGGTCTCGGGACCCTCGCGACCTGGATCATCGTGGCGCTCTTCTTTCGGTATTCGTCGCTTGCGGCCATCGTCTCGGCCGTGTTTGCGCCGCTCTACGCATTTTTCATGTCGCTGCTCGGATTCGAGCTGGGCTTGATGTTGCCGGCGGTGATTCTGATATCGGCGCTGCTCGTCTGGCGCCACAAGACGAACATTCTCAAGCTCGTCGCCGGGAAGGAACGCCGCATTGGCGAAAAGCGGGAATCGGCGAGCGTCTAGCCGGGTGTTTCAGGCGGCGCGACGCTCGCCAAGTCCCAGCGCGGCCTGACCGTGAATCCGAGCGGAAGCGCCCGGGCGGCCTCGTCGGCTTTCAATCGCAAGTATCCGGCGAGCGCGATCATCGCGCCGTTGTCGGTGCAGAACTCCAGCGCCGGGTAGAACACGCTGAATTTGCCGCGCGAAGCGGCGGCATCGAGCACGGAGCGCAAGCGAACGTTGGCGCCGACGCCCCCCGCCACGACCAGACGATCCAGGCCCGTTGTGCGCATCGCCGCGAGCGATTTTGCAACAAGGACGTCGGCCACGGCCTCCTGGAACGCCGCCGCCACATCGGCGCGCGTCTGCTCGTCGAGCGCGCGCGTGCGCGTGAGCGTTACAACCGCGGTCTTGAGTCCGCTGAAGCTGAAATTGAGATCGCCGTTTTTCTCCAGCTGCTCGAGCATCGGGCGCGGAAACGCAAAGCGATCGGACCTGCCTTCTTGCGCAAGCTCGGCGAGCGCGGGCCCCCCCGGGTAGCCGAGGCCGAGCAGTTTCGCAATCTTGTCGAAAGCTTCGCCTGCGGCGTCATCCAGAGTTTCGCCCAGCATTTCGTAGTCGCCGACACCCGCCACGCGCATGAGTTGGGTGTGGCCTCCCGAAACCAGCAACGCGACAAACGGAAAGGACGGCGCTTTTTTTTCAAGCAGAGGCGAAAGCAGATGCCCTTCGAGATGGTGCACGCCGATCGCCCGGATCCCGAGGCCGAACGCGAAGCTGTTCGCGACGGCGGCGCCCACGAGCAGCGCTCCCGCGAGGCCCGGGCCCTGGGTGTAGGCGACCGCGTCGAGGTCCGCCTCTCGGGCCCCGGCTTTGCGCAGGACTTCGCGGACGAGAGGGAGCAGACGCCGGATGTGGTCGCGAGACGCGAGCTCCGGCACGACGCCCCCGTACGCGTCGTGCAGCGCCACCTGCGAATGCAGCGCGTGAGCGAGCAGGCCGCGGAAGCTATCGTAGACGGCCACCCCGGTCTCGTCGCAGGAAGTCTCGATACCAAGCACGAGCATGATTTTTCAGCGCTCCTCGGACCGTCGTGTCAGCCGGCAGTCAGCATGTTCCTCTAAAATCGCGCCCTCACATGTTTGCACGAATACGGGTCCTCGTGCGTGCTTCGAGCGGGAAACCGGAGTCTATGAGGAAACTGAGGTTTATCGGGTATGAATCGGACGGATTTTCTTATTGCGCTGATCGGGTCAGCGCTGGTGGCTGGATGCGAGAAGGGGGCGACAGCCGTCACGGCGCCCGCGCCCGAGACTTCTCGTGATCCCGGCGTCCACTCGGCGCAGATAGCGGACGCCCAGAAGCAGTATCTCTCCATCGAGGCCGTCGCCGTTTCCCAGGTCGTCGATCTGCTCGCGTTGCCGGGCCGCGTGACGTTCCGTCCGCAGGCACAATCCGCTATCGGAGCCACAACGGCGGGGCGCGTCGTTGCCGTGCTGGTTCAGGCAGGACAAGTAGTCAAGACCGGGACGGAGCTCTTGACCATCGAAAGCGCGGACGCGGGGACCGCGCGCGCTACGCTCGATCAGGCAGCCACGAGGCTGGGCAGCGCCGAGAGCGTCTTCAGGCGCCAGGTCGAGATGGTGGAAAAAGGCGTCGGCCTGGAGTTCGAGCGACAGGAGGCCGAAGCGCGGCTGAAGGAAGCGCGCGCGGAATATGAGCGGGCGCGGAACGCCGCGGACCTGATCGGATCCGGGCAAGGCATACGGGTTACGGTTCGAGCACCCGCGGACGGTGTGGTGATAACGATTCGCACCGCAGTCGGCGCCACGGTCGCGCCTGGCGGCGAAGCGTTACTGGAGCTCGGTGATCCGGCTCGCCTGCAGGTGGTCGCGCAGGTTCCGGAGGGCGATTTGCGCCGAATTGCCGTCGGCCAGGAAGCGGACGTGGAACTGCCGGCGCTCGCCGCCCGTGTTGCAGCACGGGTCGAGAATTTCAACCCTCGCGTGGATCCGGAATCGCGTCGCAGCCAGGTGTATCTGGCGCTTTCCAAGCGCATCGATGGTTTGCGGGCCGGCATGCTGGCCCAGGTTGCCCTGCGGGTGGGCGCCAAGGCGGACGTCTTGGTCCCGGTCTCGGCGGTGCTGATCAAGGACGGAAAACGCCGCGTGGTCTACGTGGAGCGAGAGGACGGCAGCTTCGAGGCCCGCGACGTACAGACGGGCCGCAACCAGGACGGTCAGGTGGTGATTCTGCAGGGGCTCACGGTGGGCGAAAGGGTGGTGGTGCGCGGCGCCTTGCTGCTCGATACCCAGGCAGAGCAGCTGCTCTGACCATGCTCCGCCTCCTCATCGAAACCTGCGTTCACCGCCGCGTTGCGGCGTTGTTTGCCACTTTGGTCGTCGCCGCCTTTGGATTGCGCGCCTACCTCGACACGCCCATCGAGGCCTACCCGGATGTCACCAACACCCAGGTCACGGTCATCACCCAGCTCCCCGGCAATGCGCCGGAGGAGATCGAGCGGCGCGTCACCGTGCCACTGGAGCGCGAGCTGAACGGCACCCCCGGGGTGACCTTGATGCGCAGCGAGAGCCTGTTCGGCCTGTCGCTGATCACCTTGACTTTCTCGGACGACACGGCCAGCTTTCCGGCTCGAACCGTGGTCTTGCAACGGGCCGCTGCCGCCGATCTTCCTCAGGGCGTGACCCCGGAGATTGCGCCGGAAGCCACGCCCCTGGGCGAGGTGTACCAGTTCCGTGTCACGAGCGACCGCCACGATCTCTATCAGTTGCGCTCTGAAATGCAATGGAACATCGTGCGTGTCCTGCGCCAGGTACCCGGTGTGGCCGACATCGTGCCCTTCGGGGGCTACCTCAAGGAGATACACATCGAAGCCGACCCAGCGCGCCTGTTCGCCCTGGGCTTGACCTTGGGCGATCTCGAACAGGCGATCGCGAAATCCAACCTGAACGTCGGCGGCGGCTTCCTGCGGCACGGCGATCAGGAACTCACGGTACGCGGCATCGGCTTCCTCGAGTCAGCCGAGGACATCAAGCGCATCCTGCTCAAGAGCAAGGACGGGACTGCGGTGACGCTGGGCGACGTTTCCAATGTGGTGCAGTCTTTCACGCCGCGGCGCGGCACCGTGGGCGTCGGCCTGGAAAAGGAAGGCATCGAAGGCTTCGTGTGGATGCGGCGCGGCCAGAATCCTTCGCTGGTGCTGGACGGTGTCCACGACAAAGTACGCGAGCTGAACGAGACCATCCTGCCCAAGGGCATGCGCATCGAAATTTACTACGACCGCAGCGACCTCGTGGGGCTGACGCTTTCCACGGTCCACAAGAATCTCCTGAGCGGGTTCGTTCTGGTGGTGGGCGTGGTATGGCTGTTCCTGCGCAGCGTAGTAGGCTCAGCGGCGGTCGCCGTCGTAATACCGCTCTCCCTGCTGGTGGCCTTCCTCGGCCTTTACGCGCTGGGCCTCCCGGCCAACCTGATCTCGATGGGCGCCATCGATTTCGGCATTCTGGTCGACGGCGCCGTGGTGCTCGTCGAAAACGTCATCCATGCGCTGCGCCAGGATCGCCCCACCGATCGGCGCGACGTGCTGCGGCTGGTGGTACGTTCAGCAGTGGACGTGGGGCGCCCCACGCTGTACGCAATGCTGATCATCATCGCCGCTCTGGTGCCGGTATTTACGCTGCAATCGGTCGAGGGACGCATTTTCCGGCCTCTGGCGCTCACTTACTCCTTTGCCCTGATCGGCGCTTTGGTGTTTGCCCTCACCTTGGTGCCGGCTCTGTGCGCGGCCCTGTTCCGGCCGAGGCACGCCAAGCTCGAGGAGCCGCCCTGGGTCGAACGGCTGCGGGCACGCTATCGGCGATCTTTGTCATGGCTGCTCGAGCGCAGGGGGAAGGTTCTCGCCGCGGCATTTGTCCTGCCGGCGCTGGCGGTGCTGACGCTCACGCGTCTCGGCACCGAGTTCCTGCCAGAGCTGGATGAAGGCGACATACAGTTGTTCGTCGAGATGCCGCCGAGCATCGCTTTGGAAAAAGGGCAGGATATTCTTCTCGAAGTGCGGCGGCGGATCCTCGCGTTCCCCGAGGTAAGCAAAACCCTGAGCGAGCAGGGCCGGCCCGAGGACGGCACCGACAACGAAGGTGTCAACATGAGCGAAACCTTCATACGCCTGAAGGCGGTGCGCGAATGGCGCCCGGGTTACGACAAAAGGCGCCTGATAGACGAAATGCGCGACTCTCTGACCGAAATTCCCGGCGTGCGTTACAACTTCTCGCAACCGATGAAGGACAACGTCGAGGAAGCGGTCAGCGGCGTGCGCGGCAAGGTGGTGCTGAAGGTTTTCGGTCCCGATCTGGCGCGAATGCGGACTACCTTGGAACAGGCCAAGGAGGCGCTCAAGGCATTGCCGGGCATCGTCGATCTCGACCTCTACCGAGACGCTTCGACGCCGCAATTGCAGGTGCGCTTCGACCGGCAGGCGCTCGCTCGGGCCGGCATTGCGATGGAGGATGCGCAGCGCACTCTGGAAACCGCCCTTGCCGGGCGCGTCACGACCACGATGTGGGAGGGAGAGCGCCCGGTGCCGGTGCGGCTGATGCTGCCGCTGGACATCCGAGGCGACATCGATAGGATAGGCGCAGTCACACTCACCGCCGCGTCCGGCGCGCGCGTGCCTCTGCGCGATCTCGCCACGATCCAAGTCGCCAATGGCGTGGCGTCGATCAACCGGGAAGGCAATAGCCGCTACCTCGCCCTGAAGTTCAACATCGAGGGACGAGACATGGGATCGGTGGTCAAGGACGCCATCGCCACCGTAAAGCGCAGCGTGCCGGCGCCCGAAGGATATTACTTCGTCTGGGGCGGCGAGTTCGAAAACCAGCAGCGCGCGCTCGCCCGGCTCAAGATTGTGGTCCCGCTGGCGGTGCTCGCCGTGCTCGGCCTCCTGTATGCGGCGATGAATTCTGGACGCAGCGCTCTCGCCATCCTGCTGACCGTCCCGTTCGCCCTGACCGGGGGCGCCTTTGCATTGCTGGCGGCCGGGGTGCCGCTATCGGTGAGCGCGGCGGTGGGTTTCATCGCGCTGCTCGGTCAGGTGTCGCTGATGGGCCTCTTGGTGCTGAGCGCAGCGGAAGCACGGCGGCGAAGCGGTGAGGAGCTATGGCCGGCATTGATCGAAGGCTCGAGCGAGCGGCTGCGACCGGTACTCATGGCATCAATGCTCGCCCTCGTCGGGCTGCTACCGATGGCGTTGGGTTCCGGAGTGGGCAGCGAGACGCAGCGGCCCTTCGCTCTGGTGGTTGTGGGCGGGATGCTGACCACGCTCGCGATCGCGCTGTGGTTGCTGCCGATAATTTACAGCTACATCACCCCGCGGCGTTTGACGAAGCCGGAGGAGGAGGACGAACTACTAGAGGTCAAGCAATGAGCAATCGACGGATCGCGATCCTTTTGGCTGTCTCGGCGATGTCGACGGCATCCGTCCAGGCACAGGAACCGGCGTCGGCGCTTCCCGAACGCCTGACGCTGCCGATCCTGCTGCGTCTCGTGGCAGAGCGCAGTCCCAGGCTCGCCGTTGAGCAAACGGCAATCGACACAGCCGAAGCGGAACGAATCACCGCCGGTGCGCTGCCCAATCCCACGGTCTCCTACGGGCGTTTCACTCCATCGGGTGGAGCGAGAACCCAGTTCAATGGTAGCCAGCAGCAGCAGACGACTGTGGATTTGCCGCTGTTGATTGGCGGTCAGCGCGGCGCGCGGATCGAAGCCGCGGAGCAGGGATTGCTGGCAGCCCGAGCCCGCGTCGGGCTGACTGGAAACGAGCTCGCGCTGCGCGCCGCGGACCTCTTTGTCGGGCTTCAGGCCGCTCAGGAAAAAGCTTCGATGCTTGACGAGTCGGTCGCCGAAATAAAGCGCGTCGTCGCGATCGTCTCCGGGCGACTGGACAGCGGCGCGGCAAGCCGCTATGACCTCACGCGGGTTGAGGTCGAACTTGCCGGGATGAATGCACGACTCGCGGATGCGCGCGCCGAGCTCTCCGACAGATCAGCGGGGTTGGCGGCGCTGCTTGGCGCGTCGGGTTGGCGGCCTACTGCGATCGGCATCCCTACACCCGCCGGACTGTCGACCAGCGTCGCCGAGTGGCGAGAGTCCTTGATATCAAGTAACCCGCAAATCATCGCGGCGCGTCGCGAGGAAGAAGCGACGCAGGCAGCGCTCAAGCGCACCGAGCGCGAACGTTGGCCGGTGCCGGTGCTCAGCCTGGGCAGGACATGGACCGGCGATCCGTTCGGTGCCGCCAATTTTGTCGGCCTGTCCACCGAGATCCCGTTGTCCGACGCTCGTCGCGGCCTGATTGCCAAGGCCGCAGCGGATCTTCGCGCCGCGCAGAGACGCCGTGAGGCGATCGAATCGGAGGCTGACGTGGAGCTGCAGCGCTTGGTGGACGCGCTCTCTCAGCGCCGAGCCGCCCTTCAACGCTTTCGGCAAAATGTCGGCGAGCGCATTCCCGCGCTCAAACAGATGGCCGAGGACGCTTACCGACTTGGTCGCGGTTCCCTGCTGGAATTGATCGACGCGGCACGTTCGCGCTTGGACGCACGCCTAACGGAGGTCGACCTGCGCACGGCGACTGTCGGACAGGAATTGCGCATCTTGGGATTGACCGGAAAGCTTGGCGGATAGGGCACGAAGCTGCTGGCGTTTCGGCCAAAAAAAGTCTAGAATTCGCACCCTTGCTGCAACATTGCCCTGGGATCAAGCCCGCATGCCGACCGTACGCGTCAAGGAAAACGAGCCCTTCGAGGTGGCGTTGCGCCGTTTCAAGCGGACTGTGGAAAAGACCGGGCTTCTCACCGAATTGCGCGCCCGCGAGTTCTACGAAAAGCCGACTGCCTACCGCAAGCGAAAGCTCGCCGCCGCAGTCAAGCGGCACTACAAGCGCCTGCGCAGCCAGACGCTGCCGCCGAAACTCTATTGATCCGGACGGCACCGCCGCCGGACCGACCCGGCGCGATGGAGTGGACAGAGCCGCTCGTCGCGCCGTTTCATTTTGAGAATCCCCACCCCAAGAGGAAACCAAGCGCATGTCGCTAAAGGCAAGTATCAGCGAAGACATGAAGGCGGCCATGAAGGCGAGAGAGGCGCAGCGGCTCTCCGCCATACGCTTGTTGCTCGCCGCGATCAAACAGCGCGAAGTGGACGAGAGAAAGGAACTTTCCGACGCCGAGGTCGTAGCGGTTATCGAGAAGATGATCAAGCAACGGCGCGATTCCATCACGCAGTTCCAGGCGGCCAACCGCAAGGACCTCGTCGACGGCGAAACCTTCGAGTTGAATCTTCTCTCGGGCTACCTGCCCAAGCAACTGACCGACGCCGAGATTGGAGAGGAGGTCTCCGCAGCAATCGCGCAGACGGGCGCCAAAGGCGTGCCCGACATGGGCAAAGTCATGGGGGCATTGAAAGGCAAGCTCGCGGGGCGCGCCGACATGGGAAAAATATCGTCGCTGGTGAAATCGAAGCTTGGCGGCTGAGAGGGTCTTAGGCTTGCAGCTTGCGCTTCGGAGAATTTCGCCTATAAAGGAAAGATGGTGAGTAGGCAGGGGCCCCGGCGGCCCGTTCGTCAAGGCGCGCTTGCTGGCGCGGCACTCCATCAGGGCGCATTCCGGCCGTGATACCGGATTCCTTCAAGCAAGAACTGCTCCATCGCGTCGATATCGTCGACGTGATCGGACGCTACGTCCCGCTGAAGAAGGGCGGGGCGAACTATCTCGCGTGCTGCCCGTTCCACACCGAGAAGACGCCTTCGTTTACCGTCAGCCCGGCCAAGCAGTTCTATCACTGCTTCGGCTGCGGCGCGCACGGAAACGCAATCTCCTTCCTCATCGAGTACCAGGGCCTAGGTTATGTCGAAGCGGTGAAGGATCTCGCCGAATCGGTCGGCATGAAGATGCCCGAGTTCGAGCCGCGCACCCAGAAACCCGAAGGCGGACCGGATCTGTACGAGATCATGGAACGCGCCTGCGACTACTATCGCGAGCAGTTGAAGGCAGCGCCGCGCGCCATCGAATATCTCAAGGGCCGCGGCTTGACCGGCAAGATCGCAGCGCGCTTCGGCATCGGTTATGCCCCCGATGGCTGGCAGAACCTGGAGAGCGTTTTTCCGAGCTATGCCGACAAATCGCTGAAAGAGGCTGGCCTCGTGATCGACCCGGAGGGCGGGGGACGGCGTTATGACCGGTTTCGCGACCGAATCATGTTCCCCATCCTCGACCAGCGCGGCTCGGTGATTGCGTTCGGGGGCCGCGTGCTCGGCGATGGGGAACCGAAATACCTCAACTCACCAGAGACGGCGCTCTTCGAAAAGAGCCGCGAGCTCTACGGGCTTGTGCAGGCGAGAAGCGCGATCCGGGCCGCCGGCTGCGTCATCGTCGTCGAGGGCTATATGGACGTCGTGGCGCTGGC
>Ga0209155_1000470_pt1 | contig 19200 bp, 17 predicted proteins | sample GraSoiAngelo_122_FD_185879 | JGI IMG/M metagenome (GOLD analysis project Ga0209155, IMG submission 185879) | Grasslands soil microbial communities from the Angelo Coastal Reserve, California, USA - 14_0927_02_20cm (SPAdes) (version 2) | ecosystem: Environmental > Terrestrial > Soil > Grasslands ... | reverse complement strand
GGACGCACGTCCTTCGCAATCAGGTCCATCACGAGCCGGCCGGCTTGCTCCGCCACATCATCTTTATGTGGGTCGAGGGCCGGGACATCATTCGCCCCCGCCGGGCTGATCCCGAGGAACTCGATAGCGGTTGCCATCGTGTTGGCCGTGAACTGCCCACCACACGCGCCCGCGCCGGGACAGGCGCCCGCCTCGATCTCGCCCAGCTCGGCCCTCGTCATGGTGCCGGCCGCCACCGCCCCAACCGCCTCGAAGACATCCTGCAGGGTGATGTCACGGCCGCGATAGCGCCCGGGACCGATGGTGCCGCTGTAAAGCGCCAACCCCGGGAGGTTCAGTCGGACCAGCGCCATCACGGCGGCTGGGATCGTCTTATCGCAGCCCACGATCATCACCAGTCCGTCGAAGAGGTGGCCGCGGGCGACCAGCTCGATCGAGTCGGCGATCACCTCGCGGCTGACGAGCGAGGCTTTCATGCCCTCGGTTCCCATCGAGACGCCGTCGGACACCGCAATCGTGTTGAACTCCATCGGCGTTCCGCCTGCGGCCCGGACGCCGGCCTTGACCTTCTCCGTCAGGCGGCGGTGATTGTAGTTACACGGCATCGTCTCGATCCAGCTGTGCCCGACGCCGATCAGCGGCTTGGCCAGGTCCGCTCGGCTGAAGCCGATGGCCCGCAGCATCGACCGCGCCGGAGCCCGATCGTCGCCCTCGGTTAGTCGGGCGCTCTCACGTTTCAGTGGGGACGCGCCGTTCGGATCCGGCATGGACACACCCTCCTCGAAGCCCCGATTGTATCCTGCGAACCATGGGCGTCACGGCGACCGAGACGACGCTGGTCGAGGCCGGTCTTCGGGCCGAGATTCGGCTGCTCGGGCAACTCCTGGGCGAAACGCTGCGCGAACACGAGGGACTTGCGCTCTACGAGCTCGAAGAATCGATTCGACTCCGGACCAAGGCGCTCCGCCAGCAGTACGACTCGGCGAAAGAGACGGAGCTGGTGGCGGAGCTTGGTCAGATCCCCTTAGCCGACGCTGCGCGACTGGTCCGGGCGTTCGCCACCTATTTCCAGCTCGTCAACCTCGCCGAGTTAGAGCGACAGGCGCGGTCGGTGATCGAGACGGGCGATGAACCTGGCGAGCTCGATCGATCGGTGGCGCGTTGCGCCGAGGATGGCGTTCCCGCCGCGCGAGTGGCGGCCATCCTCGAGCAGCTCGAGGTCCGACCCGTGTTGACCGCGCATCCAACCGAAGCGGTGCGACGCAGCATCCTCGATCACCAGGACCGCATCGGCCAGGAGTTGGCGCGACTGCGCGCGCCGCTGTCCGCGAGAGAACGCGATCGTGTGCGACAACGGATTGCTACGCAGGTCGAAGTCCTCTGGCACACGGACGAGGTTCGGTCGGTCCGTCCCCGAGTGCTCGATGAGGTGGGCAATGCGCTTTTCTACCTGGAGCGGACCTTCTTCGACTCGATTCCTGACATCCACGAAGAGCTGGCCGAGGCGCTGGTCCGCAGCTACCCCGAAGTCGTGCCGGCGGTCGGCCCGCTGATCCGGCTCGGGTCGTGGGTTGGTAGCGATCAGGATGGCAATCCCAACGCCAACGCGGCGATGCTGACGCAGACGCTCCACCTTCAGCGCCGCACGCTGCTGACGCTCTACCGCGACCGGGTACGGGCGTTGGCGCGTGATCTGAGTCAGTCCACCCGTTTGACGTCCGTCAGCCCCCAGCTGACGGACTCGATCCAGCGCGATGAGACCGACCTCGATGATTACGCGGCGACCCTGAATCCGGGCACCCGCGAGGAACCGTACCGGCGCAAGCTCTCTTTCATCTGGCGCCGGCTGACCGCGGCGCTGGATGAGGAGCGCGGAGCCTACCGATCCGCGGACGAGTTGGCGGCCGATCTCGAGCTCATCGATGCCAGTCTCCGAGGGCACGGCGATCGAGCGATCGCTGACGGCGATCTTCTCCGGCTGCGCCGGCAGGTGCGCGTCTTTGGATTCATCGGCGCTCGCCTCGATGTCCGCCAGCATCGAGCCGTGGTTCGCACCGCCGCCGACGAGGTGTTCCAGCGCCTCGGCGCCGATGCCGGCCATCGCCGTGCGGCGACGCTCAGCCCGCCGCCGATTTCGCTGGTGGCGTCACGCTGGTCAGCGGACACCGGCAACCTGCTGGCGACGTTGTCGGCGATGGCGGAGGCGCAACGCGTGGCTCCCGGATCCGCCCAGACCCTGATCGTGAGCATGACCGAGACCACCGAGGATGTCCTCGAGGCACTGTTCCTGGCAGGGCTGGCCGGTCTTCACGAGCTCGACCGCGATCCACCGCGCAGTGACCTCGACATCGTGCCATTGTTCGAGCGGCTCGAGGCATTGGAGCGAGCGCCGGCCACCGTGGACACTCTCCTGTCCGACCCGGTCTATCGGCGTCAGCTCGACGGTCGCGCCGGGATCCAGGAGGTCATGCTCGGATATTCCGATAGCAACAAGGAGGTTGGCTATCTCTGCGCCGCGTGGGCGCTCGACCGCGCGCATGAATCGATCGCGTCGGTCGTGGCCCGGCATGGGCGGACGCTGCGCATTTTCCATGGTCGCGGTGGGACCGTGGGTCGGGGCGGTGGACCGACGCACGAGGCGATCCGCGCCCAGCCGGCCGGCGCCCTGGATCCAAAGATCAAGATCACCGAACAGGGCGAGGTGATCCATCGCAAATATGCACGCCCGGAAACGGCGCGCCAGAACCTCTCCCTGGTGCTGGGCGCGATGCTGGAGCACACCCTGATGCCGGCCGAGGCCCGGCAAGCGAATCCGGCCTGGCGGGAGGCGATGGACATCATGGCGGCCGAGAGCCGGCACCGCTACCGCGCGCTGGTCTATGAGGACCCGGGCTTTCAGGCCTACTTCGAACAGGCGACCCCCATCGAGGAGATCGCCCAGCTCAACACCGGCTCGCGGCCGGTGAGTCGGGGCGGCACGCTGGTGGTCGAGGACCTGCGGGCCATCCCCTGGGTCTTCGCCTGGATGCAGAACCGGCATCTGCTACCGGCCTGGTACGGCGTCGGCTCGGGCTTCACGGACTACAGTCGACGATCCGGCGGCCTCGAATGCCTGCGCGATATGTACCGCAATTGGTTGTTCTTCCGCTCGCTGGTGGACAACCTGCAGATGGTGCTGGTGAAGGCCGACATGCGGATTGCACGGCAGTACGCGACGCTGGTGGCCGACGAGGAGGAACGCGACCGGCTCTTCTCGATGATCGAGGCGGAGTTCCGCCGGACGCTTAAGGCAATCCTCGAGATCACGGAGCAGCAGACCGTTCTCGAGCAGCAGCCGCAGCTACTCGCCAGCCTGCGGCTGCGCGATCCCTACGTCGATCCGATGAGCTACTTCCAGGTGCGGTTGCTGCGCGAGCTGCGTCGCCTTCCGGTCGACGATCCCGATCGCGGTGGCCACCTCCAGGCGGTCCTGCGAACGATCAACGGGATCGCGGCCGGCCTGCAGAACACCGGCTGAGCGAAGGGGCCGGACGCGCTCAGGGCTCGGCGGGGGATCGACCTTTCTTGCGGCGGCGACGGGGTGGCGCGGCGGGCGGCAGGGCGCGCGCATATGTCCCCAAAACCTGCAAGAAGCTGGTGGCCCGATGGGCGGCGCGCAGGGCGGCCGCCACAGGTTTCTCGGATCGACCGCCGTCGACATCGAGGTAGAAGAGGTATTCCCAGGGTGGATCGCGGCGTGGTCGCGACTCGAGCTTGCTGAGGTTGACACCGAACTCGTTGAAGCAGGCCAGCAGGCGATAGAGGGCGCCGGGCTCGTTCGGCACCGCGCAGACGAGCGAGGTCTTCTTTCCGTAGCGCGGTCGCTTGATCCGCGGCGGGCGTGGCCGCTTCGCGCCCCGGCGGCTAATCAGGAAAAATCGCGTGATGTTTTCCTGAACTGTCTGGATCCGCTCCGCCGCAATGGTCAATCCGTAGAGTTCGGCGGCGCGCCGGCCAGCGATGGCGGCCTCATCGGGCCGAGCGTCGCGCTGTACCTGACGGGCGGCCCCGGCGGTGTCGTACACGGGAACCGGCTCCAGCCCTTCCCGGACGATGAAGGCCTCGCATTGAGCCAGTGCCTGCGGATGCGACAGAACGCGCGTTAGCTGCCGGCGATCCGCCCCCGGGACGATCAGCAGGCAGTGGTCAACCTGGAGCGCGACCTCGGCGACGACCAGTGATCGGTATTCGAGGAGCAAGTCATAGGTCTCCAGGATGCTGCCGGCCTGGGAATTCTCCACCGGAACCAGGGCAAGATCGATCGTCTGGTCGGCGACGCGATGGAACGCGTGCCGCAGCGTGCGAAAGGCCTGCGCCGTCGCCGTTGGAAAGGTGGCGTGCAGGGCCTCCTCCGAGTAGGCGCCCGGTTCCCCCTGATAGCCGATCATGATCTCGCCCGCGATCTCGAAACTTTAATCGAGAGCCTTCAGCCGCGGCCACGCCTGATCGAGCGGCAGCCGCGGATGGCGGCAGATCCAGATGGCCATACCGAATTCGTCATTCCGCAGCCCGTAGGCGTTCCCGATCGTCCCGGCCTGCTCGACTTCGCCGAACAGCTGATCGAGGTACGAGCGCTGGTAGCCGACCACGATGACCGTCGATGGGTTCATCCGCTGTGGCGCCCAGTAATAGTAGGTAAGGTGCGGGCAGACGACCGTTGGCAGCCCGCGACCGTAGAGGTCGAGCGCCCCCGCCTCGCCGTAGTTGCTGGCCAGGATCATCACGGAGTTGCGGTCCGAACCGGGCAGCCCGTCGTATACGGAGGTGACTTGCTGGCTCAGCTCGGGCCAGCCGTACATGTCCGCGAAATCCTTGCGCACCTTCCAGAGCGAGGAGTTCGCCATCTGCTGGGCGGAGAGGATCGGCAGACCGAGCGGCAGCAGAATCAGCGTGACGAGCACCGCACCCGCCACGACGGTGCGCCGCAACCACCGGCGGCGGATGGCGCCGACCAACCAGATGGCACCCGCCGCATAGATGAGCGGGTAGATGGGTGCGGGATAGTAGGCCTTTCCGCCGGCGGCGAAGAACAGCAGCTCGACGGCGATCACCGTTGCGGCAGCTGCGCGGAATTGTTCTCGCCGCCACAGCCACACGACGCCCATGACCGCCAACGGGAGCAGTTGCGGCCCGACGAGCAACACCTGCTGCACCCAATACAAGACCGGGCCATCGGTATTTCCGCGATGTTGGAGCGTGTAGGCGACGCTGTCCCAGTTATGGCCAACCTGCCAGGCGATGTTGGGGAACAGAAGGAGAACAGCGAGGCCAAAGCCGAGCGATGGCCACCGACTCGCAAGCAGCCGCCGTTGTCTGGTGACCAGCAGGCCGACGAGCATCGCCACCCCAAGCCCGATCACCGTGTATTTCGTCTCGAGGCCAATCCCGAAGACGAAGCCGAGCCATAGCCACTCGCGTGGATTGGCGCCGCGCAGCAGCCGCACGAATAGCAGGCAGGCCACGGCCCAGACCACCTGGTCGAAGCTGACGGTCTGGAACAGGATGTTCGTGCCGATAAACTCCGGCGAGATCAGGACGGCAAGGCCGGTCAGTGCCTGGGCAAGGCGGTTCCCTCCAAGCTCGCGGGCGATCCGCGCGGCGATGACGATGACCGCGGCGCCCGCAAGCACGGGCAACAATCGCAGCCCGGGCAGCGAGCCCGGAAAGAGCGCTTGATCCAGCCGCGCGAGAAGCGGTGTGACTGGCGGATAGTCGACATAGCCGAGCGACAGATGTCGGCTCGACGCCAGGTAATAGAGCTCGTCGCGATGCCAGCCGTAGCGGTCGGCGACGGACATCGTGATGCCAATCTTGGCGGCGACCAGGAAAGCGATCGCGTAACCTTGCGTGGAGAGATTTCTCATGAGATCAGATCGGCTACCGGGCGTCACAGCGGCCGATGAAGCGTTTGTAGCAGCTTTTCACGCGCATCAACTCTCCAACCAGGGCTTCCATCACCGCGATCACCTGCGGTTGGCCTGGGTTCAGATCCGCCGACTTGGTCTCGAGCGGGCGTCTGATGTCGTCACGATGGGGATCCGCCGCTTCGCCGCCCACCACGGCAGCGCCGATCGCTACAACGACACGATGACGAGGTTCTGGTTGCGGGTCGTCGGCCTTGGAATCATCCGCCACCCGGAACTGACTTTCGATGAGTTGCTCGCCGCGGAGCCGCATCTGCTCGACAAGGGCCTGCCTTTCCGGCACTGGTCGCGGGAAGGGATGAACCGTGACGACGCCAAGCAGCAGTGGATCGAACCCGACCTGCGCCCGATGCCCGCCGTGTAGGGTCGCCGTGAGCGAGCTGAGCCGCGCCGTTCAGGCGTTGCGGCGGGTGGCTCTTCGCTATCCGGAGGCAGTCGAAGACTTCCCCTGGGGCGATCGGACCATCAAAGTCCGGGGCAAGATCTTTCTCTTCCTGGGTCAGGACAAGGAAACGCTAAACCTCACCGTCAAGTTGCCGGAGAGCGCGGACGCCGCCCTGGGCTTACCCTTCACGTCTCCAACTCGCTATCGCCTCGGGCGCAGCGGCTGGGTGTCGGCGCGCTTTCCGAAGAATTCGGAAATCCCGCTCGACATGTTCCGCGATTGGATCGACGAGAGCTATCGCGCGGTCGCGCCGAGCTCGCTCGTCCGCACGCTGACCCGATGAGCCGGATTGTCGTGATGTCGGGCGGTGGCACCGGAATTCATAGGATCAAGCACAGGTCGCCGAACTCGTGCCACAGGTATCGCTCCGCAATGGCCTCGCGATAGGCGCGATCGAGCAGGGGTTCGTCAAGGAACGCTCGGAGCAGGTCGAAGTGACTGGCCTGCGGCTCGTGGAATCCGGTCAACAGCCCATCGACGACACGCAGCGGAGACCCTGGGCCCAATCGGAGTCGGGTCCATCCCTCCATGGCGCTCGCCTGCCCGTCGTGTCCGGCGGCCGTTTCCAGCGCCCGGACCACCGTCGTGCCCACGGCAATCACGCGCGGTGCCCGGTTGACGGCCTCAGCGGCATTCGGCGAGACAGCGAACCACTCTTCGAACAGTGGATGCTCGGCATCGGCCGCATCGTCCTGGAGCGAGCTCAAACCAGTGTGTAGGAGGATGTCGCTGAGGCCGACGCCCTGGCGATGCAGATCGAGCAGCAGCTCCCAGCTCAGGGATCGTCCGGCCGAGGGTGTTTCGGCAGAGCCGGGTTCGTTGGCATAGACGGTCTCGTAGTGCGAGAGCGGCACCGGCTCTGGAACATATGAATACCGGATCGGCTCGCCGCTTCGAAGCATTCGCTCGATGCCGTCGCGCAACGCGTCGATGCGCCACAGCAATGGCAAATCGGCACGCCGGCCTCGCACCGCGGTCTCGGTACCGGCGACGCGCAGACGCTCGCCCACGTGCAGGGCGACGTTTGCATGCGGAGGATCCGGGTTCACACAGAGAACGTGCCACTCCTCGGCGTGACGCACGCAGAGCCGCAGTTGGACAATGTCTCCCTCACCGCGACGCGCTGCGACGGCGGCCGGAATCGTGCGGCTGCGATTGACCACGAGGAGATCACCCGGGCAAAGGAAGCTGCCCAGTTCGGCGAGGCGGGCGTGCCGGATCGATTGGGCCGTACGGTCGATGACCATCAGACGCACGCCATCACGGCGCATCCCACGGAGCTCGGCCGGGAGGTTGGCGCGAAGCTCCGTCGGTAGAGACGGCAGCGGCCGGATCGGGCTATCGATCAAGCGCGGCGGCCTCCACGCGTTGGCCGGCCAGTGCGGGCTCAGCCGACGTCACCAATTGGATGAACGCATGCGCCACGTCATCGGGTCGGGCCAGCTCGGATGGGTCGGCGTCAGGAATCGCCGCCCGATGCATGTCGGTGTCCATATCACCGGGATCGACGGCGTACATCCGAAGACCGGTGCCGGCCAGCTCGGCGGACCACGTCCGGGTGAGCCCTTCGAGAGCAGCCTTGGAGACCGCGTAGGCGCCCCAGCCCGGGTAGCCGGTGACGGCGGCGTCCGAGGTCACGTTGATGACGACCCCATGGTTTCGCAGCAGCATGCCGCCGATCACAGCCTGGGTGAGTCGAAACGGGGTCACAAGGTTGACCTTCAGGACGTCCTCGAAGGCGGCCGGCGGATAGTCGGCGAGATAGGGAAGAGGTGTGGGGCCGAGCTCGGACGCATTGTTGACCAGGATGTCGACCCGGTGGAAGCGGTCCAGCGTCAGCGCCACGAGCCGCTCGAGGTCGCGGGACGAACGCAAGTCGGCTGAAACAGCAAGCACCTCACCGCCCAGCTCCACCACGGCTCTCGCGACCTCGTCGAGCGCGGAAGCGCCCCGGGCACAGAGTGCTAGCGCGGCGCCCTCGCGCGCGAACGCCATCGCCAGCGCCTGTCCCAGGCCACGCGACGCTCCCGTGATGAGCGCGACCTTTCCGCCAAGCCGCGCCGTCCCCAGTTCACCCATGCATCCATCCTGACGTCGATGCGCCCCCGCGCCATCGGGCCGGCGACCGAGGTTGGCCTCCGTCGTTGGGCGGAAGCTATTGGACGAGGCCGCGGCGAACCGCCAGCAGCGCGGCCTGGGTGCGGTCACTGACCCCCAGCTTTTGCAGGATGTTGCTGACGTGCGTCTTGACCGTCTTCTCCGAAAGCGACAGCCGGCTGGCGATCTGCTTGTTGGGAAAGCCCTCGGCCAGCAAACGCAGCACATCGCGTTCGCGAGGCGTGAAGTCCGCGAAGCTGGCCGGCTGCGCCGTGTGCTGAACCAGGCGGGCCGCGACCTTGGGGTGAAGGGCCGACTCGCCCTGATGTGTCTGCCGAATCGCCCGCACCAGCTCATCAGGTTGCACGTCCTTGAGCAGGTACCCGGCGGCGCCGGCCTCCAAGGCGGCGAACAGATGGACATCATCGAGGTAGCTGGTCAGGACCAGGATGGCCGCGCCAGCAACTGACTGACGCAGCCGCCGGATGGTGGCGATGCCGTCGGTGCCCGGCATCACCAGGTCCATCAGCACGACATCAGGCCGAAGGGTAGACGTGAGCGCCTCCGCAGTCGCACCGTCGGCCGCCTCGCCGACCACCTCGACCTCGGGCTGCAAATCGAGGAACGCGCGCAGTCCCCGCCGCACGACGGCATGATCGTCGACGATCAGGACCCGAATTGGCGCCATTAGGACGATGACCGCCGCCGCTTCGGCAGGGTGAGCCGGATGACCGAGCCACCACCCGGACGGCTCTCGATCGTCAGGTTGGCGCCCATGGCGTGGGCGCGCTCGCGCATGGCGTGCAGACCGACAGTGCGGCGGGTGCGCGACATCGCCTTGATGTCGAAGCCGGGGCCCTCGTCGCTGACGACCAGCCGGGTGGCGTCAGCTGCGTGCCGCAGGTCGAGCCGAATCGGGACCTGGCCGGCATGCTTGACCGCGTTGTGCAGCGCCTCCTGAGCGATGCGCAGAATTCCGAGTTGCTGGTCGGGCGGCAGCCGGTCGCCTTCATCGATGCGTGCCTCGATGGCCGCCCGGTGGATCCGCCGGAGTCCCTGGACGTGGTCATGCAGGGTCGCCGCCAGGCCGTCGCGCTCGAGGCTCTTCGGACGAAGCGCCAGCACCAGGCTGCGCATCTCGTCGAGCGCGCCGGCCGCTTGCTGCTGTACGTGTGATAGATGCTCGGCCGCTGCCGCGGGATCGCCTTTCACCCGGTCCGCAGCGGCCCGCGCCTCGTAAACCAGGCTGAATAGTGTTTGCGAAACGGCGTCATGCAGTTCGCGCGCCACCCGACTGCGCTCTTCCTGCATGGCCAGCTCCTGGGCGTCCGCATAGAGACGAGCCGTCGTAATCGCCACGCCGGCGTGGGCAGCCAGCATCTCGACGAGCCGCTGATCTTCGGCGCTAAAAACGCCGCGCCGGGTGCCCGAGAAGAAGAGGTTGCCGAGGATCTCGCCGCGGTAGCGAATGGGCACGCCGAGGAATTCGACCAGCTCCGGATGTTCCGCGGGATACCAGGAGAATTTCGGATGCCGGCGGATATCGCGCGATCGAATCGGCTTGCCGTCGGTGACGAGTGAACCAAGGACCCCGTGCACGCGCGGCAGGGCGCCGATCCGGGCGGCGCGTTGCTCCGAGATGCCAACGGTGAGGAAGCGGCCAAATCCACCGTGACGGTCCGGGATGCCGAGCGCGCCATACCGGGCGCCAACCAGGCGGGCGGCCGTCGTCAGGATCTTCTGCAGCCCGCGATCGAGGTCGAGGTCCCCGGCGATCGCCAGGGCTGCTTCATTCAGAGCCGCGAGCCGGTGCGCGCGCCGCGCTAGGTCCGATGGCTCTGGCATCTATGTCCGGGCGAGCGGTGTCTCCTTCAGGGGTGGCCGCGGGATGCGTCCGTGGACGATCTCGAAGCCTGTGGTGTTCGTCACCACCTCGACCTGGTCGCGTTTCAGGCGCAGCTCGGCTGCGCCCTTTCCGGCGCGCAAGTTCTTCAGGGTCAGATCGGGTAGCCAGTCCGGGAGATCGGGATTGATGTAAATCGTGCGGCTCTGACCGGCCGTGTGAATCCCGCAGAGAATGGCGATCAGCCTGAAGACCGCCGCCGCCGACCAGGCCTGGGGCACGTTCGTGCCGAGATAGGGCACCGGATACGCGCCGGGTTCGCGCGCGACGCCAGCCCAGAGCTCGGGCAGTCGGTAGTGCTCGAAGCGCTCGGCCGCGGCAAAGATCCCCTCGGCAATCTGTTGCGCCTCCGAATGCCGACCGGCTCGACGAAACCCTCCGGCGATGGTGGCGTTGTCGTGCGGCCAGACGGATCCGAGATGGTAGGAGTACGGATTGTATGAAGGGTGCTCGGCGGAAAGCGTGCGAACCCCCCAACCGCTCCACATATCGGGCTGCATCAGGCGATCGACCACGCGCTCGGCGCGATCCGGGGGAACGATGCCGTTCGCCAGGCAATGACCAACATTTGAGGCGACCGAGCGGATCGGCCGCTTGTTGCCGTCCAGCCCCAGATAGTAGGTGCCCTCCTCCTCCCACCAGAACCGCTCGTTGAAGTCCTCAAAGAGGCGCGTTGCCCGCTGCCGCATGTCCTCGGCGCGCTCCGCATCCCCCCAGATCTGAAAGGCCTCCGACATCCGCAACAGGGCGTCGAAGGCATACCCCTGCAGCTCGCAGAGCGCGTGGGGTAGCGGCGCGATGCTGCCATCCTCGTGGCGGATGGCGTCGTGTGAGTCCTTCCAACCCTGACAATAGAAGCCGCGCGGCGAGCGCGTTTTGTACTCCTGGAAGCCGTCGCGGTCGCGATCGCCATACTCGAGCATCCACTTGAGCGCCGCCTCGGCGTTCGGCCGGTAACGATTCAGGATCTCTTCGTCGCCTGACCATTGGAACGCATAAGAGAAGACGATCAAGAAGAGCAGCGTGGCATCCGCGGTTCCGAAGTAGGGGGCGAAGGGCAGCAGTCCGAGGCTGGCCAGCTCGCCGTAGCGCAGCTCGTGCGGAATCTTCCCCGGCTCCTTGTCCTGCTCCGCATTGTCATCGGTCGCCTGCACACGGGAGAGCCGGTCGAGCGCGCCAAAGGCAAACTCCGGGAACCCACTGATGCTCTCCATCGCGACCACGAGCGTGTCGCGACCGAAAAGGGTCACATACCAGGGGATGCCGGCGGCGGGGATGAAGACGCTGCGGCGAACCGCGAAGTCCGCCATCCGCAGTGCTTCCATATCGGCCACGGCCTGGCGCCAGATGAAGGGAAGGTTTGGATGGCTGGTTTCGATGTCGACCGGTGGCAGGACGCCGGTCGCCATTTCCGGCCGGCGGGGGCGGTGCACCGCACTGCAGGGGAGTATCCGAGCCCGATGCCCGTCGATAACCGGCAGCCATCCGATGCAGGTATGCCATGTTTCCTTCGGGGCGAGACTGATGACAAACTGCATTCGGCCATTGGCAAACTCCGCGTGCGAGCCCGAGCGCTCGACCATGATGACCAGATCCCGTTTGAACGACTCGTTGACATAGGTGGTGCGCAACTCGCCCGCTTTTTCGTGCCAGGAACTCTGCAGATCGCCCCGCCGGACGAGGCGCCGCCGCCGGACATCGAAGATATCGGCAAAGTCCGATTCGATTGCGACTTCGAGGATGAGGCGGACCGGCTCGGCAGCATAGTTGATCAGGTCGTAGTCCTCGTGGATGCCCTCGAAAATCGTTCGGTCCAGGCGGATGCCGAGGGCGCGTTCCTCGAGAATCACATCGTGCTCGGCCCCATTGCGGGTGCCGGCAAGGGGCAGCTCCGGGCTGGTGAATTCCCAGCGAGCGGAGAAGTGGTCGAACGGGCTGGCGTCGAGCAGAAGCGGCACCCGCCCATTGATCGTGAGGTTGTAGCCGGAGACAAAGCGGGTATCGCGCGCGAAGAAACCGACGCCGGCGGTCGGCACCATGGTGGCGTTCGTATCGCAGACCAGGAACTGATGGTCGTGGTTGATGGTAATGGTGGGAACGCCGTGAGTAACAGGCATCTGCGCTCAGAGAATCTTAGGGATCGCCGCTGCTGTCGAACGGGACCTTATCTCGGAATGATGGGTGTCAGCCCGGGATCGTCGCGTTCGGAGTCGGCATAGCTATTGATATAGGTGTGCCGTTCGACGATCTGATTCTTTGCCAGCTCCAGCCGCGCTGCGCTGTCTCCGAGCCGGCATTTCCCATAGTGATGGTTGCCCCCGTCCCAGAAGGTTCCGACAGTCAGGCTGCGGCACGACACCACCTTCGTCTCCGGCGCCGCGATCGACCGCCGGTGACGAAGGGCCACCTCTTCGAAGACGGCGCATTCGCTGAAGCCTTCGGGGAAGGGGCGCGGGAATGGGCAGGCGTCGGCTGGAAGCTTCCCCATCACTTATCCACACCACGCCAGTACCGGCTGTGTCAATGCGCGGAGATGCGCAAATGTTTGCCGCGGATCTCCAATTGCTGAGCTCGGCGACTTAGCGTCGCATGTTCTAGCCTTTGCGCTCACTGATCTCGAAGAGGTGACCGTCCGGGTCGCCAAAGAAACAGCGGACTTCCCACGCCGATTCGTGGGGCTCCGTCAGGAACGCGGCGCCGCGGGCGCGTAACGTCTCATACGCGGCCCGGCAGTCCGGCACGCGGATCGTGATGCTGTGGCTGATCTTCGCGGGATCCGCCGGTGGGACAAATGCGGTGCCCGGCTTGTCGGGCGTCTCGCCGCCCGGCGTAACCACGAGCAGCCAGGCGCCCTGGAAGTTGAAGATCGCCGAGCTGCCGCCGTACTCTCCGGTCAAGGTCGCCCCCAGGACGTCTCGGTACCAGTCCCGCGATCGCGCGAGGTCGCGAACCACCAGGATGTGGGTCAGTTCCATGCCCGGCGCTGGAAACGCGACCGGACCGGCCATCAGACTTCGCCCGGCACAAGCTGGAACGTGGCCGGCACGACTTCGGGCCGCTGGATGGCGAGCATGTGCTGGTCGTTTGCGTACTTGCGCCGAAAAAGGTCTGACACGAGGGTGATCTCGTCCGCCGTCGCCGGCACCGCCTTTACACCGACGCGCTCGTCGCTCACCGCCACACTGCCCTGCGGGTTGGCGAGCAGCCGCCGATACCAGTTTCCCCGTGGCCCGCGGACCGAGCGCACGTAGACTGACCCGGTCGCCTGATCAACCGCGACCCAGACGGTGGTCCGATGCCACGGGGCGTCGGCGCGGTCGCGCGTCTCGATCTTGATCGAGTAGGCGCCGGTCAGCCGCTGCAGCAGCGACGGTGGGAAAAGCGCCGCCATCTGCGCAAACCTACGCCTCGGGCGGTGCCTGTCCGGCCAGCATGCCGGCGGTTACCAGGTGGTAACGATGTTCCGGCCGACCGGGTGAACCGTAGCGCATCACCACCTCGACCCGCCCGAACTGCACCATGTAGTCGAGGTAGCGTCGGGCCGTAACTCGACTGAGGCTGGCCAGCTCGGCTACCTCCGCTGCGGCCAGGTCATGCGACGCATCGTGCAAAATCCGCGTGACCAGGTCTAGGGTTGGTCGGGAGAGTCCCTTGGGCAGTGTCTCCGCGCTGCCGTGCCTGAGGATGTGATAGAGCGTGTCGACCGCGTGCTGATCCGCCTCGGATAGCTGCGCGAGCCGCTGGCGCATGGCGGCGTAGCTCTGCAGTTTTTCCTGCAGCGCAGCGAAGCGAAAGGGTTTGATCAGGTAGTGGACGACGCCGCCCTGCATTGCCGAGCGGAGGCTCTGGACGTCGCGCGCCGCGGTAATCGCGATCACGTCAACCCGGGGCGTCCCTGTCTCACGGATCGTCCGCAGTACTTCCAATCCGGAGATGTCCGGCAAATAGATGTCCAGGAGTAACAGGTCGGGCCGCGTCGTGGCGATCAGCCGCAAGGCATCAGTGCCGGTTCCGGCCTCACCCACGACGGTAAAGCCCGGCACCTTCTCGACGTAAGCGCGATGCAATCCGGCGACCCGGAAGTCGTCGTCCACGATGAGGGTGCGGATCATCCGGTTAGCACCGGGGCTGGCTTGGCGGCGAGCGGCAGGCGTACGGTGAACACCGCGCCACCGTGGTTCACGACCGTCACCGCGCCGCCCCGACGGGCCGCCACCTGTTTGACCAGTGCCAGGCCCAGTCCGCGCCGGGAACCGGGCCCGGCTAACTTCGTGGTGTAGCCCTCGGAGAAGATTCTCTCGGTCTCGCCGAGACCAATCCCGGGGCCGGAGTCGTGCACCTGGATCACAACGTCACCACTCTCCTGCCGGATGGCGACCTCGACCCAGCGGGGACCGCCGTTCGGCGAAGTCGCCGCCGCGTCGAGGGCGTTGTCAATCAGATTGCCAACGACGGTAATCAGATCACGGGGGTGCCCGGCATCGCCGTCGAGTCGGCTATCTGGCGAGAGGCGGAACTGGATGCCCCGCTCAGCCGCGACCGCTGACTTTCCGAGCAGCAGCGCGCCCAGCACCGGGTCGCCCACTCGCTCGAGCAACGCTTCGGTCAGCTCCTGCGAGACGGACGACGACTCCGTCGTCAGTTGAATCGCTTCCTCGTAACGGCCCAGCTCGATCAGACCGGCGATGGTGTGCAGGCGGTTGGAGAAATCGTGGGCCTGCGCTCGCAGCGCCTCACTCACACTTCGGGCGTTATCCAGCTCTCGCAACAAGCCCTCGAGCTCCGTTCGATCTCGAAAGGTCGCGACATGTCCAATGGTTCGTCCCCTCACGACGACCGGCATCCTGCTCACCACGAGGACCCGGTCGGCGGCAAGGACGACTTCGTCGGCGCCGGTGACCTCGCCGATCAGGAGGTCGCGGACTCGGCCCGGAGGGAGGACGTCGGTCAGGCGCTGCCCAACGCTGCCGCTGGACAGTCGCAGCAGCCGGCAGGCCTCGTCGTTGATCAGCGTGATGCGCCCGTCGACATCGGTCGCGACCGTACCTTCACGGATGCCGTGAAGACTGGCCTCACGCGTTTCCAACAGACTCGCGATCTCGCCCGGCTCCAGTCCAAAAGTTTGCCGCTTCAGTCGCCGTGCCAGCAAGAGCGAACCGGCGACGCCGAGGGCGAGGGCAACCAGCAGATAGAAGGCAAGCTGCGGAAGCATCGCCGCGAGCTGCTCCGAAAGCGTACCTTCAAGGAAGCCGACCGACACGATCCCGATGACACGGTTCTGTCCGTCGAAGATGGGTGCCTTTCCGCGCGCCGATACGCCGAGCGTGCCATGTTCCACCCCAACCCAGGTATGTCCGGCAAGGACGGTACGGTAGTCCTCGTCGATCGGTTTCCCGATCATCGATGCGTTGGGGTGTGAGTAGCGGATCCCGTTCGCGCCGGCGATGACGACGAAGCTAGCGCCCGAAGCTTTGCGGATCCCCTCAGCGAGGGGCTGTAGGGTTCGTGACGGATCCGAGTCGCGAAGCCCGTCTCCCACGGATGGCATCCCGGCTACGGATCGGGCGATGTTCAGCGAACGCTGCTCGTAGCGCTGGTCGAGCTGCCGGCTTTCGTTGAGGTACGACGCGGCCGCGCCAAGAATAAGCGCTCCCAGCACGATCGCAAGCTGAAAGACGAGGATCTGCGATGCCAGGCTAAGGCGAAGTCGGCGCACCGATCTCATCGTATCCCGTCTCGCGATCGCAGGCCGCGACCACAACGACCAAAACGGTCGCAAATTCCGCAAGCCTTTTCAGCGGCCGGCTGGCCCATTTACGGTTGCGGCTATGGCCGGCCCGGCGATCGAGCTGCGTGGTGTCACTAAACGGTTCGCTACCCCGAAGGGCGGCATCTATACGGCATTACGCGATCTCACACTCGAGGTCGGGCCAGGTGAGTTCTGTGCTGTGGTCGGTCCCACCGGTTGCGGAAAGTCGACGACACTGGCGCTCATCTCCGGCCTGGAGCTGGCGAGCGCAGGCGAGATCAGGGTCGAGGGCCGCCCGGTCAGGGGCATCGCCGACGGCGTTGGCTACGTCTTCCAGAGCGACGCGGTCTTTCCGTGGAAGACCGTTCTGGAAAACGTTGCCGCCGGACCCCGCTACCATGGGATGTCCTCTGCCCAGGCGCGTGCCCGGGCCAGGGACTGGATCTCCCGTGTGGGCCTCGCGGGTTTCGAGGACCGCTACCCGCATCAACTGTCGGGAGGCATGCGGAAGCGGGTCGGCCTGGCCCAAAGCTTGATCAATGGCCCTCGAATCCTGTTGATGGATGAGCCCTTTTCCGCGCTCGACGTTCAGACCCGCACCCTGATGGAGAACGAGCTGCTCTCGCTATGGTCGTCGACCTCAGCATCGGTGGTGTTCGTCACCCACGACCTGGAAGAGGCGATCGCCCTCGCCGACCGGGTGGTCCTTCTGACCGCTGGTCCCGGAACGGTCAAGGGCACTTACACGGTCGATTTGCCGCGCCCCCGCAACGTCGCGGAGATCCGGTTCCAGCCGCGGTTCGCCCAGATCTATGAGGCGATTTGGAGTCAGCTGCGCGATGAGGTGTTGGTGAGCTATGAGCGTCAGAAGCACGCTGCCGCGGTCTGAAGTGGGTTCACAGAACCCCCACCCTGACCCTCCCTCGCAAGCGGGGGAGGGAAAACCGGTTGAGGCTCCGGTCGACGTTGAGCTGGCCAAGCGCCGATCGCGCACCGCACGCCGCCGGCGATTGACGATCTATGGGCTGCGCGTGCTGTTTGCTGTGGTCTGGCTTGGCAGCTGGGAGCTGACGACGCGCCTGAACTGGGTAGACCCCTTCTTCGTCGGGCAACCATCCGGCGTCGTTCAGCGGCTCTGGACCTGGATAACCGAGGGGACCGCACTCGGCCCGTTGTGGCTGCAGGCCGCCGTGACGATGGAAGAGGCGCTGCTCGGTTTCCTGGTCGGCTCGCTCCTGGGCGTCGTCTTCGGCATCCTGCTGGGCCGCATCGATCTGCTCGCTGAAGTCCTCTCGCCCTTCATCAAGGCGGCCAACGCCATCCCGCGCGTCGTGCTCGGCTCCCTCTTCGCCATCATGTTTGGCCTGTCGCTCTCGGGCAAGGCGGCGACCGCCGTCGTTCTCGTGTTCTTTGTCGTCTTCTTCAATGCCTTCCAGGGTGTGCGTGAGGTGGATCGCAATCTGGTCGCCAACGCCCGCATCCTGGGCGCGGACAACCGCCGGTTGACGACCGAGATCATCATCCCGTCCGCGCTCTCCTGGATTCTGGCCAGCCTCCACATCAGTTTCGGCCTGGCCATTGTCGGCGCCGTGGTCGGGGAGCTCTTCGGAGCCACGGCAGGCCTCGGCCAACTCATCTACAACGCGGGGCACACCTTCGACGTCAACGGGGTGTTCGCGGGCATGTTCCTGCTGGCGGTCCTCGCGCTGATCGCGGAGGGACTGATCAGCGCGCTCGAAAACCGGCTTATCAAATGGCGACCCAGTCGAGTCAGCGGCGAAATACCGATTTAGGGAGGAGAAAGGATCCATGCACGGAATCAGTCGTAAGGCGTTTCTGGCTGTTGCAGCGGTGGCGGCCCTCAGTGCCTGTGGCGGGACTTCTACCGCCGGGACCGGCGCGAGTGGCACGATGCAGCCGGTCGATCTCAAGATGATGGTCGGCGGTCTCAACAAGCAGATCTACCTGCCGAACATGCTCGCCAAGCAGTTGGGCTATTTCGATGCCGAGAAGATCAACATCACACTCGTTGATGAGGGTTCCGGGCAGGGGACCGAGCTCGAGGTCGTGGCGGGGAACGTGGACGCCGGCTCCGGCGCGTACAGCCACCCGGTGGAACTCAACGCCCTCGGCAAGAAGATCGAAACCATTTGCCAATTTGGCATCGCTCCCGGTGAAGCCGAGATGGTCGCAACAAAGAAAGCCGACTCGATCAAGTCAGCCGCGGACCTGAAGGGGAAGAACCTTGGGGTCACCGACATCGGCTCGGGCACGCACACGATCACGCTGGCGCTGCTGGGCAAGGCAGGCTACAGCGGATCCGATGCGCACTTTGTCGCAGTCGGCGCCGGCAACACCTTCATCGCAGCTATTAAGAACGGCACGATCGACGCGGGCATGACGACGGAGCCTACCATTACCCGACTGCTGCAGAGCGGGGATGCCAAGGTGCTGATCGACCTTCGCACGCCGCAATCCACGCGGACCGCCCTCGGTGGCGATTACCCATTCATCGGCATCTTCGCCAAGAACGACTGGGTCAACGGCCACAAGGACGTCGCCCAACGGCTGGTCAACGTCTACGTCAAGACCTTGAAGTGGATGAAGGCCCACACGGCCAGCGAAATTGCCGACAAGATGCCGGCCGACTACCTGGTTCCGAGCAAGGAGCTGTATGTGGCGGCGCTCCAGAACCAGCTTTCCATCTTCGGCACCGATTGCAAGATGCCGGCCGCCGGGCCGGCGACCGTCCTCAAGGTCGAACAGAACTATGTCTCGAGCTTCAGGGGCAAAAACGCCAATCTCAGCGAAACCTACACGAACGAATTCGCCAACAAGGCGAGCTGAGCCCCAGCCCCGACCCTCCTCCGCCCGCGGGGGAGCGAGACGGTGGCCCGCACCCTAACCCTCCCCCGCAAACGGGGGAGGGGGAAGGGGGCGATGCCGCGTATCGTTGACGCACTATCCGGACACAGAGGAGGGAGCGTGATGGCATCGAACACCGGCGTCCGTACTGAGTTATATCGCGATCAATTCGGGATTC
>Ga0209155_1000469_pt1 | contig 19284 bp, 12 predicted proteins | sample GraSoiAngelo_122_FD_185879 | JGI IMG/M metagenome (GOLD analysis project Ga0209155, IMG submission 185879) | Grasslands soil microbial communities from the Angelo Coastal Reserve, California, USA - 14_0927_02_20cm (SPAdes) (version 2) | ecosystem: Environmental > Terrestrial > Soil > Grasslands ... | reverse complement strand
GGCGGGGTGCTGTCCAAGGACGGGCCGGCCGACGATCTGGCCACGAAGGAGAGCTTCGGGGATTTCGAGCTCGAGCTCGAGTGGAAGATCGGCAAGGCTGGCAACAGCGGTATCTTTTACCGCGGCACGCGCGAGTACGATCACATCTACTGGAGCGGCCCGGAATATCAGCTCCTCGATGACGAGAATGCGGCGGACGGGCGCAGCCGCCTCACGGCCGCCGCGGCCGCCTACGCGCTCTACGGCCCACCGGCCGGTGTCGTGCTGCCGTTCGATCAGTGGAACAGGACGCGAATCGTTGTGAGGGGCACTCATGTGGAGCATTGGCTCAATGGGCGCAAAGTGGTCGAATACGAGCTCAGGAGTGCCGACTGGAAGAGCCGGGTTGCGGCGAGCAAATTTGCGGAGTACCCGAATTACGGTCGGGCGACGGCGGGCCTGGTCGGGCTGCAGGGCGATCACCCCGGAGCCCTGGCGATCCGCAACATCCGTATACGCGAGTTCCGGTAACGATACCCACGGTGGTGCCCGTGCTGCAGTCCCACGATCTTTTCCCGACGCGGATCTGGCAGACTCATCTGGACCCGCTCGAGCCGCACCTGGAACGATGGGTGAAGGATGTGCTCGCGATGCGAGCGGCCGCTCCCAAGCCGGCAGGACGAACCGTTCGTCAAGGCTGGAACAGTGAGGACATGAGCGTGCTGGAGCAGCCCACTTTCGCCCCCCTGCGCCAGGCCATTCGTACGGCTTGCACCAGTGCGCTGGGCGAGATGGGTCAGGGCGAGCGCGAGTTCTACCTGCAGTCGTGGATCAATCTGCACGACCGGGGTGGATTCAACTTTTTGCACATGCACGAGGGATCACTGCTCTCGGGCAGCTTCTATCTTCAGGTGCCACCCGGCTCCGGCCAGTTCGTATTCCGTGACCCGCGCCCGGGAGTGCTTCACGGCTTCGTAAAGGGAGGCGTGCCGAACGGCCACGCCGACATCCACCTCACTCCCAGCGTCGGACTTCTGGTGCTCTTTCCCTGCTGGATGGAGCACTACGTCGAGCCCCACGACAGCGACGAGCCACGCATCACCATCGCTTTCAACGCCAACGCACTCGACAGCGATCCGACGGCGAAGCGCTGAGCATCTTCAATCAGTGCGCGTCGGCTCGCTGAGGCTATCGAGGCCCACAAGAGCGCTGGAAAAATTGGGTGTTTTCCCGACTATTGCAAGGTTCCTGCGGACAGACGAGCCGGGTTAAGGTCGGATGAATCGGCGGAAAGAACCCCCCATTGACGCTGGCGGTTCGGAGTCTATGATCGATGTCCATGCAGGCCGCATCGCTCGAGGTACTGGAAAAGGCCAACCTGCCGGCCCCGCAGGCGCGCGCCATCGTGCAGGCGATCGAGATCGAGATCGCGGGCGCCCGCGATACGCTCGCGACGAAGCAGGACACGCTGCTGTTGCGTCAGGACATGGCGGAACTGGGGCATGACCTGCGGAAGGAGATGTCGGACATGCGGCAGGAGATGTCCAAACTGGGACATGACGTGCGGCAGGAGATGTCGGACATGCGCCATGGACTGGAGCTGAAGATCGAGGGCGTGCGTAGCGAGATCCATGCGAGTGCCAGCAGCATCTCGCGCCAGATGTACGCAGCGCTTCTCGGGCAGATGGCGGTGCTGCTGGGGATTGCCTATTTTTTCGTGGCGCACGTCGGGCGTTGAGCTCGCCCGCACACGCCAGGGCATTGGCTAGCGGTCGGGTACCGCATCGAACGCCACGGTCAGGCGGGCCTGGTCGCTGTGAAAAGGCACCGTCCCGTGCCAGAAATACGACGGAAACAGCACCAGCATCCCAACCGCGGGACGCACCGAGTACTCGGCGCTGAGCGCGGGCGTGGTCACGAGGCTCGGCTGCCCGAAGGTGAGCACGCCCTCCTCGCTCCGGGGATCGCTCATGCTGTCGGGTAGCTCGATGTAGCAGGCCGAGGAAATCCACCCGCGCGGATGGACGTGATTGGTGTGAAACCCCGAGCTGCGCAGTCGCACCGACCAGCTGCCGTTGAAGCGCCAGCGGCCGTTATTTCGACGGCGCAAGGGATCGGAGCCGTGGCCGACGTGCTCGAGATAGCGGCGGATGGGGGCGGCAAAGGCGCTGAACAACGCGCGGATCGCGGGGTCGGCGCTGCGCGTCAGATCGGCAGTGGTCTCGGTGCCATGGCGCAGCGACTGAAACAGCAGCGCATGGCCACTGGGGTCGTGCAGGCGGTTGAGACTCGCCCGGACTTCGGCCAGAAAGCTCGCCAGATCGCGCCACGGTGGCGGCGGCTCGAGCTCGAACGGCAACACCAGATTGCGGTAGTCGCACAGCTGTGCGTAGCGCTCATCGCCGAGCAGGCGCCACCCGGTTGTCTGCAGCGCGATGAGATATTGGTCATCTGGAGCGTCCGCCAGCAGCCTCTCGCAGTGGGCAAGAGCGGTGCGGACGTCGCCGACGCCGAGCTGGGCCGCCGCCAGCAGGTTTCGGGCCGGCGCATTATCCGACAGAAGCGGCAACGCCCGCTCGGCGAGTTCGACCGCGGTCGCCGGATCGAACTCGAGCGCCGCGAGGCCTGCGCGGATGAGCAGCATCGGCGGAGCCTGCGCGCGCGCAGCCGCGGGAGCGAGACACGCATAGGCCCCGCGCGCATCCCCAGCGCCCTGCAGGATGGCCGCCTTGGCTGCCCGGAGCGTGTCGTCGCCGGGGAAGCGCTGCAGGGCCTGTTCGAGCGCCGCGGTCGCCTGCTCGAGGTCGCCGGCACGCATCCAAACCAGTTGCGCGAGGCTCGTTTGCGCCTCGATGAGCCGCGGCTCGAGCTCCAGGGACTTGCGCAGCGCGGCCTCGGCACGGTCGAGGGCGCCTTGCGCGATGAGGCTGCGGGCATAGGTGTTATGAAGCGCCGCGCTCTGGTGCCCGCGCGCGAGCGTCCGCTGTGCGACCTGCGCGGCTTCGGCCGGCTGCCCGGCAGTATTCAGGGCAATGGCCAGCGCGTGGGCCGCGGCGAGGTTGTCCGGCGCCGCGGACATGATCCTCCGGTAAGCAGCGACCGCTTCCTCCTGGCGACCGAGCGTGGCGAGTGCGGCGATGTGCTGCGCCGCGAGCTCCGCGTCGGCCTTGCCACTCAGGCAGAGCGGTGCGGCCGCGGCGAGCGCCTCGCCCGGTCGGCCCGTGTCGTTGTAATAGCGGGCGAGCAGCAGGGCCGCACGGGGATAGGGGGGCGCGCCCGCCGCCGCACGCTGCAGCAGCGGCTCGGCCTCGCTCCCCCGACCGTTGCCGAGCAACAGCTCGCCGAGCGTAGTGAGCGTTGGCATCCAGTTCGGATCCAGCGCGAGTGCCCGGCGCAGCAGCTCTTCCGCCGCTGCGGGATCGCCCAGCGCCTGCTTGGCGCCCGCGAGCAGGCGCAGCGCTTCCACGAAGGCGGGGTTGGCCGCGACGATCGGTTCGAGCTCGTCGTGTGCGGCGCGGTAAGCGCCGGTTCGCAGCAGCTCGCTGATGCGCCGCATGGACTCGATGAGCGCAGGGGTCGTCACGGGCATGGTCTATCGCGTCCGGCAGGCCGACCTCAGCTCGCCGGATTGTCCCTCAATCGTCCGGAATGCAGTAGCCGCCTCCCCGCGCGGCCGCGCGCCCCTTCGCGCCATGGGGCGCGAGGGGGCGTTTCTTCTTGGAAATTAGAACTTGTACTGGGCCGTGAAGTTGAGCTCGCGACCCTCAATCGGCCGAGCAAGGAGTACATTGCCGAGGCCAGTCGCCGCACCGAGCTTGCGTGCATTGCCTTCCGTGAGGCCGATCTGGTTGGTCAGGTTCGTGCCCTGGACGCGCAGCTCCCAGTTCTTCTGGAAGGTCGCGACGAGTCCGGCCCCGACCATGTAGTAGCTGCCGAGGGGTTGTCCGCCCACGATGTCCTCGTAGCGCTGGCCGGCGTGCTCATACGTCACCCATCCGGTCACGTCTCCCCAGGGGAACGGTTGGGTGTAGCTGGGCGTGAGCCGGACCTGGAACTTCGGCTGGCGCTGCAGCGGTGCACCATTGGGCGAGGCGCACGCAACCAGGTTGCCGAGGATATCTGTGTACCGTAGACAACCGTGGTAATCCGAGTAGGTGCCGTCCATGTAGTCGCCGACTACTGTCAGTTTCAGATGCTCGATCGGCGTCAGGGTGCCGATGAAATCGATGCCCTTGGAATCGGCGCCGTAGGTGGATGTGGCACCGGGGATCTGTATTCCGTTCTTATCGGTTTGCGTGTACTGCAGACCCGTGAATTGCTTTTTGTAGGCGCTGACATCGAGGTACGCCATCGCGCTCTGGAACTTGAATCCGACTTCGTAATTGGTGATCGTCTGGGTCGGCGCAAAATTGCCGTTGGCACCCCGTACGTTATTGTCGAAGTCATCGAAGTGCACACCGGTATTGGCGCGGACATACGCGCTCATATTGCTCGCGAACTCGTAGTTTGCGCCGCCGGTGAACGACGGTTTGGTCGTTTGATAGTGCTCGAAGTCCCACGTGCCGTTACAGAGCGGCACCGCATTGTCCCAGAGGTCGAATGCGGTCCCCATTTGCGTACTGGTCCGATTGCACGTGCGCTGATGCACGTCGATCTTCTCGACCCGCGCCGAGGCATCGAAGATCCACTGGTTGACCTTCCATGAATCCGACAGGAAGCCGGCAATGTTCGTGGCGTTCCCGTGCGCGAGGATGTTGTAGTTGCCGTTCGAGTCGACGATGCCCTGCGGACTGGTCAGGTTGAAGGTGTTTCCGCCCTGTACGTAATTCAAAGTAATCCCCGTGGCATTGGGCGTGTTGGTCATCAGCATCTGGTTGCCGAGAGACCAGTTGTCGTCATCGCTGTACCGGGCGAGGTAGACGCCACCGGTCACGGTGTTGCCCTCAAAGATCGTCTTGCTCACGCGAAATTCGTCTACGAAGCTTTGGAGCTCCTTCTGGATGTACCACCAGCCCTGCCGGATCACGCTCTGGCCCCCCGCCACCGCGGCACCACCGCCGGCATAGGCTGACTGGACGTTGGTCGCGAGCGGCAGACCCTGTCCATCGACCCCGAGGTTGTTGTGATCTATCGCCCCGTTCGGGTAGAAGTTCCCGTTGACGGTGACCGGTCCGCAATAGCCCGCCGGCTGCGGCACCTGGCAACCGTAGAGGTAGTAGCTCAAGGGCCGCGGATTCGGGCCCGAGAACAGGGCATTGGTGTTGAGGTGCCCGCCGTCGAACAGGAAGTTGTTGAGCACCGACCAGTCGCCGAATTTCTGGTCCCACTTGATGCCGAAGTAGTACAGCTCTCCCCCGCGCCCGTTGGCGAGATCGGCACCCTCGAAACCGCCGCCCGGATTCGGGATCGTCACATGCTGGATGGCGTGGCTTCCATAGGAGCCAGTGAGCGGGTCGAAGCCCGGATAGGCGCCGAAACTGTCGCTGCCAGACTGAATCACTGGGATCGGTACGATGAACTGATTCTTGTCGTCCAGCCCGCGGGCCCAGAACATGAGCGACCCTCCATCGAGATCGTGGGTTAGGGTCGCCGTGATCTGGCCGCCCTCGTCGGCCTTGAACTGCGGCGAGCGGACACCGTCCGATGACCGGTAGAAGCCGCCGACACTCGCGAGCCACCCGGGTATGACAGGGAAGCCGTAGAAGCCGTCGACCCTGATCAAGTGCTCATTGCCGTAGGTGACCCCCGCCTCGCCGCTCGGCTCGGCCGTGCCGCGCCTCAGGAGGAAGTTGGCCGTGGCGCCCATCTGTCCCGGACCGAACACAGCGCCCGGCCCGCCTTGCACTACTTCGACGCGCTGGATCGTGTTATCGAGACGGAACAACGAGCTCGAGTCCATGAACGAAAGCGAAGGCATACCATAGAGCGGCATCCCTTCGATCATGTTGGTGAAGTACGGCGCGTCGCCGCCACCTGGAATGCCGGCGATCTCGATGTTGGCGCCGGTCTGGCCGCCGGATGATTCCGGCCAGATTCCGGGCGACACCTTGAGAATGTCGGCGGTGCTCTTAGGGTTCGCTTCCTTGATCTGCTCGGCGTCGACCGCGACGATGTTGTAGCTGGCGTCGAGCTTCTTCACGCCCGTCGCGCTGGCCGTCACCACGACCTCCTGCAGCGCCTCGGCAGCTTGTCCGCCCGCGGGAGCCGGTTCCTGCCCGTAGGCCGCGCCCCCGGTGCCCCAGAGAATCCCGGCCACCGCGGCCGCGACGCTGTTTGCGGCACCGACTCGGAGCCCCGGCCGTCGCAGGATCGATGCCTGCGCAGGCAGCGCAGCGACTGCTGACATGGGCGCTCGTCGAGCCAGCCGCGCACTCCTGCGCAGCGCCTTGTTGCTTTTCACTCTCATGGAGATCCCCCCTCCCCGAAATGCTGATGGATAAAGCGAATCGGATCTGCAAGTCGCCGTAATTAAAGGAGTGCCGGCTGCTTGTGCTCTACGCCTTCCCCTCAATCGTCGCCGGACGTAGGCGCGTCGCGCGCCTTGGCATCTCGCGCGAAACTCTAATTCGAATGATTGGCATTAACAAGCTTTGTTGCGAATTTGCAACGAGGCGTGGCACAGCCCGGAGCCTGCATCGGCTGAGCCTTGGCACCTAGATCCGCCCCACCGACGCCGCGCTGCCACATGCCGGGCGTCGGTGTGGTGAGCTCACGACCAACGCCACCTGCTGCTTAGCGTCTGCTGCTGAGCGCAAGCCGTCTGCTACCGAGTGCATGCGGCGTGCGTCAATGCACCTGGCGCCTCAAGCGCACCACGCCAGCGGCATCGCGCGCGATGCGGATATTCAGGCGCTGGCCGCGGAAGCTCAGGTTGCGCAAGGTGAGCGACTTCCAGCCCGGCGGCAGGACGGGCGCATACGCCTCGATGAGTCCCGTCTCGCGAATGCGCAGTCCGCTGAAGCCGTAGATCAGGCTCTGCAGATATCCGCCGGAGCCCGTCAGGAAGTACCCGACATTGTTGCCGGCCGTCTCGGTGCGCACGTTGAAGGGCGGCTTGAGCGTGCCGCCGGTGAAATTGGTGGCGAACCAGGCTGCGGCATCGGCCGCAGCACCGATCGTGTCGGCCGCGATCGACCGCGGTGCAATGCCCATGCTGGCCGCAGCGACCCGTGCGACGGAGCTCGGGCGAATGCCGTACTCGTAATCATGGCGTCGCAACTGCGCGTCCATGGCGAGATCCAGCGAGGGCAGGAACAACAGCGCCATCGGGCCGCCTCCGAAGTCCTCGTCGCTGCGGTCGACCATCACGGCGGGGTCGAAGGCCAGGTGATGCTCCCCGCCCGGGGCGAGCGGGATGTACAGCAGCCGCGCGATGCGGCTCCAGAGCGGATCGGGGCGTTCGCCGAGCACGCCTGCTGCAGCGGTGGCGATGCTCAGCGCCTTGGCGGCCGATACATTCGTGAAGGTATCGTTCGGAATGTCCGTGTTCGACTCGGCCACGGAATTGACGTGCGCGATCCCGTAGTGCTGCGCGCCCGGATCGTAGGTGGCGCGGCTCGCCCAGAAGCGGGCGACCTCGCGGATCACCGGCCAGCCGTGCGCTCGCAACCAATCGCGGTCGTGCGTGGCCAGATAGTATTGCCACTGCGCGATCGCGACATCCGCGTTCACGTGAATTTCGGTTTCTCCCAGGACGTAGGCAGAGTGCGGCGTCTGTTCGCTGCCGTTCTCCGGGTCTGATTCCCACGGGTACATGGCTCCGTCGAAGCCGCGCTGCCGCGCCCGCTGCCGTGCCGCATCCAGGGTGCGCTCGCGGAACGCGACCATGGGTTTTGCGCGTTCGGGGTGCAGCAGCAGCAACGCCGGAAATATCCAGGTGTCGGCATCCCAGAACGCATGACCGGCGTAACAGGTGGTCAGCCCGCAGGGACCGACCGGCCACGCCGTATCGGCCGTCGCACTCGCCAGCAGGTAATACAGCTCCGAGTGGGCAACCTGCTGAGCCTTCGCATCCCCCTCGATGAGAATGTCCGGCTGCCACAGCGCGTCCCAGGCCGCACGATGCTCCTCCAGCAGGCGGGCGAATCCGCGGTCGCGCGCCTCGCGGGCCAGAGCCAGATCATCGGTTGCGTTGCCGCCCCACCCGGCGCGCGACACGGCGATGAACTTGGTGAAGTCATACGTCCGGCCCCGCTCGACCCTGATGCTGACATCGAGCGCGAGCCGGTAGCGGTCACGGTGCACGGTCACCGTTTCCGGCGGCACCCCCTCCGGCAGCGCTACCGCGGCGGCCATCGCCATGGGCAGGCCCTGCTCGGCCTGGCCGTCGAGCCACAGCGACAGCGAGCCCCCATCGCCCTCGCTCGCGCGCACCTCGGTGTAGCCGGGGTACCAGAGCGCCTCGCGGTCGGGCGTGGCGGGGGCTCGCGGCTCGAGCGACAAGCCATTCGCCGCCAGGGCCTCCTCCATCTCGGGACCGCTCATCTGCGCGAGCGGAAACCGCGGAGCGTGCGGTGCCCACAGCATGAGCGCAAACGACAACTGCACCACCCCGTCATAATCCGGCGTGATCCTGAAACGACTCGCCGCCAGATGCGGGGACGCCTCACTGACCAGCGTTGTGACCTCGACCGCGGTTTCCCGGCCGCGATCGAGGTAGCGATAACTCGTCGTCAACGTGGCTTCGTGCAGATCGAGGGTCTGCCGGTAGTCCCTGAAATCGCGCTCGTTCAGCGGGGCTCTGTTCATCCACGCCTGACCCGCTCCGGTGGGACTCGAGCTGAAGTCGATCTCGGTCCACCCGGGAACGGCCGCCGGGCGCGAGATATCGCCCGCAGCGTAGTCCATGAACGCGACCAGGTAGGCCCGCGTGGCCTCGGTGCCCCGCGGTGCGCTCAGGGCCGAGATGTAACCATTGGCGAGATAAGCCGGAAAATAGGCGGGCAGATCCTCGAGCCCGGCGCTCAGGCGAAAGCTCGCATCCGTCTCGCCGCGGGCGCTCGCGGTGGCAACCAGGAAAAAAAGCGCGTACTGCACAGCACCGATGCGACTCATGGGTGGAACTACCTCTCTGGCAACTGCCGGGACGCGGAGTCTGCCCGCAACACGCCAACCTGCGCATCGGAGGATGCGTTCAGCGCGGTGTGCGGCGGCTTCACGGCCAGATACACCGTGCTCCACAGCTGCGCTGCGTTGGACTCGTCTGCGTCCGCGGCGGCGGCCCCGAATGGCGCCACCCGATAGTGGCCGGCGTCGAACGACCACGACCACAATTCGGAATTGTTGATGGAGCGGGTTGCGTTGATGGCCGACCACAGGACCTGCTGCGCCTCGAGGAGATGAGTGCGCACGGTGAGCGGTAGATCGCGGCGCTGCAGTTGCCGCTCCAGCCCGGCGGCGAACAGGGCTTGCTGCCACGACCATACGACGGTGCCGTGATAGGCGTTGCGGGTGAAGCGCGCCTGCAACGCCGGCGCGCAGAATGCGGGATTGGCGACCAGCATCCCTGCGTCGGTCATCAGGCCGGCGGGGAACGGACGCACCAGCACGGTGACGGCCCGGTCGACCTGTTCCGGATCCAGGTCTGCGAACAACAGCGCAAAGCCCTCGTCCGAATGCATGACCGGGATCGGCTTTCCCGACGCATCGAGCGCGATCGCATGGAAGCGCAGATCGTCGGGGCCCAAGGCTGCGAGGGCGGGCTGCGCCGCAATGGCCTGTGAGGTGGCATAGGCCTCGATGGCGCCGTCGGCTTGCTTGCGAGGTATGGCCACTTCGAACAGTTGCGGCGCCTTCGCACGCCAGACGCTCGCCATCTGCGGGGCGCGAGCGAACAGCGCACGATCAGCCGGGTTCAGATACGGTGACAAGAGACCACTGTCATTGAGCTGCGCCGCGGCCTCGAGGGCCGCCGGGACCAGCACCGCATCGACGTCGTACGGATAGCGGCCCCGCCCGATGCCCTCCTCGCTGTCCCGCCAGTCGCCCACCGAGAACCCGGCCTTCAGCCCGATGAGATGTGCGGTGCCGGGGTCTGCGGCGAACGCCGACGCGCTCTGCAACACGAACCGCAGGTTGGCGACCAGGGCTGCGCCGCGGGTGCCGCGCACGCCCGGCTCGCCGGCGGGCGCGGCCAGGAACGCGGCGGCCCGCGCCCGTGCACGCGGATCGTGAACCAACCAGGCGCTGACCACCGGGGCGAGCAGATAGTCGCCGTCGATCATCTTGTAGTCGAATACCGGCGCGGCGGAGCGCGAGCCATCGCTTTGCAGGTGATCGAGCACCGCGCGCTCGCCGATGTCCTCCTCGTGCGCAACCTCTCCTTGCACTGACAGCCGTGCGAGCACCGAGGAGAGTCCCGCCTCGACCGCCGTCGCACTCAGAACGGGCATCAGCAGGCGCACAGCCATCAGGGTATCCCGCCCGAAGTAAGTGTCGAAGCGCCACGAGCCGGCGAGCAGCTTTTCGCGATACGCGAGAAACGTCAGCGTGTCACGAGCCGCGGCATCCGACCCGGCCGAGTCGTTCAACAGCTGGCGGCCCAGGAGCGGAGTCAGCGGCGTCTCGCCCGTGAGGCCCGTGATCCGCAAACCGATCTTGCCGTCGGGGCCCGCGCGGATGTGTCCATCACTCAGCTGCCCATGGGTGACTTCGAGCACCAGCCGATAGCCCGCGGCTCCGTCGAGCCGGTCGCGGGACCAGCTGAGCGTGCGCCCGTGCTCGGTGGGGGTGGCTGCAACGGCGGAGGGCATGGTGCCGAGCAACTGATAGTCGCGCAGCACGCGAATACTGGAGAGCACCGCCTGGCGGATTTGCAGGTCCTGGCCCTCGACGGTGGCCTGCGCCGAGATGCCGTACAGCGCGCGCCCGCGGGCGTCGGAGTCGTGGACGGCCACCGGCGGACCGCGCAGCCTGAAGCTCGCCCTGTCGGCGTGGTGCACGAACCAGAGACCCACGCCGCTGTTGCCGGCCGGAAAGGCGATCAGGATGCGCGGGTCGGTTCCGGAGCGCAGCAACAGATGCGCCGCAACGTTGCCTTCGCGCGCGAAGCGGTTGAGGTTGAGACCTTCCTGAACTTCGAAGTCGAGCCGTGGCGCCGTCGGCTGCGGCGCCGCAGCTGTCATTGGCCCCACGAAGACGGCAATGACAATGGCTATCTGTGCGTACGGAGGCGCCCGTCTGGTGAGCTGCATTTCACGCCGTGTGCATCACTTAAAACCGAACGCGGCCGGGATTGTAGCGCGTCTATCGCATCCTGCCTGCCTCACGCTTAGACTTCCGGCAAAGGATGTGGGGATGAAGCGCACCTGTCTGGCGTTCCTCGCCGGCGTACTGCCGGCGCTGTCCGCGGCCCCGCACGCGGCCACGCTGGGCGTCTCCATGGCTTTGTTCGATGACAACTTCCTGACTGCGGTCCGTGCCAGCATGAAGGAGCGGGCGCAACAGCTGAGCGTCCCGATCCAGTTCGAAGACGCCCAGAACGACATCGGCAGACAGCTTAACCAGATCCAGAATTTCATTGCGCAAAGAGTGGACGCCATCATCGTCAACCCCGTCGACACCGATGCGACGCCCACAATGACTCGACTCGCGGTGCGCGCCGGCATACCGCTCGTGTACGTGAACCGCATGCCCGCCGACAAGCAGCTGCCGCCCAGGGTCTCCTTCGTCGGATCCGACGACGCTCAATCGGGCACTCTGCAGATGGCGGAAGTCTGCCGGCTCCTGCAGGGCAAGGGCGACATCGTCATCCTGGTCGGCGAGCTCACGAATCAGGCCGCCCGGCAGCGTACCCAGGACATCTATGACGTGATCGCCAGGCCGCCGTGCCGCGGCATACGGGTTCTGGAGAAGCAGAGCGCCAACTGGAAGCGCACCGAGGCCGCCGACCTCATGACCAACTGGTTGAGCGCCGGCCTGCGTCCGCAGGCGGTGGTCGCCAACGACGATGAGATGGCCATCGGCGCCATCCAATCCCTGAAGCAGGCAAAACTGCTGTCGCGAACGATCGTCGCGGGAATCGACGCCACGCCCGATGCACTCGCCGCAATGAAAGCGGGGGATCTCAAGGCGACCGTGTTCCAGAACGCCCCTGCCCAGGGCACGGGAGCGGTCGATACCGCGCTGAAGCTCGTCAGGGGTGAGAAGGTTCCGAGCTTCGTGTGGGTCCCGTTCGAGCTGGTGACGCCCGGGAATCTGACGCATTACCTGGGCAGGCACTGACCGTGCACAGCCTGGCCACCGACGTGCCCGATGGCTGCTTCCTGCAGGTCAGCCACCTCGGCAAGGCGTTCCCCGGAGTCGTGGCACTGGACGACGTCTCCCTTCGGGTCAAGCGCGGTACGGTGCACGCACTCATCGGCGAAAACGGCGCCGGCAAGTCGACCCTCATGAAAATCATCGCGGGGATCTACACCCCGGATGCCGGAGAGCTGCGCCTGCGGGGCGCTGCGGTGCACCTGAGCTCTCCACGGCAGGCCCTACGGAACGGCATCGCCATGATTCATCAGGAGCTGAACCTGATGCCCTTCATGAGCGTGGCGGAGAATATCTGGATCGGACGCGAGCCCATGAACGCCTGCGGATTGATCAGTCATCGCGAGCTACGCCGCAGGACGCGCGCCCTGTTCGAGCGCTTCGGCGTCGATATCGACCCGCAGGCCGAGGTGCGCACCCTCTCGATCGCGCGCCGCCAGATGATCGAGATCGCAAAGGCCCTCTCGCACGAGTCCGAGCTGCTCATCATGGACGAGCCAACCTCGGCGCTCACCGAGAAGGACGCGGAGCACCTGTTCGCGATCATCCGCGAGCTGCGGGCGCAGGGGAAGAGCATTCTCTACATCACCCACAAGATGGACGAGCTGTTCGAGATCGCGGATGAGGTATCCGTGCTGCGTGACGGCCGATACATCGGCACGGCAAGTCCCCTCGACCTCACCCGCGATGAGCTCATTCGCATGATGGTGGGCCGCGAGCTGTCGCAGATCTTCCCGAGCGCGCCGGCGCGCCCGGGCGCGGTCGTGCTGTCGGCGCGCGATCTGACTCTGGAGCCGCATTTTTACGGGATCGGCTTCGACCTGCACGCGGGGGAGATCCTCGGAATTGCCGGGCTGATCGGCGCCGGCCGCAGCCAGCTGGGGGAGGCGCTGTTCGGCCTCACCCCGGCGAGCTCCGGGCGGGTTTGGATAGAAGGGTGCGAGGTGAAGCTCGATTCGCCGCAGACGGCGAGGTCGCGCGGCATGGCTTTCGTCACCGAGGATCGCAAGGAGACGGGCTGCTTCCTCAGGCTCAGCGTGCTCGAGAATCTGGAGATCGCGGTGCTCGAGGGCGACTTCGTGCGCTGCGGGTTCGTCCGCCGGCGCGCCGTGACGCAGGCCTGCGCGGCGATGAGCCGGTTGCTCGGCGTCAAGACGCCCGACCTGCACGAGCGCATCGAGAACCTCTCGGGTGGCAATCAGCAGAAGGTGCTGCTCGGGCGCTGGCTGCTCACGCGCCCGAAGATCCTCATTCTCGATGAGCCGACGCGCGGGGTGGATGTGGGGGCCAAGGCCGAGATCCACCAGCTCATCACGCGGCTCGTCGCCGAGGGCGCCGCCGTCCTGATGATCTCCTCGGAGATGCCCGAGATCCTCGGCATGAGCCACCGCATCATGGTGATGCACGAGGGGCGCGTGACCGGAATCCTCGCGCGCGAGCAGGCGGACCAGGTGAAGATCATGGACCTCGCCGCGCGCTAGGCGCTCGCCCAAGGCAAAGCATGCCGCAGGCACTGGCACAGCGAACCGTCGATGCCCGCTCGAGGAGGCGTGCGCGAGGACTGCCGCCCGAGGCGAGCATCCTGATGGTGCTCATCGGACTCGCGCTCACCTTCGAGCTGCTCGGCTGGATTCTCGTCAGGCAAAGCTTCCTGCTGAACGAGCAGCGCCTGGTGATCATGATCCTGCAGGTCTCGGTGATCGGCATCATTGCCGTCGGCGTGACCCAGGTGATCATCACCGGCGGCATCGACCTGTCTTCCGGGTCGGTGGTCGCGGTGACGGCGATGGTCGCGGCGAGCCTGGCTCAATCCTCGGATGCGGTCAGGGCCGTCTATCCCTCGCTGACCGATCTGCCGGTGCTCGTGCCGGTGATGGCGGGTCTGGCGGTCGGCGCCGCCGCGGGTGTGCTCAACGGCACGCTGATTGCCTACACGTCCATCCCGCCGTTCATCGCGACTCTGGGTGTGATGGTCAGCGCCCGCGGCATCGCCAAGTGGTACACCCACGGACAGCCGGTCAGCATGCTCACCGATGCCTATGCCGACATCGGCGGCGGAGCGGTTCCGGTCATGATCTTTCTCGCAGCTGCACTGATATTCCACATTGCCCTGCGGTACACGCGCTACGGCAAGTTCACCTATGCGATCGGCGCAAATCCGCAGGCGGCGCGGATCTCCGGCATCAACGTGGCCGGGCACCTGATCGTGGTCTACACGATCGCGGGGACGCTGTCGGGATTGGCCGGAATCGTCACCTCGGCGCGTGCCGTGTCAGGTCAGGCGGGCATGGGGATGATGTACGAGCTCGACGCCATTGCGGCAGCCGTGATCGGCGGCGCATCGCTCTCGGGCGGCATCGGGCGCATCACCGGCACGGTCATCGGCACCCTGATCCTGGGTGTGGTGACCTCGGGATTCACCTTCCTGAGAATCGACGCGTACTACCAGGAGATCGTCAAAGGGGCCATCATCGTCGCGGCCGTGATCGCCGATCAGTATCGGCACCGGGCGGGCGGCAAGCGCGCTTGACGGCAGCAAGCGCACCACACAGCGGCGGGCCCGCCCGTAGCCGCGCCGAGCGCTCAGTCGAGGCCGACAACCCGGCCGCTTCGCAGACTCTCCTCGGCCGCGACCGCCAGCCGCAGCGCCGCCAGTCCGTCGGCGAAGTCCGGGCTCATGGGCCGCCCCTCCTCGAGCGAGGAGACGAATGCATCTACCTCGGAAGTGTAGGCTTCGCGATAGCGCTCGATGAAGAAGCTCAGCGTCGGCTCGCGCGCCCCCGTGCGCTCGGCGCTCCAGGACTCGACGGTCGTGGCGTACTGGTTTCCCGCCTGCAGCATGCCATTCGATCCGAATGCCTCGATGCGCTGATCGTACCCATACACGCAACGGCGGCTGTTGTTGATCTGTATGAGCGCGCCCGATTTGGCACGCAGCGAGACGCTGCAGGTATCGATGTCGCCCAGCTTGCCGATGCCCGGATCGACGAGGTTCGCGCCGAAGGCGTGCACCTGCGCGATGTCCCCCGCCAGATAGCGCGCCATGTCGAAATCGTGAATGGTCATGTCCCGCATGAGGCCGCCCGAGGTCTTGATATACGCCGCCGGGGGCGGCGCGGGATCGCGACTGGTGATGAGTGCCAGCTCCAGAGTGCCGATTTCTCCGCGCTGCAGCCGCTCACGCAACGCCCTGAAGGACCGATCGAACCGCCGGTTGAAGCCGATCATCACCCGCGGCGTGCTGCGGGCGATCTCGCTCCAGCACGCCCGCGCACGCTCCAGGTCCAGGTCGACGGGCTTCTCACACAGCACCGCCTTGCCGGCCCCGACCGCGGCCGTGATCAACGGCACGTGGGTATCGGTGGGGGTCGCCACCAGCACGCCACCGACCTCGCCGGCGGACAGAACTTCGTCCACGCTGCGGGCGATGTTCACGCCCAACTCCGTCGCCGTTTGCTGCGCGGCCTCGGCGAGCACGTCGAACACCATCACGAGTCTGGCGCGCGGGTGCCGCGCCAGGTTCCGCGCGTGCATTCGACCAATGCGGCCACAGCCGAGCACTGCCATGCCAACCATCTTCGGATCTCCGGAATACCGCTCAGGGCCGAGGGGCAAGAAATTCATAGCCGGGCGCGGTGGTGAATTGCCAGCGCCTCACCGGCCCCGCCATGACGTTCAGGTAATACAGGTCGAATCCATGTGCCGCACTCACCGGGTGGTACCCGCGCGGCACCAGAACCACGTCGCGATCCTCCACGGTCATGGTCTCGTCCAGTGTCCGGTCGTCGGTGTAGACACGCTGAAAGGCGAAGCCACCGGGGCGCGCGAGGCGGTGATAGTAGGTCTCTTCGAGTTGAGTCTCCCCGCCGTGGTCGCTGTCGTGCTTGTGCGGTGGATAGCTGGACCAGTGCCCGCCCGGCGTGAGTACCTCGACGACCAGGAGCCGCTCGGCCGCCGCGCTCGCCGGCAGCACGTTGCGGACGTAGCGGGTGTTGGTGCCCGCGCCCCTCACCTCCTCGCCGACATCGTCCGGCCGGATCAGCCGCGGCGGCAACCGGCCTTCGGCCGGCGCCGAGCCCACCGCCAGCTCGCAGCGGGTCTGCGCCTCGAGGATCACCTGCGAGCGCGCTGGCGCATAGACCGCAAACGGCTTGCCCTCGAAGGGACTCCCCCGTGTGCCGACCGTCCCGAAGCCCTGGCCATCGACGCTGACGGATGCGCGCCCGGAGAGCAGCACCAGACACTGCTCCCGAGCGCAGATCTCGCGCTCGAGCCTCTGCCGGGGCTGCAGATCGAAAACCTCGAACCCGACATAGCCCCAGCCCGCGCTCTCGGGAGTGATCCGGTGCACCCGAGCGGCGGCGGGCGACAAGTCAGGTTTGACGAGCAGTGAAGCGCTCATTGCATGTGCTCCGCGACCAGACGCCGCAGGTTCCTGAACCCCAGGGACGCATACGTCATTGGATCGGCGATCCTGGGGTCCTGCTCGGCTTCGAGAATCAGCCAGCCGGAATAATCGCGCAGCTCACGGAACACGCGCTCGAAGGCGACACTGCCGTCGCCGGGAACGGTGAACACGCCCGCGAGCACGGCGCGCAGGAAGCTCCAGTCCTCGGCCTTCGCCTGCTCGCACACCGGGGCGCGGACATCCTTGGCGTGCAGGTGCCCTATTCTCGAGGCATAACGGCGCGCCAGCGACACAGGATCGGCGCCCGCAAAGGTCGCGTGGCCCGTATCCAGCAGCAACCCCACGTCGGCCCCCGTGGCATCCATCAGGGTGTCGATGTCCTCCTCGCTCTGAACCACCGTGCCCATGTGATGGTGATACGCCAGGCGCACACCCTCCGCCGCCGTCATGGCGGCCAGCTCCGTGAGGCGTCGGCCGAATTCACGCCATTCGCTGGCCTTCAGGCGCGGACGCTGCGATAGCGGACGCTGCAAGTCGCCGTGTATCGCGCCGCTGACATCCGCGAACACCAGCACCGAGCTGCCGACGGCCTTGAGCAGATCGAGGTGTGGACGCAGGCAGGTGAGCTCCGAGCGCGCATCCCGGGCGAGCAGCTGCGCCGAGTACCACCCCGATACGCACGCCAGCCCGAATCGGCCGAGGGTCGCCGCAAGCTCGCGCGCGTCGCGCGGAAATTTATGCCCGAGCTCCATGCCCTCGAAGCCGATCTGGCGGGCCTGGGTGAGGCAGGTCTCAAGCTGCGTCTCTGCGCCCAGCTCACGCATGTCGTCGTTGGACCAGATGATGGGATTGGCGCCCAGACGAATACGCATGGGTCAGTCATCGTCCGTGCGCAGTTGCCGGGCGACGATGTAGCGCTCGCGAGCTGCTCTGACTTCTGCACGATCCGAGACCTCGGGCACCGGTACGTCCCACCAGTGCCCGCCCGCTGCGGTACTGCGGGCCGGGTCGGTGTCGATGACCAGGACGCTCGTACGATCGGACTTGCGTGCTGCGGCGAGCGAGCTCGCGAGTTGCGCGAGACCTGTCACTTTGCTCGCCAGGGCCCCGAGGCTGCGCGCGTGCGCGACGAAGTCCAGCCGGTCCCCCGAGGCGTCCGAGGATGCGCGCATGTTATTGAAGCTGGCGTTGCCGGTGGACCCCTGCAGGCGCTCGATGCAGCCGAAGCCACCATTATCGAGCAGCACGATGATGAGTTTCAGGCCCATGCGTACCGAGGTGGCAATCTCGCTGTTGAGCATGAGATAGGACCCGTCACCGACCATCACGATGACTTCGCGCTGCGGATGGGCGAGTTTCACGCCGACCGCTCCGGCGATCTCGTAGCCCATGCAGGAGAAGCCGTACTCCAGGTGATAGCCCGCGGGCTGCTCGGCCTGCCAGTGCTTGTGCAACTCCCCGGGCAAGCCCCCCGCGGCGCCGACCAGGATGTCGGACGCCTGCGCAGCTCGCTGCACCGCACCGATGACCTGGGCGTCCGATGGCAATGGCTGATCGCCCGCGGCGGTGAAGGACTCCGCCGTCGCGCGCCAGCTGCTGCGCTCCGCATGAGAGCGCTGTGTCCAGGCATCCGCAGCCCGCCACTCACCGAGCGCCTCGCTCAGTTGACGCAACCCCTCCCGCGCGTCCGCGACCAGCGGCACTGCACCGTGCTTGCAGGCGTCCACGGGCTGGACGTTGAGCGCCACCATCCGGCAGCCCTTCGACCGGAACAAGGTCGCCGAGCCCGTCGTAAAGTCCTGCAGACGCGTGCCCACTGCCAGCACCACGTCTGCCTCTGCGGCCAGCGCATTGGCGGCGGCGGTCCCGGTCACGCCGATGCCACCGAGATTCAGCGGATGGCTTGCCGGTAACGCGGACTTGCCGGCCTGCGTCTCGCCGCTCGGAATGCCATGTCGCTCGCAGAATTCGCGCAGCGCCGCGCCGGCCTCGGAATACAGCACCCCGCCCCCGCAGACGATCAGCGGTCGACGCGCCGCACATAGCACTTGTACCGCTCGCGCCAGCTCCTCGCGCGCCGGCGGCGAGCGCCGCGGGCCCCACGATCTCTCCTCGAACAGGCTCGGCGGCCAGCCGAGCGCCTCGGCCTGCACGTCCTGACACAGCGCGAGCGTCACCGGGCCGCAGGCCGCCGGGTCCGTCAACACCTGCATGGCGCGATCGAAGGCAACCACCAGCTGCTCCGCGCGCGTGATGCGATCGAAGTAGCGCGACAGCGGTCGCAGGCAATCGTTCGCCGTGATGAGTCCGTCGCTGAAATCCTCGAGCTGCTGCAGCACCGGATCGGGCGCGCGGGTTGCAAACACATCTCCCGGCAACAGCAACAGCGGCAGCCGATTGACGTGGGCTACGGCCGCAGCCGTCGCCAGATTCGTGGCTCCCGGCCCTATGGAGGTCGTGCACGCCATCATGCGGCGGCGGTACGACGCCTTGGCAAAGGCGACTGCCGCATGGCCCATCGCCTGTTCATTATGGGCTCGCAGTGTGGGAAGGACGTCGCGCGCGGCGTACAGCGCTTCGCCGAGTGCCGCCACGTTGCCATGCCCGAATATGGCCCAGACGCCGGCGAACACCCGGCGGCG
>Ga0209155_1000468_pt1 | contig 19300 bp, 19 predicted proteins | sample GraSoiAngelo_122_FD_185879 | JGI IMG/M metagenome (GOLD analysis project Ga0209155, IMG submission 185879) | Grasslands soil microbial communities from the Angelo Coastal Reserve, California, USA - 14_0927_02_20cm (SPAdes) (version 2) | ecosystem: Environmental > Terrestrial > Soil > Grasslands ... | reverse complement strand
CGCCCATCTCGACGTGCCGAAGAACCTCGAAGCCTACTACCAGGAGACTGGACGCGCCGGACGGGACGGGCTTCCGGCGGACGCCTGGATGACCTACGGCATGGCCGATGTGATGAGCCTGTTTCGCCTGCTCGAGACGGGTGAGCTTAGTGATCGCCAGCGCCGGGTCGAGCGGCAAAAGGTCGAGGCGCTGATCGGCTGGGGGGCCGAGCGGGGCGTCAGCCTGCTGGAGATCGCGATCGGCGGGCTGGCCGCCCAGCCCGGCTGCGCCTCGGTCATCGCGGGCGCGACGACGCTCATCGCGCTGCATTTCCGCGGGGTACGTCAGAGCTGGTACAACCGGGGCTTCAACGCGGCCACATCCGTGCTCTCCACCGGTGCCGCGGCGACGGCGTTCATGCTCATCGCGGGTCCCGGCGCCCAGGTCGTACGCGAGCCTTGGGCCATCGCGATCGCGGCGATCGCCAAGTACCTCGTGAACAGCGCCTTCATCGACCTCGTCGTAGCTCTTCAGGTGCGGCGCAACCCGCTCGGCGGCTGGTGGACGTTGCATCGCCGCCTGCTGCCATACGAGGCGGCGCTCCTCGTTCTCGGAGCGCTCGCGGGGATCGCGGCCCAGGCGCAGCCGTGGACGCTCGTCCTCTTCGGCGTGCCCATGGCCATCGTCCTGCTCACCGTCCGAGATAGCGCTCGAGTCCGCCAGCAGACGAAGACCGCGATCCTGGAGCTCGCGGATCTCATCGATCTGCGCGATCCGTACACGCACGGCCACTCCCAGCGTGTGGCGGCTCTGGCCGAGCGTCTCGCGCGGAGGCTCCGCCTGCAGTACTCGCAGGTCGAGCTGATCCGCGACGCGGCACGCGTGCACGACATCGGGAAGATCGGGACGAACGATCTGATCCTTCTCAAGCCGGGCCCCCTCACCGAGGAGGAGCAGAAGGAGATGCGGCGGCACGCCGAAATCGGCCACCGCCTGCTGCGACGGCTGCCCGAATTCTGGGAAGGTGCGGAGCTCGTGCTTTCGCACCACGAGCGCCACGACGGGGCGGGTTACCCGCGGGGCCTCAAAGGCGACGAGCTTCCGGTCGAGGTCTCCGTGATCTCCGTGGCGGACACCTACGATGCGATGACGACCGATCGTCCGTATCGAAAGGGTCTCGCCTGGGACGTGGTCCGCGCGGAGCTCGTACGGCAGCGCGGGAAGCAGTGGCGCGAGAGTGCCGTGGATTCCTTCATAGAAATGATCGACGAGGAGCGGCGAAACGCGCGTGTCGAGCGCCAGCAGCCCTCCCCAGGACCGGCCCAGCCAGCGAGCCACGCGCTAACTTAGCGCCCGTGGCAGAACGGCTCGAGCGAACGTTCAACTGGGCGCGCGTCGGTGGCGCGGGTCTGATCTTCTTCCTCGGTCCGTATTTCCCGAACATCGGCATCGCGTATCTCGTCGGTCTGGGCGTGTTCGTGCTCGGGTATGCCGCGATCGTCTACTGGATGATGCAGTCGAAGCCCGAGAGCTTCGAGCGGCTCACCCGTGTGATGTTCGTCCTCGACATCGGCATCGTCTCGTCGGCGATGCTCGTCTTTTCGTCGGATCCGAGCTGGACCACGTGGGTGATCGGCAGTCTCATCATCATCGCGGGCGGTTTTCGTTTTGGAACGGCCGGCGCCTTTACCGCGGCCGGCGCCATCTCACTCGCGTACGTCGCGATCGCCGCGTATCGGTCTGAACGGTTCGGCCTTGTGGCGGAGCCGTGGCGCCTGGCGTTCCACGTCAGCGTTTTCATCCTCGCCGCCTACATGATGTCGGGTCTGCTGCGTGAGCTGGAGCACCTGCGAGCGCAGCGTGAGAAGTTCGTCCGACAGGCGGTCGAGGCCGCGGCCCTCCGGCAGGCGGATCGGATCAAGAGCGAGTTCCTCGCGGCGATGTCCCACGATTTCCGCAGCCCGCTCACGGTCGTGCGCGGTGCGGTCGAGCTCCTTTTGGGCGAGCGGCCGGGGTCACTCACCTCCGCCCAGCGCGAGCTCGCCGAGAGCGCCGAGCGGAACGTCAGGCGCCTCGAGGACTTCACCGCGCAGCTCCTGGAGATGGCGCGTCTCGAGGAAGGACAGATCGCGCTCGACAAAGAGGAGATCGACGCGATCGCGCTCGTGCGGGACGTGGTCGCCGACCACGCCGTCCTCGCCAAACAGAAGCGGCAGTGGATCTCGCTGGACGTCGATCCGGATCCGCCCCGCGTTGTCGCCGACCGCAGCAAGATGCACCAGGCACTTGCGAACCTCATCGTCAACGCCATCCGCTACGCCCCGCATGGCACGCCGATCCTCGTCGCCGCGCACCGCAAAGGAGACGCCCTTCGCATCGAGGTGCGCGACCACGGTCCCGGGATCGCGAGAGAAGACCGCCAGCGGATCTTCGACAAGTTCTTTCGCGGTCAGAACGCTGACGGCACCCCCGGCTCGGGCCTGGGGCTCGCGATCGCCCGCTCCCTGGTAACGCTCCACGGCGGAACCCTCGAATACGAGGAGAATCCCGGTGGTGGCTCGGCATTCGTGACACTCTTGCCACTCGCATCGTGAAGGTACTCATCGTCGACGATGAACCGGACGTGCGCGCGCTTGTACGGAGCTCGCTCTCCTACGCTCGGCAGGACCTCACCGCGGTCGAGGCAGCGGATGGTGACGAGGCCCTCGCGATGATCTACTCCGAGCGGCCGGACCTGGTCGTCTTGGATCTCGCGCTTCCCAAACGCGATGGTTTCGCAGTCCTCGAGCAGGTCCGCGAAAAGACCGATCTGCCGATCATCGTCCTGACCGCGCGCGGCCTGGAGGACGACAAGATCAAGGGCCTGCGTCTGGGGGCGGACGATTACCTCACAAAGCCGTTCTCGCCCCGCGAGCTCGTCGCGCGCATCGAGAGCGTTTTGCGCCGCTCGTCGCCACGCGCGCCGCGCTCAGGCTCGATCACCACGCACGACCTTGTGATAGATCTGACCGCGCGCCGCGTCCGGCGCGCCGGCAAGGACATCCATTTCACCCCGACCGAGTTCAATCTCCTTGCGGAGCTGGCGACGCACCCCGGCGAAGCGCTCACGCACGATGTGCTGCTCACGCGGGTCTGGGGACCCGAGTATCGGTACGAAACGCAGTACCTCAAGGTGTACGTCGGACGTCTTCGCGACAAGATCGAGTCTTCACCCGAGGAACCGACGCTGATCCAGACCGTGCGCGGCGTCGGCTACCGGTTCGCGCGGCCCGACGAGTAGATCGCGCGGCGGGCGCCCACCCGTGCGAGTGGGCGCCCGCCGAACATTTCGCTAGCGGTCCTCTTCCCGTCGCTTCTCGCCTGAGGCTTCGCCGCCCTTTCGGCCGATCTCGCTCATGTGCTCGCGGTCCTTGCTGACCGTCTCGCCGCCCTTCTCCGCGATTCGACGGCGCTCTTCCCTGGGGCCCCTACCCCATCAGGGGCCCCTGCCCCTGCATCGCCGCGAAGCCACGCTCGTCAGACTTTTCCTGCGACATAAGGGATCTCCTCTTTCCTATGCGTGCAGTTTTCAGTCCGGCGACCACGCATCGGTGCAGCGGGTGTGCCCACCTGCGGTCGCTGTTGTCAGATAGAAACCATCATTTCAGCCAGACGAGGTCGCCGAAGAAAAAGTCCTGACCTTGAGCGAGCGTCTTGACGCTTCCGGTCGCGACCGTCACGACGAAGAATCCACCGGCGCCGACGTACGCGATCTGCGTCCCGTCCGGCGACCAAGCGGGAACCACGTCGTCGAGCGTTTGAACGAGCTCCCTGACGCTCGTGCCGTCGCACGGGGCAAGGTAGAGGTAGGACGGAATGGTGAGATGCGCCGAGCCGGGCGCAGCGCCGGCCGGAAACGAAGGTGGCGCGGCGGCGATCGCGTGTCCGGCCGCCGAGAAGACGATCTCGCAACCCTTTGCGGCAAAGCGCGGCGTCTGCAGGTACCACCAGGTGTCGCTCGTCTTGAAGAAGGGCCGAGCGTTCGAGCCATCGATGTTCGCCGTCCAGATGCTGTCCGGCTGACCCTGCGTGAGATGGACGTAAACGATGCGATCGGCGGTAGGCGAGATCGTGGGATCCGCGCCGTTGACGATCAGCCGCTTGCGCTCGCCGGTCCGCAGATCGAGGCGCTCGAGCGAATCCTCGTTCCCGACGAAGGACCCCGCCTGGATGATCGCGGCGCGGCGATGGAAATAGAGGATGTTGCCGGTGCTGTCGAAGCGCGGCGACGCGTAGAAGACGTTATCGCTCTCGTGCTGGACGAGCGGTTTGAAGCCGGTGCCATCGAGGTTGACGGTGTACAGGTCCGAGCCGAACCCGGTCTTCTTGTCCGGCTGCTGGGTGAGCGCGAACACGATCGCCTTGCCCGACGGATGGAGCACCGGGGTCGCCGACGCGCTCTGCGCGGGGAGGTCGATGATCCGGCCGATCGCGTGACCCGTGCTGTCGAGCGCGAGCAGGCCGGCCGGGTTGGCGAGGATGAACGACGCCTGGAGCCCGACGCCGAGGCTCGCCGGCGGCGGCACCGGCGGCGCGGTGCAGACGGCGAGCAGTACTACGGAGAGGGCGATGGTCGCGGCGCTCGTGACCGCGCGGCTCAGACGATCACCTCGCCCGCGGTCTTGACCTGATCGCGGAGACGATCCCTGATCAGGCGAGAGCGGCGGGCGTAGTGCTGCACCGCGCTGACGAATGCGGCGTGCGACCAGGTGAGCGGCGAGACCGAGAGCGGCTCTCCGGTGTAGGGATGGACCTGCTCTGAAAGGACCCCCGATGGCAGGGCGCGGCGGGCGCACCAGTCGAGGTAGGCGCGCGGCCGGTCCAGGTCGTCCGGCGTCTCGGCGATCGCGATCAGGTGCTCGGCGAGCCAGAGCGTCGCGATGAACCAGGGATTGCCCGGGACGGCGGCGATGTCCGATGAGACCTGGAAGTAGTAGTCGTTCTCGTAACGCGCGATCCCACCCACCGGCGTCTTGACCGACAAACGGTCCTCGACCGCGCGCATCGTCGAGCGGATGCGCTCGTCATCCGCGGGAAGCAGCCCAAAGAGAAAGATACCCGCGAGCGAGATGTCGATGGTCGCGTCCTTCACGATCGTCCCGTCGGGCATCACGCTGATGGTGCGCACGAACCGCCCCCGGTCGGCGTCCCACAGATGCACCAGGGCCGCTTCGCGTATTTCCTGCGCCGCGACCGCGTAGCGCTTCGCAAGCTCGTGCTGTCCGAACGCGACCGCGAAGTTCCGCGCGGCGGTGAGACCCGCCCAAACAGCCGCAGTCGTGAAGGCATGGATGCCACGGCGCTCTTCCCACAGGTCGAACGATGGCGCCGGCAGCTTGGTGCGAGGCTCGCGGTAGGTCGCCATGAAATCGGCGCCCGTCCGCACGAGCTTGCGATAGAGCGGGCGGATGAACTCGATGTCGCGGTCGCGGTCGTAGTGCTGCCAGAGCGCCCAGATCGGGAGACCGGTCTCATCCTCCTGGATCGGCAGCTCGAGCCTCCCGTCGGGCGTCGACCAGGCGTGCCACGAGGACCCCAGCGAGCCGTCGGGGTTGTATTTGTGCAGCAGGTAGCCCTCCCGCGTGATGAGCTCGCCACAGAGGAAGAAGAAGCGGCGCGTCACTTCGCCGTACCCCGCGAGGTCAAGGGCATCCGCGACGAGCGCGCCGTCGCGTGGCCACAGATAGGAATAGGTGTCGCGGTTGAAGCGGAGGACGTCGGAGTCGTTCGCCGCGATGATGGCGCCGCGGTTGTCGACCTGCGTTCGGATGACGAGGGTCGACCGTTTGTACAGGCCGTTGATGTCGTCGGGCAGATGCTCTGCGATCGCCTCGTCCTTGTTGGCCCAGAGCCGCCAGTAATCCTTTGTTCGCGCGAGAAACGAAGCGGGCGTCCGCTCGCGCACGAGCTTGTCGAGCTCGCGGACGTCCTCGTAGGCCTGACCCGCGGCGATCCAGAACACCGCGGTCGCGGTCCCTCTCGCCGGTACGGTGACGGCGACCATACCCACGCTATCGATCGACCCTTGCGCGACCGGGTTGCGCGAGAGCTCTCCGTCCTCGGCGTCGCGCCACGTGCCCTCCTTGCCCGGGGCGTCCTTCTGACCGATCGCGAACGAGGAGAGGCCGTACGCACTTCCGCCGCTCGACCCCGATACGAGGAAATACCGCCGGCCTTTGTAGTGCACGACCGCCTGGCTCCGGGGGTCGTAGTAAGCGGAATCGCCGGTGTCGTTGCCGTAGAGGTGCGCGTCGAAATGCTGGAAGAACCGTACGTGCCGCTCACGACCGAGCGCGTCCTCGACCGTGACCTCCTTCAGGTAGATGTTCCGGTCGAAGTCGACCGCGTCACGGAAGCGCAGGCTCAACCCGAGCTTGGAATGGACGAGCGTCGTGTCACCGACGAGCGTCTCGTGCTCGTAGGTAATGTGCCGGTCCCAGCCATCATCTCCCGTCCACGCGAACTGCCCGTCCACCCAGACGCCGAACCGCGACGGCTCGCCGACCGTGTGATTTTCCTGACCGACGTTGGGGTAGTAGATGTCGCGCAGCTGGTAGCGCGAATCAAACGTGACGAGGAAGTCGCCGTTGCCGAGCGGAAGATCGCGCGGCATCGATTAGTTCGTGGCGGGGCGCCTGGTCGCGTTGAGGTAGCGCTCCGCGTTTGCGATCACGCTGCCGAGGTCGCCGCGCTCCACGAGGTCGGTGCGAATGAGCGGGCCACCGATGCCGAAGCCCACGACCCCGGCGCGAAGGTAGTCCGGAATCTCGTCGAGGTCGATGTTGCCGGTGGCGACGAGCGGGAGGTGGATCAGCGCGCGGCGAACATTGGCGACGAAATCAGGTCCGCCGATCGCGGAAACCGGGAACACCTTGATGAAGTCGGCGCCCAGGTCGGCGGCTTTGATCATCTCCGTCGGAGTCATCGTCCCCGGCATGCTCATCGCGTCTCGCGCCCGCGCCGCCTCGATCATCTCCGGCACGAGGATCGCGCTGACCAGGAAACGGGCGCCCGCGGAAAGCGCTTGCTCCGCCTGGGCGCCGGAGAGCACGGTGCCCGCGCCCACGATCGACCCGCGGCCCGCGAACGCATCGTCGAGTGCCAGCTCCTCGATGATCTCGAATGCGTCCGGCACCGTGAGCGTGATCTCGACGAGCCGTACTCCGGCTTCGCTCATGGCCCGCGCAGCCGCACGCGCGAGGTCCGGCCGCGAGGTCCGGATGACCGCGACCAGTCGATCCTCACCGAAGATCCGGATAAGGTCACGGCGCAACGCGAGCGGTCGCTGAATTACGGCCATATCTCCAAGGATGGTACGTGCTGAGGCGCGGCTACCGACCCGACCGAGGGCCCCCGCGCGGTGGGGCACCGGCCGGAGGCCGGGGGGTCCGCCGCCGCGTAAAAAGGCTTTCGGTCGGGTCGGCAGCGAGGTCAGCGTTCGATTAGAAACACCCTTGCCGGAGCCCCGTCTCCGTTTAGGAGCTTGATCGGAGCGCAGACGAGCTCGTACTGACCGGGCACGACGCTCCGCAGGTCGAGGCCTTCGATGATCACCACGTCGGCGGCAAGTAGGGTCTTATGCACCGGATATCCGGCCTTCTCCGGACCCTGAGGCTCGATCGACAGATAGTCGACGCCGACGACCTTTATCCCATGCTCGACACACCACCGGGCCGCGCTGGCGTTGATCGTCGTGAACTCCCGGGTGAAGGCAGCCTTGGGGTCACCCCATCCTGCGCTGTTCGGGGTCTTGAACAGGATCCGCTCTGTGCGCGCAGGCAGCTTCGCGTGAGCGAGCCATTCACCCGACACGTGTCCCGGTCCGTCGAACGCGACGACGACGCACGGGCCGATCAGGGCATCAAGAGGGAGCTTGTCGGCGGTGTTGCCGCCTTCAATGAAGTGCAGCGGGGGATCGACGTGGGTTCCAGCGTGATCGCTGATGGTCACCACAGAGACATTCGCGGTGTCGCCTTTCGCGATGCGGCGGAGCGGCTCGATCCGAGGAGCGGGTTCGCCGGGCCACGTGACCATGTCCCGCCGCAGCACAAGGGAGACGTCGTGGATCTTCATCCCCGCGCAGAATAGTCGCGATGACGATCGCGACGGCCGACGTGGAGAGAGTCTTCCGTGAGTCGGGCGCGCTACGTGAGGGACACTTCATCCTCGCGTCGGGGCGCCACTCTCCGCTGTATCTGGAGAAGTTCCAGGTCCTTCAGCGTCCGGCGGAGACGGAGCGCCTGTGTTCGGCGATCGCGGCGTGGGCGAGATCCCTCGAGGTCGAGACCGTCGCCGGCCCGACGACCGGCGGGATCATCCTTGCGCACGAGGTCGCGCGGCAGCTCGGCGTGCGTGCGATCTATGCCGAGCGGCGCGACGGAGCCTCGGGTCGCGAGTTTCGCCGCGGCTTCGCGCTCGCACCCGGCGAGCGAGTGCTGGTCGTCGACGACATCATGACCACCGGTGGCTCGGTCCAGGAGACGATCGATGCGGTCCGCGTGGCCGGCGCGACGGTCGCCGGAGCGTCGGTCCTCGTCGATCGATCAGGTGGCGCCGCGCGGTTAGAGGTCCCACTTCACGCTCTGTGGCGCCTCGACATCCCGTCATACCCGGCCGCGGAGTGCCCGCTCTGCGCGAAAGGAGTCCCCGCGATGCATCCCGGCACCACTTCTGCTCGTCTAGGCGCTCCGAGATGAAGGATCTGTATCGCCTCGCCAGGACCGCGGTGTGGCTCGCGTTCTTCGGCGCTATCTATCAGGAGCTCAAGAAGCCCGACGCCGAGCGAACATGGCACGGCAAGGTCGCAGGCGTGGTGCCGTACGACTTCCGCCTGCCGACGTTCGAGCGCCTCCGTGAGGCGTACTGGAATCCCGACTCCGATCAGATCTTCAGCGATCGCGTGTTCGGCGTGGGCTGGGCGGTGAATATCCCGGTGGCCGCGCGAAGGGTGGCGGCGCTGGTGGACCAATACGCGGACGCGAGCCGTTCGCTCCGCGGACCGAAGAAGAAGAGGGTTTCCTCGCGCGGATCTGAATGAACGCGGGGAGCTCCCGCTCCAGGGCATCGTCGGAGCCTGCCGGTCCGCCCTCGCGGTGGGGCGACCATTCCCAAAGACCATCGACCTCGAGGCCGGCACGCACGCAGAAGTTGATGAGGTCGGCCGTGCGGTGCGCGTACTCGTACGTCGGCGCGCGCACCTTCACCCGGCCGAACTCCCACGTCGGATCGCGGACGGGCACGGGTCGATCGCTGAAGTAGGTCTTCTTCGGTCGCCATCCGCTGCCGGTCCACGACTCGTAGAACAGGAAGGTCACCGGATGCATCGTCGAGAACACGTACACCCCGCCGGCGGCGAGGACGCGGGTCACCTCGGCGATGACGCGTGCGGGATCGGGAACGAACACGAGAGAGTGCTGGTGAAAGACGACGTCGAACTCGCCGCTCCCCAGGCCGCTCAGATCGCGCATGTCGGTCCGCAGGTAATCGAGCTCGGTGCCGCGGCTCCGCGCCAGACGCCGCACGGTCGCAAGCTGCCGCCTCGAGATATCCACGAGCGTCGTTGCCGCGCCGAGCTCCGCGAAAAGGATCGCGTCCCAGCCTCCGCCGCCGGCCAGCGAAAGCACTCGCTTTCCATCGAGGTCGAGCCCATCGAGGGTGCCGTTGGTGATTCGATCGAGAAACCGCCGCTTGCCCTCTTTCGTGCGCGGCGGGGTGCCCTGCGGCCGGGTGTACGGGATGCCCGCCTTCGCGAGGCGCTCCCACATGCGTTCGTTGTGCGCGGCCACCTCGTCCACCGCGACGCGTTTGGGCACGCCGAAATTGTGGCGGCATAGACTCGCTCGCGCTCGTGAAGATCGTGGTCACGCGGCCGATCGCGGACGAGGCGCTCGCGATCCTGCGCCCCAAGGGTGACGTTACCGTGGGCCCGGACGAACCCCCCATCCCGACGGCCGCTGAGGTCGCGCGGATGATCGCCGACGCCGAGGTCGTGTACACACTTCCGGCGAATCCGGTCAACGGCGACGCCATTCGGGGCGCGAAGAAGCTGCGCATGATCGCCACGATGGGCACGGGGTACGACAACATCGACGTGGCCGCCGCCAAGGAGCGTGGCATACCGGTGACGTTCGCTCCGGGGATACTCGACGAGACCACCGCGGACGGCGCGTTCGCTCTGCTCCTAGCCACCGCACGCCGGCTCGGCGAGGCAGAGCGTTTTCTCCGTGCCGGCAAGTACCGCGGCTGGACGCCCTTCATGTTCACGGGGCAGGATGTCCACGGCGCGACGCTTGGCATCGTCGGCATGGGCCGGATCGGGCTCGCGGTGGCGCGACGCGCCCACGGCTTCGCGATGCGCATCCTCTATCAGGACGCGCGCCGTAATCCTGGCGCGGAGCAGGAGCTCGGGGCCGAGTATGTCGAGCGCCTTGACGACCTTCTCGCGCGCAGCGACTTCGTATCTCTGCACGTGCCGCTCCTTGCCGAGACGCGTCACCTGATGGACGCGGACCGCCTCCGCAAGATGAAGCGCACTGCGATCCTCATAAACACCTCGCGCGGCCCGGTCGTCGACGAGAAGGCGCTCGCGCAGGCGCTGAAGGAGGGCGTCATCGCCGGTGCCGGCCTGGATGTCTACGAGCGCGAACCGGCAGTCGAGCCGGCCTTGCTCGAGCTCGAAAATGCCGTGCTCCTTCCGCATATCGCTTCCGCCTCGGAGCGCACCCGGACGCGAATGGCCGTCCGGGCCGCGGAGAACATTCGAGCGTTCATCGACGGAAAACCGTTGCTCGACCCCGTGCCGTGATGACGACTGCGACGAGCGTCCCGCCACAGGAGCGAGTCAACGTTTCGAGCGAAGGGGAAACGATCCAAGGGGATCTGTATGGGCGGCTCCCGGCAGCCCGCGTCGCGATCCTCGTACACGGACAGAACTGGGACGCCTCGGGCTGGCGGGAGGTCGCGCCACTCTTCGTCGCGCGCGGCGTGCCGGCGCTCGCCATCAACCTGCGCGGCTATGCGGCGTCGACCGGCAAGACCAATCGGTACCGCCCCGACAAGCCCTGGACGCCGGTCGCCGATCTTCGCGCCGCCAAATCCGTCTTGCGCGATCGTGGCGTCAAAGAAGTCGCGCTCGTCGGCTCGTCGATGGGCGGGAGTGCGGTGCTCGCGTCGAGCTTCGAAGGCGATGTCGAGTGCGTCGTTGCGATCTCGGCGCCGGTCGCGGCCATCCCGGACGAGCTATCGAAGAAGATCACCGGCCGCAAGCTCTTTGTGTGCGCCGATCGCGACTCGCTCCGGGCCACGCCGAACGTCCTGGGGTGCTTTACCGCTGCAAGCGCCCCGAAGAAGCTCGTCCTCTTCGGCGGACGCGAACACTCGCGCGCGATGTTCAGCGCCGCCTACGGTGATGAGGCGCTCGGTGAGATCGTGGAGTTCGTATGCCGGCGCGGGTAAATCCGGACGTCCCCGGCGAGCCGCGTCTTCTCCGCAAGGTGGGCAAACGGATCCGCGCGCTTCGCGAGGGCAAGGGGCTGACGATGGCCGAGCTCGGGGCGAGCCCAAAGGGCATCGTTTATTTCCAGCGCCAGTACGTCTGGAAGATGGAGACCGGCCGTGTCGCGCCATCCCTCTCGGCTCTCGCCCACTTCGCCAAGCGCTTGGACGTTCCGTTGGCCGAGCTCCTGCGTGGGATATAGCGCTTGCTTCCGAGCTTGTCGCTGGCGCGTTGTTCAATCTGGTGACACCATAATTTCTTCATGCAGGGGCGGCTGAACCGGCGGGTCCTGGTCATCGAAGACGACAACGACATCCGCAGGTTGATTACCGAGTCTTTACGTAGCGCGGGTCTTGACGTCGTCGCGGCCGTCGACGCCAGTCAGGCTCTGCGAACGGCGCTCGCACGCAAACCCGCCGCGGTCGTTCTCGACATCGGGTTACCGGACTACGACGGCACCCAGTTCGTGGCGCGTTGGCGCGAGCGGCGACCTGACGCGGGCGACGTGCCGATCGTGATCGTGAGCGGGCGAGCTGACCGCAGGGAGATCGCGAGCCTTCTCGGCGCCGCTTACGTATGCGGCAAGCCGTTCATCGTGGACGAGCTCGTTGATCAGGTGGAGCGCGCGGTCCTGCACTAGGCGCGGCGAATTCGCGTGGAGTGCTGTGAGCCGCCCGGGATTCGAACCCGGAACCAAGGGATTAAAAGTCCCCTGCTCTACCGTTGAGCTAGCGGCCCGAGGGGTGCATCAAGTTTAGGCGCGCATACTCCCGCGAATGCCGCTGGTTTTCGCGTGCATCGCGCCTCACGGATCGATCGCCATCCCCGAAGCGAAACCAAAGGACCGACCGTCGCTCGCGAGCGCGACCACCGCCGGGATGCAGGAGCTCGGCCGTCGGTTCGCCGCAGCCCAGCCGGACGTCTCGATCGTGCTGACCCCTCACAACATCCACGTCGAGGGCGCCATGGCGGTGATCGATGCCGCCGCGGTCTCCGGCGACCTCGTCCAGTGGGGAAGCGCGATCTCGCTGCGGATCCCGGTCGACCGCGAGCTCGCCCTCGCCGTTCGCGACGCCATCCGCGAGGACGGCGTCCCGGTCGTGGCGGTGAGCTACGGCGCGAACGACCCGGCGTCCGCGGTCTTTCCGATGGACTGGGCGGTGCTGATCCCGGCCCACTTCATGGGTGGACGGACCGAACCGCAGGTGCCGGTCGCGATCGTGGCGCCGGCCCGCGATCTCAGCGACGAGGTGCACGTTCGAGCGGGCCGGTCGATCGGTCGTGCCGCGGCGGCGTCGCAAAAGCGGGTCGCGCTCATCGCGAGCTGCGATCACGGGCACGGGCACGACGCGAAGGGCCCGTACGGGTTCACGCCGAAGTCGAAAGAATTCGATGAGGCCGTGGTGGCTCTATTCCGCGGTGGGGACGGTCTGCGTTTCTCGGGCCTGGGATCGGCGTTCGCGCGCGAAGCGAAAGCGGATAGCTACTGGCAGATGCTGATGCTCGAGGGCGCGCTCGCGCACGACCGCTGGAAGGGTGAGCTGCTTTCGTACGAGGCCCCGACGTACTTCGGAATGCTTTGCGCGTCCTACGCGCGGTAGGGACCGCCAGGTTCGGTCGCCGCGCTCAGCGCCGCCCGGGCGCGGCCCGCCAGAGGAGAACGCTCACCAGAGCCCCGGCCGCGAGCGCGCCAAGGGCGGCGGCACGGATGACTTCGAGCTGACCCTGAAACGCGAACCACGGCGGGGTCAGGACGATCACGTGAGCTGACCAGTAGGTGACCGCGACCGCGTTCGCGACGATCCACGTGCGTTGCGAGCGAAATCGCAGGTGGGGCGTCAGGACGGCGATGCCGGCGGCTGCCTCGAGAAGATGGCCGATGCCCGAAGCGAATTGTGTTTCGGTCGCATCCGGGATCGTGTCATGAAACCGAACAAGTATCTCGCTCGCGAGCACGAGGCTGCCGACGCCGAAATAGACGAGGAGCATCGCGAGCGGCGGTGCGACGACACGCATGATCGGAGCGCTGCGCGGAACCATCGAGACCGCGACCGCCCCAAGGACCAGTCCCGTTGTCATCACGGTGCTGGAGCTGATGAAGAGGTATGGGTTGCCAAGGACGTACCCGACAAGGCCGGCGAGATCGTTCGCGGTCGGGACGAGCGATGCGTGCATCTACGAATCTCAACGCTCGTGATCGCAGAGAAGGCTCGGCTGCCTGGCCGCTCACGCACGCTCAGGAGCGAACAGATCGGTCTCACTTCGATTCTTGCCGCGGACCACATCGGCGATGAGCTCGCCGGTCGCGGTCGCGAACGCCATGCCATGCCCGGTGAAGCCGGCGTTCACGAACACGCCGCTGTCGAGCCGCCCGACATACGGCAGCGCGTCGTGCGAAAACCCCATCGTGCCCGCCCAGCGATGCGTCACCGTCGCTTCGGGGGATCGCTCGCGCAGAAAGCGCTCGAGCCGCTCCTGGATTTTTGGCGTCGTCCGCTCCTCTTCACCAACCTCCTCGTCGGCGGCGGTGTCACGCCACCCGCCGACGAGCAGGCGGCCATCGGCACGCTGCCGCCAGTACCGGTAGCCGCGGTTGGCGTAGGCCGGCCGGTCGAAGACGGCGCGCCCGACGGGCGCGGTCGCGAGCATCTGGCCACGCACCGGGCGGACACGCAGCGGCACGAGGTGCTGCGAGTACGCGTTGACGCAGACGACGATGGCGCCCGCGTGGACGCGAGCGTGGTCGGTGCGGACCTCGCCATTGGTGACAGCCGTCGCCCGCGTTCCGTCGTAGATGCGCGCGCCGGCCGCGACCGCAGCTCCGGCAAGCGCCCGCACGTAGCGCGCCGGATGGAATTCGCCGTCGTCCTCGTAGATGGCGGCGCGCTCGCCAGGCACGATGCGGACGCGCACCGACTCCGTCCCCAGACGGTCGGCGCTCTCGCGCACCTCGCTCCATTCCTCGTCATCTCCGGCGATCTGCGCCGAACCCTTCCAGGCGAGGTCACACCGGATCGCTTCGCGCGCGACGATCTCGCGGACGAGCTCCTGGTTGTGTCTGGTGAAGCGCCAGATGCGCAGCGCGCGATCTTCGCCATACCGGCGCGTCGCCGCGACGAAATTCTCGGCGACCCCCGCGAGGAGAAACCCGGCGTTTCGCCCGCTCGCCGCTTCGGCGACCGTGCGAGCCTCGAGGACGATCGGCTTCACACCGGCTCGCGCGAGGTGATAGGCGGTCGCGATGCCCGCGATGCCCGCGCCGACGATCGCGACGTCCGCGGAGGTGTCCTGATCGAGCGGCGGATGGTCGTCGGGTGCGACTTCGTCGAGCCAGATGCTCGTCACTTCCGGTACTCTGCCTTAGGCGCGGCGGCGCCGGCCGAAACGCTTGAGTGAGGGTGGGGATGTTCCGTAACCGTTTGCTGGCTCTTGTTGTCCTTGTCTCAATGGTCGTGACGTTGGTGCCGCTCTCGCGATCCGCGGAGGCCCTGTCTACCAGCGTCGTGATCAGCCAGGTGTACGGCGGAGGCGGAAACTCCGGGGCTCAATTCACCAATGACTTCATTGAGCTCTTCAACCGCGGTGGCGCGTCAATCGATCTTTCGGGATGGTCGGTTCAGTACACGAGCGCGACCGGCCCGGGAAACTTCGGTTCGGCCGCGAACCTCATCACCCCGCTAACGGGAACCATCGCGCCGGGCCAGTACGTCCTCATCCAAGAGGCGGCCGGGACCACTCCGGTCGCGGCCCTTCCGGCACCGGATGTCACCGATGCGACGCCCATCAACATGGGTGCCGCCGGAGGCAAGGTCGTGCTGGTGAATACGACGAGCCCGCTGGGCTGCAACGGAGGGTCAACGCCCTGCTCGGCGGCGGGGGTGGCGACGATCGTAGATCTCATCGGTTACGACGGCGCGAATTTCTTCGAAGGCGCGGCGGCTCCAACGCTCTCGAACACGACCGCTGCCTTCCGGAAAAACGCGGGCTGCACCGAGAGCGACAACAACTCAACGGACTTCGAGGCGCTCGCGCCGGCCCCACGCAACACCACGTCGCCGCTCCACTTCTGCACCGGCGACAACGCGCCCGCCGTGACGGCGACCTCTCCGCTCGCCGGCGCGACGGGTGTGGCCTTCAACACTGACATCACGATCACGTTCAGCGAGCCCGTGGACGTTTCGAGCCCCTGGTACACGATCGGCTGCGCGACGAGCGGCTCGCACGCGGCCGCCCAGACCGGTGGACCGACCACGTTCACGCTCGATGCGACGGTGGACTTCGCATTCTCGGAGAGCTGCACGGTGACGGTCCTCGCAGCCCAAGTCACCGACCAGGACACCGTCGACCCGCCGAACAACATGCTCGGGAACTTCGCATTCAGCTTCACAACGGAGGCTCCGCCGCCGCCACCGACATTCATCCACGAGATCCAGGGAGCGGCCCACGTCTCGCCCCTCCTCGGGCAGACGTTCGGGAACGTGCCCGGGATCGTGACCACGAAACGGACGAACGGGTTCAACCTGCAGGACCCGAGTCCCGATTCCGACCCAGCGACCTCCGAAGGGATCTTCGTCTTCACGGGCAGCGCGCCCGCCTCGATCAGTGTCGGCGATGCCGTTCGGGTGAAAGCGACCGTGAGCGAGTTCCGGCCCGGCGGTGCGTCGGGATTGACGAACTTATCGACGACGGAGCTGGTGTCTCCGACGGTGACGGTCCTGTCGCACGGCAACCCCCCTCCCGCGGCGACGGTGATCGGTCTGGGCGGACGGATGCCACCGACCTCCGTGATCGAGGACGACGCAAGCGACGGAAATGTCGAGACGAGCGGCGTGTTCGATCCGGCGAGCGACGGCCTCGACTTTTACGAATCGCTCGAGGGCATGCTCGTCCAGATCAACGATCCGGTGATCGTCGGTCCGAGCAACTCGTTCAATGAGATCTCGGTCCTGCCTGACGACGGCTCGTGGGCCGGCCCGCGCACCGCGCACGGCGGGATCCTCTACAGCTACGACGACGGCAATCCTGAGCGGATCATCGTCGACGATGCCATCGTTCCGATGCCGCAAAGGCTCAACGTCGGAGACCATTTCGCCGGCTCGGTCACCGGCGTCGTCGACTACAACTTCGGGCTCTTCATGGTTGAGCTCACGCAGTCGCCGACCGTCGTGTCGGGAGGGCTCGCGAAGGAGATGACCGCGTCACCGACCGTGAACGAGCTCACTGTCGCAACCTTCAACGTCCAGAACCTTGACCCCGGCGACGGTACCGCGAAGTTCACGAAGCTCGCAGCGCTCATCGTCAACAACATGAAGTCGCCCGATCTCGTCGCCGTCGAGGAGGTCCAGGACAACAACGGGCCGACGGATGACGGTACGGTCGATCCATCGGTCACGGTGAGCACGCTCATCGCCGCGATCAGCGCGGCCGGCGGGCCGACCTACGAGTATCGCCAGATCAACCCGGTCAACGATCAAGACGGGGGCGAGCCGGGCGGGAACATCCGGCAGATCTTCCTGTTCCGGACCGACCGCGGTCTCTCCTTCGTGGATCGATCCGGCGGCGACTCCACTACCGTCACGACCGTGACGAGCGCGGGTGGCACCCCGCAGCTTTCGTTCAGCCCAGGTCGGATCGATCCGACCGATAGCGCCTGGAACTCGAGCCGTAAGCCTCTCGCGGGGGAATTCCTCTTTGACGGCCAGCGCCTCTTCGTCATCGCGAATCACTTCAACTCGAAAGGTGGCGACCAGCCGCTGACCGGCCGATTCCAGCCGCCCACGCGATCGTCCGAGGTGCAGCGTCACCAGCAGGCGACCATCGAGGCCGGATTCGTGCAGCAGATCCGCGCCATCGACCCGAACGCGAACGTGGTGGTGCTCGGCGATCTCAATGACTTCGAGTTCTCAGAAACGATTCATATCCTCGAGGCCGGGGGCCTTACCGATTTGTACGACACTCTGCCGCTCGCCGAGCGCTACAGCTACGTCTTCCAGGGAAACTCGCAGACGCTCGACCACATCCTCGTGAGCGGCCCGCTCGCGAACCGGTCGACGCTCGACGTCGTGCACGTCAACGCGGAGTTCTGGGATCAGGCCAGCGACCACGATCCGTCGGTCGCCAGGATCCTGTTGAACGACACGTCCACGCTCTGCGCGCTATCCCGCCGCATGACGGCGAAGGATGGTGTCGGGAGCTCGCTCTGCGCGAAGCTGGAGAACGCCGCTGCCGCGAAAGACCGGGGCGACCTGAAGGCGGCGCAGAACATCGTGAAGGCTTTCGCAAACGAGGTGAACGCGCAACGGGGCAAGGCGATCGCCAGCGAAGACGCGGATCTGCTGATCCTGCTCGCAGGTCGCCTGTAAGAGTGATGACGCGGCGGCGTAAGCCGCCGCATTCACGCTCGCGGTCCCGATGGGGGCGCGGGCGCGAGGTCCGGCGGCGGTGCGAAGGCGAAGCGATAAGAGAGCCCGGCGAGCGCCGCGCCGACGAGCGGACCGACGAAGTAGACGTACCAGTGGTCGTAGAAGCCCGCGGGGACGGCGGTGCCGAACCAGCGCGCCGGGTTCATGGCCGCGCCGGTGATCGGACCGCCCGCCAGGATGTCGGCCGCGACCATTAGACCGATGCCGAAACCGCCGATGCGCGGCGCGAGCGGCGACACCCTGGTCCCGAACACGGCCCAGAGTAGGAAGATCGTGAGTATCCCCTCGACGACGATGCCGGTCAGGTCGGTCACGTTCGCACCGAGTCCGGGCGTTCCGACGTGCGTACGCGAGAGCGCGCTCGGATCGAAGTCGAACGAGTACCGCAGTGCGAATCCCGCGATGAGCGCGCCGACAGCCTGCGCGATCCAGTAGGTCGGCACGCGTGTCCACGGATGCTTGCCGGCGACCGCCAGGCCGAACGTGACCGCCGGGTTGAAGTGCCCGCCGGAGAGCCAGCCGAAGGCCGAGACCGCCACCGACAGTGCGAGGCCGTGCGCGAGCGCGATCGCGATGAGGTTGTCGCCGCCTGTCGCGATGATGGCGCCGGCGCCCACGAAGAAGAACATGAACGTGCCCGCGGCTTCGGCGAGGAGCACGCGGACGTGGCCGGTCATGCGGCGGCTATTCTGCACACATGGCCGACTTCCGCCCCGTCGAGGCGAACAAGGGGCATATCCTCATGATCCATCCGGCGACCGCCGAAACGCCGGTCAAGAATGCCAACGCGGAGTGGGTCGAGATCATCGCCGATCTTTCGAGCGACTTCGCGAACTGGCGACTCCAGCACCTGCGCGGTCTCTGGAAGCCCGAGGTGACCAAGCCCGTCGAGTGGGAGTGGATCTACACATGGGGTTCTCCAGCCTTCGTCAAGGCCGGCGAGGTTTATCGCGTCCACTCTGGCTCGCGCGCTCGTGCCGCGACGCACCCGCTCTCCGACGATCTCGCGTCCGGCCGCAAGCACGTCTATGCCGCCGGCCCGATCGGTGCGGCGAAGCTGATCTGGAAGAAGGGCGACTACGTCCGCCTCGTCGACGCATTCGGCACCGTGATCGACGAAGTCGTGGTGTGGCCCGAAGAAAAGCCCGCGGAGGCGAAGCCCGCGGAGGCTCGAGCCTCGCGCTGAAGGCGGCAAACTCCGTCCTCGATCGCTCCCAAGAGTTCAAGATCGTTGCCCATCGCGGCGTGACCGCCAGAGCACCAGGGAACACCATGGCCGCTTTTCGAGCCGCGCTCGAACTTGGCGCGGACGCCATCGAGCTGGACGTACGTCTGAGCAGCGACGGCGTGCCGATGGTCCACCAC
>Ga0209155_1000464_pt1 | contig 19399 bp, 16 predicted proteins | sample GraSoiAngelo_122_FD_185879 | JGI IMG/M metagenome (GOLD analysis project Ga0209155, IMG submission 185879) | Grasslands soil microbial communities from the Angelo Coastal Reserve, California, USA - 14_0927_02_20cm (SPAdes) (version 2) | ecosystem: Environmental > Terrestrial > Soil > Grasslands ... | reverse complement strand
TTGTCCATTGCAAGATCGACATCGGCAGAGACCGAGCTGATGATGGTAACGCTTAACCGGTTCCCCATTCGTCCGTCCACGCCAGCGCCGAACAGGATCTGTGTCTGCTCGTTTACGTGACGGCCGAGCTCCTGCATCAGAACCTCGACCTCGGATAATGTCATGCCGGGCCCGCCTGTCACATGAACCAGAATGCACGTCGCGTCGGCCAGCATTTGGCCACGGCCCATCAACGGATTCCTGAGCGCCTGAGTGAGAGCGTCGTGCGCACGATTATCGGAATCGGATTCACCGAACCCAAACAAGCAACGGCCGTTGCGACTACGCAACGCGGCAAGCAGATCATCAAAGCCGATGCGAACGAGTCCCGGCCGTTGAATCAGGTTCACGATCGAACGAACGCTTTGGCTGACCATGATGTCCGCCGTGGCAAAGGCCTGATGAATTCCTGCCTTGGCAGGAACCATGTCGCCCATCTGATCGTTTTCGAAGCAGATGACCGTGTTCGCCACTTCGTTGAGCCGGGCAAGCGCCTCCCGCGCTTGGGCGCCGCGGCGTTTTCCCTCGAAGCTAAAGGGAAGGGTGACGAACGCGACGACCAGCGAGCCAGCTTCACGGGCGAGCTGTGCGACATATGGGGCGGCGCCCGAGCCGGTGCCGCCACCGAGCCCTGCGCAAATGAAAATCATTCGGGCGTCGGCCAGCGCTTCGCGGATTTCGCCGGCCGACTCTGCGGCTGCTTGATAGCCCAGCTCCGGGTCGCCGCCCGCGCCCAAACCACGAGTCATCGCGCGACCGAGCTGCACTTTGTGCGCCGCCACCGAACTCGCCAGCGATTGCACATCGGTATTGATCGCAACCATCTCGGCTTTCTCCAAGCCATCGAGGACGATTCGATCGAGCGCATTGGAACCGGCGCCGCCGACGCTAACAACTTTGATCGGAATCAATTCCTCTTCGCGTTCGGGCAAATTGTAATTCTTGCTGAGTTGAATCATATCGATCTCTCCGTTGTCGATCTTGCCGTCATCGCCTGCCAGTGAAAATTTTGCCGAAAATGCCACGGATTCCGCGGCGCGGCCGATCTGATTGCACAGCCTGAGCATATTTGATTAGACCGATCGCGGTGGAAAGCTGCGGGTTCTCAGACGCAGAAGTGAGTCCAGACATGGTTTGCGCGTGTGCTATGTGCGCGGGCATTTCGAAAACTTCTTCCGCGAGATGATCGATGCCATTGAGAAGACTGCATCCCCCCGTGATAAATACGCCGGCCCCGAGATAATTGAGGAATGGTTCCTCCTCGAGTCCGCGCTTGAGGAGGTCGAAAGCCTCCCGCACTCGCAAGTGAATGATCGTGTTCAACGTCTCGCGCTCGATCTCCTTCCCGGCAAAACCGGAATCGTCCTTTAGCAAAATTGTTTCGCCAGGAAGGCAGTTGCCGAGGGTGCAGCTGCCTTCCTCGATTTTTAATTTCTCAGAGCGCGCCATTGGGATGCGCAGACCCATTGAAATGTCATTGGTTATATGGTCGCCGCCTATCCCGAGGCAACCGCTTTGCTTGACCGCGCCATCAACATATAAAATGTAGTCGGTTGTTCCGCCTCCCATATCGATCACGAGCGCGCCGAGATCTTTTTGATGCTGAGTGAGGACCACTTGCGCGGAAGCAAGCGCGCCGAAAACGACATCTTCGACTTCCAGCGGCAGCTCTTTTACGCATCGAATACTGTTTTGAATGCGCGTGCGTACGCCGTGAATGATGTGAAAGTCGGCCTCCAGTCTTTGCCCGAGCATCCCGACCGGGCTGAGCACGCCGTCCTGTCCATCGACATGATAATGCTGAATGATGGAATGCAGGAAAGCGTTTTGTGCAGGGATGCTTACCTCGCGCGCGTTGATTTTTACATCCTCGACGTCCTGCTCATCAATCTCATCGCGGTCTTCGGGCAGCGTCACACAGCCGCGGTTATTGAAGCTTTGAAGGTGCGATCCGGCGACGGCGACGAAAACGCTCCGAATCATGACGTCGCTTTTCTGTTCGGCATCGACCACTGCTTCGTGCACGCATTTCATTGCTGTCTCAAAATCGACAATCTCGCCTTTGCGCACGCCGCGCGATGGCGTCTGGCCGACACCGAGAATTTTGATCGTGCCATCGGGTCGGCTTTCCCCGACGACCACACAAATTTTGGATGTGCCAATCTCGAGCCCAACCGTCAAATTATTGCTCGCCATTGTTATCAGTCCTTCCTCTGCCGTTGGATCGGAGTTGCTTTGGCGTCGCACGGCTGTGTGCTTTCGACGGCGGCGCTGTGGCTTTTGCCGACGAATGCACCGGGATTGCTTTCAAAATCCGCGGTTCGACAGGTGGCTCGATCGTGTCGTTGATGACTGCGGCTGGAGGTCTGGTGAAGGTCACGGGGATATTTCGTTGCACCAGCAAGTTCACCGTCTCCAGTTCCTGCTTTGAATCATCAGAATAAACAAGAAATTGTTCCAGCCGTTGTAATTGTTGCTCGAGATCATTTAAGCCAAACGTGATGCGTGTGTGATTTTTGTCCGTCACCAGCAGGCAATAACCTTTGGAAACATCAATGTCGCGAATCTGGAAGCGCGTCTGCATGAAACTGCGCACGCTTAAACGCAGCAGCTCCAGCGCCGTTTTGGCCTCAGAGGATTCGACGATTTTTCCCGCCTCGAGCGATTCACTCGAGCATCCTAAAATGAGCGGCAATCCCAGATATTCTGGCAACAACTTCTTTTGTTTCATCAAAACACCTCGCGCGTCCACAAGAAAAGCAGCATCGGAGACAAATGGGTCGGAAAATTCTTTCTCACTTGTAAGCCACGCGACCGGCTTTCGTTCGACCACTCGAATGTCGATTTCGCCCGACAGTTTGCGCACCACCTGCACGTCGTCGACTTGCGGCAGCTGCTGTATGCGATCATGGACACGCGCCAGATTTATTTTGAAAATGTTTTCGCCTTCATGCAGGTCGGCCACTTCCACGATCTGGTCGCGTTGCAAGGTGCCGTCCGTCTGCACCTCGATCGTTTTTAGCTGATACTCCGGATTCTCGAAGAAAAAGCGCTTCGCACCTTCGAGCGCACCGAGATAAACGGCAACGCAGAACCCCGCCACTAATGCGAGCTTGGAAAGAGCAACCAGAACCTTGCGATTGCGGTGCTGCGTCACTTTGCGAGAGCGCACTTTCACATCGAGCAGGTGTTGTTGACGGCGCTGGCGCAAATTGGATATGCGTCGGTTACGCGGACGTGGACGTTTTTGAGCAGCTGTCATTGGCGGGCGCCTTTCATTCTGGCGCGGGAAAGTTCAATGATGCGCACGCAAAGATCGACATAGCCGATGCCGGCGGCCGCAGCGGCCTCGGGCAGCAGACTCGCCTCGGTCATTCCGGGGATGGTGTTGATCTCCAGCACAAACGGCTGGCCGGTCTCCGATAAAATCACGTCGACACGCGAATAAACCTGCAAGCCGAGAGCGCGACACGCACGCAATGCCAATTCTTGAATTTCCTTTGTTTTGTCGGGATCGATCAACGCCGGGCAAACATGCTTGGCTCCTCCGCCTGCTTGCGGATTCAGGAAGGGATACTTATTGGTGAAATCGTAAAAGCCACCCTTCGGAATTATCTCGAGAATTGGCAAGGCCTGGTCACCGAGAATACCAATCGTCAATTCCCGGCCAGGCACAAATTTTTCGACCAGCAATTCATGATCGTATTTTGCCGCTTCGGCAATCGCTGGCTCGAGCTCGTCCATCTTTTTCACAATGCAAACGCCGACGGTTGAGCCTTGTCGCGGCGTTTTAATTACAAGTGGCAGTTCCATGCCGGGAGGCTGATGCACTCCGATGGTTTTCCACTCTGGAGTGCTTACGCCGTGCTGCCGGAATTTTTCCTTCGATCGGATTTTGTCGAAGGCCAGCCGGCTCCCTTGAATTCCTTCGCCGGTATAAGCGACGCTGCGATCCTCGAGAATTTTTTGTAGTTGGCCATCCTCGCCGAGAGTTCCATGGATGGTGATGAACGCCAGATCGACATCGCCGGGTAATCGGAAACTTTCATCTCGAACATCCACTTCCAGGACCTCAGCGCCTAACGAACGCAGCGCTTTCGCAACGCCGCGCGCAGTCGCGAGCGAAACTTCGCGTTCCGATCCGGGACCGCCCATCAGCACGGCGATTTTCCTGGGCAAAATGCCGGTGTTTTTCATGCCGGCTCCCCCACGATTTGCACTTCGGTTTCCAATTCAATCCCACGTTTGGCGCGGGCCGTCGCTTTGATTTTCTCGATCAACTCGAGCATTTCTACCGCGGTCGCGCCGCCGTCATTGACGATGAAATTGCCGTGCACTTCCGACACTCGCGCTTTCCCGATGCGCGAGTTTTTTAATCCCAATTCATCAACCAGTTTTCCTGCCGGACACGAATCGGGATTTTTAAAAATGCAGCCTGCGCTCTTGGCAGCCGGTTGCGTGGTGCGGCGTTTTTCCTGCGAGGCTTCCAACTTGCGAACGATTTCTTCAGTTGGCGCGGGTTCTCCACGAAAGACCGCTGAGACGGCAAAGTTATTTTCGAGCAATGGGAAATTTCGGTAGTGCACCTCCAGCTCGTCGCGTCCTTTTGTATGGGCCTCACCGTTTTCGTCGAGATAACGAACGCGCACGACGTTTTCAAAAGTTTGCGCGCCCATTGCGCCGGCGTTCATGCGCAGGCTGCCGCCGACTGCGCCGGGAATACCCTCCATCCACTCAAGTCCACCAAGTCCAGCTGCCTTACCCGCGTAGGCGACCTGTCTCAATTTCGCGCCGACACCTGCGCTGATTTCGTTGCCATCGATCTTGATCTTGTCGAAATCGCCGCCGCAGGGATGAACCACCACGCCACGAATGCCACCGTCGCGCACGAGCAAATTTGAGCCACGTCCAATGACAAAAAGTGGAAGGTTTTCCTGCCGGCAAAAACGAATCAACTCCGCAAACGCATTCTCGGTCCGGGGTTCGACCCAAAACTGCGCCGGACCACCCACGCGCAAAGTGGTATGTTTCGAGAGTGGCTCATAAAGCCGCACATCGCCTCCCTCACCGATGATGGCTTTTAATTTCTCCGCAATCACGAGATCAGCGGCCAGGATCGACAATTGCTCGTGAATGTTGCCAGCGCCAAGGCTCACAATGAGATCGCCGGAGTCCAGGATGTTGCCCACCTCACGATACACCGATTCGAAATGCGGCTGATAACTGACGCCGCGATGTCCGTGCGTCGCCATTTCGTCCGCAATGGTTTTACCGCTGATTCCAGCAATCGGCGCTTCGCTGGCGGGATAAACGTCCGTTACGACCACGCGATCGGCGTCGTCAAAGGCGCGTCCAAATTCTTTGCACAGCGCTTTGGTCCGGGAATAACGATGCGGTTGGAACATGGTCAGCACGCGCTTGCGACCAATTGATCTCGCTGTTTTCAACGTCGCGCGGATCTCGGTGGGATGATGCGCGTAATCATCGATGAGCAAAAACCGATCGCTCTTGTACTTGATCTCAAAGCGACGGCGCGCATGCTGGAATTTGCGCAACGAAACCGCAATTTTTTCAAAGGGAATCCCAAGCTCGGTGCCGAGGGCGATCACGCCAACGGCATTCTCGACATTGTGCCGGCCGGGGACATTCAGGACTGCTTCGCCCAGTTGCTGCCCGCGCCGATAAACGCAAAACAACGAAGCAAAGTCCCGCAGTTCGACGTTGGCGCCGCGGTAATCAGCGCTCTCAGAAAATCCGTAGGAGATCGCGGCATCGTGGTTTGCGCATAATCGCGCTGCGCTTGCGTCATCGGCGTTATAAAAAATCGTTCCGCTCGTTTGCTCGATCAGTTGGGCAAAGACTTTTTCGATTGCGGCGAGATCGGGATAAAAATCAAGATGCTCCTCTTCGATATTTAAAATGAGTGCGTGCTTTGGATGAAAACAGCGCAGCGTCCCATCACTTTCATCGCCTTCGGCGACGAAATGTTCGCCGCGCGGATCCCAATGCGCGTTGGTTCCAAGAATGGGAATCTCCGCGCCAACGTAGTGCGATGGATGCAATCCGCCTTCGCGCAGAACGTGCGCGACCATGGCTGAGGTGGTCGTTTTTCCATGCATTCCGGCGATGACGATGCCGCGTTTGGCGCGCATGATCGCGGCCAGAGCTTCGGCGCGACGTATGAGCGGCTTGCCTGAATCGCGCGCGCTCACCAGGATTGGATTGTCGCTCCTGATCGCCGACGAAAAAACGATGAGATCGGCGTCGCTGGCGTCCTCCGCGCGATGTTGCTGATGAAAACGCAGACCGAGCCGTTGCAATCGATCCGTCTCCACCGTGCTGACTTTATCGGAGCCACGGACCTCATGCCCGAGTTGGAGTAAGAGCGCAGCGATACCGCTCATACCGCTTCCAGCGACGCCGACAAGATGAATCCTATGGTGCTCGTGCGTGAGCCATCTTGGCAGGTCAATTTCAGAGCCGGGCTTCATGGCTCGTATATTTTTCCATGGTCGTGACCACGCGCCCGGCCGCGTCTTTCGGTGCGAGACGCGAACAATTCGCCGACATCCTCTGAATTTGCTCCGGATTCTCGATTAACTCCCGGATTTTGCGTGCGAGCAATTCGCCTGAGAGCTCCGATTCCTTCAGGAGAACCGCGGCTTCAGCACGGGCATAAATCTCCGCATTGCGTGTTTGATGATCGTCGGTGGCATATGGAAATGGAATTAGAATGCCCGGCAATGAAAAAGCGGCGAACTCAGCGAGACTCGCCGCGCCGGCTCGCGCGACCAGGAGATCGGCAGCGCTGTAAACTTCCTCCATCCGATGATGAAAGGCGGCGACGTAAACAGGCACATTTTCGCGGCGATAATTATCTGCGACCAGACGTTCATCCCGCGCGCCGGAAAGGTGGATGACCTGCAGCGGGACCCCTTGCAAGAACGGCAACGCTTTGATCATCGCCTGGTTAATTCCGCTGGCGCCCTGGCTTCCTCCCATCACCAGCAGCGTGGTCAGATCATCCCGCAGTCCGAGTTTGCTACGGGCGATCTGTCGATCCAGGCGTTTCAGCTCGGTCCGAATTGGCGTGCCGGTAACTTCGGTGCGCGCTTTCGGAAAGAACGGCGCGCATTCCTTGAAGCCGAGCATGACTGCGCCCACCATGCGTGCGGTTAACCGGTTTGCTCTTCCGGGCACGGCATTCGATTCGTGAATGAAAGTAGAAATGCCGCGCATCCGTCCGGCCACCACCGGCGCGGTGGAAGTGAACCCGCCCATGCCGAGGACCACCTGAGGTTTGAATTTGCGGTAGATGGATCGACAAAGCGACAGGCTTTCATAGAAACGGCGAACGAAACCGAGAATCGCAGGCGAAAATGGCGACGGCAGTCCTACCGTTGGCAATTTCTCGACCTGGAAAGCGGCGCGGCCGGAAAGCGCGAGCGCGTCAATGTCCTTTTCGGAAACCAGCAGCATAACCTCATGGCCGCGATCGCGCAGCACCTCCGCCACAGCGATGCCGGGGAAAAGGTGTCCTCCGGTGCCTCCGCATGCGATCACTGCATTCATAGTTGATTGTTCAATCTTAGTCTTAAATCCGCGGCGTTGTCCGAACGCGCATAGTCGCGCTTTGCTGGTGCGCTGGTTCAACAACGCCCTGCCGATAAATATTCAACAGCAAACCGACCCCGAACATGCAAGCGACCAGATTCGAGCCTCCGTAACTGATAAAGGGCAGGGGCAGTCCTTTGTTTGGAAGAAGTGAAGTAGTCACGCCAATGTTTACCGCAGCTTGTAAAGCCAGAAGCGAAACAACACCACAGCCGAGCAGCAAACCGAAACGGTCTTTGGCGTGCAGCGCGATCATGATCCCGCAAACAATGATAACTACGAATAAAAAGACCACGAGCAGACTGAACCGCAGCCCGAGCTCTTCGCCAATGATCGGAAAAATAAAATCGGTGTGCGCGTAAGGCAGATACAGCATCTTCTGGCGACCGTTACCCAAGCCCAGCCCGTCTATTCCGCCGCTGCCCCAGGCGATCAAAGCCTGCATCTGCTGCAAACCTGCGTCGTCCTTTGTGCTTTGCGGGTGAAGAAATGCGGAGAGCCTGCCCATTCGTTCCGAAATTTGCGTCGCGACAATCAGAAGAGCGCCAAGGCCGGCAAACGAGATAATGCCAAGCCATAGCAGCTTCGCTCCAGCAACGAACATGACCACAAAAGCAGTCGTCCCCAGCAAAGCCGTCGTCCCAAGATCGACTTCCCCAAGAACAAGCACAGCCAGCAAGCCGATAATTGCGAGTGGGATAACGAATCCCTGGAGCCAGTTATTGCCTGCGTTTTCGTACCGGGAAAACCAGGCGGCGAGAAAAAAGAGCGCGGCGATCTTGGCCAGCTCAGAAGGCTGAAAAACAAATTGGCCATATCCCACCCACCGGCGCGAACCGTTAATGCGCATCCCGAGGTGCGGAACGTAACAGAGGACCAACGCGATCAGCGCGAGGGTAACCCAAAGCCACCATGTCCGTTGCCAGAAGTGATAGTCGATCAGCGCAGCAAACGTGCATGCGACCAGTCCAATTCCGAACCAAATCGCCTGTCGTTTTATGAAAAAATAAACGTCCCCATGGCTGTTGTGGGCAAACGCACTCGTGCTGAAAAGCATGATAATGCCGATGACCAGCAGTCCCAGGACAGCCAGGAAAAGAACGTAGGCACTTTTACGATACATGGTTTACGTATGGAGCGCGTTAAAACTCACTGGTGCGAATTTTTTGTTTTCGTTGCTTTGGGGATCGAAAGCTTTTGCCCGATCTTCAATTTGCGCGGATCCTCGATGTGATTGAGGGCGATCAAATCGTCGTAGGAAACCTTTAGTTTTTTCGCGATCGTCACCGGATTATCGCCTTTTACAACCGTGTAAAGTTTCCCTGAAGACACAGGCACTTTCCGGTGTTCTGCTGACTTAACGTGATCGTCTTTCGCGAGCGGTTTCGCGGGCGAATGCGGCGTTTTCGGCTCGTCACGGGGCGCGCTTTCTTTTTGCGCCAATGGCGATCGCGGGTTCGAAGGATCCGAGTTAATTGTCGATCCCGGAGTGGCAACAGGATTAGTTTCCGTGTTTGCCGCAACTGCGGGCACAAACGAACTCTGCCGCGTCTTAATCGCGTTAAATGCGATGATTCCTGACACAGCGACGACGTGAAGAAGCAAAACGATCAGCAACGCGCGAGACAGCTTCATGTTCGGCTCCGGAATTTCCGCGTAGTCCATCTCGGCGGCAGCGCCGGCGGAGCGACGGGCAGTTGCCGCCCGAAGTTTTTTGCGCCTGAGAAAGGTCGCTATTTTCATGGTTCCAGTTGGGGCAGCGCTTGGACAAGCGCGCGAAATTGATCGCCGCGCTCGGCGTAGCTTTTGAACATGTCGAATGACGATGTGCCCGGGGAAAAAAGGACTATTTCACCGGGTTTGGCGATGGCATGCGCGCGTTCGACCGCATCGGCCAGCGAGTTCGCGATTTCGGATTTGACCGCACCGCTCCAGCAGCGCCTGATGCTCTCGGCCATTTCGCCGATTAAAATTGTCGATCTAACTTTTTCCTTCACCAAGGATCGAAGCGGATCGAAAGTAAAACCTTTGTCCTTACCGCCGGCGATGAGAATGACGGGTTTGCTTTGCGCATGCAGCGCCTTCTCCACCGCGTCGAGGTTTGTCGCCTTGGAATCGTTAATGTAGCCAACTCCGCCGACTTCGCGTACGAATTCGCAGCGGTGTGGACGCGGCTCATAAGCGCAAAGCGGCGGCACCATCTCTCGAAACGACAATCCTCGCGCCATCCCCGCCGCGAGCGTCGCCATCAAGTTCTCGATGTTATGCGAGCCACGCAGTTTCGTATCGGCCAGGCGCAGAACGGCCTCGTTTTGATAAACGATCGCCCCATCGGAGAGCCGGAAATCGGCTTGATCGGCATAAGCGCTGAAGCTGATTTTTCGCGGTCGAATTTTCGGAAGACTTTCCGCTGCGTTGATCACGGCGGCATCTTTCTCAGTTTGATTTTCGAAAATGCGCAGCTTGGCCGCGCGATAATCAGCCACGGAGCGATAACGATCGAGATGATCGGGAGCGAAGTTGAGCCAGAGACTGACCGACGGGTGGAAGGTTTGGATCGTCTCCAGTTGAAACGAGCTCACTTCGACCGTGAGCACGTCAAATGGTTCGTTTCCGCGTGCCACCTCGGACAGCGGTTTGCCGATGTTGCCGCAAGCGATTGTTCGCTGGCCGCAGGCGTTCAACATCTGGGCGAGCAACTCGGTCGTCGTGGTTTTGCCGTTCGTGCCGGTAACGGCGATGATTGGAATTTCACAGAACTGCGCACCGAGTTCGAGCTCGCCGATCATTTCGATCTTGCGCAAAGAGAAATTGCGGGCGAGCGGAGAAGCCGGATCGATGCCGGGACTTAAGACAGCCATTTGGTAAGCGGACGAGTCTTCATCTGCCGCCAGCCCGCAGATTACGCGCACGCCTTGTGATCGCAGATTGTCGATCGTGGATTTGAGCAAGTTCTTCTCCTCAGCGCTGTCGAGCACGGTCACGTTGGCGCCTTCCGACTTGAGAAGGAACGCCGCGGCCGTCCCGCTCAAGCCGGCCCCGAGAACAGCGATATTTTGATTTTTGTAGCGCAACTTTTACCTCAATTTCAGTGTCGCCAGCCCGAGCAACGCGCAGATGATTGAGAGAATCCAAAACCGAACGATGACAGTATTTTCCTTCCAGCCACTCAGTTCGAAGTGATGATGAAGCGGGGACATGACGAAAATTCGCCTGCCCGTCAGTTTGAAGCTGAGCACCTGTAAAATGACCGAGACCGCCTCGATCACGAAAACGCCGCCTACGACGATCAAAAGCAGTTCCTGCTTACAACAGATCGCGACCACGCCGATCATGCCGCCGATGGCGAGCGAACCGGTATCTCCCATGAAAACTTTGGCCGGATGACAGTTGAACCAGAGAAAACCGAGACCTGCGCCAACGAGAGCAGAGCAGACGACGGTTAGCTCCCCGGCAAACGGATAAAACGGGACCTGTAAGTATTGCGCGATGCGGAAATTGCCAGCCGCATAAGAAAGCAGAGCGTACCCAAATGCCACCGTGACGGTGCAACCGATTGCGAGACCATCCAGCCCATCAGTGAGGTTGACCGCGTTCGAAGAGCCTACAATCACGAGCGCGAAAAACACGAAGGTAAACCAGCCCATGTTGGCGACCACAGGCGCTTTGATAAACGGCACGTAAAGCGAACGCGCCTGCACCTCGAGCAATGGACTGCTCAGGAAAACCCCGGTGATGATCCCCGCCAGGGCGATTTGAAAAACGAGTTTGATACGACCGTTGATGCCGTCGGACTTCTTCTTCGTCACCTTGAGATAATCATCAACGAATCCGAGTACACCGAGATAAACCATGCTGAATAAGGCGAGCCAAACGAATCGGTTGTCGGGCCGGGCCCAGATGAGGCTGGAGACGAAGACAGCTCCGATGACGAGGACGCCCCCCATGGTGGGCGTGCCTTGCTTGCCGCCATGCAGCTCGGCAAGACGGTGAACTTCCGCCGCTGCGCGAATAGGCTGCCCCAGCTTCAGCGCAGTCAGTTTTCTAATGACGAAGTTTCCAAAAATCAGTGTGACCAGGAAAGCAGTTACCGCTGCGGCAATGGCGCGGAAGGTAACGTAAAAGAAAACGTGAAAGCCGACGAACTGGTCGCTCAGGCGGTGGAGATAGTACATCATGGGGAAACGACAAATTCCGAATGATGAAGCCCGAAGGACTCGATGACTTGCTCGGTGCGAGCAGACCGGCTGCCTTTAACAAGAACGAGATCGCCGGGCTCGGCAATTTCGCTTAACAACTCTGCGGCTTCACTTGTCGATCTTACGGGCGAAGCTTTTTTTAAGCCGGCAGCGCGAGCCGCTTGCGCAATAACTTCTCCCATGTCGCCGATGGCAATCAGTTGATCGACGCCGAAGGTGGCAGCGGTTTCCCCGACTTCTCGGTGGCCGTGCTCCGATTCAGAACCGAGTTCCCCCATTTCTCCGAGCACGGCAATGCGTTTCCCATCAGTGTCCAGTTCCATCAACGTGCGCAATGCCGCTTTCATAGAATCGGGATTTGCGTTGTAGCTGTCGTCGATGAACCGCACGCCGTGAATTTCCTTGATCTGCAAACGCGCTTTGGTGAGCGGAGCACCGGCCAAGCCGGCGGCGCACTCCTCGAGGGAAAGACCGAAGACGCGTCCGGCAGCGACTGCGAGCAGCGCATTCTGCACCATGTGCAGACCAGGCACGGGCAACTGGGCACGGCAGCGATGAGCCCCCTCTAAAATCGTAAAGTCTGTTCCGCTGCCGCTCTGGCTAATTTCACTGGCGCGAATCGTTCCCTCGGTTGTGCCGGCCAAAATCACTTTGGCACGGGTGCGTGCCGCCATGCTCTTGGTGAGCGGGTCATCCGCATTTAAAATGACCGTTCCCTCAGCGCCGACGGCTTCCACGAGGGCGCCTTTTTCCGCCGCAATCGCCTCGCGCGATCCCATAAACTCGATGTGCGCGATACCAATGTTTGTAATGATGGCGACATCCGGCGCGGCCAGTTTCGATAACGCCGCAACCTCGCCGGGATGATTCATGCCGATTTCCCAAACAGCGACTTCGTGCTGTGCCGTCGCCTCCAAAATTGTTCGAGGGAGGCCAACATGATTGTTGAAATTGCCTTCTGTTTTCGTGACTCGAAAACGGCGAGCCAGGACCGCCGCGGCAAAATCTTTCGTGCTTGTTTTGCCGTTGCTTCCCGTAATCGCGACTGCCTTGAGCGACAGCGACTTCCGGTAGTTGCCAGCGAGTTGTTGGTACGCGTGCAAAGTATCTTTCGCTCGAATGAGCGCGAAGTTCTCTGGAACCTTCCCGTTCCAGTTCGACTCTACGATCGCCCCTGCGGCACCCGCTTTCGCGGCGGATTCAACGAAATTGTGTCCGTCAAAGTTTTCGCCGCGCAAAGCGACGAATAATTCGCCGCGTTTCAGCGTGCGCGAATCGGTGCTGACCTTGTCGACAAAAATTTTGCCGTCTCCGGCAAAAGCGGCCGACCCGGCAAATTCAGCAATTTTTTCGATCGGTGTTGGATTCATCATTAACAATGTGAAAGATCGACAATCGATTCATTAAAACTCCACTGGATGGTCCTCGATGGCGCGTCGCGCGACTTGAATATCATCGAACGGGACGGTGTGATCCGCGAACTCCTGATAACTTTCGTGCCCTTTGCCCGCGATCAATACAATGTCGCGCGGGTGGGCGAGAGCAATGGCACGACGAATCGCTTCCGTGCGATCTACATGTTTTTCATAGCGAGTGGAGCGAAACCCTTTTTCGGTCTCGTCGATGATGGCGCCCGGATCCTCTCCGCGCGGATTGTCGGAGGTGATAATCGCATAATCGGCATGGCGATCGGCGATTTCGCCCATTAACGGACGCTTTTGCCGGTCGCGATTGCCGCCGCAACCAAAAACGACAATCAAACGATGCGGTTCGAGCTCGCGTAGAGTCTTGAGAACGTTCCGAAGCGCATCTGGCGTATGAGCGTAATCGACGAAAACTTGAAATTGTCGCTTCGCCGGAACTAACTCCAGGCGGCCCGGTACCTGCGGCGATTTACCGAGGCTGAGGACTGCGTCGCGCAAACTGATTCCCAGAGCGTTTGCCCCCGCGAGCGCGGCCACTGAGTTTGCGACGTTGAATCGGCCAATCAACGGGACACGAACCAGATAACTTTTGCCGCGAGCGTCGAGCTGATAGGAAGTGCCGCTAAATTCCACGCGATAATTTGAAGCGCGAAAATCGGCGCGCGCGCCCATGCCATAAGTGACAAGGGCGACGCGCTTGTCGATCTTGTTGAGTAGTCGTTCGCCATAGCGGTCATCGATATTCACAATTGCGACCGGCTTCCGCTTTTTTTCCTGGCTGCCCAGTTGCGTGAAGAGCTTCGCCTTGGAATCGAAGTAGTTCTCCATCGTCTCATGAAAATCGAGATGGTCCTGGGTAAGATTGGTGAAGACAGCGACGTTCCATTCAATGCCGCGCGTGCGATCCTGCGCCAGCGCATGTGAGGAAACTTCCGTCGCCGCAGCGCTACAACCGGCATTGACGATTTGGGCGAGCAGTTCCTGTAAATCAAGCGATTCCGGCGTGGTGCGAATGGCTGGCAAAACGCGTTCACCGATTTCGTAACGGACCGTTCCAATCAATCCACAACGCAGCCCGGCTTTTTCACAAATGTGCTTGATGAGAAAGGCAGTGGTGGTTTTTCCATTCGTACCGGTAACGGCCGCCAGTTTTAATTTCCGCGCGGGATGTCCGTAGAAAGTTGCCGAAAGATCGGCCAGCGCAGTGCGGGTGTTTTCGACAACGAGGGACGTAACGCGCCGATTGTTTCCCTCACGTTCCGTAACGATCACGGATGCGCCTTTTTCGATGGCCTGATCGATGAAGTGATGTCCATCGGTTTTTTCGCCACGCAGTGCCACGAACAAGCCATTCCTTTGCACTCGCCGCGAGTCATACGCGATGCTTTCCACCGGGCGATCAAGTGTCCCGATGACCTGGCGAATTGGAAGCGCGGCGGCGAGAGTTTTGAGCTGCATGAGGGTTCAACATTCCGGGGTAAGGCGTTCAATGATGCGAAGCATTGGTTAAGGCGACTCGCTCTACCGGCACAGCCTTGCGAACTCGCTCCACCGGAATCGCTTTGCGAATTTCCTCATGCGGCTCAAGATCGAGATACTGGGCAGCCTTTTCAGCGACCCGGGAAAAGATCGGTCCTGCAACAAGCCCGCCGTAGTTCAGCTCCGGTTTGCTCGTTTGCGCATCGTCGAGCACCACAAGACCGACGAGCTCGGGGCGCTCAGCCGGCAGATAGCCGACGAAAGAGACGACGTATTTTCCCTCTTCATATCCGCCTTTGGGATCAACTTTCTGGGCGGTCCCGGTCTTGCCGGCAATGGTAAAACCCGGAATGGCCGCCGCGGCCGCAGTGCCGCGATCGCTGACGACGCCTCGAAGAGCGTCACCGATTTGGCGCGCTGTTTCAGGCGAAATTACCTGACGTAATACAACCGGAGAAAGCGAGCTGACGATTTTGCCATCGGATGTCGTAATTGATTTCACGATGCGTGGCGTAATCAATTTGCCACCATTGGCAATCGCCGCCATGGCTACTGTCATTTGCAATGGCGTGACTCCGATTTCGTGGCCCATGGGGATGCGGGTGATCGAAATTTTGCTCCATGATTGCGGAGGACGAATGAGCCCGTTGATCTCGCCGGGAAGCTCGATTCCCGTGCGTTCGCCAAATCCGAAGCGACGGATGTATTCGTAAAACTTCCATTCGCCGACGCTCAGCGCGAGCTTTGCTGCGCCGATATTGCTCGACTTGATGAGAACGTCACGCACGCTCAGATAGGAAAAAGCGCGATGATCGTGCAGGGCGGCGCCGCCGAAATTCCAGAGTCCATTTTCGCAAAAGACCGTGGAATCAGGCCGTAGCTTGCGTTCGTTGAGCGCGGCGGCGGCGGCCACGATCTTAAAAGTAGAACCCGGCTCCATCATGTCGATGATGGCGCGGTTTTTCATTTCCTCGGGCTTCGCTTCGGAGCGGAGGTTCAAATCGAAATTTGGGCGATTAGCCATGGCGAGGATTTCGCCCGTTTGCGGTCGCATCAGAATGATTGTGGCCTTTTGGGGGGAGTACTGCTGCATCGCAGCGTCGATTTCATTCTCAACAATGTTCTGCAGAGCAAGATCGACAGTAAGATGGATTTGGTAGCCGTTGCGCGGGGCGCGCTCCTGTCCCCGGTAGGGCACGATCTCCTGGCCGGCGCGGTTGTGCTCGATGAAACGATAACCGTCCTGCCCATGAAGATATTCCTCCATCGACGCTTCCACACCTTGAATCCCGCGATGTTCGAAGTCGGTGAATCCGATGACGTGGCAAAGCATGGAGCCATTCGGGTAAATCCGTGCGGCATCATGTTCGAAATAAATTCCACGCAGGTTTCCGGCGCGAAGTTTCTCGCGCAGCGCGCTCGCCAGCGACTCCGGCACTTCACGCTTGATCACAATATATCGCCGGTCGCTGCTTAATTTTTCCGCGAGCTGCTCAGCCGGAATGCCGAGTTCTTTGCTGACAAGATCGATAACTCCTTTCGCGTCGTTAAAATGCGTGGCGTCAGCCACGACAGTTTCGACGGGAATGTTGTGGGCGAGAACTTCGTTGTTCGCGTCAAGGATCGTGCCGCGCTCTGCATAAATGATTTGTTTGTATCCGTGTTTTTCAGCAGCAAGACCGGCGTACTCGTCGTGCTTAATTACCTGAAGATAAACAAGACGAAACGAGAAGATGCTGAAGAGCGCGATAAAAGCAGCGCAGACCAGCGCACATCGGCTTCGATTGTTCGGGTTCATCTAAGGCGAGACCGGTTTGCCACCGGTTGAATTGCGTCTTCTTCCGCCGGTCGCGCGGGAATTGTAAGCCGGACAATGTTGTTCTCGGAAATGGGGATCATTTTCAAGTAGCCTTCCTTCAATCGCCGCTGCAACGCCGAGCGCGAGGTCAAGGCGGCGATTTGCACACTGGCAACATCATTTTGTGTGCGGAGACTGATCAGCTCGTTCTCGACCGCTTTTTTGCGTTCGCCCAAATGATAGAGTTGCAGAGTCAAGTAGACGTAGCTCAATCCGGCAAGCGCGAGAAACGCGGTCATCACAATCCAACGCGCGAGCGAGGCCGCGTTTACCGCATTCCAATTTTTTCGATGCGAACGCTTCATTTTAGATTTTCTCGGCCACCCGCAATTTTGCGCTGCGTGAGCGGGGATTGGCGCGTTGCTCATCTTCGCTCGGCTCGACTGGTTTCAGCGTGACCAACTTGAGGTCATAATCGGGGTTGCGCTGCGGCGCAGGCCATTCCGGGCGGTCGAGCCATTGCCGGCTGTGATCGCGAAAGAAGTTTTTCACGATCCGATCTTCGAGAGAATGAAAAGCGATCGCGGCGATGCGCGCCCCGGGCCCGAGTCGCGCAGTCAAAACGCGCAGGCCATCTTCAAGCGCGCCTAACTCGTCATTCACTTCCATGCGCAGCGCTTGAAAAACTTGTGTGGCCGGATGACGCCGACCATGCCGGCCAACAGCTTTTTCGATCGCGTGCGCGAGTGGGAGAGTTTCGCGGAAGGGGGAGGTTTTCCGCATTTTTGCAATCAAGCTCGCGATCCGACGCGCGGCGGGTTCCTCTCCCAGCTCGCGGAACAACCGGGTCAATTGTTCTTCGCTGTACTCGTTTACAATAGTTGCGGCAGTGAGCTGGTTCCGTGGATCCATGCGCATGTCGAGGGGACCGTTGCGCAACAGGCTGAAACCGCGCTCTGCATTTTCGAGTTGCCGGGACGAGACGCCAAGATCGAGAAGCGCGCCGCCGATGATGCGGATCCCAAGGTCGTCGAGAACTTTCGCCGTGTGTCGAAAATTCGCCTGTCGCACGGTGAGGCGCGGACCGAACCGCGCCAGTTGCTCGCTCACATGCTCGACCGCGTCGGGATCCTGATCCAGGGCCAGAACGTCGGCGCCACTTTCCAAAAGCGCTTCGGTGTGGCCACCGCCGCCACAGGTTGCATCAACCACGAGAGAACCCGGTTTTGGCTCGAGCAATTCCACGACTCCCCTCGCCAGCACTGGACGATGATAAATAAAATCCTCCATTTCCTGCGCCTCCTCCTCTTCGGCAATCAGCGGATCGGCCGCGAACCGGACGGACCGCTCGAGCAGCAACGAGTTCATAATATTTCCAAGCCGATCAAATGCTTACAAACCGATTACGTTCGCCACATGTTGATACGTGGGCGTTTCCTCCTCATGCGCCCGTTTCCACCGCTGCAAATTCCAAATTTCAAAACGCCCTCGGCCGCCGATCAGGGCAACTTCCCCTTTTAGTCCGATTCTTTTGCAAAGCTCTTCGGGCAAAACGAGACGGCCTTGTCGATCCGCGGCTCCGTGCTGTGCACGCGAGTGCAACTGCCGCAAGAAAACACGGCGGTCGCGCGCGGAAACCGCTTCGTTCGATTCCGCAGCCGAGCTCATGCGGGCAAATTCCTCGGGCGACATAACGAGGACAAATTGATGGTTCGCCTCCGGTAAAAGAATGAATTCCTCCGCTTCATCTCGTCGCCAACGCGACGGAATCGTGATGCGGTTTTTGTCGTCAATGGCATGACGAAATTCGCCGGCGTAAAAAGATTGCGTTGGAGAAGGCAAATCCATAGGTCAGTGGAGATTTGATCCATTTTCCTCCACCTTCCTCCACTTTTAACCATTTCGCCCAACCGGGGTCAATAAAAAAATCATGCCTATTTGCGACCAATCTTCTTGCCCGTAAACTGCCCTGGCATGAAGCGTTTTTTCCCCTTGGCGGCCGGCTGCGCTATTTTCTTTGTTGCGGCAAAAATCGCATTCACACAATCGCCAGAGAAAACTGAGAGCGATGCGAATCGAGTGACCGTGTCGATGAACGCGGATGGCTCACGCACTGTTTACCAATTCGATGATGCGCGGCACAAGGCCATCGCGACCACAACGAGCCACGATGGCAAAGTCCGCGAGAAAATTCATTATGACATGGATGACCTGGGTCGTTTTTCCAGTGGGACGATCTTCGGACCCGATGGACGCCTTCGATTCAAGAGTCGGTACAAATACGACAGCGCGGGCCGTCTTGAGGATGAAACCCAGAGCGCGGAAGACGGTACCCTCTTGCATAAGATCGTTTACAGCTACGATCAAAACGGGAAGCAAACCGGCTATTCCATCTTTGACGCAAACGGCAAACTGATTGGCCGCACGTCCGGGTCCTTATCGAGTCCGACGGCTTCGCCAAAATCTCGCGCGAAAACTTCGCGGTAAGGCGAAACAAATCCGAAACTAATCGAGGCTGCAAAGATCGACATTGGCTGACGGCTTGCCACGATCGCCAAAGAGGACTAGAAAAACGGACGTGATTGATTACATCCAAAAGGGCGGATTATTGATGTGGCCAATTCTGGCCTGTAGCATCATTTCGATCGCTGTCTTTGCCGAACGCCTCTTCTATTTGCACCGAGCGACGATCCACGTTGGCGAATTCTTAAAGGGTCTCTCAAATCTTATCCGGCGCCGCAATTTCGCGGAGGCGTTGCATGAATCGGCCGGCACGCCAGGCCCTGTGGCGCGGGTGATTCATTCTGCGATTATCCGGCACGATGCACCGAGATCGGAATTGCGTG
>Ga0209155_1000454_pt1 | contig 19518 bp, 18 predicted proteins | sample GraSoiAngelo_122_FD_185879 | JGI IMG/M metagenome (GOLD analysis project Ga0209155, IMG submission 185879) | Grasslands soil microbial communities from the Angelo Coastal Reserve, California, USA - 14_0927_02_20cm (SPAdes) (version 2) | ecosystem: Environmental > Terrestrial > Soil > Grasslands ... | reverse complement strand
GCGACCAGCGAACGGAATCGCCGCCGGCGCCGGAAGGCCGGCTTTCTGCTCTTCTTCGCCGGGTTGATCGCGGTTTTCTTCATGGTGCGCGCCATTCCCGCTGACTGGGAAATCGGTCCGTTCCGGATCGACGCCAGCGGCAGCGCCGGCGATCCGGAAGCGAGCCTGTACTTCGCGGATGATCCGCACGCTCCCTTCTGGCTGCTGGTCCCAACGTTCAACCTTCCGCCACGGTTCTTTGCGGCGCGACCGAAGCCGTCTTCGCAGCCCGTCGCCCTGGGGCCGACCGCGACCGCAACGCCATCGCCGTCCGGCACCGCCACCCCCACCGCCTCGCCGAGCGGAACCCCCTCGCCGTCGGCCAGCGCATCACCGTCGGGAAGCCCGAGCCCTTCGCCCTCGACGTCCCCCACAGCAAGCCCAACGCCGACAGCGACCCCGACTCCTACGCCGACGCCCACGCCCACGCCAACCCCGACGCCCACGCCGACGCCGACGCCGACCCCTACCCCGACGCCCACGCCCCCGCCCGCGCCCTTCGCATTCGCGCCGACGCCGACCGAGAACGTGACCATCAACGTCAACAACTCAACGAAGTGCAAGCTCGGCACGGTCACCGCAACGGGGACCTTCCGGATGCAGGCTGGTGGACCCGGCGGCACCGTGCAGTACCACTGGACCCGCAAGGACCTCAACGGGACGGCTGTCAGCGTGACCTACAGCATCGTCATCGCGGCGGGCGACACCGCGGCCCACAGCGTCGTGACCGATAGCTGGACGCCTGCCTCAGCCGGCACCGAACAGCTGGTCTTTACGATCCCGGGCTTCGCGGTCACGCCGCAGTCCTGGACCTGCCGGACCTAGGCTGCGGCGCGCTCGACGTAGCGGACGATGTTGGCCGGTCCGGTGCGCTTGGCGATCAGGAGCGCCTCGTCGGCCCGCTCCAGCAAGGTCTGCGGGGTTGACCCATCTTCGGGGAAGACCGCGACCCCGATGCTGAAGGACACCTCGACGTCCGTGCCACGCAGGGTCTGACCCATCGACCGGTAGATGTCCTGGATCCGCTGCGCAACGATCAGCGCGCCGGCACCGTCTGCATCCGACAGCAGCAGGACGAATTCGTCGCCACCGAATCGGAACGGCTCGTCGCCGACGCGCACAGCAAAGCGAAGCAGGTTTGCCACCTCCTTGAGCAACTCGTTGCCGACGCCGTGCCCGAGCCGATCGTTGACGGCTTTGAAGCCGTCCACGTCCATCATCATCAGCGCCATCCGCCGGCCGGTTCGGGCGGCCGGTCCCAGCCAGGTGGGGAGCTGTTCGTGAAGCGCTCGCAGGTTGTGCAGACCGGTCAGCTCGTCGACGCGGCTCATCCGCATCAGCCGCCGGCGTTCCTGTTCCCAGTTGTTGGTCAGCAGGGCGGCGTAGCCGTACATCAAGAGATGGGTGATTCCATTGATGACGAGGTTGCTCCCCTCGATGCCGCTGACGCCCACGCTTACGATCGCAACGCTGGTGGCCACCGCCAGGGCCAGCAAGCGCGGCAGCAGAATGGCGCCGCACAGAACGATCAGGAAGTACAGGAGTCGCAGGTCAAGGTCATGGCCAAGAAATCGCTCAAGGTAGGCGACCGCCGCCACCGCCGCCATCATGACGGCCAGGCCGAGGATCCGGCGGATTCCGAGCGTTTCTTTCGGGAACAGGGGCCGCGTCAGCTTCAAGGCTGCCTAGGTAACGCGCGGTTGCGGCCTTAATTGCTTCCGCGGCCTGGGGTCGAGGCCCGGCCAACAAGCACGCCGCGCACCACCCAGACCGCCACCAGCAGAGCGACGCCGATCACCAGGGCGGCCACCGGATGCGCGCAGCCCGTGACCGCCCAGGGGAGCGCCAGGGCCAGCCCGCTCAGGGCTTCGCGGATCGGCACGCCCCGCCCAATCGGAATATCGCAGGCACGGCAACGGCCCCGCTGGGCCAGGTAGCTGATCACCGGGACGAGCTCGTCGGCGCTCAGCCGGTGGCCGCAGGTGCGGCAGTGCGAAGGCGGCCAGAGCAGTGACTCTCCCCGGGGGAGGCGATCGTAAACGACCTCGGTAAAGCTGCCCAGGGCGGCCCCGAGCGGAAGCAAGAAGGCCGCACCCAGCAGGTTGCACAGGATGTCAAGCAATCAATCACGCCTCCGGGCCAGCCGGCCGACTCGCACCCTCTGATCATCGATGCCTACCTCCAGGTCTTGCTGGAGCAGGCAGCGTCCGACCTCATCCTGTCGGCCGGCGCGCCGCCGACCATGCGCAAGGACGGTGCCCTGGTCCCAATCGCCCGCGATCCACTTCGCCCTGACCAGATCGAGGAGATGGCCCGGGAAGTGGCGTCGCCCGAGCGGTGGGCCCGCTTCCAGGGACAGGGCGATCTCGACTTCTCCTTCAACTGGAAAGGGCAGGCGCGCTTCCGGATCAACGCCTTCAGGCAGCGCGGATCCGTTGGCCTGGCGTTGCGGCTGATTCCCTACCAGATTCCGAACTTCGACCAGCTCGGCGTGCCCATGGTGGTGCGCGGCCTGACCCGGCTGGGCCAGGGTCTGATCCTGGTGACCGGTCCGACCGGCTCGGGCAAGTCCTCCACCCTGGCGGCGATGGTGAACGACATCGTGGCGACCAGGCCGTGCCACGTGATCACCATCGAGGACCCGATCGAGTACGTCTACCGGCACCAGCGCAGTATTGTCGAGCAACGTGAGGTCGGCGCGGATGTCGCCTCCTTCGCGGACGGCTTGAGGGCGGCCCTTCGCCAGACGCCCGACGTGCTCCTCATCGGCGAGATGCGGGACCTCGAGACCATCTCGGCGGCGATCACGATCGCCGAAACCGGTCACCTGGTACTGGCTACCCTGCATACCAATGACACGGCCCAGGCCGTCGACCGCGTGGTGGACGTCTTCCCCGCCGAGCAGCAGCAGCAGGTCCGGGTCCAGCTTTCGAACACGCTGACGGCCGTCATCTACCAGCAATTACTGCCCCGCCGTGACGGCCCCGGCCGAGTCGCCGCCTTCGAGGTGCTGCTCAACACGATCGCCGTCCAGAACCTGATCAAGGAAGGCAAGACGCGCCAGCTGCGCAATGTGCTCGAGACGGGGGTCAAGGACGGCATGAACACGATGGAGCGAAGCCTGGGCGAACTGGTCAAAGCCGGCCTCGTGGATTTTGGCGCGGCCGCCGCCCGGGCACAGCACCCAGAGGAGTTGCGTCGCCTCGCCGCTTAGCCGCAGGTTTGCCCCGCTTGACGCGTTTGCTCCGGTTGGACACCCATGAAGCCGGCGCTGTCGACGAGCGAGGCGGCACGCTGGCTGGGGATCAGTAAGTCGACGCTGATCCGCGCGGTGAACCGGGGTGACATTCAGCCCGCGTTCCGCACTCCCGGCCGGCATCTGCGCTTCACCCCGGAGGCGCTCACCGAGATCCGCCGCCGGCTGGAAGGGCCGGTCCGCGAGGCGGTCGCGTGAGCGCCGTGGAGCGCCAGCCCGCCGGACGGTTTGGGCTTCGCCAGGAAAAGCGCCTTGGTGAGCTTCTGCTTGAGAGCGGGCTGCTGACCGCGGAACAGCTGGAGGCGGCCCTGGCTGAGCAAAAGCGACAGCGCCGCCCATTGGGACAGATCCTGCTCGCGCAGGGGCTCGTCGACGAAAAGGCGCTGGCCGGTGTGCTCAGCCTGCATTTCAATGTCCCGCAAGTCGATTTCAGCCGGACGCGGATCGAGAGCCAGGCGCTCGCGCTGATCTCCGAGTCGTACGCCCGCGAACACATCATCCTGCCCATTCGGCTGGACAAGGACGAGCTTGAACTCGCAACGGTCGACCCGGGTGACCTGGCACTGTTCGCCGAGCTGAAGGTGCTGACCCGGAAGCGCATCAAGCCCGTGCTGGGCGTGCGATCGCAGATCGAGCACGCGATCACCCAGGCTTACAAACTTCGAACCGGGGTCGACCGCAACGTCCGCTCCTTCGAGGAGACACGCCGGCCCACCGTGGCGACCCGACGGCTGGCGGAGGTCAAGCAAGACGCGCCGGTGGTGCAAATCGTCGACTTGATCATCGCCCAGGGAGCGGAGGAGCGAGCATCGGACATTCACATCGAGCCGCAGCAGGATCACCTGCGAGTGCGCTTTCGGATTGACGGCGTGCTGCACGATGCGACCCGGCTGCCGGCGACCCTGGCCGCGCCGATCGCCTCGCGCGTGAAGCTGCTGGCCAACCTCGACATCGTCGACCGGCGCCACAGCCAGGACGGACAGATTCAGACGACGGTCGACGGCCGGCCGCTCGATATCCGCGTGGGAACCATCGAGACCATCTGGGGCGAAAAGGTCGTGCTGCGCCTCCTGGAGCGGTCGCGCTCCATCCTTGGTCTCGACACGCTGGGCTTTTCACGGGCGTCGTTGCTGACCTTCCGCGCGCTGGTCCGATCGCCCTACGGCATGATCCTGGTCACCGGCCCGACCGGGAGCGGAAAGACGACCACGCTCTACGCGGCCCTCAACGAGCTCAATCGGATGGAACAGAACATCATGACCATCGAGGATCCGGTCGAGTACACATTCGAGGGCGTGAACCAGATCCAGATCAACCGCCTGGCGGGGATCACGTTCGCGAATGGGCTTCGCGCCATCCTTCGCCAGGACCCGGACGCCATCCTCGTCGGCGAAATCCGGGATAAAGAGACGGCCGAGATCTCGGTGCAGTCGGCGCTCACCGGGCACCTGGTCCTGTCATCGCTGCACGCGACCGATGCGGTCGGTGCGATCTACCGATTCCTGGAGATGGGCATCGAATCGTTCATGGTGACCTCGGCGGTGACTGGCGTCCTGGCGCAGCGCCTGGTCCGGCGGATCTGTCCCGAGTGCAGCGTGTTGTACGAGCCCCCAACCGAGGAGCTGGAGTTCTACCGAGCGATGGGCGGCGCGGGCCAGATCTTCCACCGCGGAAACGGCTGCGCCTTTTGCGCGCACACCGGCTTCCACGGTCGCATCGGCGTTTTCGAGGTTCTCCGCATGAGCGACACCATCAAGCGGGAACTGGTGCGTGATGCGCCACCCGAGGCGTTGCGCGAGCGCGCGATCGCCGAAGGCATGACGACGCTGCGCTCCTCGGGCCTGGCGAAGATCGATGAGGGCCTGACCACGATCGCCGAGGTCATGCGTTCCGTGCACCTGAGCGAGGCCGACGATGCCTAGCTACGCGTACCGGGCTTACACGGAAGCCGGGCAGCGGCGCGACGGACGAATCGAGGCCGAAGGCAGTTCGGCCGCCGAGCAGGCTCTGTGGCTGGAGGGCCTCAAGATCGTCGAACTCAACCCGGCACCGCCGAAGAAAACGATGGCGGATTACTTTCCATCCCTCTATCAGATCTCCCGCGCGGACATCATTCTCTTCACGCGCCAGCTGGCGACCTTTGTCGGCGCCGGGGTGCCGATGAGTCGGGCACTCGGAACCATCGCGCAGGAAACGGCGTCACCCCTGTTCAAGCGGGTGATCCTGGCGGTGCTCGACGACCTCGAGCGTGGCCAGAATCTTTCGGAGGCGCTGGCCAAGCACCCCAAGGTGTTCCCCGCCCTCTACATCGACCTGGTACGCGTGGCGGAGCTCACCGGTAACCTCGAGGCGACGCTGACCGAGCTGGCGGGATATCTGCGGCGGGACCTGAACACGGCGCGCCGGGTCCAAGCCGCCATGATCTACCCCGCCGTCATCCTGGTGGTCGCGACCGGGGTTGTCATCATTCTTGTTTTCTTCGCGCTACCCGCTTTTGTTCGGATCTTCGCGGAGTTCCGGGTGGAGCTGCCGTTATCAACCCGGATCCTGATCGGCATTGTCAATTTCACCCGCCAGTGGGCACTGATCATCGCCGCGGTGATTATCACGATCGCGGGCGCCATGGTCCTCGCGCTGCGAACGTCACGCGGGATCTACGCCAAAGACCAGCTCTCGATCAAGGCGCCGATCCTGGGGCCGATCGTCCTGTCGGCCGTGCTCAATCGCTTTGCCCGGACACTGGCGATGGTGTTGAAGGCCGGCGTGCCGTTGGGACAGACCTTCGAGGCCGTCATCGCCAGCACCGGCAACAGGGTCTTCCAGAAAGGACTGGCCACCGTGAAGGAGCAGATGACGAGTGGTGAGGGGTTTGCCGGACCGCTGATTCGGACGCGCCTGTTTCCGCCCATGCTGACCCAGATGGTTCGCGTCGGCGAGGAGACGGGAACGCTGGATACCTACCTGGAACAAGCCGCCGAGTTCTACGAGGAGGAGCTGGAGTATCGAATCCGGGCGATGACGTCGCTGATCGAGCCCGTGATGACCGTGGCGGTCGGCGTCATCGTCGGCTTCATCGCCGTCTCGCTGATCTCGGCGATGTACGGCCTGGTGGGAGCCCTGAAATGACCGTCAAGCGCGGCTTCAGCTTGATCGAAACCACGGTTGCCATGGCGCTCCTGGCCGTTATTGTCGTCACCGTGCTCGGCGGGTTCTCGGCAACCACACTGGCCGCGACCCGCCATCAGCAGGAGACCACGCTCGACCGCATGACCCGCTCCGATGCCGAGTACATCAAGAGCCAGCCCTACCTGGCAGCAGCCAACTATGCGCATCTCTCCCTGGGCGGCTATTCATTCAGCACGCAGGTCCTGCACTACAACAAGAACTTGAACCCGAACTTCGCCGCGGGCAATGCCGACACGGGCTTGCAGGAAATCATCCTGACGGTCAGCGGGCCAAATGGCATTCGGGAGCAACTCGATTTCCTCAAGGAGTTGCCGTGAAGCGCCGGCAGCGTGGTTTCACGCTGGTCGAGGCCATGGTTGGCGTGGCCATCTTTACCGTGCTCACGCTGGCGATGGCCGGCACGTTCCTCGTGGGTTATCGGGCGATCAGCAACGAGGCGCGAGTGATCGCCGCCGATACCGCCGTTAGCGGCGCCAGCATCTGGCTGACTCGAGACCTCAACAGCGCGACGACGACTGCCGGCTGCCCGTGCACGATTCAGGTGGGCGGGCCAATGACGCTGACCTACGGGGTCCCGCCTGTGACGGTTGTGTACATCGTGGATGCCGGCCGGAACTTGATCCGAACTGTCAATGGAAGTCCGCAGGTCGTCGCCCGCGGCATGACGAGCGTGACCGTCAGCTGGGCCGGCTGCTACGGCACCGTCACCATCCAGCCATCCGCCACAGGAGCGTCGGCCGTGGTGCTCAACGTGAGCAACCGCCCGGGCGGGTGCATCTGATGTTCGGGCATCGCCAGCGCCAGCGCGGACAGGCGCTTCTCATCGTGTTGGCGTTTGTCGCCGCCTTCCTGCTCATCCTCTGGGCAGGCCTGACGCTGGCCAGCAGCGCCTTCCTCGGCTTGGGAACCGTAAACGCAGACACGCGATCGACATATGCCCTCGATGCCGGGCTGGCTTACGCCATGCAGGTCATCGACGAGAAGAATGGCAACGGCTGCAACGCCCCCAAGACCAGCGGGCTCACACTGAACTACCCGAGCGGCGCGATTACCGTCAACGTCGGGATCCAGAAGGGCAACCCCTGCCACGGCAATGGGGCCACCTGGAACGTGACCATCACCGCGACCGGTACCAGCCGCACGTTAACGGCACTGGTCACCCAGGTTGGTCCGTCATCTGTCGTCACCTGGGAAAGCATCCAGTGACTCGTCTCTGCGCGATCGACCTCGGCGCTCGGGAACTGAAGCTGCTGGAGGTCGACGGCCGCCGCCTCATCAATCATGCTGAGGTCCTGCTCCCGGAAGGTGCCCTGGCTGATGGGATGCCGACTCCACTCTTGACAGCGGCCGTGCGGGGCGCGCTGGAAGCTGGGACCTTCACCTCGAACCGTGCCCGGGTCACGATTGGAGAAACCGGGACCGCCTTCCGCGATTTCCGATTGCCCGCCCTTCGTCAGAGCGAGCTCAGCCGTGCGGTCGTGTTCGAAGGCCGCCGGCAGGTGCCGATGGCCGCCGCCGACGTCTACTTCGCCTGGCACGCGGTTCGTGATCCGAATGGCTATGCCGTGTATCTGGTGGCCGCGAGGCGAGAGATGATCGACGCCCTGGTTGCGGCGGTTGGCGCGGCCGGGCTGCAGGTCGAGCGCATGGACTTGAAACCACTGGCGCTGGCGCGCGGGATCGGCGTCTTCGACGGCCTCGTGCTCGAGTGGGGGGCGGCGGAGGCCACCCTGGCGCTCATGGTGCAGGGTCGACCGCGGTTCTTTCGCACCTTCCTCCTCGACGCCCCGGCCGACGACATTGACGCTCAGCTTGACGAACTGGCGCTGTCGCTGAACGCGCTCGTCAAGTTCATGCGGGGGACCGCATCAGACGTTCCGATCACGCCGGCGACGCCCCTCTTTCTCGCCGGGCGTTTCAGCTTCCTCCCCGACGGACCCCAGCGGGCCGAGGAGCGCTTCGAGTTCAGGGTTACCCTGCCCGCGCCGCGGTTCAGCGTGCCGCCCGGTTTTCCCTGGCAGGCCCACGTTGCCGCGGTCGGGCTGATCCAGCAGAACCAGTGGCAGAGTCGCCTCAGTCCGTCGCAGGGAGGTGACATCCGTGTCGCGGCCTGACCACGCCCCTCGCGTCGCCGTCGACTTCGCGCCGCCACGGCGGCCAGGCCGCACTCGGCAACTGGTGGCGCTCGTGGTCATCGTCCTGAGCCTGGGGGCTGTCACGGTCGCCGTTTCCCAACTGCTACTCCGCTGAGCGAACTTTCACGAATCTCGCAAGAAAGGGGCCCTAATCTCGACGGAGACTAAGGAGGTAATACGACAATCATGCTTCTCTCCATACTCAAAGATGCGCGCCGCCGCTCGCATCGCGGCCAGGAAGGCTTCACCCTTGTCGAGCTGCTCGTGGTCATCGCGATCCTCGGCATCCTGGCAGCGATCGTTCTCTTCAACATCTCGGGTGTCAACGCCAATGCGGCGTGCAACGGGATGAAGACCGATGGCGCGACCATTCAGGGCGCCGCCGACCTGTACTGGAATACCTACGGCGTCTACCCCGTCGGCACCGTTACGCCAGCCAGCTTGCCAGGCGCCAGCGACGTGGCCAGCCCGGCCGCGGCCACCACGATCAACCAGCAGGAGCTGCTGATGGCCAACCTGCTGCACAGCTCGACCAACAACTGGAACGCCGCGGCTCCGATTCCGACCGGCACCGAGCTCTTTACCTACAAGGCAGCTCCGCCGCAGGGAACCGTGCACGGCACGATCCAGGGCAACGCAACCTGCATCTACAACTAGCCGTCCGCTGATTCATCCAATGGCTCGGCCGGCCTTCGGGCCGGCCGAACTGTTTTAGGCGATCTTCGCTTCTTCGCCCTGGGTGCCGGCGATCCGCTGGGGCAAAGAGGACGTGGCGAAGGCGGCGGTGAGCCGCGGGTCCCACTGGGCGCCGGAACCGGCCGCCAGGATCTCGAGCGCCCTGGCAACGGTGTGTCGCGGCCGGTAGGGCCGGTCGGTGATCATCGCGTGGAAGGCGTCGGCAACGGCGACGATGCGGGCCATCATCGGGATCGCGGGGCCCTGCAGCTTATCGGGGTAGCCGGTGCCGTCCCAGCGTTCGTGGTGATGCCGGATGGCCGGCGCCAGCACCGAGGCGGGCCGGAAGGGGCCGGCGATTTCCGCGCCCAGGATGGTGTGCTGCTTGATCTGCGCAAACTCCTCGGGTGTCAGGCTGCCCTGCTTGTTCAGCAGCTCCTCGGACAACCCGATCTGGCCGATGTCATGGAGCAAACCGGCGTGGAAGGCGACCTCCTGGTCCTCGGCGTCGAGGCCGATCAGCCGCGCCAGCGCCTGCGCCGTGAGCGCGACGCTGTCGTCGAAGGGTGCCTTGGACTCGGTCGGGTTCTCCCGCTTGACCAGTTCGCGCAGGCTCTCCTGCGTGCTGCGGAGGTCGCGCCGCAGTTCCTTGAGCCGCAGCAGCGCGCGCACGCGCACCTGGAGATCACGCATCGGGATCGGCTTCACGATCAGGTCGTCGCCGCCTGCTTCCACCATCTTCGAGCGCTCAGGTCGAGGATCGAAGCCGGTCATCATCAGCACCGGGATCTCGGCGGTCGCCGGGTCGGCCTTCAGCTGTTTGCAGGCGTCGTGCCCGTTCATGACCGGCATCTCGACGTCCATCAAGATCAGGTCCGGCATGAGCCGCCGGGCCGCGCGGACGGCCTCCTCACCATTGGTGGCGGCCTCCGTCCAGAAGCCGAGCGTCGAGAGCTGGCCACAGAGCAGGTCGCGGTTCGCACCGCTGTCATCCGTGACCAGGATGGTCCGGCGTTCCGGCATCGGTCCGGAGGGCGGGGCGTCCACGGCTATAAGACGTAGGAAGCAAGACCTTCCTTCGTTGCAGGGTGCAGTGAAACGTCGCGTCACACAACCGTCGGTGCCGCTCGCCCTGAAGCTGCCTCATCTCCTGTCGGTGGAAGAGGTGGCGGCGGCCATCCGCAGGCACCCGGAGGTAGTTCGGCGCCAGGCGCGGAGCGGCCGGCTGCCGGCCGAGAAGATCGGCCGGGTGTGGTTCTTTCGCCCGGAGCGGCTGGCCGAGGCGGGGTTCACCCAGTTTCTGCCCACGATGACGCCAAGCGAGGCTCCCGCCACACCGGCGACGGATTCGCCGACAGAAAGTCTGGTACGCGCCTTGGGAGAAGCCGGACTCGAGGCGCTCCGGCGCCCCGAGCAGGACGCGATCTTCGAAGTTGTCGGCCGGCGCCTGGCGGACGCCGGATTCTCGACATTTGTCTTTTTACTGGCGGACGGCAAGGGATTGCGCTGCGCATTTCGGCGGGTCACGGAGCCCGACACCGATTTCGAAAAGGTGGCGGGACAGCCAGCCGTCGGCACGATCATCCCCTTCGACCGGGCCCCTGTCCTCCAGGGCGTCTGTACCTCGCTCCGGCCGCACTACATCGCTGACGCTGACGAGCTGGTCGGTCGCATGGCTGTGGCGATCCCCACGGTCGCGGCCAACGCCCGTCGGGTGAGCGAGCTGCTCCACATGAGCACGATGATTGCGGCCCCGTTGGTGGTTGGCGACAGGGCGATCGGCGCCATCGTGGTCGTCGGCCCTCGATTGCGTCAGGCTGATCTGCCGGCCGTCATGGCTTTCGCCAACCAGACGGCCGCGGCGCTCGAGGCCGCGCGGCTCCTCGACGAGTCGCGCAAGACGGAGGAGGCCGCCGTGCTGGCCCTTGCCGGGGCTATCGAGCTCCGCGACGCCCTGCATAGCCGCGCCGGCGAACACGCGGAGCTGGCTGAGCGGTTCGCCGAGCACCTCGGGCTCGACCCGACGCGCCGGCGACGAGTGCGCTACGCGGCGCTCCTGCAGGACCTGGGCAAGTTGAGTTTGCCGGACAGCATCATCAAGAAGCGGGGCCGCCTCGACTCCGAGGAGCGGGCGCTGATGATGACGCATCCGGGCGTCGCGGCGGACCTGCTCGGACGATTCGCCCCACTCGCCGACCTGGCGCCGTTGGTGCGAGCGCACCACGAATGGTTCAACGGTGAAGGATACCCCGACGGGCTCAAGGGCGAGGCGATTTCGGCGGAGACCCGGATCATCTCGATCGTCAATGCTTTCTTCAACGTCACCTACGATCTCCCGATCAAAACGGAAACCACGGTGGACGAAGGCTTGCAAGAGCTCACCCGATTTGCGGGCATCAACCTCGACCCGGCGCTCACCGAGTCATTTACGACGATGTGCCGCGAGGCGGCCTCCAGTAAGGCGCCCTGGTATCAGCGGATGCTCGACTCGCTTATGAGGTCCCAACCGCCCAGCGTGCCGGCTGGCCCAAGAGACATCCTCAGCGTCGCCGATTCGCGCGAGCTGCGCATCATCTATCGCATCGCGCAGGAGACCAACGCGGTGCTCGACCTCGATACCCTGCTGACCCGAATCGTGAATATCATCCGCGACGTGATGGGCTATTACATGGTGTCGATCCTCCTGCCCGGGAACAAGAGGGATGAGCTCCGCGTCGGGGCGCACAGCGGCTATTCGATCGACATCACCGGGCTGACGATTCCCACCGCGCAGGGCATCACGGGCTGGGTCTTCACGCATGGCGTTCCCCAGATCATCGCCGACGTGAAGACCGAGCCGCGGTACATCGGACTCGATGAGAAGGTTTACTCGGAACTGGCCTTCCCACTGATCAGCCGCGGTCGCGTCGTCGGCGTGCTCAACGCGGAGAGCCAGCACGTCGACGCCTTCTCCGAGGCGGATGTCGGGTTGATGTCGGCGGTTGGGTCACAGCTCGCCTCGTACCTCGAGGTGGCGCAGTTACACGACACGTTGAAACGCGAAGCGAGCCACGATCCGCTGACGCGGCTCAATAACCGGCGGCTCTTCCTGGAGCGGATCCAGCAGGAAGTGATTCGCGCGGGTGGGGCAGGTGAGAGCTTTTCGATTGTCTTCCTCGATGTCAACGAGCTCAAGCGAATCAACGACACCTACGGTCACCTGGCGGGCGACGCCCTCCTTCGCGAGGTATCCAATGCCCTGATGGACGCGGTTCGCGGCGAGGACGTCGTGGCCCGCTACGGCGGCGACGAGTTCGTAGTTCTCCTGCCCGCCACGCCGGCCCCCGCGGCCACCATCGTCGCGCAGCGTATCTCGGATGGCATCGCACGGCACCGCTTCATGGCCGGCCGCGAGCTGCTGCAGATCCCCGGCGTCAGCCTCGGGGTCGCCACGTTTCCCCGCGACGGCGCCACCGCCGAGGAGCTGCTAGCTTCGGCCGACGCCACGCTCTACCAGGAAAAGCGAAAGGCCGGTTAAGCCCTACCCGAAGACCTGCTGCAGGTCGTAAAGCTCGCGAGGGACCTTTCGGGTTTCGGCGATGACGTCGCGAAGCGGGACCACGGCGATCTGCCCATCCTGCCGAATCGGAATCACCCCGGCCTCTTTGTCGGCCAAGAGATCCGTGGCGGCCACGCCCAGACGCGTGGCCCAGATCCGATCGACCGGCGACGGCGACCCGCCGCGCTGCAGGTGCCCCAGGACGGTCACCCGTGTCTCGAAGCCAGTCGCCTCCTCGATCCGGTTGCTCAGCGCGTCGCCCACCCCTTGTTTCGCCAGCCGAACGTGACCGAACGCGTCGCGCTTCTCCGCCGTGGCGGCCACCGCCATCGCCGGCTCGAGCGCACCCATCCGTACCCCCTCCGCCACCACGATGATGCTGAAGTCTTTCCCCTCGGCGCGCCGCCGGTGCAGGTGCGCGACTACGGCCTCAAGCTTCGTCTCGAACTCCGGAATGATGATCATGTCGGCACCGCCCGCCAGGCCACCGACCATCGCCACCCAGCCCGTGTCCCGGCCCATCACTTCAACGACCATGACGCGGTGATGGGCCGAAGCGGTGGTGTGCAATCGATCGAGAGCCTCCACCACGACGCCAACCGCGGTATCGAAGCCGATGCAGAACTGGGTCGCCGAGAGGTCGTTGTCGATCGTCTTCGGCACCCCAACGACCGGATAGCCGGCATCGCTCATCGCGGCCGCAACCGACAGCGTGTCGTCGCCGCCGATCGCCACCAGACCATCCACCTGACTGGCCCGAAGCAGCCTGATCGCCTGATCGATGCCGCCGGGATCCTTGAGGGGATTGGTGCGGGAGGTGCCCAGGATCGTTCCCCCCAGGGGAAGGATGCCGCGAACCGAGGCAGTGGTCAGCTCTTCGAGGTCACCAGCGCCCTGCACGCCGGCCCATCCATTCTTGATCCCGGTGACCTGGAACCCGCGTTGAAAGGCGCGACGGGCCACGCCGCGAATGGCGGCATTGAGGCCGGGCGCGTCTCCCCCACCAGTCAGAACGCCGATGCGCACGACGCTTAGTTTAAGACCCGCTCAGCGCGAATCCCGGCGACCCGAGGTCAGATTCAGAATGAGCATAAGGGCGCCCAGCACAACGATCAGGGCGCCGACGGCCATCCCCGCGGTCTGGTTGAACTGGTAGCCGCCGATGCCGATCACCCCTTCGAAGAACGCGGCGCCCAGCAGGAAGAGGACCCCCGCGATCCCCAGCAGGCGGGTCCCGGCGCGGAGGTTGCCCGGCCGACCGGCGGTCAGGCCGTAGAGGATCATGCCAACACCGATCGCCCCGGGGAACACCAGGGCCCAGGCGTAGGCCCAGCTTTCAAAGTGGTCCGTCGAGTTCTGGTAGAGGAGGATCAGCCCTGACACCGCGATGATGCTGCCGGTGATCGCCAGCCCCTCGCTCACGGCGCCGCGGGCTGCCAGCCCCACGACGATGAGCAGCACGCCAGGGGCGATCACAAAGAAGGGCCAGCCGTAGTGGCCGATGTCGATCCGAACGAACTGACCGATCAGCAGGATCGCCCCGATCAGGACCAGCAACCCGCCAAGAATGGTCGACTGACGCCGTGGCCGAACCGGCGTCTGACTAGCGGCGGGCGCCTGCGCGACCGGGGCGCTTGGCGGCAGTCCCTCGGCCATGCCCCAACTTTACGCCCGCTACCGGCGCCGTCAATGGGCGCGACCGTTTGGCTCGCACTGTCGACGACGGACAGAAATCGTTCATGACGCATTCCGGGCAGCGGGGTGCCCGGGCGACGCAGACCCGGCGGCCGTGCAGGATCAGCCGCAGGCTGAAGCCGGTCCACTCCGAAGCCGGGATCAGCTTGGTCACGTCCGCTTCAATCCTGACGGGATCTGTGCTCTTGGTCAGGCGAAGCCGCCGGGTGAGCCGGGTGACGTGGGTGTCGACGGCGAATCCCGGAATGCCGAACGCCACACCAAGCACAACGTTGGCGGTCTTCCTGCCGACGCCGGGCAAGGTGACCAGATCCTCGATCCGGGGCGGCACCTCACCGCCAAACTTCTCCACCAGGGCCGCACTGCAGGCGATGATGGTTTTTGCCTTGACGTGGAAAAACCCGGTGGGCTTGATCATGGCCTCCACCGCCTGGGGATTGGCATGCGCCAGCGCGGCGGCATCGGGATACCTGGCGAATAACGCCGGCGTCACGGAATTGACCGATCGATCGGTGGTCTGCGCCGACAGGATGGTCGCGATCAGCATCTGGAACGCGTTGCGGTGTTCGAGCTCGGAGGCGGCCGGGTAGATGGCCTTCAGCCGCTCGACAGCGAGGCGCGCGCGGTCTTTGGCTCTTAGCCCTGCCATAAGGCTCAAGCGTACCCGGGCGTCGCCCGACGCGAGTGGCGCGATTCGTGCCACACGAGCGTTTGAGACGTTTGGGGCGTCGCCCCACGCGAGCCGCGCCCGGGCGTCGCCCGACGCGAGTGGCGCGGTTCGTGCCATACGAGCGTTTGAGACGTGGGTGCGATGCGAGCGTTTGAGACGTTTGTGTAACGAAGGGCGGCGCAAAGTTGGAGTGATCGACCCGTTACTGCGATGTGGGCTCGCCTTCGACCAATGGCGGCCGCGCCTCGATCCACAGCCTGCGCTGGTATATCAGTGTCGGTTTCCTGATGGTCGGGGTCGGCCCCCTGATCTTCTTTGGCGCCCAGCGCCTCTCCGCGCTGTTCGGCACCCAGAACGAGAGCATCCAGCAGAAGCACGAGCCCATGGCGGAAAGTCTCGCCCAGGCGATCTATGGCTATCTCCTGGATCAGACCTCGGCCTTGCAGAGCACAGCTTCGCAAATCGCGTCGGATAACGACTCCAGTATCGCCCGCCTGAACGACGCCGGCTTCAACGCGACGCACCTGAACCAGGAGCTCGCCGCCGCGCACTCTGCTCAGCCGGCGATGCTGCAGCTCTACGTCGGCAACCTGGCCGGGCGTGCGGTGGCCGCGGCGCCGCCAGCCGGCGTCGGGGTCGATTACAGCGTCTGGAACTACGTCAAAGACGTGCTCAACACGCGGCGAATCGGACCCAAATACTCGGACGTGATTCGCTCTCGCGGCGACGCCAGCGTCGCCGCCGTCGTGATCGCGGTTCCAATCCTCGACGCCCAGCGCAACCTCATCGGGTTTCTCGCTGGAACGGTGGACCTCTCCGAAGTGCAGCGCCTGTCCAACTACAGCCGGATTGGTGCATCCGGCCAGGCTGTCGTGGTCGACCGACGCGGTCGCGTCATCGCTCATCCCCGCGAGGACTGGCGAGTGGAGGCAAAAGACCTATCGTCCTCCGCGATCTTTCAGCAGTCGCTCGGGCAGGAAACCGGCGTCAGTTGGTACACCGACCTCGATGGCAACGTCCCGCGAGCCGCCGGGTATGCCACGGTGCCAGTGGTCGCATGGAAGGTCTGGGTCTCGCAGCCTGTTGCCGAGCTGCGAACGGAGTTGACGCCGTTGATCGTGAGTACCGTCGAGTGGCTGCTGGTAGCGATCGTCCTGGCCCTGGTGTTGGGCTTCCTGGCGGCCGCCTGGATCACCCGGCCGGTGGACGAGCTGACCCGTGCCGCGGGCCGCATCGCCCAGGGTGATTTCGTCACGCCGGTCACGGTTCGCGAGCGCTTCGCCGCCAAGGAGTTGCGGGCGCTAGCGCACACGTTCAATCAGATGGTCCGCCAGCTCAGTGGCGCCTATCTGACGCTCGAGGACAAGGTCTCCCAACGAACGTCCGAACTGCAGGCGGCCAACCAGGAACTTGCCCGAGCCAACAAGCTGAAGTCGGAGTTCCTGGCCAACGTCTCGCACGAGCTCCGCACCCCGCTGTCCGCCATCATCGGCTTCTCGCAGATCCTTCTCGACGGGATCGACGGGCAAATGAGCGAGGAACAGCAGCAGGATATTTTGCAGGTGAACAAGAGCGGACAGTCACTCCTCGCGCTGATCAACCAGATTCTCGATCTGAGCAAGATCGAGGCCGGCAAGATGGAGCTGACGCTGGAGCGCGTCGAGCTGCCGGGGCTGATCACGTCGATCCTGGAGAGCATCAGCCCGCTCGCCCAGGAAAAGGGGCTTCGCATCGAAACCCGATTCGCGCCCGGCTTGCCGGCGGTCGAGGGCGATGCCGCCCGCCTCAAGCAGGTCCTGATCAACCTGCTGTCCAACGCCGTCAAATTCACGGAGCGCGGTCACATCGAAGTCATCGCTCAGCCATCGGGCCGCATGGTCCGGATCGCCGTCAAGGACACCGGCATCGGGATCTCGGCTGATTCGCAGCGGGTGATCTTCGAAGAGTTCGTCCAGGGAGACGGGAGCAGCACCCGCCGGCACGGCGGCACCGGGCTGGGCCTGAGCATCGTCCGCAAGCTGGTCGAGATGCACGGTGGTGCGATCACGGTCAGCAGCGAACCAGGCAAGGGCAGTATCTTCACCTTCACCGTGCCAGCCTGGGCCACCGGCCAGGGCGCCGTGACCTCGCTTCAGCGCCGGCCGCTCCGCCGTCCCAATCAGGGCCTGCCGGGCACCGCGATCCTGGTGGTGGACGACGACCCGAGCGTCCGGCAGCTGATTTCCCGGCACCTGGAACAGGAGGGCTGGAAGACGGTGCAAGCCTCCAACGCCACCGATGCATTGCAACTGGCGCGTGAAAGCCGGCCGATGTTGATCACGCTGGACATCATGATGCCGGACGCCTCCGGCTGGTGGGTGCTCGAGAAGTTGAAGGAAGATCCGGAGACGGCGGGCATCCCGGTGCTGGTGGTCACCATCGTGGAGGATCAGCGGCTGGTCTTTGCGCTCGGCGCGTCCGACTACCTGGGCAAGCCGTACGACCGAGGCGCCTTGATCGCCAAGATCCATCGGCTGCTGCCCCAGCTCGATGGCAAGCGGGTGCTGGTCGTCGATGATGATCCCGAGGCCCGCGCCATGCTGACCAAGATCCTCAAAGAGGAGCACGCCACCGTCGTTCCTGCGGCGAGCGGTGATGAGGCGATGGCCCTGGTCACCCAATCACCGCCTGATCTCGTGCTGCTCGACTTGATGATGCCCGGGATGAGTGGCTTTGAGATGGTGGCGCGGATGCGGGCCCTGCCGGCAGCGACCAACATCCCGGTGATGATCGTCAGCGCGAAAGAGCTGACCGCGGAAGACGTGCTGACGCTGAATGGTCACATTCAACGATTCGTGGCGAAGGGATCGATCGAACCGGAGGGCCTGACCAATGCGGTTCGCCAGCTGCTGGGTCAGAGTAAAACGCAAGGAGCTGCCGCATGAGTCAACTGATCCTCGTGGTTGAAGACGACCCGACGATGCAAAAGATGGCGCTCAAAATCCTGCGCTCACGCGGCTTTATCTGTGAGTCCGCGCCAAACGGCCGAGCCGCGGTGGCGATGGCTGCCGCGCTCAAGCCGGGCTTGATCCTGATGGATCTTTCGCTGCCGGAGATGAACGGCTGGGAGGCCACCCGGGCTCTTAAGGCCGACCCCGCGCTGGCCCAGATCCCGGTGGTTGCCATCACCGCCCACGCGATGGTCGGGGATCGAGAGACGGCGATCGCCGCCGGCTGCGCCGAGTGCCTCACCAAGCCCTACGAGCTCGACGAGCTGATCGCCGTGGCCGACCACTACGTCGGACCGGCTGAACCGCAGGCAAAGATCGCCTAGAAAAAGAAACGGCCGGGCGCGGGCCCGGCCGTTCTCGCGAGTCGCCTACTTCGCCGATGTCGTGTGCGTGACCGCGTTGAAGGCATCCACCTGACCGGCGCCGTACCAGGAGTTGTGGCCCGTGCCGCCGGTGCAGACCTGCGGCGCACCGTTGCTGACGCTGACAAATGCAGCATAGCCCGGCGGCAGCGCGGATGGGCACGGCTGCGGATCCGCAGTCTGGCTTAGATAGGCCTGCACCGCGCCCGGCGACATCTTGCCGTTCGATGCGTTGTTCAGGTTGCCGAACATGCTGATTATCAAGGCCGCCACACCGGCGACGTGCGGCGATGCCATCGAGGTCCCCTGCTGGTAGCACCACATGACACCCGGGTGGCCGGTCTCGAAGACCCGTCGGCTGGCCAGACAGTTGCTTTGGAGAGCAAACGGCCAGGTAGAGAGCACTCTCCCATTGAAAGACTCCGGGCCGGTACCGAAAATGCTATCCCCGCCGGGCGCAACGACGTCGGCCGTCGCCGCACCGTAACTCGAGTAGAACGACTTCAGATAGCCGCCGTTGGCCTGCATGTTGTGTCCGTCGGCGGTTGCGCCGATGACTCCCGAAATCTCGACAGGGATCACGACGCAGTCGTTGTGGACTGTCCGGACGGGTGGAATTGCCTCGGTGTCCGGGCTGGTGACGTCCTGCGTGGGATGCGACAGGTCATCGCTCTCGTTACCCTCCGCGGCAACCACGACGGTGCCCTGCTGCATCGCGAACCGGATGGCGCGTTGCTCGGCCTTCCAGATGGCCCGCTGGTCCGGGTCGTTCTTGCAGTTGAACAGGAACGGATCGGCAAAGTAGCTGTTGTTGGTCACGTCGACTTGGTGGGTCCCAGCCCACATGAACGCGCAGACCACCGCCTCGGGGAAGAAGAACCCAGCCGCGTCGCCAGCCTTGATGCCGGCGATCTTGACGTTGGGCGCCACCCCGACAATGCCAAAGCCGTTGGAGGCTGCCGCGATGGTGCC
>Ga0209155_1000448_pt1 | contig 19663 bp, 16 predicted proteins | sample GraSoiAngelo_122_FD_185879 | JGI IMG/M metagenome (GOLD analysis project Ga0209155, IMG submission 185879) | Grasslands soil microbial communities from the Angelo Coastal Reserve, California, USA - 14_0927_02_20cm (SPAdes) (version 2) | ecosystem: Environmental > Terrestrial > Soil > Grasslands ... | reverse complement strand
ACGTGCTGACGCTGCACGGCCGCGGTGTGTTCGCCTGCATCAGCCCTTGGAACTTTCCGGTCGCGATTTTCACGGGGCAGGTGGCGGCCGCGCTGGTCGCCGGCGATACGGTGGTTGCGAAGCCGGCGCAGCAGACGGCGCTCACCGCGTACCGCGTCGCCGAGCTGATCCTGAAGGCCGGGATCCCGCCCGGCGCCTTTCATCTTCTGCCTGGCGACGGCGCGATCGGGCGGGCTCTCGTCGCCGATCCGAGGATCGCGGGCGTCGCCTTCACCGGTTCGACCGCCACCGCTCGCGCAATCCAGCGCGTTCTCGCGGAGCGCGAGGGCCCCATCGTGCCGCTGATCGCCGAAACCGGCGGCCTGAACGCCATGATCGTGGATTCGAGCGCGCTTCCCGAGCAGGTCGTCGACGCGGTGATGGCGAGCGCGTTTCGCTCGGCCGGCCAGCGCTGCAGCTCGCTTCGCGTCCTGTACCTGCAGGAGGAAATCGCGCCCGCGGTGCTCGACATGCTGCGCGGTGCGATGGCCATGCTGCGTGTCGGCGATCCCGCCGATCCGGCGACCGACATCGGACCGGTGATCGACGCGCAGGCGCGCAAGGAATTGGCGCAATACGTTTCCGATCTGCGCTCGCGCGCCAAGCTGATCGCGGAGTCCGGCCCAGTCCCGCCTGCCGGTACCTATGTCGCTCCCGTGGCGTTCGAAATCGGTTCGATACGCGAGGTTCCCGGGGAGCGCTTCGGCCCCATCCTTCACATCGCACGGTTCCCGCTCGAAGACCTCGACCGGATAGTCGACGACATCAACGCCACCGGATACGGACTCACGATGGGTGTGCACACCCGTATGGACTCGCGCGCCGAGCGCATTCGCGAGCGCTCTGCGGTCGGCAATCTCTATGTCAACCGCAACATGATCGGCGCGGTGGTGGGCGTGCAGCCGTTCGGCGGCGAGGGGCTGTCCGGCACCGGGCCCAAGGCCGGCGGCCCGAATTACCTCGTGCGATTCGCGACCGAACGCGTCTTTACAGTGAATACCGCGGCGGCCGGAGGCGATCTCGGCTTGCTGGCCGGGGCCGGCGCCGCGACGTGAGGCGCTTTCGTCGCGCCGCGCGCGTGCTATTCTCGCCGCACCCATGGCGGAAGACATCATTCTCGAAACGCGCGGCCTGAGGAAGGAGTTCAAGGGCTTCGTCGCCGTCGGCGACGTCAGCCTCAAGGTCAGGCGCGGACGCATCCACGCGCTCATCGGCCCCAACGGCGCGGGCAAGACCACCTGCTTCAACCTGCTCACGCACTTTCTTTCCCCGACGCGCGGCCAGATCTTCTACAACGGGCGCCAGATCACGGGCTCCAGCCCCGCCGCGATCGCGAGGCTGGGGCTGGTCCGGTCTTTTCAGATTTCGGCGGTGTTTCCGCATCTCACGGTCCTAGAGAACGTGCGCATCGCGCTTCAGCGCAAGCGCGGCCGCTCGTTCGATTTCTGGCGAACGGACCGGAGTTTGCGCCACCTGAATTCGCGCGCGCGCGAGCTGCTGGACGCCGTTGGCCTGTCGGCATTCGAAGAGTCGATCGCGGTGGAGCTGCCCTACGGGCGCAAGCGCGCACTCGAGATCGCGACCACGCTCGCGCTCGATCCGGAAATGATGCTCCTCGACGAGCCCACTGCCGGCATGGCGCACGCGGACGTCGAGCGCATCGCGGCGCTTATCCGGCGCGTGGCAGCCAATCGAACGGTGCTCATGGTCGAGCACAACCTCGGCGTCGTGGAAAACCTCTCGGATCAGATCACGGTGCTCTCGCGCGGCGAGATCATCGCCGAGGGCGACTACCGGTCGGTGTCCGCTCATCCGGAGGTGATCAAGGCCTACCTGGGCTCCGAGCATGCCTGAGACCGCGCTGCTTTCCGTCGCCGACCTGAACGCATGGTACGGGGAATCCCACATCCTGCACGGCGCGCAGTTCGAGGTGCGCCGCGGGGAGGTGGTGACGCTTCTCGGCCGCAACGGCGTCGGCAAGACCACGACTCTCAAGGCCATCATGGGCATGGTCGCCCGCCGGGAGGGCTCGATCCGCTTCGACGGCACGCAGCTCGTGGCGCTGCCCTCCGATCGCATCGCCCGCCTCGGAGTCGCGTTCTGCCCCGAGGAGCGCGGCATCTTTGCGAGTCTCGACGTCCGCGAAAACCTCCTGCTTCCGCCGGTGGTGCGCGCGGGCGGGCTGTCCCTAGCTCAGGTTTTCGACCTGTTCCCGAACCTTAAGGAGCGCCTCGCGAGCCAGGGGACGAAGCTCTCGGGAGGCGAGCAGCAGATGCTCGCGATCGGCCGCATTCTGCGCACCGGGGCGCGGCTGCTGCTTCTCGACGAGCCGACCGAAGGCCTCGCTCCGGTGATCGTTCAGCAGATAGGCCGCACCATCTCGCGGCTCAAGGCGGAAGGGTTTACCATCCTCCTGGTCGAGCAGAATTTCCGGTTCGCCTCGCGAGTCGCCGATCGCCACTACGTCATGGAGAGCGGACGAGTTGTGGACATGATCCCGAACAGCGAGCTAGAGTCCAATCTGGAGAAGGTTCACGAATACCTGGGCGTGTAGCCCGAATCCAATCACCCCAAAGAGAAGAGGAGCTCCCATGTTCTCCAATCGCAGCATATTCGCGGCGGCGCCGCTTGCCGTGGCCGCGTCGCTCGCCCAGGCGCAGATTTCCGACGGCGTGGTCAAGATCGGCGTGCTGTCCGATATGTCGAGTCTTTACTCGGACATCGGGGGAGGTGGATCGGTGGTAGCTGCGCGCATGGCGATCGCCGATTTTCCGACGAAGGGCATAAAGGTGGAGCTGCTTTCCGCCGATCACCTGAACAAGCCCGACGTCGGTTCGAGCATCGCGCGCCAGTGGTACGACGTCGACAAGGTGGACGTCATCGTCGACGTGCCGACTTCGTCGGTGGCGCTCGCGATCAACCAGATCACGCGCGAGAAAGGCAAGGCCTTCCTCGTTTCAGGCGCGGCGTCCTCGGATCTGACGGGCAAAGCGTGCTCGCCCAACACCATCCACTGGACCTACGACACCTGGATGCTCGCCAACGGAACGGGCAACGCGATCGTGAAGACGGGCGGCGACAGTTGGTACTTCATCACCGCGGACTACGCCTTCGGACTTGCGCTTGAGCGCGATACCGAAGCGGTGGTGCTGAAGAACGGCGGCAAGGTACTCGGAAAGGTGCGGCACCCCCTGAACGCGCAGGACTTCTCGTCGTTCCTCCTCCAGGCGCAGGCTTCCAAGGCGAAGATCATCGGTCTCGCCAACGCCGGCGGCGACACCACCAACGCGATCAAGCAAGCGGCCGAATTCGGTATCGTCAAAGGCGGTCAGAATCTCGCCGGCCTGCTGGTGTTCCTCTCTGACATCCACGGCCTTGGACTGGACAAGGCACAAGGGCTGATCTTCACCGAGACTTTCTACTGGGACTTGAACGATCAGACCCGGGGGTTCGCCAGGCGCTTTGCCGCCGCCAACAGCGGCAAGTATCCGACCATGGTCCAGGCCGGCGTGTACTCGGCGATCACGCACTACCTCAAGGCGGTGACGGCGCTGAAGGGGGACGACGGCACCAAGGTGATCGCCAAGATGAAGGAGCTCCCGACCGACGATCCGCTGTTCGGCAAAGGCACGGTGCGCATCGACGGCCGCGCGCTTCATCCGGCCTACCTGGTCGAAGTGAAGAAACCCTCGGAGTCCAAAGGACCCTACGACTACTACAAGATCCGCGCGACCATCCCTGCCGATCAGGCTTTCCGGCCGCTGAGCGAAGGCGGCTGCCCGCTGGTGAAATAGGGCAGAGCGGACGCTGAAGCGCCGCTCATGGAAATCTTCGGGATCCCGACCCAGGCGCTGTTCGGGCAGTTGCTGATCGGGCTGATCAACGGCTCGTTCTACGCGCTGCTCTCGCTCGGGCTCGCGGTGATTTTCGGGCTGCTCAACATCATCAACTTCACCCACGGCGCCCAGTACATGATGGGCGCGTTCTGCGCTTATTTCCTGCTCACGAAGCTCGGAATCGGTTACTGGTGGGCGCTCGCGGTCACACCGCTCGCGGTCGGAATCATCGGCATGGTCATCGAGCGGCTGATGCTCGCGAGGCTCTACAAGCTCGACCACCTGTACGGCCTCTTGCTCACGTTCGGCCTCGCGCTCATCATCCAGGGGCTGTTCCGCAACGAATACGGCACCTCGGGAATTCCCTATGCCCTGCCGCAGGAGCTCGCGGGCGGGCACAACCTCGGTTTCATGTTCCTGCCGAACTACCGAGCATGGGTCATCCTCGCCTCGATCGTCGTGTGCCTCGCGACCTGGTTCATGATCGAGAAGACCCGGCTGGGCGCGTACCTACGCGCGGCGACCGAGAACCCGCAGCTGGTGCAGGCTTTCGGCATCAACGTCCCGAGAATGATCACACTCACCTACGGTTTCGGCGTCGCCCTTGCCGCGTTCGCGGGCGTGATGGCGGCGCCGATCTACCAGGTCAATCCGCTCATGGGGGCGGATCTCATCATCGTCGTCTTTGCGGTGGTGGTGATCGGAGGCATGGGCTCGATCATGGGATCGATCGTGACCGGCTTTGCGCTCGGGCTGATCGAGGGCCTGACCAAGGTGTTCTATCCCGAGGCGTCGAACACGGTGATCTTCATCATCATGGCGATCGTGCTGATGATCAAGCCGGCGGGTCTCTTCGGCACGCAGCGCTGAGGGTGTTCTAGGATCATGTCGGCCGTGCACGAACTTGCACCGCGCGCCGGCGGGTTTGCGCATCAGCGCATCGCCGCCGCGGTGATGATCGCGTTCTTTGCGCTAGCGCCGCTCGTCGCGTATCCGGTGTTCCTCATGAAGGTGATGTGCTTCGCGCTCTTCGCCTGCGCCTTCAACCTCCTGATCGGCTACGGGGGTCTCTTGTCCTTCGGGCACGCGATGTTCCTCGGAACTGCAGGTTACGCTTCCGCGCACGCCGCCAAGGTGTGGGGCTTCCCGCCCGAGTTCGCGATCCTCTTCGGTACGGCGTGTTCCGCGCTGCTCGGCCTCGTGACCGGCCTGCTCGCGATCCGCCGGCAGGGCATCTACTTCGCGATGATCACGCTCGCGCTCGCGCAGATGGTGTACTTCTTCTACCTGCAGGCGCCGTTCACGGGCGGCGAGGACGGCATCCAGGCCGTGCCGCGTGGCAAGCTCTTCGGCCTGCTCGACCTCGACAGCGTGTGGGCGATGTATGCGCTGGTGTTCGCGGTGTTCGTCGGCGGATTTCTTCTCATCCATCGCGCGGTGCACTCGCCCTTCGGGCAGGTGCTGAAAGCGATCCGCGAAAACGAGGCGAGGGCACTCTCGCTCGGCTACGACGTCAACCGCTACAAGCTGCTCGCCTACGTGCTATCGGCGACGCTCGCGGGACTCGCCGGAGCGACCAAGGTGCTGGTGTTCGAGCTCGCTTCGCTCACCGACGCGCACTGGACCATGTCGGGCGAGGTGGTGCTGATGGTGCTGCTCGGCGGGCTCGGGACCGTGTTCGGGCCGGTGGTGGGCGCCCTTATCATCATTTCGATGGAGAACTACCTCGCGCAGATCGGCTCCTGGGTGACAGTCGTCCAGGGCGTGATCTTCGTGATCTGCGTTCTCACTTTCCGCCGCGGCGTGATCGGCGAGCTGGGGAGGCTGATCGGGAAGCCTCTGTAGGAATCAAGCTTTCCCCCGCTCGCTGGCCCACGCAGTCCGCGTGGATGTCGTCAGCTTGGAGGCGGTGGCGTGAACTTCTTCACCTCTTTGGCGAGCAGCGAACCGTCGGCCTGTTTGATGACTTCGGCGAAGGCGAAGTCCCCTACCTTGAGATCGGCGAGACTCTGGAAGCCGCTCCCTTCGAACTCGGTCCTGGCGTCGGTGATGATCTTGGTATCGCCGATGGTGAGGGTGTTGGCGTCCACCGCCGTGACCTTGCCGGACACGTGCATCTCCTCCTCGGGCTCGTCCTCGCGCTGCAGCACGCGGATGCGCGTGGCGTTGATGCTCTTGTCGGACTGGACGGTGCCGCGGACCAGCAGTTGATCGCCGACCATGAGGTCGGCCAGCGCGAGAGTGGTGTCGCCTTTCACGATCACGGTGGCAGAGCTGACGTTGACCGTTAGACCGCCTACGCTCAGCGTGCTCCCGGTTATCTGCGTGAGTGTGCCGACGAAGGCGGTGCGGTCGGCATCGTTCCTGTCCTCGATGCGGATTTCGTTGGCGGTGACGGTGCCATCGGCGTTCAGGGTGCCCTCGACCTCGACCGGCGTGCCTAGCGTGAGGTCGGCGAAGGTCGCAGCAGCATCCTCCTCCTTCCTGATCGTTGTGGCGTCGGTCACGGCCACCTTGCGGCCCGCGACGGTGAGCACCTTGCCGTCGATAGCGTCGACGGTGCCTTCGAATTCGGTCTCGGTTTGCTCGTTTTGCTCGGTGACGCTGGTGCCCGAAAGACTGAGCGTCAGGTGCCGGAACTCTCCCGGGACCACCGGCGCCGTAGCCAAGTTTGCGTTCCGGCCCCCGCCGCTGAAATGCAGGACGGTCGCACCTTTTGGCACGTTGGCCAGGACAAAACCGCCGGTTGTGTCGGTGGTAGTGGCGGCGCTGCTGCTCGGCACCTCGACGAGCATGCTCTGCGACCCGCTGCCCATTACGGCGCCCTGGAAAACGCCGCTGCCGCTCGAAGCCGGCATGTCAGTTTGATCGCTGGACATGCCGCACGCCGCGACCAGCACCACTGTCAGAACGCTTAGCGATCTCGTGGGAATCTGCATGGGTTGCCTCCTTAGGTGATCAGGCCCGATCCCAGAGCTGCGGACAGAGGCCGCCTTGGTATACGTGTAACGAAGGCGACGTATTCCTAAACTCCGGGGAAGCCAGCTAATAAGCCAAGACCCGCCCCCGCTTTGTCGCTTCTAGGCGACAGTCTGGGGGAATCGCGCACAAGATTTGAGCAATCCGTCCGAACACTCCGTTTCTCGCAGAACGCGGGCGGAAACCCTGCAAGGTATACACAGGCTATGCACAGATTTTGTGGATAAGCCTGAAACAGGACTAGATGATTTTTTGCGCCGCGAGCTGATCGAGCTCTTCGCGGCGCATACCCAGCAGATCGCCGAGCACTTCGCGCGTATGCTGCCCGAGGACCGGTGGAGGCAGCTCGTACTCGACGGGCGTTTCCGAGAATCGCATCGGGCTCGCGACCGTCGGAGAGGGCACGCCCGCCTGGTGCGGAATTTCGATTTTCAGTCTGCGGTGCTGCACCTGCGGATCTTCGAATACCTGCCGGTAATCGTTGATCGGACCGCACGGAACGTTTGCGGCCTCGAGCTCGGTGAGCCATCGCGCGCCCGGTCGCTCGCGGAGTATTTCTCGCAGCAGAGGGATGAGGGTCGCGCGATTCGTGATGCGCCCGGGCATGGTGGCGTAACGCGGATCGCCGGCAAGCTCCGGCCGGCCCGCGACCCTGCAGAAGCTCGCGAATTGGCTGTCGTTGCCGACCGCGAGGATGAGGTGGCCGTCGGCGGTGGCGAACACTTCGTAGGGCACGACGTTCGCGTGCGCGTTGCCGTAGCGTCCCGGGATCTTTCCCGAAGTGAAGTAGTTCAGGATCTGGTTTGCGCCGAAGGCGACGACGGCGTCGAACAAGGCGAGGTCGATGTACTGCCCGACGCCGGTGCGCTCGCGGTGCGCGATCGCCGCCGTGACGGCGAGGCTCGCGTACATCCCGGCGAGGACGTCGGTGACGGCGATGCCGACTTTCTGCGGACCGCCTCCTGGCTCGCCGTCGCGCTCGCCGGTGATGCTCATGAGGCCACCCATGCCCTGGAAGATGAAGTCGTAGCCGGGGCGGTGCGCGCTCGGGCCGGACTGGCCGAACCCGGTGATCGAGCAGTAGACGATGCGCGGATTGATTTTCTTCAGATCGTCGTAGGCGAGGCCGTATTTCGCGAGACCGCCGACCTTGTAGTTCTCGAGCAGCACGTCGCACTTCGCCGCGAGCGCGAGCGCGATGCGCTGGCCCTCGGGCTTCGCGATGTCGAGCGTCACCGACTTCTTGCCGCGGTTCACCGAGAGGAAGTACGCCGACTCGCGCGTCTCTCCGCCGTCCTTGTCCTTGAGGAAAGGGGGGCCCCAGCTGCGCGTGTCGTCGCCCACCCCGGGGCGCTCGATCTTGAGCACTTCCGCCCCGAGATCGGCGAGATTCTGCGATGCCCAGGGGCCGGCGAGAACACGCGAGAGATCCAGAACGCGTATGTGGGAGAGCGGGCGCGGCATGGCGGGAGCGATCGCGAACCGGCCGATTATATCGGTGAGCGCCGGGAGCTGGGGCGCTGCGCGCCATGGCTTATAATCCGCCTGTATTTCCACGAGAGGCGGTGAATGAAAATCCTGGTCGCGGTCAAGCGCGTCGTCGATTTCAACGTCAAGGTGCGCGTCAAGGGCGACGGCTCGGGCGTCGAGACGTCCAACGTCAAGATGTCGATGAATCCCTTCGACGAAATCGCGGTCGAGGAAGCGATACGCCTGAAGGAAGCCGGGACCGCGTCCGAGATCGTCGCGGTATCTTGCGGTTTGCAGGCCAGCCAGGAGACCCTGCGCACGGCCCTCGCGCTCGGCGCCGACCGCGCGATCCTCGTCGAGACCGGGGTGGAGCTGCAGCCGCTCGCGGTCGCCAAGCTCCTGCGCGCGATCGTGGAAAAGGAGAATCCGGCGATCGTCATCCTCGGCAAGCAGGCGATCGACGACGACTGCAACCAGACAGGCCAGATGCTCGCGGCGCTGCTCGGCTGGCCGCAGGCGACCTTCGCTTCGAAAGTGAAAATCTCGGACGGCAGGGCCGAAGTGACGCGCGAGGTGGACGGAGGCCTGGAAACGATCTCGATCAAGATGCCGGCCGTGGTGACCACCGACCTGCGCCTGAACGAGCCGCGCTACGTCACGCTGCCCAACATCATGAAGGCGAAGAAGAAGCCCCTCGAAGTGCTGAAACCCGACGCGCTCGGCGTCGACATCGCGCCGCGGCTCAGGACCCTGAAGGTGGAGGAGCCTTCCAAGCGCAAGGCAGGAGCCAAGGTGCCCGACGCGAGGACCCTAGTCGCGAAGCTTCGCAACGAAGCCAAGGTGATTGCATGAGCGTGCTCGTCGTCGCGGAGCACGACAACCAATCGGTCAAGTCGGCGACGCTCAATACCGTCGCCGCCGCGGCCCAGATAGCAAAAAGCGTCGGCGGCGATGTCATCATCCTCGTCGCCGGCTCGAACTGCGGCGCGGCGGCCGAAGCGGCCGCCGCGGTCGCGGGCGTCAAAAAGGTCCTCTCGGTCGATGCGCCGCATTACCAGGACCAGCTTGCGGAAAACATGGCGCCGCTGGTGGGAGGCCTCGCCGGCGGGTATACGCACGTTCTCTTGCCGGCGAATTCCTTCGGAAAGAATCTCGCGCCGCGCATCGCGGCGCTGCTCGATCTCGCGCAGATCTCCGACATCGTCGCGGTCGTGAGCGCCGACACTTTCGTTCGTCCGATCTATGCCGGCAACGCCCTCGCAACCGTGCAATCGAAGGACAGGATCAAGATCATCACCGTGCGCACGACGGGTTTCGACGCGGTTTCCGCAAGCGGCGGCTCGGACGCAGTGGAAGCTCTCCAGGCTGGCGCGGATGCTGGCCTGTCGTCGCTCGTCGGCCGCGCGCTCACCAAGTCGGAGCGCCCCGAGCTGACTTCCGCGCGCGTAGTGGTGTCGGGCGGGCGCGGCATGGGCTCGGGGGACAACTTCAAGATCCTGGAACCGCTCGCCGACAAGCTGGGCGCGGCGATGGGAGCTTCGCGTGCCGCAGTGGACGCGGGGTTCGTGCCGAACGACTGGCAGGTCGGGCAGACCGGCAAGATCGTTGCGCCGGAGCTCTACATCGCCGTGGGCATCTCCGGCGCGATCCAGCACCTAGCGGGCATGAAGGACAGCCGCGTCATCGTCGCCATCAACAAGGACGAGGAAGCGCCTATATTCCAGGTGGCGGACTACGGGATCGTGGGAGACCTGTTCCAAATCGTTCCGGAATTGGTGAAAGAGCTGGGATAAACGGTTTTTACAGAGGCACCTATGAGCGAATACAAGGCACCGCTTCGCGACATGCACTTCGTGCTGCAGGAATTGGCCGGCCTGGCCGAGGTCGCGAAGCTGCCCGGCTTGGAGGAGATCAACGCCGAACTCGTCGACCAGATCCTCGAGGAAAGCGCGAAGTTCGCAAGCGGCGTGCTCTCGCCGCTCAACAAGCCCGCCGACAAGGAGGGCTCGAAGTGGGACAAGGGCAGGGTCACCACGCCCGCGGGCTTCAAGGAGGCGTATCGGCAGTTCGTGGAAGGCGGGTGGAACGCGCTGCAGGCGCCCGCCGAGCACGGCGGACAGGGGCTGCCCAAGATCGTCTCGACGCCCGTCGTCGAGATGTGGAAATCGGCGAACCTCTCTTTCTCGCTCGTCACGATGCTCACCGCGGGGGCAGTCGAGGCATTGATCCTGCGCGGTACCGAGGAACAGAAAAAGCGATACCTCCCGAAAATGATCGAGGGCAGCTGGACCGGCACCATGAATCTCACCGAGCCGCAGGCGGGCTCCGATCTGGCGCTCGTTCGCACCAAGGCGGTCCGCGAGGGTGATCATTACCGCGTCTCGGGACAGAAGATCTTCATCACCTACGGCGAGCACGATCTGGCGGAGAACATCATCCATCTCGTGCTCGCGCGCGTGGAGGGCGCGCCCGAGGGCGTGCGCGGCATCTCGCTGTTCCTCGTGCCGAAGTTCCTGGTGAACGCCGACGGCTCGCCGGGGCAGAGGAACGAGGTGCAGTGCGCCTCGATCGAGCACAAGCTCGGCATCCACGCGAGCCCGACTGCCGTCCTCGTATACGAAAACGCGGTCGGCTACCTGGTCGGCGAGGAGAATCGCGGCCTGGAATACATGTTCATCATGATGAATCTCGCGCGATTCGCGGTGGGCATGGAAGGCCTTGCGATCTCCGAGCGCGCCTACCAGCAGGCGCTCGCCTATGCGAAAGAGCGCGTCCAGAGCCGCGACGTCGCGGGTGGCGGCAAGGCGGTGACCATCATCCACCACCCCGACGTGCGCCGCATGCTGATGAGCATGAAGTCCCAGACCGAGGCGATGCGCGCGCTGGGCTACGTCGTCGCGGCGGCGGTGGACAAGTCGCTGAAGCACCCTGACAAGGAAGAGCGCGCGCGCAACCAGGCTTTCGTCGACCTCATGATCCCGATCGTGAAGGGCTGGTTCACCGAGACCGGCATCGACGTGGCGTCGACCGGTATCCAGGTGCACGGAGGCATGGGCTTCATCGAGGAGACCGGCGCGGCGCAGCACCTGCGCGACGCGAGGATCACGACGATCTACGAGGGCACGACCGGCATCCAGGCGAACGACCTCATCGGCCGCAAGGTCGCGCGCGAGGGCGGTGCGACCGCGAAGGAGGTGATCCGGGTGATGCGCGCGGTGGAAGCGGAGCTCGGCAAGGCGGCCGGGGAGGACATGGCGGCGACCCGCGAGGCTTTTTCAGCGGCGCTGACCGCGGCCGAGGAATGCGTCTCCTGGATGGTCATCGCCTACGGCAACGACATCAAGGCGGCGCATGCCGGTGCCGTCCCCTTCCTGAAGCTCATGGGCATCGTGTGCGGCGGCTGGCAGATGGCGCGCGCCGCGCTCGTTGCGCGCCAGCGGCTCTCCGAGGGAAAGGGCGACAAGTCCTTCTACGAGGCGAAAATCAAGACCGCGCGCTTCTACGCCGATCACGTCCTCACACAGGCGCCCGGGCTGCGGAACACGATCGTGCACGGAGCGGCGGGGGTGATGGCGCTGTCGGAGGATCAGTTCTGAGCGCTCGTCCGACGCGCACGTACGGACGAATCGGCTTGCTCTAAAGCATGGCTGCCGGACCGCAAACCCTCGGCCGCTATCAACTCGAGCGTGTCCTCGGCAAGGGGGCGATGGGCATCGTCTACGAGGCGCTCGATCCGAAACTCCACCGCAAAGTGGCGATCAAAACCATTCTGATCAGCCAGCTCGACGAGGAGACCGCCAAGGATTTCTCGATGCGGTTCGTGCGCGAGGCGCACGCAGTGGCCCGGCTCAATCACCCGAACATCGTCCAGGTCTACGACTTCGGCGAGGAAGGCGACATGGCCTACCTCGTCATGGAGTTCATCCGCGGCGATGAGCTGAAGTCCACCCTGAGCACGGGGCGGCAGTTCGACCGGAAGGAATGCGTGCGCATCATGTGCGAGCTGCTCGATGCGCTCGAGTTCGCGCACGAAGCCGGGGTCGTCCACCGCGACATCAAGCCCGCCAACGTCATGCTCGATAGCCAGGGCCGGGCCAAGCTCACCGATTTCGGCGTGGCGCGCGTCACCGATTCCGACCGCACCCACGCGGAGCGCACGCAGGCGGGCACGGTGGTCGGAACGCCCGCCTACATGTCGCCCGAGCAGATCCAGGGGCAGCGCATCGACCGGCGCACCGACATCTTCTCCGCGGGTGTAATCCTATACCAGTTCCTGACCGGCCAGAAGCCGTTTACGGGGGAGGGCGCCTGGACCGTCGCGAAGAAGATCATCCAGGAAGATCCCCCGATGCCGTCGTCGATCAATATGGCGCTGTCGCCGGAGTTCGACCGGGTGGTCGCGAAGGCGCTGGCGAAGAATCCCGACCAGCGCTTTGCGACCGCGCGCGAATTCTCCCAGGCGCTCAAGCGCGCCGCGGAAGGGAAGCCGGCGATACCGGAGGCCGAACCGACCCTAGTCCTTCCGCGCGAGGCCCGCGTCCCGCAGGCGACCCATCCGGAGGCGCTGAGATCGGGGGAAATGGAGCTGGAGTTCTGGCGCTCGATCAAAGATAGCGACGACCCGAATGACTTCGAGCTCTACGTGCGGCAGTTTCCCCAGGGCGTGTATGCGTCGCTCGCGGCACGCAAGGCCGCCAAACTGCGCAGCGGCTCCCCTGCGGACGACAGCGGCACCCGCACCATGGCGGGAGCCGACAGGACGCGGCTCCAGAGGAGCGTCCCGCGTGCCGAGACCGAGGAGAATGCGCAAGCTGCGGTCGAGAAGACGATCAAGCTCACAGACGCGCCGTCACCGGAACCCGCGCTGGCGGGAAAGAAGCGCTCGCTGCTCGTGCTGGCGACACTTGGAGTGCTCGTGGCGGCCAGTGCCGCCACTTATTTCGTCGTAATGAAGCCGAGCCAGCAATCGACTGCTCAGAAGGTCGAGGCGGAGGCAAAGGCAAGGCGCGATGCCGCCGAAGCGGCAAAGGCCGAGGCGCAAGCGAAGGCGCAGGCGCAGCGCGACGCTCAGGCAAAGCGCGACGCCGAAGCCCAGTCGCAACGCGAGGCGGAAGCGCGAGCGAAACGTGAGGTTGAGCTACGAGCAAAGCGTGAGGCCGAAGCGCGGGCGAAACGCGGGGCGGAGGCACAGGCGAAGCGCGAAGGCGAAGAGAGAGCGCAACGCGAGGCCGAAGCGAGGGCACAGCGCGAAGCCAAAGCAACTGCGCAACGCGACGCCGAGAGCAAGTCCAAGCTGGCTGCGGAGACATCACTCTGGGACTCGGTCAAATCGAGCCGCAAGGCCGCCGACGTACAGAAATACCTCAACCGCTACCCGAACGGTCACTATGCGGAACCGGCGCGCCAGCGCATGCTTGAATTGGAGAGCGCCCGGTTGGAGGAGGCCGCCAAGAAGCAAAAAGAAGGGGAAAAGAAGAAGTCGACGATCATCGTCCCGCCGACGTTCTAGCGGCGAATCAGAACCGGTAGCCGAGCCTGACCCCGAGACTGGCGGCTTTTTCGGTGACCGTGTACGCAGTCGTGGTGACGACCCCGAAGTTGTACTTGTATTGCTGGTATCTCAAATCGGCGGTTACTCCCAGCGCCGGGGTGATCGGGTAGGTATAGGCTCCCCCGAGGCTGAAACCGAAGGTGGTGTCGGCGGTATTGTTGAAGCCGTTGTCGTTCTTCCACTTGCCCTTCATCCCAGCAATGGCGATGCTCCCGCTGAACTGCCCGCGCAGCGCGGGAACCCCAGCGCCCGCTCCGATGAAAATCCCTTGGCTGTCGAATGTGTCCTTGGAGAAAGTTTGGGGTGGACGGGGTGCGTGCAGTACGGTGTCGCTCACTGTGTAGCCGCCAAAACCCGAGACACTCACCCCTCGGGCAAAAGCGTGGCTGTAGCCCCCCGTCAGGGTGTAGGAATCGTGCGAAAAATCCTGCTTCTGGCTGGTTACCGAATTCCACAAGTCGTGCGTGGCGCTGAGGCTCTGCGAAGTCGCGAAGTCGACATAGATTCCCTTGGGCGATATCCAGGTCAGACCGACATTGGCCGCCGTGTAACTGGACTTCGCAGTCTGATTGCTATATCCGACGGGGGCGTTCCGGTCAAACGAAATCTTATAGCTGGTCGGCGCGAGCCCGCCGTACAGACGCAAGACGTTCTGCGCTTGTGCTGCAGCGGGAAAAAAGGCAAAGGCGAAAAGTGCGGCCCACAACTCGGTCCGGTGTGTTTTCATGGCAACTGACCTCCGCTCGATTCAATTGTGTCAGCTTTCCGCGGAAATTGGAATGCGCGGCGCAAGCACCTAGTCGACGACAAGTTCGAGCACCACGCGGCGCAACTCTGCGCCCTCGGGATGCCAATCGATGCGAAACCCCTGCGAACGGGCGAGTCGCAACATGGGCGTGTTGGTGGCGAGCACGTCACCGACGATCCACCGCATGCAGTGCCCTCGGGCGGAATCGACGAGCATGACGAGGAGCTTCCCGCCGATGCCGCGGCCCTGCCAGGCATCGGCGACGGTGATCGCGAATTCGCAGGTGACGCCGTCCGCGTGGCGCGCGTAGCGCGCCACGCCGATCGCGGTTTCGGCTCCCTCGATCGTCGCTGTCGCGATCAGCGCCATATCGCGGCTGAAATCGATGCGCGTGAATTTTTCCAGCATCTCCGGTGTGAGGCGGACGCCGCCGCCGAGGAAGCGGTTGTAGCGCGTTTCTTTCGAAAGCTTGCGCGCGAATTCCGTCTCGAGGTCGATGTCCTCGGGGCGGATCGGGCGAACCGTGATCGAGTGCGCGACGCCCAGGGGCAAGGACGCGACCAAGTGCGCGGGGTAGGCCGCGGAGAACGCCGGCGCCGTGGTGTTCCGGGAGCGCATGGCGGCCTTCAGGCGCGTGGCGCCGCCGCGCGATGCGCTTCGAGCAGCCGTTCCAAGGCCTCGCCTGCGCGCTCGAGCGCGCGCGCATCGCCGAGCAGCCTGAAGTCGTGATGCGTGGCGAGGACGATCCCGAACAGCTCGAAAGTGAGCTGCCAGGGATCGGTGTGCGGTTCCAGGTGCCCTTCGTCGATGGCAATGCGGATCGCCTTGGCGACGGCGCCGCGCAGCTCGCGTTGCCCGGCGACGAGCAAGTCGCGCACTGCACCGGGCCGATCGTCATATTCGACGGAGGCGGCGAGCATGAGACAGCCGCCGGGGAGGTCGTCGTTGCGTTTCACCCACCCGAGCCAGTTCGAGAAAAGGGCTCTAAGACGCGGCAGGCCGCGGGCGTGTTTCAATGCGGGCGACAAGACCTCGTCGAAGAACAGCGTCTGCGCCCGCTTGAGCGTGAGCAGCTGCAAGTCCTCCTTGGACCCGAAATGAGCGAAGAGCCCGCTCTTGGACATGTCCAGCCGTTCCGCGAGGGAGCCTATGCTCAACCCCTCCAACCCGAGCTGACTTGCCAGGGCCACCGCCTCGTTGAGGATCAACGTGCGCGTCTGCTCGCCTTTTCGCATCCGCATACCCTAGTACGAACGTTCGTTAATCGCAACTACTTCTTTTTCTTCTATGAGTTACCGGATTTGCCTACATGTTTGGGTAGTTCGGTCCCCCCCCACCCTGTGGGGCGACCCAGACGATATTCTGGGACGGGTCCTTGATGTCACAGGTCTTGCAGTGAACGCAGTTCTGCGCGTTGATCTGAAGGCGGTCGGTGCCGTCGCCGTTTTTCACGAATTCGTACACGCCCGCCGGACAGTAGCGGCTTTCGGGGCCCGCGTATTTCGCGAGGTTCAAGCGGACGGGGAGACTCGCGTCCCTGAGAACCAAGTGGCAGGGCTGGTTCTCCTCGTGGTTCGTATTGGAGATGAATACCGAGGAGAGGCGATCGAATGTGAGCTTTCCGTCGGGCTTCGGATAATCGATCGGCTTGCATTCCGAGGCGGGCCTGAGGCATTCGTGGTCGGCGTGGCGGTGATGTAGCGTCCAGGGGAATTTTCCGCCGAGCAGCGTTTGCTCCACGCCCACCATCAGCGTGCCCGAGTAAAGCCCCTTGGACATCCACTGCTTGAAGTTGCGGGCGCGGTACAGCTCGTCGAATAGCCATGATTCCTGGAATGCGGCGCTGTAAGCGTCGAGCTCGTCTGCGGATCGTCCCGCCCGCAGGGCGGCGAACGCGGCCTCCGCCGCGAGCATGCCCGACTTGATCGCCGCGTGGCTGCCTTTTATTCGCGAGGCATTGAGGAATCCCGCTTCGTCGCCGACGAGGCACCCGCCTGGAAACGTGAGTCCGGGCAACGACATCAAGCCGCCGGCGGCGATGGCGCGCGCGCCGTATGCGATGCGCTTGCCGCCTTCGAGGAACGTGCGGATGTCCGGATGAGTCTTGTAGCGCTGGAATTCCTCGTACGGATCGAGATAGGGGTTGGCGTACCCGAGTCCGACGACAAAACCCACCGACACGAGGTTGTCCTGCATGTGATACAGGAAGGACCCGCCATAGCTGTCTGCGCTCAGGGGCCACCCGGCGGAGTGAATGACGAGCCCCGCCTGGTGTCTTTCCGGTTCGATCTCCCAGAGTTCCTTCAGACCGATGCCGTACGCCTGTGGGTCCGAGTTCGCGCTCAGGCGATAGCGCTCCAACAGTTGCTTGCCCAGATGGCCGCGACAGCCTTCGGCGAAGAAGACGTACTTGCCCCACAGCTCGATCCCCGGCTGGTACTGCGCTGTCGGCCTGCCGTCGCGTCCGACGCCCATGTCGCCGGTGGCGACGCCGCGAACGCCGCCTCGATCGTCGTAGAGCACTTCCACGGCGGCAAAACCGGGGTAAATTTCGACGCCCAGCGCTTCGGCTTGCTGCCCCAGCCAGCGGCACACGTTGCCGAGGCTGACGACGTAGTTGCCCTGGTTCCTGAAGCATTCGGGCAGGAGAAAACCCGGCACCTTGAGCGAGCCGAACCGGGTGAGAAAAAGGAACCGGTCCTCGTTCACCGGGGTCGCGAGCGGGGCGCCGCGGGCCTTCCAGTCGGGGAAGAGCTCCTCGAGCGCGCGCGGGTCCATCACGGCGCCGGAGAGGATGTGTGCCCCGATCTCCGAGCCTTTTTCGATCACGCACACGCCCAGTTCGACCGCCCTCTGCGCCGCGAGCTGCTTCAGCCGGATCGCGCTGGCGAGTCCCGCCGGCCCGCCGCCCACCACGACCACGTCGAACTGCATCGATTCGCGTGCCATGCGTCTCCCGATCCGGATCGAGCGCGATCCGGCGCAAATTATAATGTCCAACCACGAAGGAGGCCGCCATGGCCGAAACACCGCTCTGGACGCCGAGTCCCGAGCGCATAGAAGAAGCGAACCTCACGCGCTTTGCGCGCCAGGCGATCCGCGACTGGAAGCTCGGACTGAACGACTACCCGGCCTTCTACCGCTGGACGACCGAACACCCGGAGCAGTTCTGGGACTCGGTGTGGAAGTTCGCGAGCGTGCGCGCGAGCACGAAGGGCGCGCGGGTTCTCGTGAACGGCGGCCAGATGCCGGGCGCGCGCTGGTATCCGGAGTCGCGGCTCAACTTCGCCGAGAACCTGCTGCGGCGGCGCGACGCGTCCACGGCGATGGTGTTCTGGGGCGAAGACAAGGTGAAGCGACGCCTCACCCATCGCGAGCTGTACGAGCAAGTCTCGCGAATCGCACAGGGACTGCGCGCCTTGGGCGTGAAACCCGGCGACCGGGTGGCCGCTTATCTGCCGAACCTGCCCGAAGCGATCGCCGCCATGCTCGCCGCGACGAGTATCGGCGCGACCTTCTCGACGTGTTCCCCCGATTTCGGGGTTGAGGGGGTGCTCGACCGCTTCGGCCAGATCGCACCCGCGGTACTCTTCGCGGCTGACGGCTATCACTACAACGGAAAACAAATCGACTCGCTGCAGAAAGTCCGGGAGATCGCCGCGAGGCTGCCCAGCTTGAAGCGCGTCGTGGTCGTTCCCTACGTGAGCGTTGGGCCGGACGTTTCCGCCATTCCGGGCGCGCAGCGTCTGGAGGACTTCGTCGCCGATCGCCCGGCAAGCGACATCCCCTTTGAGCAGCTGCCCTTCGACCATCCGCTGTACATCCTGTTTTCCTCCGGCACGACCGGTGTGCCCAAGTGCATCGTGCACGGAGCCGGCGGTGCGCTGCTCAAGCATCTCTGCGAGCAGCAGCTGCATTGCGACGTGGGGCCCGGAGACCGGCTGTTCTACTTCACCACGCTCGGCTGGATGATGTGGAACTGGCTCGCCTCGGCGCTCGCTTCGGGCGCGACGCTCCTGCTCTATGACGGCTCGCCCTTCGTCAGGAACGGCAACATTCTTTTCGACTACGCCGACGCCGAGCGGATAACCCATCTCGGCATCTCCGCGAAATTCATCGACGCCATCTCCAAGGCGGGCGTGGAGCCGGCGAAAACGCACCGGCTCGAGCACCTGCGCACCGTGCTCTCGACCGGCTCCCCGCTCGCCCCCGAGGGTTTCGACTACGTTTACAGAGCGATCAAGCGCGATCTGTGCCTATCATCGATCTCGGGCGGCACCGACATCTGCGGATGCTTCGTGCTCGGAAACCCGATCCTTCCGGTGTGGCGCGGCGAAATCCAGTGCCGGGCTCTCGGCCTCAGGGTCGAGGTGTTCGACGAAAACGGCCGCTCGGTGAAGGAGCAAAAGGGCGAGCTGGTCTGCACGCGGCCATTTCCATCGCTGCCGGTCGGATTCTGGAACGACCCCGACGGAGCGAAATACCGGGCTGCCTACTTCGAGAGATTTCCCGGGGTCTGGACCCACGGCGACTGGTGCGAGATCACTGCTCGCGATGGCATGATCATCTACGGCAGATCGGATGCGGTGCTCAATCCGGGGGGCGTGCGCATCGGCACTGCGGAGATCTACCGTCAGGTCGAGCAGTTGGAGGAGGTGACCGAGTCGCTCGTGATCGGCCAGACTTGGCCGCCGGGCGAGATCGGCGACGTGCGCGTGGTGCTGTTCGTGAAGCTGCGCGAGGGGCTGGCTCTGGACGACAGGCTCGTCGCCCGGATCAAGCAGCAGATCCGCGTCAACACCACGCCGCGACACGTTCCGGCGAAAATCCTGCAGGTGCCCGATATTCCTCGCACCAAGTCGAACAAGATCGTCGAGCTCGCCGTGCGCAGCGTCGTGCACGGGCAACCGGTGAAGAACCTCGAGGCGCTCGCGAATCCCGAGGCGCTCGCGCATTTCCGGAATCGACCGGAGCTCGGGGAAGCCTAGAGCGCCGCGTCGAGCTGCTTCTGCATCATGCGGATACGACAGCGAAGCCGCG
>Ga0209155_1000445_pt1 | contig 19719 bp, 15 predicted proteins | sample GraSoiAngelo_122_FD_185879 | JGI IMG/M metagenome (GOLD analysis project Ga0209155, IMG submission 185879) | Grasslands soil microbial communities from the Angelo Coastal Reserve, California, USA - 14_0927_02_20cm (SPAdes) (version 2) | ecosystem: Environmental > Terrestrial > Soil > Grasslands ... | reverse complement strand
CATGGCCGATATCGCCCGCGAAATCCTCTCGGTCAGTCTCGAAGACGAGATGCGGCAGTCCTATCTCGACTATGCGATGAGCGTGATCGTCGGGCGGGCACTGCCCGACGTGCGTGACGGACTGAAGCCCGTGCACCGCCGCGTGCTGCATGCCATGCGTGAGCTCGGCAACGACTGGAACAAGGCCTACAAGAAGTCCGCGCGCGTGGTCGGGGACGTGATCGGCAAGTACCATCCGCACGGCGACACCGCGGTCTACGACACCATCGTGCGCATGGCGCAGCCGTTTTCCATGCGCTACCTGCTGGTCGACGGCCAGGGCAATTTCGGCTCCGTGGACGGCGACATGCCCGCCGCCATGCGCTACACCGAGGTGCGCATGTCGCGCATCGCGCACGAGTTGCTGGCGGACATCGACAAGGAGACGGTCGATTTCACGCCCAATTACGACGAGTCAGAGCTCGAGCCCTCGGTGCTGCCGACGCGCGTCCCGAACCTGCTGGTCAACGGGCAGACCGGCATCGCGGTCGGCATGGCGACCAACATCCCGCCGCACAACCTCACCGAGACCGTCGACGCGTGCATCGCGCTGCTGGATGATCCGGCGCTGCCGCTCGCGGCGTTGATGCAGCACGTGCCGGGGCCGGACTTCCCCACCGGCGGCATCATCAACGGCGCGCAGGAGATCGCCACCGCCTACCGCACCGGACGCGGCCGACTGTCGGTGCGCGCGCGCGTCGGCATCGAGGAGGTCGGCCGGGGCGATCGCCAGGCGATCGTGGTCACCGAGCTTCCCTTCCAGGTCAACAAGGCGCGCCTCATCGAGCGCATCGCGCAGCTGGTGCGCGAGAAGCTCATCGACGGGATCGCCGCCGACGGCCTGCGCGACGAGTCCGACAAGGACGGCATGCGCGTGGTCATCGAGCTCAAGCGCGGCGAGGTCAGCGAGATCGTGCTCAACAACCTGTATGCGCAGACGCCGATGGAGACGGTGTTCGGCATCAACATGGTGGCGCTGCAGGACGGCCAGCCGAAGCTGATGTCGCTGAAGGAGATGCTGGAGGCTTTCATCCGGCACCGCCGCGAAGTCGTCACGCGGCGCACCATCTACGATCTCGCCAAGGCACGCGAGCGGGCGCATATCCTCGAAGGCCTGGCCGTGGCGCTCGCCAACATCGATGCGGTGATCGCGCTCATCAAGGCCGCGCCCTCGCCCCCCGAGGCACGCACGGCGCTGCAGGCGCGCGCCTGGCCGCCGGGGGTGGTCACGGGGCTGCTGGAGCACGCCGGCGCCATTTCCACCCGACCGCAGGAGCTGCCCGCCGAGCTGGGCCTGGGCGGCGGGGCTTATCGGCTGTCGGAAGCGCAGGCGCAGGCCATTCTGGACATGCGCCTGCACCGGCTCACGGGACTTGAGCAGGACAAGATCGTCGCCGAGTACCGCGAGCTGCTCGAGAGCATCCGCGACCTGAGCGACATTCTCGCCCGCGCCGAGCGGCTCACGCAGGTGGTGCGCGCGGAGCTGCTCGAGATCCGCACAGCGTATGGCGATGCGCGCCGGACCGAGATCAACCGCGATCATCTGGATCTCACCACCGAGGACCTGATCGAGCCGCAGGACGTGGTGGTGACGCTGTCGCACGCCGGTTACGCCAAGAGCCAGCCGCTCACCGAGTACCAGACGCAGCGTCGCGGCGGACGCGGCAAGACCGCCACCGCGGTCAAGGACGAGGATTTCGTCGAGAAGCTGTTCGTCGCGCATACGCACGACACCGTGTTGTGCTTCTCCAACCGCGGCAAGGTGTACTGGCTCAAGGTGTACGAGCTGCCACAGGCCGGACGCGGCGCGCGCGGCAAGCCGATGGTGAACCTGCTGCCGCTCGAGGAAGGCGAGAAGATCAACGCCCTGTTGCCGGTGAAGCAGTACGACGAGCAGCACTTCGTGTTCATGGCCACGCGCGCCGGCACAGTGAAGAAGACTCCGCTCGCGGCGTTCTCCAGGCCGCGTTCCAGCGGGATCATCGCCGTCGATCTGCACGACAACGATCAGCTCGTCGGCGTGGCGCTCACCGACGGTGAGCGCGAGATCATGCTGGTATCGAGCGGCGGCAAGGCGATCCGCTTCCACGAGGGCGAAGTGCGCTACATGGGGCGCGAGGCGGCCGGGGTGCGCGGCATCCGTCTGGGGGACGGTCAGGATCTGATCGCGCTGATCGTGGTGGGTGAGGGTCAGGTGCTGACCGCCTCCGCGGCGGGCTACGGCAAGCGCACGCCGCTCGCGGAATTCCCGCCGCACGGCCGCGGCGGCCAGGGCGTGATCGCGCTGCAGACATCGGACCGCAATGGCGTCACGGTGGCGGCGCTGCAGGTGATGCCGGGGCAGGAGATCATGCTCATCAGCTCCAGCGGCACGCTGGTGCGCACCACGGTGGATGAGGTCTCCGTGCAGGGACGCAACACCCAGGGGGTACGGCTCATCCGGCTCGAGGAGGGCGAGCGGCTGGTCGGCATCGAGCGCGTCGAGAGCCTGGATACCGGCGAGGAGGAGCCGCTGCCCGAGCGTGGTCCGCAGGCCGGCGCGGGCGAGCCGGCCGCGGAGAGCTAGGCCCGTCCCCTCATGGTGTGAGACTGCCCCGGAAGGGTGCTCGTGCGCGTATTCAATTTCGCTGCGGGGCCGGCCACGCTGCCGGTGGAGGTCCTCGAACAGGTCCGCGAGGAGCTGACCGACTGGCAGGGCTGCGGCATGTCGGTGATGGAAGTGAGCCATCGCAGCAAGGCCTTCATCGGCGTGGCACGGGAAGCCGAGCAACTGCTGCGCGAGCTGCTGGCGGTGCCCGCGGATTACAAAGTGCTGTTCCTGCAGGGTGGCGCAAGCGGCCAGTTCGCCGCCATCCCGATGAACCTTGCGCGTGCGGACTCCACGGTCGATTACCTGAACACCGGCGCGTGGTCGAAGAAAGCGCTCGCCGAGGCGCGGCGCCTCACGGGCAAGGTCAACATCGCCGCCGACGAGGCGGCCTCGAACTACAGCACCGTGCCGGCGGCGGACGCGCTCGCCTTGAGCGCGCAGGCGGCTTACGTGCATTACACGCCCAACGAGACCATCGGCGGGGTGGAGTTTCCGTACGTCCCCGACACCGCGGGAGTGCCGCTGGTGGCCGACATGTCCTCGACCATCCTGTCGCGCCCCATGGCGGTCTCGAAGTTCGCCCTCATCTACGCGGGTGCCCAGAAGAACATCGGCCCCGCGGGACTGGTGGTGGTCATCGTGCGTGAGGATCTCACCGGCAAGGCGCGCCCGGGCACGCCGGCGGTGTGGGACTACAAGGCGATGGCCGACGAGGGCTCGATGCTCAACACCCCGCCGACCTTCGCCTGGTATTGCGCGGGGCTGGTGTTTCGCTGGCTGAAGGCCCAGGGCGGGCTCACGGCGCTCGCCGAGCGCAACCGTGCCAAGGCGCAACTGCTGTACGGGGCGATCGACGCGTCCGGCTTTTACGCCAACCCGGTGGCGGTGTCCTGCCGCTCGTGGATGAACGTGCCGTTCACACTCGCGGCGCCGCAGCTCGAGCGCGCCTTCCTCGCCGCGGCGCACGCGGCCGGGCTGACCGGCCTCGAAGGTCACCGCTCCGTGGGCGGCATGCGCGCGAGTCTCTACAACGCCATGCCGCTCGCCGGGGTGCAGGCGCTGGTGGCTTTCATGAAGGAATTCGAGCGCCGCCACGGTTGAGCGCGCATGATCTACCGCATTCTCACCCTCAACGACATCAGCCCCCGGGGCCTGGCGCGCCTGCCGCGCGAGCGCTACGAAGTGGGCGCCGCGGTGACGCGCCCGGACGCCATCCTGGTGCGCTCGGCGGACCTGCACGGCTTCGAGGTTGCGCCCGGCGTGCGCGCCATCGGCCGCGCCGGAGCAGGCGTCAACAACATCCCGGTCGCGGACATGAGCCGCCGCGGCATTCCGGTGTTCAACACCCCGGGGGCGAACGCCAACGCGGTCAAGGAGCTGGTGCTGGCGGGATTGCTGCTGGCGGCGCGCAACATCGCCCCGGCGTGGCTGTTCGCGCGCCAGCTGGCGGGCGATGACGAGGCCATCGGGGCGGCGGTCGAGAAGGGCAAGAAGAACTTCGTGGGCTTCGAGCTGCCCGGACGCACCCTCGCAGTCGTGGGCCTGGGCGCCATCGGCGTCGAGGTGGCCAACTCCGCCCTGGCGCTCGGCATGCGGGTGCTCGGCTACGACCCGCAGCTCACGGTGCAGCGCGCCTGGCAGCTGTCCTCGAGCGTCGAGCAGGCGCTGTCGCTCGAGGACCTGTTCACGCGCGCGGATGCGATCACGGTGCACGTGCCGCTGAACGAGGGCACGCAGGGGCTGGTGAACGGCGCGCGTCTCGCGCTCGCCAAGCCCGACGTCACACTCCTCAACTTCGCGCGCGCCGCCATCGTCGACACCGCCGCGGTGCTGGCGGCCCTGGATGCCGGCCGTCTGCATGCCTACGTGTGCGACTTCCCCAGCCGCGCGCTCAAGGATCACCCGCGGGTGGTGACCCTGCCGCACCTCGGCGCCTCCACCGGCGAGGCCGAGGAGAACTGCGCCGTCATGGTGGCGGAGCAGGTGCGCGACTTTCTCGAGAACGGCAACATCAGGAACAGCGTCAACTACCCCGAGGCGGTGCTGCCGCGGGTGCCCAACACCACGCGCTTGAGCGTCGCCAACAGGAACGTGCCCAACATGGTGGGCCAGATTTCCACCTGCCTCGCGGGTCGCGGGATCAACATCGCCGATCTGCTGAACAAGTCGCGCGGGGAATTCGCCTACACGCTCATCGACGCCGACGGCGCGCTCGGCGAGGACCTGCTGGCGAGCATCCGCGCCATCGACGGCGTGCTGTCGGCGCGCATCGTGTGACGGCAGCCCCTTGGGAACGCCCGTCCATGGCCCGTAAGAGCGGCAAGGCGGCGCGCGCCGCGGGACGAGCTGCCCGCGCGGCGGCCACACCGCGCGCCGCGGCGACAGCGCCGGCAGCAGCGCCGCCGCCGCTCAACCTCGAGCAGGTGCGCGAGCGCATCGACGCGGTCGATGAGCGCATTCACGCGCTGATCAACGAGCGCGCGCGCCTCGCGCAGCAGGTGGGGATTTCCAAGAGCAGCGACGGCCGCACGGTGGATTTCTATCGCCCGGAGCGCGAGGCGCAGGTGCTGCGGCGCGCGCAGGCGCGCAACAAGGGACCGTTGCGCGACGCGGAGGTGCTGCGGCTGTTTCGCGAGATCATGTCGGCGTGTCTCGCGCAGCAGGAGCCGCTCAAAGTGGCGTTCCTCGGTCCCGAAGGCACCTTCACGCAAACCGCGGTGCTCAATCATTTCGGGCACTCGGTGCGCGCCCTGCCGCTCGCCTCGATCGACGAGGTGTTTCACGAGGTGGAGGCGGCGAGCGCGGATTTCGGGGTGGTGCCCATCGAGAACTCCACCGAGGGCACGGTCAACCACACGCTGGACCGCTTCCTCACCTCGCCGCTGAAGATCTGCGGCGAGGTGGAGCTGCGCGTGCGCCATCACCTCATGGGTGCCATGAGCGCGCTGGCGCGCGTCGAGCGCGTCTGCTCGCACCCGCAATCCCTCGGCCAGTGCCGGCAATGGCTCGAGGAGCATCTGCCGGGTGTCGAGCAGGTGCCGGTATCCAGCAACGCAGAAGGGGCGCGGCGCGCGCGCGACGAGAAGGGCAGTGCGGCGATTGCCGGCGAGACCGCCGCGGAGGTCTACGGCCTGAAGGTCCTGGCCGCGGAGATCGAGGATCGCGCCGACAACACCACGCGCTTTCTGGTGCTCGGGCGCAAGCTCTTCACGCCCAGCGGCGAGGATCGCACGACGCTGCTGGTGTCCGTGGGCCACACCGATGCGCCCGGGGCGCTGTACCGGCTGCTCGAGCCGCTGGCGCGCCACCGCGTGTCCCTGACGCGCATCGAATCGCGGCCCTCGAGGCGGCGCAAGTGGGATTACGTGTTCTTCATGGATCTCGAGGGCCACGCCGACGAGCCCCACGTCGCCAAGGCGCTGGCGGCGCTGAAAAAGCGCGCCTCGCTGTTTCGCGTGCTCGGCTCCTATCCACGGGCGGTGCAATGAGCCACTCCGGCGGCGAGCGTTATCGCATCCGCCCCGGCGGCGGCGTCGGCGGCACGCTCACGGTGCCGGGCGACAAGTCGATCTCGCACCGCGCGCTCATGCTCGGTGCGCTCGCCGAGGGCGACACGCACATCAGTGGCTTCCTCGCCGGCGAGGATTGCCTCGCCACGGTACGGGCGCTGCAGGGGCTCGGGGTGCACATCGAGGGGCCGCGGGAGGCGCAGGTGCTGGTGCGCGGGGTGGGCGCACACGGCCTCGCAGCCCCGCGCTCGCCCCTCGACATGGGCAATGCCGGCACCGCGATGCGCCTGATGATGGGCCTGCTGGCACCGCAGAGATTCGACTCGACGCTCATCGGCGACGAGTCGCTCATGCGCCGGCCGATGGAGCGCGTCGCGGTGCCGCTGCAGATGATGGGAGCGCGCATCCAGACGCAGCAAGGCCGGCCACCTGTGCTGATTCGTGGTACGCCGCATCTGCGGGCCATTCACTACAGCCTGCCGGTGGCGAGCGCGCAGGTGAAATCCGCGATCCTGCTCGCCGGTCTCGCCGCGAGCGGGCGCACGCACCTGACGGAGCCGGCGCCCTCGCGCGATCACACCGAGCGCATGCTCGGCGCCTTCGGGGTGCAGCTGTCGCACGAGGGCCGCGCCATCGCGATGGAAGGCGGGCAGACCCTGCACGGCACGCCGGTAGCGGTGCCGGCGGATTTCTCCTCGGCGGCGTTCTTCCTGGTGGCGGGGTGCCTCGCGGCCGATCGCCCACTCACGCTCACCCACGTCGGCGTGAACCCGACGCGGACCGGTCTCATCGAGCTGCTGCGGCGCATGGGAGCGGACATCCGCCTGCATCCTCACGCCGCGCCAGGGGGGCCGACGCCCGAGCCGGTGGCCGACATCGAAGTTCACCGCAGCGCCCTGCACGGCATCACGGTGCCCGAGGCGCTCATTCCGGCCTCGATCGATGAGTTTCCGGTGTTCTTCATCGCCGCGGCGTGCGCCAGCGGCGAGACCCTGGTGCGCGGGGCACTCGAGCTGCGCGTCAAGGAGAGTGACCGGCTCGCCGCCATGGCCGCGGGGCTGGGTGAGCTCGGCGTCGAGCACCAGCTGCTGCCCGATGGCCTGTGGCTGCGTGGCGCGGAGGCGCTCGGGGGCGGCACGATCGACAGCCGCGGCGATCACCGCATCGCCATGGCGTTCGCGGTGGCGGCGCTGCGGGCGCGCGCGCCCATCGAGATCCGGGACGTCGCCAACGTGGCGACTTCGTTTCCCGGGTTCGTGGGCACGGCGCGGGCCGCCGGCCTGGACCTCGAAGCGCTCTGAGGCGAGCCGATCCGCATGCCCCGACACAGCGCCTCTCCCATCGTCACCATCGACGGCCCGAGTGGCTCGGGCAAGGGCACCATCAGCCGCGCGGTCGCGCGGCGGGTCGGCTGGCATCTGCTCGACAGCGGCGCGCTGTATCGCCTGGTGGCGCTCGCCGGGCTCGCCGCCGGTGCGGCGAGCGAGGATGAGGAGCGGCACGCCGAGCTCGCCGCGCGCATGGATGTCGCCTTCGATTCGGACCCGGGGGGCGGCGAGCGCGTACGGCTCGACGGGCGTGATGTGACCGGGGAGCTCCGCTCCGAAGCCGCGGGCCAGGGGGCCTCACGGGTGGCCGCCTGGCCGGGGGTGCGCGCCGCGTTGCTCGAGCGCCAAAGGGCCTTCGCGCGGCCCCCGGGACTGGTGGCCGACGGCCGGGATATGGGCACCGTGGTGTTCCCCGGGGCGGACCTGAAAATATTCCTGACCGCCACCCCCGAGGAGAGGGCCCTGCGCCGCCATAAGCAGTTGAAAGACAAGGGTTCCGATGTTAGCCTTCCCGCCCTTTCGCGCGAGATAGCCGAGCGGGACTCGAGGGATCAGACCCGTCAGATCGCCCCGTTGCGGCCTGCGCCCGACGCCTGTGTGATCGACTCGACCGGACTTGAGGTCGGGGCGGTGGTGGGACGGGTGCTGGAACTGATGGCCGCTCGGCGCTTGTGGCGCTGAGGGCGCTCGTCGCGATACGCACGGAAGGTGATTCGAGGTTGGCACGCGCAGGATGCGGGTGCCCGGTGCTTTTTTCCTGGGCCGCAGGATGAGGGTCCAGTGCAGGCACGCCGGTAGCGCGTGCAAAGTGAAGGTATGACAGAAAGTTTCGCCCAGCTCTTCGAGCAGAGTCTCGCCAATCAGCGCATCCGCCCGGGGATGATCCTTACCGGGCTCGTCATCGACGTCACCACGGACGTCGTCATCGTCAACGTAGGCCTCAAGTCCGAGGCCGTGATTCCCCTCGAGCAGTTCAAGAACGAACGCGGCGAGGTGGAGGTCAAGGCCGGCGACCAGGTGGAAGTGGCGCTCGATTCGGTCGAGGACGGTACCGGCGAGACGCGCCTGTCGCGCGAGAAGGCCAAGCGGGCACGCACCTGGACGCGACTCGAGGAGGCATTCAACAAGTCCGAGATCGTGACCGGCGTCATCACCGGGCGCGTCAAGGGCGGCTTCACGGTGGAGATCGAGAACGTGCGGGCGTTCCTGCCGGGGTCGCTGGTGGACGTGCGTCCGGTGCGCGACACCTCCTATCTGGAAGGCAAGCCGCTCGAGTTCAAGGTCATCAAGCTCGATCAGAAACGCAACAACGTCGTGGTGTCGCGCCGCGCCGTGGTCGAGCAGGAGTTTTCCGCCGAGCGCAGCGCGCTCATGGAGAACCTGCAGGAAGGCGCGGTGGTGCGCGGCACGGTCAAGAACCTCACCGACTACGGCGCGTTCGTCGATCTGGGCGGGATCGACGGCCTGCTGCACATCACCGACATGGCGTGGAAGCGCGTCAAGCATCCTTCCGAGGTCGTCAAGGTGGGCGACGAGGTCGAGGTGCGCATTCTGAAGTTCGACCGCGAGCGCTCGCGCGTGAGCCTGGGGCTCAAGCAGCTGGGCGCGGATCCGTGGCAGAACATCGCGCGCCGCTACCCGCCGAGTACCCGCGTGTTCGGCAAGGTCACCAACATCGCCGACTACGGCGCGTTCGTGGAGATCGAGGACGGCGTCGAGGGCCTGGTACACGTCTCGGAGATGGACTGGACCAACAAGAACGTCAATCCCGCCAAGGTGGTGCACACCGGGCAGGAAGTCGAGGTGATGGTGCTGGACGTGGACGAGGAGCGGCGCCGCATATCGCTCGGTCTCAAGCAGTGCCAGGCCAATCCCTGGAAGGAGTTCGCCGAGAACTACAACAAGGGCGACAAGGTGGCGGGCCAGATCAAGTCGATCACCGACTTCGGCATTTTCATAGGGCTGCAGGGCAACATCGACGGGCTGGTGCACCTGTCGGATATCTCCTGGGACCAGCCGGGCGAGGAGGCGGTGCGCAACTACCAGAAGGGCCAGCAGCTCGAGGCCATGGTGCTGTCGATCGACCCGGAGCGCGAGCGCATCTCACTCGGCATCAAACAGCTGGCGAAGGACCCGTTCTCCGCCTATATCGCCGACAACCCCAAGGGCACGATCGTCAAGGGTGTGGTGAAGGAGGTCGACCCCCGCGGCGCGGTCATCGATCTGGGCAACGGCGTCGAGGGCCAGCTGCGCGCCTCCGAGCTCGGCCGCGAGCGCGTGGAGGATGCCCGCGCGGTGCTCAAGGTGGGCGATGCGGTCGAGGCGAAGTTCACCGGGGTCGACCGCAAGTCGCGCACCATCTCGCTGTCGATCAAGGCCAAGGAGGCTCACGAGGAGGCCGAGGCGGTGCAGAGCTACCGCTCGGAAGCGGCGCCTTCGGGCACCAGCCTCGGGGATCTGCTGAAGGAGCACATCGGTTCCGGAGAGCGTTGAGCGCATGACCAAGTCGGAGCTCATCGAGATGATCACCGCCAAGCAGAAGCACCTGCCGGCGAAGGATGTGGAGCTCGCGCTGAAGCAGATTCTGGAGATCATGAGCGATGCGCTGTCGCAGGGGGAGCGCATCGAGATCCGCGGCTTCGGCAGCTTCTCGCTGCATTTCCGGCCGCCACGCCAGGGACGCAACCCCAAGACCGGCGAGGCGGTGGCGCTCTCGGGCAAGCACGTCCCGCACTTCAAGCCCGGCAAGGATCTGCGCGAGCGGGTGAACGACGGCGCCGACCGGCCGATCCGCGACTGACCCCAGGCGCCTTTCACGTGCGGGGCGCAGCCGCGGCGCGGACCTGATATCGTCAGCGAAGTGTTCGAGCTGCCTCCACTGCTGCTGGCGCTGGCCTTCGTCCTCGTCGGTCTCGCCGCTTATTTTCTCGGCCGCCGTAACGGCGCGGCACGCACCGTGCGCCTGCCGCGCGACTACTACGTCGGCCTCGACCATCTCATCAACGACCGTTTCGACCACGCCGCGGAGATCTTCGCCCGCATGGCCGAGGCCGACGGCGATGCCGCCGAGATCCAGTTCGCGCTCGGGAGCCTGTTCCGGCGCCGCGGCGAGGTCGATCGTGCGATCGCCATCCATTCGCGCCTGCGCGATCACGGTGGCCCGGGCACGCGCGACAAGGCGGCATTCGCCCTGGCGCTGGACTATCAGAGCGCGGGGCTCATGGATCGCGCCGAGCGCGTGCTCGAGGAGCTCGCGGCCTCGCGCGAATATCGTCACGCCGCACTCGATCACCTGGTAGGCATCTACGAAACCCAGGGCGACTGGGCCAAGGCGCTCAAGGTGTTTCACGAGCTGCCCCCGGCCGTGCAGCTCGAGCGCGGGCGGATCGCGGCCCACTACCTGTGTGAGCTCGCCGAATACGCCCTGGTACAGGGCGACAGCGAGCGCGCGCGCACGCTGCTGCGCCAGGCGCGCACCCATCAGCCGGCGTTGCCCCGCGCGGACATCCTCAGCGCGCGCATCAGCGAAGGAGCCGGGGATGCCGCTGCCGCGCTGCTGCTGTACCTGCACGCGCTGGAGATGGCGCCGGGCCTGGCGCTCGAGATCATTCCCTCGGTGCTCGCCATCGCCCGCCAGACCGGGCGCGCCGATATGTTGACCGAGCTGTGCGCGCGGCTGCGACACACCGGCCGGGTCACCCCGCGGCAGCTGGCATGGCTGCTCGCCACGGCGATGCCGCCCGCGGACGTGGCGCGGCTTCCGGGCATTACCGCGGAGTTCGGCGTGGGCGTGCAGTCGCCTGCCGAGGCGAGCTCGCTGGGCGCGCTTCTCACCCGCATCGGGGATGCCGGCGGCCGCTATCAGTGCGATGATTGCGGGCTCAACAGCGTCGGCTGGTACTGGCGCTGCCCGAAATGCCGTTCCTGGGACAGCATGCGTCCGGCGGTCTTCAAGTGGGCCGAGCGCACCGATCAGACCGCCGCCAGATCCTGAGGCGGCCCGTGATCAAGGCGCCATGCGCAGCGGCCAGACTTGCCTCCTTGAGGCCGCAGGCCCGCGGAGAATGTGGATGAGGAGCAGCTCGAAGTCGGCCATCCGTACCGCGGTGTTTCCGGTGGCCGGGCGCGGCACGCGCTTTCTGCCCGCGACCAAGGCGAGCCCGAAGGAAATGCTGCCGGTGGTCGACAAGCCCCTGATCCAGTACGCGGTCGAGGAAGCCCTCGCCGCGGGGGCGCGGCGCCTGGTGTTCATCACCGGCGCTTCCAAGCGGGCCATCGAGGATCATTTCGACTCCGACCAGGAGCTCGAGCTGATGCTCGAGCAGCAGGGCAAGAGCGATCTGCTCAACCAGCTGCGCAGCGTGCTGCCCTCGTACGCGTCCTGCATCTACATCCGGCAGCCGGCGCCGTTGGGCCTGGGTCATGCGGTGTTGTGCGCACAGCCGGCGGTGGGCGCCGAGCCATTCTTCGTGCATCTCGCGGACGATCTGATTCGCAGCGACGTCGCCTGCCTGGCGCAGATGGCGCAGGTCTACGAGGCCAAGCGTGCCAGCGTCCTCGGGGTGCAGGTGGTGCCGCGCCAGGACACCGAGAAGTATGGCATCGTCGCGCTGGAGGCCGACCGCGCGGTGACCAGCCGGGTGCGCAGCATCGTCGAGAAGCCCAGGCCCGCCGTGGCGCCCTCGAACCTCGCCGTGGTCGGCCGTTACGTGCTGGCTCCGGCCATCTTCGAGCACCTGGAGAAGCTGAGCTCCGGCACCGGTGGCGAAATCCAGCTCACCGACGGCATCGCCGCGCTGATGCGCGAGGAAGCGGTGTACGCCTATCGCTTCAGCGGCAAGCGCTATGACTGTGGCAGCAAGCTCGGCTACCTGCAGGCGACGGTCGAGTACGCGCTCGGTCACCCGGAGCTCGGGCGCAGCTTTCGCAGATATCTGCAGGGTCTGGACCTGGCGGCCGGCGCCGACGCGCTGGCGCGCCGCGGCGCCGCAGGCAACGGTGGCGCCCTCGACGGCGGGGCGGCGAGCCCGCGCCGCACGGGCGCCCGCCGCAAGCGCCCGAGCCGCAAAGCCCAGGCGCCGCTGCGCAGGTCCCCGTAGCGCAGGAGGCCCGGATGTCTACGACGCGCACCTGCTTCCCCGACCGGCGACGCCGTCTGGTCACCCTCGCGTGCCTGCTGTTCGGCAGCGCCCCGGCAGCGCAGGCCCAGGTGGTGCTGGTGCCGTCCTCGCCACAGATCGGCTCTTCGAACCCGATCACCGCGGAGCCACCGGTCTCGCGTCCGCACACGCAGCCCTGTGTAGTGCAACTCTTTCAAAGCCTGAGGTTCGCCGACTTCACCCCCAAGGTGTTCGCTTACGCCCCGCCCGCTGGCTGCCCGGGACCCTGGGCGCGGGTGGTGCTCAGCGCGGACTTCACGGTCACCGCCGGGCGGCAGTTTGACCGTACCGCGGCCTTCTACCTGGGCCACGCCAACATCTATTACGGGACCACGGCCGAGCCGCGGGCTACCCTGAGCCCATCGTGGCACGTGGAGCGCGACGTCACCGACCTGACACCGATCTTTGAATCGGCCGAGACGGGCGAGGCCAACATCGGCAACTTCGTGGGCGTATCGGGCGGAGTGACCTACGACGGCATCATCTATGCCAGTGCGGCGCTCGAGTTCTATCCCGCCTCGGACGCGCAGCGCGCGCCGCGCACACCTGACCTGGTGGTGCCCGTCAACGGCCCGGGGGGCGACGCCGGCACGCTCGGCAGCAGCACCAGTCAGATCACGCAGACACTGACTCTTCCCACCAACGTGGAACGCGCCTATCTGGATGTCATCGCGCAGAGCCAGTCGAACGACGAATTCTGGTACTTCTGCGTGCCGAGCGATCAGGCCACGAACCTCGAGAGTTGCGGCAATACGCCGTTTCGCGAGACCGAGGTGACCCTCGACGGGCAGCCCGCCGGCGTCGCACCGGTATATCCGTGGATCTACACGGGGGGCATCGACCCGTACCTGTGGGAACCGATCCCGGGCGTGCAGACGCTCGACTTCAGGCCCTACCGGGTCGACCTCACTCCGTTTGCCGCCGTGCTCGCCGACGGCAATCCCCACGTACTGGGTATCAGCGTCTACAACGTCGACAGCTACTTTCTCGCCACCGCCAATCTGCTCCTTTATACGGACCACGGCGCACGGCGCGTCACTGGCGGACTCCTGAGCAGCACGCTCTCGGCGGCGCCCGCGCCGGTGGTTGCGGAACACATCCAGGTCAACCCGAGCGGCCCGACCTATACCGGCAACATCTCGGTCTCCTCGAGGCGTGAGTTCGCCATCAGTGGCTATGTCGACACCTCGCACGGCCGCGTGCAGACCACCTTCGAGCAGACCGTGAGCTTCCTCAACCGGCAGGAATTCGACGTCAGTCCCAGCACCGACATCCAGAACGTGCAGCAGGCAACCACGGTCGATTCCCGTGTCAGTACGCGCGACGGCTCCACGGTCAGCACGCGCGAGCAGCACTTCAGCTATCCGCTGAGGATCGATTTTTCATTTGTCGTCAATGCCGACGGCAGCCAGACCCAGACCACCACCAGCGAGCAGGGCGACCTGGTGCGTGAATCGGCCAGCGGCGGCTCGCAGGTGCATGACAGCAGCCTCGAGAACGAGGTGCGGGCAACGGACACCCTCAACTTCGACGCCGCCGGCAACTTCCTCGGCCCCTCCGGCAGCATGACGACCCAGAGGTATCGCTCGCAGGACTCCTCGGGCGGGTGCTACAGCCGCACCCTGAAAGCGCAGGCGAAAAAGCTGGTGTCGGTGAGCGACGGCAGCGGCTGCCCTCATTAAGACAGATGGCCGGTGAGCAGCGGCGCTTGCGCTTGCGCACCGCAGGCGCGCATGAGCAGCGGCGCTTGCGCTTGCGCACCGCAGGCGCGCAAAGTGGGGTTTCTACCCAGGAGGTGCCGATGGCCACTCGTCGTTCGACCGATGTCCCCGCGAAGAATCCCCCTGTACGCACCGACGCACCGCGCCCGAGCGCGCACGTGCGCCGCTCACCCAGCGAGCCCGTGCGGCTGGCGCTCACCCCGGAAGCGCGCCGCGCGATGATTGCGGAGGGTGCTTATCTGCGTGCCGAGCGGCGCGGCTTTGCGCCCGGTCACGAGACCGAGGACTGGCTGGCCGCGGAAGCCGAGGTGGACGTGCTGCTCAGGGTGGCACACGGGGGCTCGTCGCAGTAGCGGCAGCCGGCGGCGCGCCCGCCGGTCGCGGCAGCGGCGGCCGCAGCCCGTTCGAGTACAACACGCGCCCGTCGGGGCACACGAAGACCGCATCGTATTCGGGCATGCGGTTGATGATCTCGAGCGCTTTCTCAGGGCCCAGCACGAAGGCGGTCTTCGACATGCCGTCGGTCTGGGTGGCCGTGGGAGCGAGGATCGTGGCGCTGCGCACCTTGCCGGCCGAGTGACCCGTGCGCGGATCGATGATGTGGTGATAGCGCACGCCGTTTTCGTCGAAATATCGTTCGTAGTCTCCCGAGGTCGACATGGCGGTGTCGGACAGCGGGATGCGCGTTACCACCTTCCTGGGATCGTCCGGGTGACGGATGGCCACCAGCCACGGCCGCCCCATGTGATCGCCGAGGATGCGACTGTCACCACCGGCGGTCACCACCGCGTGCCGGATTCCGCGCGCCTTCAGGATCGCCACGCCATGATCGACGGCGTAGCCCTTGCCGATGCCGCCCAGGTCGATACGCATGCCGGGATGCTCGAAGCGCACGGTGTGATGCCCCTCATCGAGCAACATGTTGCGCCAGTTGACGGCCGGCAGCGCCTTCCTGATCTGCTCTTCGGTCGGATGGATGTGGCGGCGGTAGTCGTAAAGGTAACCGACGCTCGCATAGGTGATGTCGAACGCGCCTTCGGTGATCTGCGAGTAGTGCGTCGACAGCTTGATGAGATCGAACAGCTCCTTGTCCACCTGCACCGGCCCGCTGTTGGCGTGCGCGTTGATCTGTGACAAGGGGCTGGCGGGTTTGTAGTGGCTCATGAGCGCATCGATGCGGCGCATGTCCGCCATGACCGCATCCATCGCGGCATTGCCCTTCCCCGGATCGTCCGCCCACAGCTGCACGTACACGCGCGTGCCCATGATCGCTTCCGTGCGCTGCATCCAGGCCGCCTCGGCGAGGTGCGGCGCGGCGCTCGCAAGCGCGACAAGACTCCACAGTCTGGCGTTGCCCGAGTTCATCCGCTGCGATGGTACTACGCGGCCGCGCAGCCTGAGCGCCCGATACCGCCGCCGCGGGGATTGCGGTAATCTGCTCACATGGTGACACGGCGTGAGCTGCTGCTCGGTACGGCGGGCGGGTGGCTGGTCGAGCAGGTATGGGCGGGCGAGGCGGCCGGCAGTGCCTCGGCAGATACGCTCACCGCTCTCGTGGGCAAGAAACCGCTCATCCGCCGCGCCTTGCGGCCACCCAACTTCGAGACGCCGCTCGCGGATCTCGCGGCGCCTTTCACGCGCACCGACGCGTTCTTCGTGCGCTACCACCTGGCGGTCATTCCGCGCGTCGATGCGGCCGCCTGGCGGTTGCAGATAGCCGGCGCCAGCGCCCAACGCCCGCTCACCCTGTCCCTGAAAGAGCTGCGGGGTGGCTTCGAGCACGTCAGTGTGGTCGCGGTCAATCAGTGCGCCGGTAACCGGCGCGGACTGTTCACGCCGCGAGTGCCCGGAGTACAGTGGGGCAACGGTGCGATGGGCAATGCCCGGTGGCGGGGCGTGCGGCTGCGCGATGTGTTGCAGCGAGCCGGCGTGGCGCCCGACGCGCTGGAAGTGGTGTTCGACGGTGCCGATTCCCCGGTACTGCCCGCGACGCCGGATTTCCTGAAGAGCCTGCCCATCGAGCGCGCGCTCGACGAAAACACGCTCATCGCTTTCGAGATGAATGGCCAGCCGCTGCCGCACTGGAACGGCGCCCCCGCACGGCTCATCGTGCCGGGCTGGGTCGGAACGTACTGGGTGAAGCATCTCACCGCGATCCGCATCGAGCCACAGCCGTTCGACGGGTTCTGGATGAAGGCCGCCTACCGCGTGCCGACGGGGGCGTTTCCCGGCCGCCGCTTCGCGAGTCAGGAGAATGCCGAGACGACGCCGGTCACCGAGCTGATGGTGAACTCACTGATCACCAGCCACGTCTCGGGCGCGCGCCTGCGGCGCGGGGAGCGCGTGGAGCTCGCCGGCAAGGCGTGGGACGGCGGCGCCGGCATCGAGGGGGTGGAGGTGTCCGCCGACCGCGGGCAGAGCTGGCGTGAGGCGACGCTGCAGCCTGATCTGGGACGCTTTGCGTGGCGCGAGTTCCACTTCGCCCTCGACACCTCGAGGCCCGGCCCGCTGGACGTGGCGGTGCGGGCGCGCAGCCGCGGCGGCGCGAAGCAGCCCGACAAACTGACCCCCAACCCTTCGGGTTACCACGACAACATCGTGCAGACCGTGAGGCTGGAGGTGGCATGAGAGGCGCTCCCAGGCGCGCGGCCGCGCTGCTGACAGCGCCGGCGCTGGCCGGCGCCAGCGCGCTGCTGTGGGCAGCGGCCGGTGCGGAGGGGATACAGCTCAAGGACGCGCCCGGGCGCGACCTGACCACGGGCCGCTGCATCATCTGCCACAGCCTCGAGTACATACCGAGCAACGCGCCGGCCATGAATCGTGCGGCGTGGCAGAAGAGCATTCAGAAGATGAAGGAGCGCTTCGGCGCGCCGATCACGGACGAGGAGGCGAAGCAGATTCTCGACTACCTGGACGGCAGCTACTCCGGCAAGTCGTAGCCCGGAGCCGGGCTGCGGGAGTTGTCGAATGTCCGATCCTCCGTTTGCCGTCACCGGCATCGATCACATCGTGCTGCGGGTGCGTGCCCTGCCGAGCGCCCTGGTTTTCTACCGCGACGTGCTCGGCTGTCGGGTGGAGCGCGAGCAGCCCGAGCTGGGCCTCACGCAGCTGCGTGCAGGGCGCAGCCTCATTGACCTGGTGACACTCGAAGGGCCGCTGGGCCGGGCGTCGGCGGTGGCGGGTGCCGCCGGACCCAACGTCGATCATTTCTGCCTGGCGCTCGCGCCGTTCAGCGAAGCGGACCTGTCCGCGTGGCTGGCAGCGCGCGGCGTCGAAGTCATCGCACCGGCCTCGCGCTACGGCGCCGAGGGCGAGGGACGCTCGTTCTACATCGAAGACCCCGACGGCAACCGCATCGAGCTCAAGGGTGCTCGCGCGGACGCACCACGGCAGGGGAGGGAGCCGTCAACTCAGGGGAGGGAGCCGTGAGCCTTGCGGGCAAGACACTCTTTATTACCGGCGCCAGCCGCGGGATCGGGCTCGCCATTGCGCTGCGGGCCGCGCGTGACGGCGCGAATATCGCGATCGCCGCCAAGACCACCGAGCCGCATGCGAAGCTCGCCGGCACCATCTACAGCGCCGCCGAGCAGATCGAGCGCGCCGGCGGCAAGGCGTTGCCGCTGGCGGTGGACGTGCGGGACGAGGCGAGTGTCGGCGCGGCAGTGCACGCCTGCGCGCAGAAGTTCGGCGGTATCGACATCTGCATCAACAACGCCTCGGCCATCAGCCTGGCGCCGACCGAGCAGATCGACATGCGCCGCTATGATCTCGTTCAGCAGATCAATACCCGCGGAACCTTCGCCACCTCGCGAGCCTGCATCCCGTACCTCAGGAAGGCACCCAATCCGCACGTGCTGAGCCTCTCGCCGCCGCTCGACCTGCAGCCGAAGTGGTTCGCCGGGCACCTGGCCTACTCGCTGTCCAAGTACGGCATGTCGCTGTGCATGCTGGGACTGGCGGAGGAATACCGCGCCGCCGGCATCGCCTGCAACGCGCTGTGGCCGCGCACCACCATCGCCACCGCTGCGGTGGAGTTCGCTCTGGGTGGGCCTGAGATGTTGCGCCGCTCACGCAAGCCGGAGATCGTGGCGGACGCCGCCCACGCGATCCTCAACCGGCCGGCGCGCGAGTGCACCGGACAGTTCTTCATCGACGACAGTGTCCTGTACGAGGCCGGCGTGCGCGACTTCGGGGTCTACAGCGTCGAGCCGGGGGGGACGCTTCTGGCGGACCTGTTCATCGATCGCAGCGCGAGCGCACCGCCCGGTGTGACGCTCGAGTTCCTGCGTTGAAAGCACAGGGGCCCCCATGAGTCCCCGGTCTGCGGTGAGCCGCCGCATCGTGCTGGCACGCCGCCCCAAGGGCGCCCCGAGCGCGGAGGACTTCCGCCTCGAGAGTGAGCCGGTGCCGGTGGCAGGTCCCAACCAGGTTCTGCTGCGCACCCGTTACCTGTCTCTCGATCCGTACATGCGGGGCCGCATGAATGAGGGACGCTCGTACGCGGAGCCGGTGGCGCTCGGCGCGCCCATGGTCGGTCAGACGGTGAGCATGGTGGAAGACTCCCACAGTCCCGCCTTCAAGGCCGGCGATCTGGTGCTGGCCAACGTCGGCTGGCAGGACTACGGCCTCTCGGACGGCAGCGATCTGCTCAGGATCGACGCGTCGATGCCGCAGCCCTCGTACGCCCTCGGAGTGCTCGGCATGCCCGGCCTCACCGCCTACGTAGGCTTGCTGGATATCGGACAGCCCCGGGCCGGCGAGACGGTGGTGGTGGCCGCCGCCACCGGCGCGGTCGGATCGGTCGTTGGGCAGCTCGCCAGGGTCAAGGGGTGCCGCGCAGTCGGTGTCGCCGGTGGCCGCGAGAAATGCGAGTACGCGCTCAAGACGCTGGGGTTCGACGAGTGCCTCGATCACCGTGAGCCCGAGCTGCCACGGCGGCTCGCGGCGGCCTGCCCGCAGGGCATCGACGTGTATTTCGAGAGCGTCGGTGGGGCGGTTCTCGGCGCGGTGCTGCCGCTGCTCAATATCGGGGCGCGGGTGCCGCTGTGCGGCCTCATCGCCTGGTACAACCTCGAGAAGCTTCCCGAAGGACTGGACCGCACCCCGCAACTGCTGACGACGGTGCTGCGCCAGCGGGTGAAGATCCAGGGATTCATCATCTTCGATCATTACCACCGCGCGCCGGTATTCCAACGGGACATGAGCGGATGGCTGCGCGAGGGCCGGGTGCACTACCGCGAAGAAGTCATCGACGGCCTGGAGAACGCGCCGCGGGGACTCATGGGGCTGCTGCGCGGGGAGAATTTCGGCAAGCTCATCGTGCGCGTGTCGGAGTGACGCTCATGCAGGACGTGGTGAAAGTCTCGTGGGTAT